>ERZ869936.941-NODE-941-length-23509-cov-35.477829_pt1 | contig 23509 bp, 16 predicted proteins | sample MGYA00520876_ERZ869936 | MGnify/ENA primary metagenome ERZ869936 (study PRJEB32218, sample SAMN09650985) | biofilter metagenome | isolation source: enrty point of leading RO module | place: Saudi Arabia: Thuwal, RO plant located on Red Sea | collected 2016-02-17 ...
CCGCGCCGACCCAGGCAAAGGGGACCGCCAGCAGCGTGATCAAGATCAGCAGCGTCCGCAGACGAAACTGATACCAGCGGCGACGTGGCTTCTCGGGCGTGGTCATCAAGCGATTGCCCCCAGCTCTCGGTCGTGCGAGCGACAACGATAGCGTCATTTTGTCCGAACGCCGGCCGAAGAGGCAACTCACGTTTCTGAGCCCCGAGGTGCACCGGCACGGCCAGCGCCACCCTGATTCAGAGCCGGTGCTATCCGACCAACCCGTGCCCGCCCCGCTAGTCCCCGAACACGTCGTTGAGCACTTCTTCGTTGACGTAGATCGGCAAGTGCGGATCGCAACTCACCGCCACGGCGATGGCGTCCGAAGGCCGGGCGTCGATTTCGATCAACTCCCCCTCGTGCCGAATTCGCAACAGGGCAAAGTAGGTGTGATCGCGCAGCTCGCTGATCACCACGTCCTGAAATTCGCCCCCCATCTGCTCGACCGTGCTGACCAACAGATCGTGCGTCAGGGGACGGGGCGACTCGTGCTGCTTCACGCGGCGATCGATGCTGGTCGCCTCGAAGATGCCGATGAGAATCGGAAACGTCCGCTCGCCGTCCACTTCGCGAAGATAGATCACCTGCTGGTCGTTGATCTCGTTGATGATGATCCGGGCGAGTTGCATTTGCAGCGGCATCGGTCCTTCTCCGCGGGTTGAGGCGTGAGCGAAGAGCGGCGAAGCGCCGAACCCAAGTGCCCGGCGTTACCTCTTCTCCCTCTCCGCTGCGATTATAACGCTAGCGGGAGACGGCAAGCCAGTCTTTCCGCGGGAAACGGCCAGAATCGATGCCCTCGACGGCCGCGTGGCGGGCAGGTCACTTCGACCGCAGCCGCTCCAGCGTGGCCTCGACCGCGGCCAGCTGCTGCCGCATCGCCTCGAGCGTCTCGCGCTCTTTGGCCACCACGTCGGCCGGCGCCCGCTCGACGAAGTTGGCATTGGCGAGTTTCTTCTCCTTGCCGCCGATCGCCCCGGCGAGTCGCTGCTGCTCTTTCTCGTTGCGGGCAATCTCGGCTTCCTTGTCGATCAGGTCGGCCACGTCGACGTAGACCTCCAGACCGGGCAAGTTCGAGGTCGCCACCAGCGGTGGAGGCTCGACCGCCTCGCCCCAGCCGGTGGCGCGGGCCGCCGCCATCGAGGCAAAGTACGGCTCCATCGGCCGCAGCAGCTCGGCGGTTGCCGCATCGCAGCGCACGGCAAACTCGATGACCTTCTTGGGAGGCACGTTCTGCCGGCTGCGAATCTCGCGGACCGCGGCCAGCACGTCTTGAAAACGCGCGAAGCGACTCTCGATCTCCGCGTTCTGGCGATCGAGATCGGCCGCCGGCCAGGGGGCAATCATCACGCTTTCGGCGGCCGCCTGCGGTTCGTCCAGCCCGCGCTGCGGCGCGAGTTGAGCAAGTCGTTGCCACACCTCTTCGGTGATGAAGGGAATCATCGGGTGCAAGAGTCGCAAGATAACGTCCAGCGCGTGAGCCAGCACCCGTTGGGCAACGTCGCGACTGGCCGGGTCGGCCAGCCGGGCCTTGGCCATTTCGACGTAGAAGCTGCAGAACTCGTCCCAGGCGAAGTCGTACAGCTGGCGGGCCGCCTCGCTGTAGCGATACGATCCGAGGGCCTCGGTCACGCCTTCGGTCACCGTGGCCAAACGACTGAGGATCCAGCGATCTTCGACTTCCAGTTCCGCGTCGGCCACCGCCGCCGGTGCGTATCCCTCGAGATTGATCAGGCAAAAACGCGAGGCGTTCCAGAGCTTGTTGCAGAAGTTGCGGGCCAGCTCGAACTTTTCGCTGGTCACGGCCCCGCGCGGCAGCGCCTGGTCTGCATCGCTCTCGGCCCACTGCGTGGCAAACTCTTTCCCACACTTGGCACAGGGGACTCGCGGCAAGGTGCGATTCTTTTTCGTTTGCGGAATCGTCTCTTCGCAGTGAGGACAGGCAAAGTCGACCGGCATCCGCACGTCTTGCGTGTCGCCGGTCAGATGGGCCATCGCGAACCGCAACGAATCGGCCCCGAACTTGTCGATCACGTCCAAGGGGTCGACGCCGTTGCCCTTCGACTTCGACATCGTATCGCCGTAGCCGTCGAGAATTTTGGGGTGAATGAAGACCTCGCGAAACGGCACCTCGCCCACGTTATAAAGGCCGGAGAGGACCATCCGCGCTACCCAGAGCGTGATGATGTCGCGGCTGGTAATCAGCACGCTGGTCGGATAGTAGTAGTCGAGCTCAGGCGTCCGCTCGGGCCAGCCGAGCGTGGAATGGGGCCAGAGCGCCGAACTGAACCAGGTGTCCAGAACGTCTTCCTCTCGCGTGAAGCGGAGCGACTCGACCTTGCGTGCCAGCTCGGCATCTTCTTCGGCAAGACAGACGTGAATCGTCTCGCCCTCGATGCTGACAGCAATCTGATTCGTGCCGACCTCGGCTTCAGCTGCGCCGAGCGAGGCAACTTGTTGGGCCAGCGCCTCGCGCTCGGTGGCGTCGGCCACGCGCTGCGACCAGATCGGAATGCGATGGCCCCACCAGAGCTGCCGGCTGACGGGCCAGTCGCGCTTCTCACTGAGCCAGTCGTGATAGCCCTTGGCATAGCGGGGCGGAAAAATCTGCACGCGACCATCGGCCACCGCGTCCATCGCCGACTGAGCCAGATCGGTCATGCGGACAAACCACTGATCTGCCAGGTAGGGCTCAATCGGCGTCTTCGAGCGATCGCTGTGAGCCAGGTCGATCTTGCGATCCTCGATCTCTTCCACCAGGCCGGCGGCCTCCAGGTCGGCCACGACCTGTTTGCGGGCCGCCTTGATCGCGAGCCCGGCGTACTTGCCGGTCGATTCGTTGAGCGTGCCGTCCGGCTCCAGAATGTTGTGCATGGGCAACTTCTGCCGCAGCCCGACGTCGTAGTCGTTCACGTCGTGTGCGGGCGTGATCTTCACACAGCCGCTACCCATCTCGGGCTTGGCCCACTCGTCGGCAACCAGCGGAATTTCGCGTTCGGCAAGCGGCAACAACACGCGTCGACCGGCCAGGGCCATGTCGCGAAGTTGCTCGAGCCGCGGCAAGACGTCGCGCCGCCGCGCGGCGATGTCCTCGAGCTGTGCCTCGATGTCCGCCTTTTCCTTCTCGGGGGCGGCGTCCAGCTTCTCGCGCAGTTGGGCTTCGGCCTTGTCGAGCGCCGCGGCCGGGTCGGGATGCACCGCGACGGCCGAGTCGCCGAGCATCGTTTCGGGCCGCGTCGTAGCAATGGAAACATGTGTCGGCTCGCCCGACTGAGGATCGACCACCGGGTAGCGCAGGTGCCAAAAGTGGCCGTCGACCGTTTCGTGAAAGACCTCGTCGTCGGAGACGGCCGTCTGCAGGAAGGTGTCCCAGTTGACGAGCCGTTTGCCTCGATAGATCAAGTCGTCTTTGAAGAGCCGAAAGAACGTCCGCCGCACCGCGCGGGCACAAACCTCGTCGAGCGTGAAGCGGGTTCGCTCCCAGTCGCAGCTACAGCCCATCTGTTTGAGCTGGCCGAGAATGCGTTTTTCGTATTGCTCCTTCCATTGCCAGATGCGCTCGGTCAGCGCCTCGCGACCGAGGTCGTGCCGCGACTTGCCTTCCTCTTCGAGGAGGCGCCGCTCGACGACCGCTTGGGTGGCAATGCCGGCGTGATCGGTACCGGGCATCCAGAGCGCGTTGAAACCCCGCATGCGATGAAACCGGATCATCACATCCTGCAGGCTGTTGTTCAGGGCGTGGCCAAGATGCAGCGCGCCGGTGACGTTGGGCGGCGGGATGACGATCGCATAGGGCTGGCGAGCGGGATCGGGCTCGCTGTGGAAGTAGCCTTGCCGCTCCCAATAGGCATACCAGCAGTCCTGCGCCGCGGCGTGATCGTATTGCTTGGGCAGTTCGTCGGCGGAGAAATTTTGCGACGACGACTCAGAGGCAGTCGAGCTCATGACGTCTGTTCATCTTTCCAGAGCTTGTACTCGAAGCTGTCGACCAACGCCTTCCAGCTCGCCTCGATGACGTTCTCGCTGACGCCGACGGTGCCCCAGACGTCGTCTTCGTCCTGACTCTCGATCATCACGCGAACCCGCGCGGCCGTGCCTGCCTCGGAGTCGATCACGCGGACGCGAAAGTCGATCAGCTGCATCGCGGCCAGCCGCGGGAAGACACCATTTAAGGCCTTTCGCAGGGCCGCGTCCAGAGCGTTTACCGGACCGTCGCCGTCGGCCACCTCGTGGCGCAGTTGATCGCCGACGACCATCTTCACGGTGGCTTCGGTCGTGAGTCCCTCTTCGGCCGTGGCCACGGTGACGTGGTAGTTGACCAACTCGAAGTGCGGCTGATAACGCTCGGCACACTGCAGCACGAGCAGCTCGAAGGAAGCTCGGGCCGCCTCGAACTGATAGCCGATGCCTTCGAGTTCGACCACGCGGGCAAGCACCTTTTCGGTCAACTCTTTGTCGTTGGCCATGTCGTGATGCTGCGCCAGCGCGACGATGTTCGAGCGGCCGGCCAATTCACTCAACAGCACGCGACGCTCGTTGCCTACCAGCTCCGGATCGATGTGTTCGTAGCTCGCGGTCGCGCGGGCCACCGCGTGGACGTGCATGCCGCCCTTGTGGGCAAAGGCGCTCGGCCCGACGAAGGGTTGACTCGCCACATAGTGCATGTTGGCCGTCTCGTAGACGAAGCGGGAGAGCTCGGAAAGCGACTGGACGCCCTGATCGTGTAGAATGTCGAAGTCGCTCTTCTTGAGCGCCAGGTTGGCCATGACGGCGATCAGGTCGGCATTGCCGCACCGCTCGCCAAAACCGTTGATCGTGCCCTGCACCTGGTCGGCCCCGGCGTCGACCGCGGCCAGGGAGTTGGCCACCGCCAGCGCGCAGTCGTTGTGGGTGTGAATGCCGACCGGAATGGCAATCGCCTCGCCCGCAGCGCGGGTCAACTCGGTAATCTCCTCAGGCATCGAACCGCCGTTGGTGTCGCAGAGCACGGCCATCTGCGCGCCGGCGTCGGCCGCCGCCTGCAACGTGCGCCGGGCGTATTCGGGATTCGACTTCCAGCCGTCGAAGAAATGTTCCGCATCGTAGATCACCCGGCGACCTTGTTTGACGAGATAGGCGACCGTCTCGGAGATCATGGCCAGGTTTTCGTCTTCGCTGACGCGTAGCACTTCGCGGACATGAAAGTCGGACGTCTTGCCGACGATGGTGATCACCTCGGCCTCGGAGTCGAGCAGGGCCTTCATGCCGGGATCTTCGGCCGCGGAGACACCGCGGCGTCGTGTCATGCCGAAGGCGGCCACCTGGGCGTGGACCAGGCCCAGCTTGCGAACGTCGCGGAAGAACTGGGCATCCTTCTGATTGGAGAGCGGATAGCCCCCCTCGATATAGTCGACGCCCGCCTGGTCGAGCCGCTGCGCGATGAGCAGCTTGTCCTGGAGCGAGAAGTTGATGCCTTCGCCCTGGCTGCCGTCGCGGAGTGTCGTGTCGTAAATTTCGATCTTGCGCATGGCAGGTTGTCGAAGCGGCGAGATCCCTGTGGGCAAAAAACCCTGTGGACAAAAAAACCCTGTGGACAAAAAAACCCTGTGGACAAAAAAACCCTGAAACCGCGAGGGCCTCAGGGCTGGCTATTGTTCGGTGGTTGCCGAAGTGCCCTAGGGCCGAAACTCCTCGCCAATAATGATTCCCTGGCCCGGGACGCCGACCGACGTGCGGGCGTCGCGTGTCGCGCGAATGGACAGGTCTTGGGCGTCTTGTCGCATGGGCCGGGCTGCTGAGGGCCTGGGCTGCTGAGGGCCTGGGCTGCTGAAAGGACCGGGGAGTCGCACTTCCGGGGTAATCCCCCCGCCAGCATTGAACTTAATGGCCCGCTGTGCCCATGTCAACGCGCGCGAGAGCGAGTCACCGGCGCGTCTAGGCGCTGCGTGCCTTGCGGGGCGTCTCGTCGGAGTCGTCTTCGGACTCGACCTCGTCGTCGCCCTCCTCGAGCTCGTCCTCTTCTTCGTCCTCGTAGACGTACTCGTACTCCTCGTCGTCTTCGAGCTCATCCTCTTCGAGTTCGGCGTCTTCTAGTTCCCCCTCTTCGTCCTCGTACTCATACTCGTCGTCTTCGTCTTCGTTGGAGTCTTCTTCGTCGGCGTCTTCCTCCTCGTACTCCGCATTCTCGTCTTCGTACTCGTCCTCTTCGTACTCCGCTTCCTCGTCGTCCTGGTGCTCGTCCGCGTCGACTTCTTCTTCTTCTTCTTCTTCTTCGCCGGCACCTGCGACGCCCGTGCTGGTGTCGTTCCACTCGGCCGTCTCTACGGCTTCTTCTTCGACGTCTTCCCGGTCCTCGACCCCGTCCTCGACGTCGGCCGACGCGGCCATCTTGATCTTGTTGCGCCGCTCGGGCGGTGCGACGGTCACCTCTTCCTCGCCGTTCATGGACGCCCATTGCTCGGGCGTGACCAGCACCTCACGGGCCTGCGAGCCGTTGTATGGCCCCACGATGCCGTCTTCGGCCATGAAGTCGATCAGCCGTGCCCCGCGACCGTAGCCCACACCCAGGGCCCGCTGCAGCAGCGAGACACTGCCGCGGCCCTCGCGGACAACCACTTCGATCGCGCTCTCGTACAGCTCATCGCGATTCTTGAACTTGGCGGGTCCGCTCTCTTCCTCGGCGCCAGCCGGCTTGAGCTCGACCAACTCGTGAACGAACTGCTGCTCCGTGGTGCCAATCGCGTCGACCACGCAGTTGATCTCATCGTCGGTAAGGAAGGTCCCCTGGGCCCGCAGCAGCGAACTGGTGCCCGGCCACAGGAACAGCATGTCGCCACTGCCGAGCAGCTTGTCGGCGCCCATCTCGTCGAGCACCACGCGGCTATCGGTGCGGCTGGCAACCTGAAACGCAATGCGGGCCGGCAAGTTCGACTTGATCAGCCCCGTGATGACGTCAACGGTCGGCTTCTGCGTGGCCAGCACCAGGTGAATCCCTACAGCACGGCTCTTCTGGGCCAGGCGAATGATGTGCTGCTCGACCTCTTTGGCCGCGGTCATCATCAGGTCGGCCATCTCGTCAGCGATGATCACGATGTAGGGCAGGTGGCGGGGCGTATTCTCCCAGGCCTCTTCGCTCTCGGGCGCCATCCGTTCCTGGAGCTCTTCCTCGCCCAGTTGGTTGTAGACGCTCACGTGTCGAACACCCGCCTGGGCCAACAGCGTGTAGCGTTCTTCCATCTTCTCCACGGCCCAGCCGAGGATGGCCTCGGCCTTGCGCATGTCGGTCACCACGGGGTGCATCAGGTGCGGCAGCTTCTTGTAGGGACCGAGCTCGACCATCTTGGGATCGATCATCAGCATGCGGACCTCGTCAGGTCGCCGCGTCATGATGATCGACGTGATGATCGAGTTCAGACAGACGCTCTTACCGGTGCCGGTACGGCCGGCGATGAGCAAGTGGGGCAGCGATGCCAGGTCGACCGACAGCGGCGCGCCGGAGACGTCCTTGCCGAGGAAGATCGGAATCTTCATTTTCCGCGAACGCGAGGCGTCTTCTTCCATCACTTCGCGCAGCCGGACCAGCTGGCGCTCGCTGTTCGGCACCTCGATGCCGACGGTGTTCTTGCCGGGAATGGGGGCCACGATGCGGACGCTCGGCACCCGCAGCGCAATCGCCAGATCGTCGGCCAAGCCGGTGATCTTGGAGAGCCGCAAGCCCGCTTCGAGTTCGATTTCGTACTGGGCGATGACCGGTCCGGTTTCGACCTCGACGACGCGGACATTGAAGCCGAAGTCGCGGAAGGTCTTCTCCAGGATGCGGGCCTTGCGGCGGACGTCCTTCTCGTGGGCGTCGAACTGCATCTTCTCCGGCTCGAGCAGCAGGTCGAGGCTGGGCAACTCGTAGTCGGCCAGCAGGTCGCGGTTGTGGGCCGCCTCGAGCGATTCGAGGACCTCCTCACGCTCCGACTTCTGCGGTGCCTTGATCCGCAGGGCCGCCTTGATTCGCTTGCCCATGCTGGGCTTCTCAGGCTCGGCTTCCTCCTCGGCTTCGTCCTCTTCGTCTTCCAGTTCGGCGTCTTCGTCTTCGAACTCCTCTTCGTCCTCCTCGTACTCGTCGACCTCTTCTTCGTCGTCTTCCTCGTCGTCTTCTTCCGCGGCGGCGCCTTTCTCTTCGTCTTCCGAGGCCACGCGACGACCGCGGATCTTCACGGCGACTTCACTCTCCGATTCTTCGTCTTCTTCAGCGTCGTCTTCCGCTTCCTCTTCGTCTTCGTACTCATCTTCCTCGTACTCTTCGTCTGCCGACTCGGCGCGGCTGGTGCGACGTCCCAGCACCACGGCACGGCCAGTGCGGGCCACCCCGATGCTGGGCTTGGCCACACACCACCAGCATACGCGAAGCAGGAAGTAGTCGGTGCAGAGCAACAGGCCGACGAAGATGACGCTGAGCGTGAGGATGTAGGCTCCCACGGTGGCAAAGTGCATCTCGAGTAGCGTGCGGCCCACGACTCCCAACACGCCGCCCGGCCCGATGACCGGTCCGCGCCAAAGCGACGGGGCCAAATTGGGAAGGAGCATTCCGCCGAGCGTGGCAATGCCCAGCAGCGAAACGCACCAGCCGATTCCGCGCAGCTTGGGATAGGTGATATCGCGACGCGCGAGCAGCAAGTAGGTGAGGACGCCCAGCGAGATGACCGCGTAGTAAGCGCCCACCCCGAGGGTGCGCATCAGCGTATCGGCCAGGAACGCCCCTGCCCGACCGCAGAGATTCGACGTCTCGCCCGGTGCCGGATAGACCAAGATCCCTTCGCTGGCCGCGCTAATCGCGTCGGCGCGATCGTACGTGACCAGCGAAAGCCCGGTGAACAGGGTCGCGCCCAAGAGAACGAGCGCAAAGAGATCGAGTTTGACGCTGCGCTCTTCGAACATGGACTGCCGCAAGGGGGTGATTCTTCGTGGCAGCCGTATCGCACTCTGGCAAGTTCCAGCGCGCGAGCCGACCGGCCGCGGGGGCGCGTCCATGCCCAACGTTGCATCCAGGATGTCATCGGTTAGATCGGCCGGCGGCGAGTCGGTTTCTTAACTTCGCGTCGCCGTGCGCCATCGTTTGCCCACGAGGCATACCAAGAACGAAGCCTACCGGGCTCATATTCGGTAAGATGCTCTCTCGCGTGCGCAACACGCTCCCCGCAGGAAGTCTAGCACCGGGCCGCCTGCGGTCAGGCGAATCGGCCCTACTGAGAAGCGAAATCGGTCCGCAGCGGGACCAGTGGTGACGATTGTGCCGATCGCACAGGCTCGCGAAGACAAACGCGGATACGACGAGATCAACGACGTGATCGCCAGGGCATGTGGGACGATCGCGAACGTCAACGACCCGACGGATCTGCGACTCTCAAAGGACGGCGAACTGCCGCTGCACGACGCGGTCCCATTCGCGGCGGCAAACCCGGCCGCTGTCGCGGGGTTGGACGACCGCGGAGAAGTCGTCGCCGGCAAGCGCGCCGATCTGATCGCCGTGCGAAATCGAGCCGGTCAGCCCCAGGTCGAAGGCACGCGGTCTCGGGGAGCGGCCGTCTTTACAAACGGTGCGACGTTCGCTGCGCCTGGCCGCAGGTGTTGAGCGCGGGCATCTCCTGCTCGTCGCGGCCGGGGAAGATAACGGTCTGGTCAACGTACGAAGTTGCACTTCGGCCCCAGCTTGTTCGCTGCACGCGGGACGAGCAGCGCAACGAGGCGGTCCTGTTCGTCGACGGCGGCCAGCTGGCCAGATTCGGCAACTGCTATCTCATCGGAACGCGCAATGGTCCGCCCATGACGAATCTCTTCGATCTCGCCTCTGTCGAGCCGCACGCGCGGCAGATCTGCAACCGCGCGCAGCGGCGGCAATAGATAATCTTCCAGCGTATCGGGGTTCAGGTCGTCCAGCCTGGTGGCCTCGCGTAACGTAAAGTCGCCGATCCCGGTTCGCACCAGTTCCGACATTACGGCCGCGGTGCCGAGCGACTCGGCCAGGTCGCGACCCAGCGAACGGATGTAGGTGCCTGAGCCACAGCGAATGTCGAGCACCAGGCGGGGCGCGTCATAGGTCACGACGTCAATCGTATCAATCCGCACCGTGCGGAGAGGCATCTCGACATCTTCGCCCCGTCGCGCTCGCTTATAGGCCCGCTGGCCACCGATTTTCACGGCCGAGAAGGCCGGCGGTCGCTGCTCGATCTCGCCGTGAAAGTTGGCGGCGGCGCGCTCGATCTCCGCGCGGGTCGGCCGCGGAGCATCGACGAGCTTCGTGATCTCCGTCTCGATGTCGCACGACGGGCTCGACTGCCCCAGGAGAAACGTCGCCCGATACGCCTTCGGCATCTGCTGGACGTATTCGATGAGCCGCGTCGCTGTACCGAGACAAATCACCAGCACTCCGCTGGCGATCGGATCGAGCGTGCCCGCGTGACCAACCTTGACCTTGCCGGCCTTGGTCTTGCCGGCCGTCTGCTCGACGCGATCGACAACCACCCGCGACGAAACGCCGCGCGGTTTGTCGACGTTCAAGAGGCCGCAGATTTCCGTCGACGGTTGGAAGTCGGGCATGTCAGAGAATCTCGAACTCGCAAAGCGCGGCGATGTCGGCCGCCGACTTGTTCGTCAAATCGCTGAATCGATCGCGCAGCGTTGCCGGGTCGGCCACCCCCAGCGCAGCAAGCTGCTGGAACTTGTACGCCAGGAGGTCGTCGAGATCGGCCGTTGTGTTCCTGGCATGACCCGCGGGATACATGACAAGTTCGCTCGATAGTCGGCCCAGGCGGCGGTGCTCGATCTCCAGCGTCGTGGGAATCCCATCGGGGTACTTGGCGTCGTACTCCGGTCCGCCATGAACGAAGTCGATTCGCGACAGGATCGTCCGCGTCAGCGGGTGATGCAAGCTCTCCTCGTCGTAGTCGCGCGGCAAGAGCATGAGCTCCTTCCAGCCGCTTTGCCGTTGCTCGAACGCCTTTCGCAGCAGTGTGGCGACGATGTAGACCATCGAGTGATCGGCGCTCTGCCGCGTTTGCGGATCGCGCTTGGCCGGATCGCCGATGATGCCAAACGCCGGTTCGTAGATCGTAATCCGTACGCGTTCCAGCTCGTGGTCGCTTTCCAGCACCGCGGGATGCGCGGCCAGCAGGTCGATCAACCCTTGGATCGCGCCGGCCGACTGATGCTCGTAGAGTCCGAGTTTGAAGTGCATACCCATCACGGCGAATTGGTCGCCCGCGGTGCTCAACAGGAGATCGAAGGGGCTCTCGTCCGCGGCGGCTGGCTTCTCGAACAGGCAGAAGAGGGCCGCGGGGTTGCGAAATACGTCGGCCGGGCCGACAAAGCCCCGCATGGCGCGTTGCGCGCTGAGCACCGCGACCTCGGCGCTGATGGCGGCCGACGCCCCCTTGGAATCGGAGAGTTGATGTCCCGCCCGAATTGCCCGAAAGGGAACATAGTGGGCGACGACGAGGCCGATCGCCGACTCGATCTGGTCGACCGTGGCGCCGAGCATGGCCGCGTAGACCGTGGCCGAGGCAATCGCCCCGTGCAACACGTGATCGATCTTGTAGCTCTTGAGACTGAAAACCTCGGCCAGTCGCGCGCGAATCTCGTCGACCAGAAGCATGCCGCGGCAGACCGCGGCTCCGTCGAGACCCGCGACCTGTGCGGCCGCCAGGGGCACCGCGTAGAAGTCGTTGTGGCCGAACTCGCCAGCGGTGGCGCCGATTTCGGGATGGTAGCCAAAGTTCGTGCCGTTGGCGTCCCACTCCCGTGCTGCTGAAGCATTGGCCGCCACAGCCTTCTCCGGGGCCACGCGCTGCGATGTGCCGTAACAGACGGCGCCCGGAAAATTCGCTCCGCTCGAATAGGCCAAGGCTTCTTCGCGCAACACGGTCGGCGCATTGGTGCCAGCAGCAATGGCGGAGACGGCGCAGGCAAGACTGTCCAGGTGAAACGCTTCGAGCCGTCGCCACACCACATCACCGACGTCGCCGAATTTGCCGGTCAGGAAGTCGAGCGCATATCGCCCGATGCCGCGGGCCTGGTTGCTGTGGCGAGGTAGGGTGAGGTGGGGCTGGTTCATGGGCGATGGCGTGGGGTCGTGTTGAGGTAGCGCGGATTATGGCAGGCACGCCGCGCGGCAAGCAACCGGCGCATCGCGGGGGTCGCAAACTGGTTGCTGATCGGCGCATGTGGTATCATCAATGAGGGTATCCTTTCCTGTTGACTTTGGGACGCCTCTGGCAGAGGCATACGTGCGGTTCCAGCACGCCGTGGCGCTCCCAGCCGTGGCCCCATCGGTGGCCGCTGCAGCGATCTTCTGAACGGTACTTGCGAAGTCGAGACGCCGCGTCGCGGGACGACCGGCGGGCGGACAGGCGCATGCAGTTGCAATTCGAAAAGCTCGGCCCCTATACGATCGGCGAAAAGCTCGGCGCCGGCGGCATGGGGACCGTCTATGCGGCGGTCAACAGCGACACGGGCCAGGAGGCCGCCGTGAAGGTGCTCGCTCCCGCGCTTGCCATGCAGCGGGGTTTTCGCGAGCGGTTCGAATCGGAGATCGAGTCACTCAAGAAGCTCCGCCACCCGAACATCGTCAATCTCTTCGGTTACGGCCAGAAGGACGCTTTCTTGTTCTACGCAATGGAACGCGTGGACGGGGCCAACTTGGAGGAAGAGCTGTGCCAGGGCCGTCGATTCGATTGGCGCGAAGTGACCCGCATCGGCATCAAGCTCTCGCGCGCTCTCAAATTGGCCCATGACCACGGCGTGATCCACCGCGACATTAAGCCGGCCAACGTGCTGGTGGGCGAGAACGGCGAGGTCAAGCTGAGCGACTTCGGCGTGGCCCGTCTGTTCGGCAACACCGGCCTGACCAACGAGGGAGGTGTGCTGGGGACCGCCGAGTATATGGCCCCCGAGCAAGCGGACGGCGGTCGCGTTACCCACCACTGCGATCTTTACAGCCTCGGTGGCGTGCTCTACGCGTTGCTGGCCGGCCGCCCGCCGTTCCGTAGCAAGTCGATGTTGGAGCTGTTGCAGCTACAGCGGTTCGCCACTCCCGACGGGGTGCGCCGCTACGCCCCCGAAGCGCCCCGCGAATTGGAACAGATCATCGCCCAGCTGTTGGCCAAGAAGCCGGAGGAGCGCTTTCCCAACGCGTTGATGCTCACCCGGCGGCTCGAGGCGATGGAGAAGGGTCTCACCTTACAAGATGGCGCCGACGCGGAAGCGGCATCCCCGGGCGTCACCTTGACCGACCTCGGCGCCGCCAAGAGGAACGGATCGGACGCAGGCGTCATCCTGGACGAACCACCCGAACAAGATCCGGCCGCCACGATGGCGCGGGAGTTGCTCGAACGGGAAGCGAGTGCGGCGGATGCCCAAACGGGCGTGGACACGGCCGGCACCGGATCGAGCGTGCTCGAAGACGAGGGTGTCGCCCGAGAACTGCGCGACCACTTTACCACGATCGAAGAGGACCGCCGCCGCCAGTTGCTCAGCGAGCAAGAAGCGACTCCGTTGATTTCCTGGCCGACGATCTTTCTGATCATTTCCTTGTTCGGCATCGCGGCCTTGGTCTGGTACTGGGCCAGTCCTCCCAGTGAACGCAGTCTGCTGCAAGAGATTCAAGCGGCAGCCCGCACCGGCGACGACGGCCAGCTGCGTGCGGTCGAGGATCAAATCGGCCTGTTCCTGCGTCTCTATCCCGACAGCGAAGCCGTCCCGCTCGTTGAAGAACTCGAAGAGCGGCTGAACTACGTTCGTTTGGCGGGCCGGGCCATGCGTCAGGCCGAAACGATGTTCCGCCGCTTTCCCGACTCGATCGCCGCCGGTCCCTACGTCGAAGCGATCAAGCTGATCTCGACGAGTCCCGAAACGGCGCTCGTCCGCCTGGAAGCGCTGGTCGACCTCTTTGGCGATGTCCCAGATGACCAAACGCACATCCGCATCTTCGTCGATGCGGCCGATCGGCAGATTCCCCGGCTACGCGACCGCGTTTCCCGACGGCGGGCTATCTACCGCCAGGAAATCGAGCGACAACTCGAACGGGCCAGCCAGCTCATCGCCAGCGATCGCGACAAGGCACGGCGAATGTTCGCGTCGGTGGTCGCGCTGTGGGGCACCGAGACCTGGGCGGCCGATCTGGTAACGCAGGCCCGCGAGGCTTTGACGGCGCTCGCGGTCGAAGCGGCTGGAGAGGATTCGGCTCCTTCGCCCGCCGAAGCGGACGCTGCGACCGCCGTGTCCCGGCAGGAGTCGGCCGTGGCTCCTTAATCTCCGGGACGCCACCGCTGGAGTACGGCGGCGGTGCACGAAGGTCACGCATCGACGAAGCGGTGTGGGAACTTCTTCACGCGGGGCGGGTACGGGGGACTGCGGCGCAGCAAGCTGCGCGTGACGCCGGGAACCAGGCGCAGCGAACCGATTCTTCCGCTACGTCGAAGTCGACCCGCGTCATGGGACGTCAAGAGGCCCCGGTCGGCGCCAGCACCCGGTCGGCACTAGCCGCACCGTCGGCAAGAACTCGCCGCGCGCAAAATACTTCCAAATGTCGGCGGACCAACGCATTGCGCCGGCGGTGTGATATTCTTGTCTTGAGTACGGCTCACGCGCCCGGGAGAAAACTCCGCGGGCCGTTTTTGATGGCGTATGGAGCTTTCGCCGCAGGAGGAAAAGAGTAACATCCATGCTTATGACGCACACGCATCCGGCGCTTCAATTCACACATCCGCTGCCCTATGGGGCCATTCTGCATGACGGCGGCGTGCAGTTTGTCGTCTTCAGCCGATCCGCTCGCGCGATGCGGGTGTTGCTTTACGAAAGCGTTGACGATTTAGAGGCTAGTGAGGTCATCCACCTCGACCCCCAAACCGACCGCTGGGGCGACGTCTGGAGTGCCTTTGTCCCCGGCATTGGGGCGGGCCAGCTCTATCACTTCCAGGCGGATGGGCCCTACGAACCGGAATTCGGCCAGCGTTTCGACGGCACCGCCCGCCTGATCGACCCCTACGCCCGAGCCCTGGCGGGCACGTTCCAGCGATCGGCCGACGGCATCGTGCGACCGCCCAAGTGCGTCGTCATCGACGATCAGTTCCAGTGGCAGGGCGACCGCCACCTGCGGCGGAACCTCTCGGAAACGATCATTTATGAGCTGCACGTGCGCGGGTTCACGCAGTCGCCCACCAGCGGCGTCGAGCACCCGGGCACCTACCTGGGGGTCATCGAGAAGATCCCCTACCTGAAGTCGCTGGGGGTGACGGCCGTCGAACTGATGCCGGTGCACGAATTTCCTATTCGCGATTGTTTCGGTAATCGTCTCGACCGGCCCAACTACTGGGGTTACGACTCGATGGCCTTCTTCGCACCCCATCGCGGCTACGCCGCGGGCGACGAGCCGGGTTGCCAGGTCAACGAGTTCAAGCAGATGGTCCGAGCCCTGCACCAGGCCGGCATCGAAGTCATTCTCGACGTCGTCTTCAATCACACCAGCGAAGGCAACGAGCTCGGCCCCACCTTCAGCTTCAAGGGCCTGGAGAACAAGGTCTACTACATGCTCGAAGGCGACGGGGCGTATTACCGCAATTACTCCGGTTGCGGAAACACGGTCAACGGCAATCATCCCATCGTGCGCGAGATGATCTTCAACTGCCTCCGCCACTGGGTCCACAACTACCACATCGATGGCTTTCGGTTCGATCTGGCCTCGATTCTCAGTCGCGACCGCGAGGGCAATCTCGTTCCCAATCCGCCGCTTGTCGAGGTCATCGCCGAAGATCCGATGCTGGCCGATACGAAGATCATCGCCGAGGCTTGGGATGCCGCGGGTGCCTATCAGGTGGGCAGCTTCGCCAACCTGCGCTGGGCCGAATGGAACGGCCGTTATCGCGACGACGTGCGTCGCTTCTGGCGGGGCGACCCGGGACAGCGCGGCCATCTGGCGACGCGGCTGGCCGGCTCCAGCGATCTGTACGAGCCGGGCGGGCGAAAACCGTATCACAGCATCAACTTCATCACCTCGCACGACGGCTTCACGCTCAACGATCTGGTGAGCTATGTGCACAAGCACAACGAGGCCAACGGCGAAGGCAACCGCGACGGGGAGAACAACAACCACAGCTCGAATTTCGGCGTCGAGGGTCCCACTCGCCGTCCTGAAGTGCGCGAAGCGCGACTGCGTCAGATCAAGAATTTTCTGGCCACAATGCTGCTCAGCCAGGGAGTGCCGATGATCGTCTCGGGAGACGAATGTCGGCGCACCCAACGGGGCAACAACAATGCCTATTGTCAGGACAACGAAATCTCCTGGTTCGACTGGCAGCTCGTCGATGAGAACGAAGACTTGCTGCGCTTCACCCAGGCCCTGATCGACTTCCGCAAGAACGAACCTTCGGTGCGGCGCGAGGACTTCCTGCGGGGCATGACCGAACGCCGCGGCGAGCTGCCCGACGTGAGCTGGTTCGACGTCGACGGCAAGAGTATCGACTGGAAGGACGACGACCCGCGTTTGACGTGCCTCTTGAGAGCTTGGACGCCCGGCGACGAAGAACGCGACGAACGTGGGCGGCATCTGCTGATGTTCATCAACGCGGCCGCGGAACCGCAACGGTTCACCGTGCCTGGAAAAGCCCGCAATCTCGACTGGCGACGGCTGCTCGACACGGCGGCCGAGAGCCCGCAGGACATCTTCCCAGGTGGAGGGGGGCCACGCATGGGACGCACGCTCCGAATCGATCTCGCGGAACGATCGCTGGTGGTCTACGTCGCCGATCCGCAGAAGGGCCAACGACCGAAGTCGGGTGGCATCTAGGCCAGATTGGGGAGAGTTCTGGCGTCGGGGCGGTCGGCCGTGACAGCATGCCATCGGTGCTGCGCGTTGGTCGTGATCGAACAACGCGCGGCCGTTCCGCCAGGCCCTTCAATCGCCGCCAGATTCTCCAGTCGACCAGGACGATGCGAGCACAACCGCTGCCACTATCCTGCCGTCGCGGTGAATTTGCCGCATTTGCGCGATTCGACGCATAGCTTTCCGGGTCTGAGGTCCGATAGGAAAGGAAGCCTGCTGTCGTATTCCGTGGTCAGAGGAGATGCCGCGTGCGTGGTCGCCTGTTTCTTGGATTGCTGTTCACGTCACTGACCGTGGGCAACACGGCCGTGTTGTGGGCTGCCCATGGCGACACCACCAAAGTGGCCGCGGACGAGCCGTCCATCGTCTGGCAGGCTTCGCCCGAAGACGCTTGGCGGCTGATGCGTGACGAGAATCGCCCGTTGCTGCTATTCATCACCACGGACGGCTGCGGTTACTGCACCCAGATGAAGAAGAAGACCTACCGCGACGCCAAGCTCGCGTCCGAGGTCGCCAGGTCGTTCGTAGCCCTGCGAATTCACGCGGAACGGGACGTCGACGAGGCGTGGCTGGAACGCTTCGAGGTCCAGGTCTACCCCACGACCCTCATCTTCACGCCCGACCGAGTATTGGCCGACCGCTTCAACGGTTTCGTCGCGGCCGAGCAGCTGCATTCGCGGCTCACGGAGCTGGTTGTCGAGCGGGCCAAAATTCGCGAAGTCGCTCAGCGCGAAGAGCCGGCCCCCAAGTAACCTTGTCGCGGGGACCTGAGGCGGCGCGGGGGCTCTGACGCTCGCGAAATGGGCTGCGGCGACCCCATTTCTCCTACGCTCGGCCTTTTCCTAGCCAGGCTCGGCGCGAGTTTTTCGGGCGCCTTGGTCTTGGGGCCAACCTCCCTATCGTCTTGCTGTGGACGCTTGATCCCAGGCAGGCTTGCTCTTACAATTCGAGGCGGATTTCAATTGAGATCGAGTCTCATTTTCAAGCCACCTCGCGAGTAATGCCGTGTCCCAGCTGATTCCCCTTTCGGCCTTGCCGACTGGCCAGATGGCCCAAGTTCGCCAGATCGTGGGCCAGCCACCTCAGGTGAAGCGTCTGGCAGAGCTCGGCATCCGTGACGGAGCCGACATCTGTGTCGTCCAGTCGGGAAGCCCTTGCATCGTCCAGTTGAACGCCTCGCGACTCTGCTTTCGCGACGGCGACCTGCTCCGTGTGCTCGTCGAACCGAGTGCGACCGTCGGAGTCCTCGAATGAGTCGACTGGTGAGTCGACTGGCCGAAGTCGCCATCGGGAGTCGGGGTCGCGTGGTCGAGGTCGACGGCGGTGACGCGATCGGCATCCGGCTGCTCGAAATGGGGCTGACCCCCGGCGTGGAGTTGTCAGTGCTCGGCACCGCCCCGCTGGGCGACCCGATGGAAATCGAAGTTCGCGGATACCGTTTGAGTCTCCGCAAGAGCGAAGCGGCCCGCATCTCCGTGGAAGTCCTGCCCGGAGCGTAAGTCCCGACGCGGTCCTTGCCCGCGCTCCGACGGTGCCGCCGCGATCCCACACCCGTCGCTTTCGATGACAGCCCCATGTCCCTTTCCATTGAGCAAGCCACGCGGACGATTGCCCTGGTGGGAAACCCCAACACCGGGAAGTCGACCCTCTTCAACGCGCTCTGTGGAGTTCGCCAACGTGTGGGCAACTATCCCGGCGTGACAGTCGAGAAGAAGGTCGGCCACGTCCGCGGCAAGCATCGGACGCTCGAGCTGATCGATCTGCCGGGCACCTACAGCCTGGCGCCACACAGTCCCGACGAAATGGTGACGGTCGACGTGCTGCTCGGCCGCCGCACCGATGCGGCCAGCCCCGACGCGGTACTGGCGATCGTCGACGCGGCCAACCTCGAGCGCAACCTCTACCTGGTCAGTCAGCTGCTGGAACTCGACAAGCCGGTGGTGGTGGCATTGAACATGATGGACGTGGCCCGGGAGCGCGAAGTCGAGGTCGACGTGTCGCGGCTCGCAGACCAGTTGGGCGTGCCGGTCATTCCGCTGGAAGCCCATCGCAAGGTCGGACTCGCGGAGCTCCGCGCGGTCCTCGACGACATCGAATCGCTGCCGTCGCGCACGGCGAGCAGTCCTTTTCCAGCGCTGTTTCAGGAGACGGTCGCCGAGTTGAACGTCGCCCTGTCGGCCAATGGCGAGGCCGACGCCAAGATTGGCCGCGAACTGCCGCGCTTTCTCGTCGAGCGACTGCTGCTCGACACGGGCGGTTACCTGGAAGGCCATCTGTTGGCCGACGCCGACCCGCAGCATCGCGCATCGTTGGTGGCCGCGCGCGACACGCTGGCCAACGCAGGCATGCCGGTGCCCGGCATCGAAGCGGTTTCCCGCTATCGCTGGGCGGGCGAGGTTACCCGGGACGCGGTCCGGCAGCCCCGCGCTCGCGCGGCGACGCTTACCGATCGGATCGACCAGGTGCTCACCCACTGGGTCGCCGGCACCCTCATCTTCGTCCTGCTGATGCTGGTCGTGTTCACTTCGATCTTCACGTTCGCGCCGGTGCCGATGGGTTGGATCGAATCGCTTTTCGAGTTGGCCGGCGATTTCGTTTCCGCCCGCCTGGCCGACGGGGCGCTCAAGTCGCTGCTGGTCGATGGGGTCTTGGCCGGTCTCGGCGGTGTGGTGGTGTTCTTGCCGCAGATTCTGGTACTGTTCTTCTTCATCGCGCTCTTGGAAGACTGCGGCTATATGGCGCGGGCGGCCTACCTGATGGACAAGCTGATGTCGCGCGTCGGGCTGAGCGGCAAGTCGTTCATCCCGCTGCTCTCCTCGTTCGCCTGTGCCGTGCCGGGCATCATGGCCGCGCGGGTCATCGAGAACCCGCGCGATCGCATGGTGACGATTCTGGTCGCACCGCTAATGAGCTGTTCCGCCCGGCTGCCGGTCTACATCATTCTCGTCTCGGCGTTCATCCCGGCCACGACCTACCTCGGCGGCCTGCTCTCTTTGCAAGTGCTCGTGTTCTTCGCGATGTACCTGCTGGGCATCGTCGTCGCCGCGGCCGTGGCCTGGCTGCTCAAAAAAACCCTCTTCCGCGGTGAGACCCCGCCGTTCGTGATGGAGCTGCCCAGCTACAAATGGCCCTCGCCCGGCACCGTCGTCTTTCGCATGCTCGATCGAGGTTGGGCTTTTCTGCGCAGGGCCGGCACGATCATCTTCGCGGTGGCGATCGTCGTGTGGGCCTTGCTCTACTTCCCGCGCAACGAGGCCGAGGTAAAGGCCGAGGCCGCGCGGCAGCTGGCCGATCCCGCCGTGGCGGCGCTGTTGGCCGATGTGCCTGAGGAAGAACGTCTCGAAAATCTCGAAAAGAGCCTGCACCAGCGGCAGAGTTTACTCGGCCGCGCCGGCCAGGCCATCGAGCCCGTCGTGCGACCCCTGGGTTGGGACTGGCGTATCGGTTCCGCGGCGATCGCCTCGTTCCCCGCCCGGGAAGTCGTGATGGGCGTGTTGGGCGTCATCTATCGTCTGGGCGAGGACATCGACGTCGGCGAAGAGGAAGACCAAACCCGCCTGGGCGCCCAGTTGAAGGCGGCTACGTGGGACGGCACCGCCAGGCCGGTCTATAATGTGCCGGTCGCGCTGTCGTTGATGGTCTTCTTCGCGCTTTGTGCCCAGTGTGCCGCAACGCTGGCGGTATTGAAGCGCGAGACGAACAGTTGGCGGTGGCCGATCTTCGCGTTTGTGTACATGACCGCGTTGGCGTACGTTGGTGCCTTGATCACTTACCAGGTCGGCATGTTGTTTGTGGCCTGAGGCCGGACGGGCTCGGCAACGTTGGTCCCGCACAACGAGCGAACCCCAAGCACCCGAACCACCGGCCATGAACTTCGATTGGCAAACCGTCGTCGCTCTGGTCCTGGTTGCTGCCGCCGTGGCCTATCTGGCTCGACTAGGCTGGCAAACGCTCGCCGCCAAGCGCGGTTGCGGATCGTGTGGTGGCGGCGGTTGTGGTTCCACGTCGGCCGAGGCATCGCCACTGGGCAAAGAGAAGCCGCTGGTGACCCTCGAGGCCCCCGGTCCGCAAGAGTCTGAGACGGTGGCGAAAGCAACTTTGGATACCCGCGAATGAAACGCCACACTTTGCGGCGAGGGTGCGTCTTCGGCCGGCCCGTCGCTGCCGTCTCGCTCTGCGTTGCCGTCTTCCTCTTTGGCGCTCTGGTCGTCGAGACCGATCGCTGCGTTGCGGCCGAACCCCGCGTCAACATTCTCTTCGCCATCGCCGACGACTGGGGCTACGGACACGCGAGCATCTACGGCGATCCGGTCGTCCGCACGCCCAACTTCGACCGCATTGCCCGCGAGGGATTGCTGTTTACCCACGCCTTCTGCGATTCGCCCTCGTGTGCCCCGTCGCGGGCGGCGATCCTCACCGGGCAACACTTCTGGCGACTCGCCAGTGGGGCCAACCTGTACGGCACTTTTGCCGATCACCTGGCCACCTATCCCGAGTTGCTGGCCGCGTACGGCTACCAGCTTGGCGTCTCCCAGAAAGGCTGGGGACCGGGCCGCACCGCGCGGCGAGGACGCCAGCTGATCGGCCCGCGCTATGAGAGCTTCGCCAAGTTTCTCCAAGCCCGCGATCCCCAGCGGCCTTTCTGCTATTGGCTCGGCAGCGGCGATCCCCATCGCGACTTCGAACTCGGCTCGGGAGAACGGAGCGGGATGGACCTGGCCCAGATACGCCTGCCGCGGTTTTTTCCCGATGTACCCACCGTTCGTGGCGATGTGGCCGACTATTACGTCGCCGTGCAACGATTCGACGCAATGGTGGGCGAGGCGCTCGCGGCCCTCGACGCGGCCGGTTTGGTGGAGAACACGCTGATCGTCATCACCAGCGACCACGGCATGCCCTTTCCCCGCGCGAAGAGCAACATCTACGACGCCGGCATGCGGGTGCCGTTGGCGATTCGCCTGCCCGGCAGTCGGTCCGCAAACTCTTTGCCGCGTGGCGACGCGACGAAAGACGACGACGCACCGCGGGTGGTCGACGCCTTCGTCAACTTGACCGACATGGCGCCGACGTTTCTGGAAGTTGCCGGCCTGGCACCGCCGGCACGCATGACCGGCCGCAGCCTGTGGCCGCTGCTCGATGCGGCCCCGTCTAACCTGGGCACGTCGGATGCCGGCGATGGGAACACGCGGACGGCGATCTTCTTCGGCAAGGAGCGGCACGTGCCCTCGCAGGCCGCGCCTGACGGGGGCGGCTATCCCTGCCGGGCGATCCGCACCCGCGAGTACCTCTACATCCGCAACTATCGCCCCGACCGCTGGCCGGCGGGGCAGGCCGACTATCGCCGCAGCTTCGTGCCGGGCGGTTGGTATGCCGACTGCGACAACGGACCGACCAAGCGTTACATGATCGAGAATCGAGAGCTCGACCCGCAGCATGCCCGACTCTATGAGCTTTCGTTCGGCAAGCGGCCGGCCGAAGAGCTGTATGTCTTGGCCGACGATCCCGAACAGATGATGAACGTGGCGGCCGAGGCGAATTACGCCGAGGTCAAGCAACGTCTGGCGGCGCAGTTGACCGCGGAGCTCATCGCCACGGGCGATCCGCGCGAAGTAGGCGGCGGCGAGCGATTCGATCGCGAGGCGTACTGGGGCGGGGCCCCACTCTACAGAAACCGGTAGGCGACGGTTTCAAGTTACGTCGCCTTCATGTTTCGCGGCCTTCAGGTTACGTTGGCGTCCCCCTTGCGGTTGGTGCCCTGAGGAATCAACATCGGCGCGGCGCGGCTCGATCGATCGGGCAACGCCATCGTCATCTCGGGGGTGGTCGCCATGGGGTTGGCTCAAGATCCGCGTTTGCGCGCGGTCCGTTGGCGCGATTTGCTTGCCTTGAGCAAGGGTGAGATCGCTTGGGAACTCGCCCTTTCCGCGCCCTGGCTGGCGGTCGGGCTGCTCGGCTTTCACGCCGAGTGGTACGTCGCGGCACTGCTGTCGAGCTTCTTCTTCTTCCTCACCGGACTGCGCCAGGTCCACAACGCGTGCCACTACATGCTGGGCATTTCGCGCTGGCTGTGCGATGTCGGACTACTGCTGTTGAGCGTGTTGATGCTCAGCGCAATGCACGCCGTCCAGGTGACCCATCTGCATCATCACCGCCACTGCCTGGACGAGGACGACGTCGAGGCGGCCACCGCCAAGCTGCCTGCCTGGCGGGCGTTGTTACTGGGGCCGCTGCATCCGGTGCGACTGCACTATTGGGGCTTTTGCCTGGGCAACCGCAGCAAGCGTCTCTGGATTGCCGGCGAGGTCGCCGCGATCACAGTGACCCTGCTGCTCGTGTTCGCCGTCTTGGACATCTGGGCCCTCAAGTGCTTGGCGGTGACGATGCTCGTCGGCGAGTGCTTTACCGGCTTCTTCGCCGTCTGGAGCGTGCACCACGATTGCTCACGAAGTGAGATCGCGCGGACTCAACGCGGCTGGCTGAAGAACTTCGTCTCGTACAACATGCTCTTCCATCTGGAGCATCACCTGTTTCCGAACGTGCCGACGTGCCACTTGCCGAAGCTGGCCCGGCGAATCGACCGCGCCGCACCGCAGCTGCGGACCAAGAACGTTTATTGAGTCTGGTCCGACC
>ERZ869936.942-NODE-942-length-23439-cov-6.581851_pt1 | contig 23439 bp, 22 predicted proteins | sample MGYA00520876_ERZ869936 | MGnify/ENA primary metagenome ERZ869936 (study PRJEB32218, sample SAMN09650985) | biofilter metagenome | isolation source: enrty point of leading RO module | place: Saudi Arabia: Thuwal, RO plant located on Red Sea | collected 2016-02-17 ...
GGGTAGCCTCGACTCCGCTCGGCTACCAAATTTCGAACTGCTTGGGTCGGTCGTTGAGCCATCCTGCGTCGGATAAACTCCGTCGAAGCGCGGTCGCTGAGCGGAGTCGAAGCGACCATTCCTCTCAGCCACGACACACTCACCCCTCTCATTCTCATTCTCGCTCTGTCTTCACCTCACCAGCGTCACATTCCCTTTCTGTGAAATTTCAGGTTTTTGATTACCTCTATTATAGGGGAATTTAGGGCAAAGCCGTTTTTACCGAAAATTTCAAGTGTGCACCCAATCCTTTCCTGATAACTCTCAAAAGGGTGGAAAGGCGGATGTCAGAAGCATCATTTTCTATTCTTGAGATATAATTTTTTGTTGTTCCACACCTTTCGGCGAGTTCCTCCTGTGTGAGTCCTTTTTCCTTCCTTAATTCCTGGAGCATTACGCCAAGTTTAAAGGCTTCAAATTCCTGTTCGAACTTTTCCCTTTTTCCTGAACCTCGCTTGCCATACTGTTTCTCAAGATGCTGATCAAAGGTTGTTATTTTACTTTTTTTACTCATGTCGGTATTGTTTTTGAAGTTTCAATGCTTTTTCAATTTCATTTTTGGGTGTTTTTTGTGATTTTTTTTGGAATCCATTTAAAAGCACAATCAACCTCCCTTCATCAAAAAAACAAAAAACTCTATAAATGTTATTGCCAAATCCCACTCTTATTTCATACAAATCTCTTGTTCCTTCAATATGCTTGAGGTATTTTTCAGGTACCCGTTCAAGATCCCGGACAAGTCCAATAGTCCAATCAATTTTTTCCCTTACTTTTTGAGCTTGTCTTTCATAAAAATCATAAAAGTCATTACCGTAAATTATTACTTCCCTGGGCGCCTTGGTTTTCATACGAGAATCCAATTACAAAGTTACCTAATCAGGTAACAAAGAACAAATTTTTTCCCAACCTTTTTAATGATTTATTTGGCCTCCGGCCACCAGATCCTCTGACTTGTACCCTTTTGAAATTGTTTATAATGGAACGCACTAAGGGTACTGAGCCTTCCTTCTTCAGGTAGCCTCGACTCCGCTCGGCTACCCAACTCGACTCCGCTCGGCTACCGGGTTTCGAAGCGACCGGAACTCGAAGCGCGGTCGCTGAGCCCGCCTGCGTCGGATAAACTCCGTCGAAACGACCGGAAATTTGCCTGATCCCGCATAAAAAAAGGCCCCCGAAGGAGCCTTTTTTTGTATCCGAAAAACTATCAGTCAACTTTCTTTTCGTCAGTTTTCTTTTCTTCTCCAGTTGCTTCTGTTTTCTTGCTGCAGCAGGATTTGGTAGTAGTCTCAGTTGAAGTTTTGGAACTGCAACATCCTTTCGACTTGTCGGCAGTAGTTCCTGTGGTTCCGGTAGTGGAAGTTGTTTCCTTCTTGGAACAGCAGGACTTAGACTTGTCGCAGGACTTTTTCTTTTCCTCACCTTTTTTCTCCTCGCCTCCGGTGTTAACAATACCGGCTTTTTCTGTTCCGGCAACAGCCACCGATACCGATCCTACAAGACCGAAAACGGCAAGTGCAAAAAATAAATTTTTCATAGTTGTTGTTTAAAGTGGCACAATCAATCTTACTGATAACAAAGGTATCAAATTTCCTGCCCTTTTCTACTGCCCGGTTCTTAAAAATCCTTAAAAGGTAAAGGCCTGTTTACCAGCTTGCAAGAACACTTACCCCTCCCGTAACCTTGTCGCCGGGCTTCACATGAACACGGGTTCCCACCGGTAAAAAAACATCAACCCGGCTGCCGAATTTTATAAAGCCCATCTCCCCGGCCTGATCTACCTTGTCGCCCTCCTTTATATAATATACTATCCGCCGCGCTAAAGCCCCGGCTATTTGCCGGAACAATACTTCCTTCCCGGCCCCCTTCTCAATTACAATGGAGGTCCGCTCATTCTCAGTGCTCGACTTCGGATGCCAGGCAACCAGATACAAGCCCGGATGATATTTCGCATATTTTACAATTCCTGAAACCGGATTCCGGTTCACATGCACATTAAATGGCGACATGAAAACCGAAATCTGAATGCGGCGGTCTTTAAAATATTCCGACTCCTCGGTTTCCTCAACTACCACAACCTTCCCATCCGCCGGCGATAAAATATTCTCGGGATTCAGGTTGTGCTTGCGTGATGGATTCCTGAAAAACTGAAGAATAATTATCAGCAGTGCCCCGCAAAGGGTATAGGCCGGAATTAAAATCCAAGGGTTTGAACCGGCAAAAAGCTGGGCAGGAACTAAAACAAGGGCACAAAACAACAGGGTGAGTGCTATGGTAGGATATCCTTCTCTGTGTATCATGGCCGCAAAGGTAATGAAAGCAAAAACAAGCCCCGGCAATGGATTGTAAGGCCGGAAATATTTTACCGCTCCATTTTAATATTCTTTACTGAAAGAACCTAAAAATCAGGCTATTGTCTCGTTTTTTGATTCCATTTTTACTCCCTCGGAAAGGGATATTTTACTAAATTTGCAGGCTCTGAAAAATATGGATCTGAAACTAAAAAGATGATGAACATTTCAAAAGAACAAATCGACGAACTGAATGCCCTGGTGAAAGTTAAGCTGGGCCCCGAAGATTATGAAGCACGCGTGGAAGGTACCCTGAAAGATTATTCGAAAAAAGTATCCATGCCCGGTTTCCGCCCCGGAAAAGTACCCATGGGAATGGTGAAAAAAATGTACGGGAAATCTGTACTTGCCGATGAACTCAATAAAATTCTGAACGACTCTCTTTACAAATACCTCAAAGACGAAAATCTCGAAATACTGGGCAATCCACTACCATCGGATACGGAAAGTCCACTGGATTTTGAAAACCAGAAAGAATTTGAATTTATTTATGAAATCGGACTGGCCCCAAGATTTGATGTATCGCTTTCCGAAAAAGATAAATTCACCTATTACACCGTAAGGATTGATGAAACCCTGGTCGACAAATACGTTCAGGACCTCAGCCGACGATACGGAAAACTGGTGAACCCTGAAGTTTCCGCCGCCGGCGACTGGCTCACGGGCGACCTTACCGAGCTGGATGCTGCGGGTGAAATTCTGGCCGGCGGTGTTTTTAAACAAGTTTCTGTTTTTACCGAACGACTGAAAGGTGAAAAACTTAAAAACCTGCTGCAGGGTAAGAAAGCGGAAGAAAAACTAATGCTGAGTCCGGAAATCTGGGAAGAAAACGAAGACCTCGATTATTTCATGAAAATATCAGGCCAGGAAAGCGATGCCGGAAAAACAAAATCGTATGCGCTTTCCCTGAAATCCATCAACCGGATGGAAGGAGCCGAAATCAATCAGGAACTTTTCGATAAAATTTACGGTGAGAACCGGGTGAACTCGGTGGAAGAATTCAGAGCCAGGGTACGCCAGGATCTGGAACGCATGTTCGCCGGCGACAGCGATACTAAATTCCGCAATGAGGTTAGAAAAACGCTTTTGAACCGCCTTTCACTTTCCCTGCCCGATAAGTTTTTAAAGCGTTGGATTATCTCCATTAATGAAAAACCCATCACCCCACAGCAGGTGGAGGAGGAATACCCAACCTATTCAGACCAGCTGAAGTGGCAGTTGATTGAAAACAAAATTTTAAAGGAAAATGAAATAAAAATCAGCTCCGATGAAGCCATCGAATACGTAAAGGAACTGGTGAGAGCCGAATACATGAAGATGGGCAGGACCGATGTTTCAGATAATGAACTGGCCGAAGTTTCGAAACGGGTGCTGGAAAAAGAAGAGGAAGCCAAGAAAATTTTCGATCAGCTATACGACCGCCGGCTTTTGCAACTTTATAAGGAAAAATGTACCTTGGAACCCAAAGAAGTATCTTACGAAGAATTTGTAACTATCTAATCTCATTTAATAAATAATTTATGTTCCCAAAAGACGAATTCAGAAAATATGCGGTGCAGCACCGGGGTATCTCATCGCATACCCTGCACGATTATGTATCATCGCTCACCCCCTACATCATCGAGGAAAGGCAATTGAATGTTGCCCAGATGGACGTTTTTTCCCGCCTTATGATGGACCGGATTATTTTTCTGGGAACCGGAATCAACGATCAGGTGGCCAATATCATTCAGGCTCAGCTTTTGTTTCTTGAGTCGGTGGATGCCAAACGCGATATTCAGATTTATCTGAATTCTCCGGGCGGAAGTGTGTATGCCGGACTGGGAATTTACGATACCATGCAATACATTGCCCCTGATGTGGCCACCATCTGTACCGGTATGGCTGCTTCCATGGGAGCCGTTTTGATGTGTGCCGGTGAAAAAGGAAAGCGTACCGCCCTGCCGCATTCCCGTATCATGATTCACCAACCCCTGGGCGGTGCTGAAGGACAGGCATCGGATATTGAAATTACAGCCCGGGAAATTCTGAAACTTAAAAAAGAACTTTACGAAATTATTGCCAAGCATTCCGGACAAGAATACGAGCGGGTTGAGAAAGACAGCGACCGCGATTACTGGATGAAGGCAAGCGAAGCCAAAGAATATGGCATGATCGACGAGATTCTGGTGCGCGGCAAGGATAAAAAGTAATTGAAAGAAATGTCAGGAAAAAATAAAAACGGGAATTTCTGTTCTTTTTGCGGACGCGACAAGAAGGATACTTCCATTCTTATCGCCGGGGTTGACGGACATATATGCAACCATTGCATCGAACAGGCCCACCTGATTTATAAACAGGAATCAGGCATTAAATCTCATGCCGATTTTAACCTGACCGTGCTTCCCAAACCCGTGGAGATAAAAACGCTGTTGGATGAATATGTGATCGGACAGGAAGATGCCAAAAAGGTGCTTTCCGTTGCCGTTTATAATCACTACAAGCGGATTTCTTCCCGGAAAAAATCAGAAACCCGTACTGATGATGTTGAAATTGAAAAGTCAAACATCATAATGGTAGGTGAAACGGGCACGGGAAAAACCCTGCTTGCCAGAACTATTGCCCGCAGCCTGAATGTTCCTTTTTGTATTGCGGATGCCACGGTTCTTACCGAAGCCGGCTATGTTGGTGAAGATGTGGAAAGCATTCTTACCCGCCTGCTTCAGGCCGCCGACTACAATGTTACCGCAGCGGAAAGAGGCATCGTTTTCATTGATGAAATTGATAAAATTGCCCGTAAAAGCGATAACCCCTCCATTACCCGTGATGTAAGCGGAGAAGGGGTACAGCAGGGCCTTCTTAAATTGCTCGAGGGCTCTGTGGTAAGCGTTCCTCCCCAGGGCGGCAGAAAACATCCGGAACAAAAATTAATTCAGGTTGATACCCGCAACATCCTGTTTATTTGTGGCGGTGCATTCGACGGCATTGAACGACATATTGCCAAAAGAATGCGTACCCAGACTATCGGATATGCTAAAACCGATGAGGAGGAAATAATAGATAAAGACAACCTGCTTCAGTATGTTAGTCCCCAGGATTTAAAAAGTTTTGGCCTGATTCCTGAATTAATCGGACGACTTCCAATGGTAACTTTCCTTAATTCTCTCGACGCCATTGCCCTTCGCCGCATTTTAACCGAACCCAAAAACGCACTATTAAAACAGTACGTCCGATTGTTCGAGCTTGACGGGGTGAAATTATCGGTTGATGATGAGGTTTTGGATTTTGTGGTTGAGAAAGCCATTGAATTTAAACTGGGAGCCCGCGGACTCCGATCTATCTGTGAGTTGATCATGATGGACTCGATGTATGAAATGCCCTCAACTAAAACCAAAAGTTTGCATATTTCCCTCGACTATGCCCGGGAAAGAATCGGTCGCAGCAAACTGAGTAAGCTGAAAGCAGCTTAACCGAGATTCAAATTTACCTTAGTGTAATTTCGTAGGTCTTGCCGGCAATGGTAACGGTGGCTTTGTCGTCGCAGGCCCCGGAGCCAAAATCAATTTCCCGGTCGAGCAGATTGGCCGGTTTCAAAATCAGTTTTCCCGATTTAATATACCGGCAATTCATGGAAACAAGCAAAGGTGCACCGGAAACGGTATTGGCAGTAAACGTATTTCCCTTCGTCCCACGACCTGAAGCGGTGCCGGATATTTCATAGCTGTCATCAGAAAAATCTCCCGGAGTTGATTCACCGTTAATCCAGCGCCGGCTGCGGTTGGAATCCCAGGAAATAGTTTTGGTATCGGGAAAAACTAAACTGCAATTCTGATCCGATACCGAATAGGTGAGCACACCGTTTATCCGGCCCTGATTGGTTACAACCTGGGTTCCCAAAACCCGGATATCATTCCGGTAAAAATTATTCGGAGTAATGGTAATGGTGCTTAAGCTATCGCGATACCTGCCTGAAAATACCGCAGTAATTACCCCACGACGCAAAACTCCATCGGGGCCGGCACAGTTTACCGGGCCAAAATCAATACTTACAGTCTTGGGAAAGGAGGGGTTGGGAAGCGCAGGGTTAACCGTTACGCTGGCACAATTCTGAAGGCCGGGCTGGGAATTCCGGTTCACATCGGCAAGGCCAGCGCAATACAAATCAAGCTGATGGAAAAGATCGGCAAAGGTCGCCTGGGCAATTCCGAAATCTTCAGCACTCTGAAGCTCTTTGTCCTCATCACGGTCTGATTTCCGGCAGCCGGAAAGAAAAACCAAACCGGCCACAAGCATCAAATAAAGAAACCAACGATTCATGGAACAAAGTTAAGCAATGAAAAATTATGACAAAAATCCATAAACGGCCAGGGAAGAAAAATAGGCCAAAAGCAAAAAGGAAAACAGCTGGATAAGCGGCCATTTCCAACCCCCGGTTTCCCGCTTAACCACGGCCACGGTACTCATGCACTGCAGGGCAAAAGCATAAAATATCATCAGGGAAAGGCCGGTGGCCAGTGAATAAACTTTGTTGCCCTTTTCGTCCTGAAGATTCATGAGTTTTTCCCTCAGGGGTTCCGGATTGTTGTCATCACCGGCTGCATAAAGGGTGGCCATGGTTCCCACAAATACTTCCCGTGCAGCAAAAGAGGTAATCAGGGCAATGCCAATTTTCCAGTCGAAGCCCAGAGGTTTTATTACCGGCTCGATGGATTTTCCCAAAATGCCAGCAAATGAATTTTCCAGCTTCACCGATTCCATTTTAGACCGGTAAAAATCTGTTTTATCGGGATACGCACTTACCGAATCAGACCAGGTTGCCATGGCGGTTTCCATACGGTCGCCGGGTCCGAAATTGGCCAGAGCCCAGAGAATAATGGAAATGGCAAGAATAACTTTTCCGGCATCTACCACAAACAATCCCACTTTTTCACGAATCAGCAAGCCAATATTATTCCATTTGGGTTTCCGGTAAACCGGCAACTCCATAATAAAGAAAGAGCGCTCCCTGCCCTTGATAAAAATTTTATAAATCAGAGCCATGCCCAATGCGGCAAAAAATCCAAGCAGGTATAATCCCATCAGCGTTAATCCCTGCAGGTTGAATATTCCGGCTACGGTACGATCGGGAATAACAAGGGCAATAAGCAGGGTGTACACCGGCAGGCGGGCCGAGCAACTCATGAGCGGGGTAATTAAAATGGTTAAGAGCCGCTCCCTGGCACTTGAAATGGTTCTTGCACTCATTACGGCAGGAATGGCACAGGCAATACCGCTCATCAAGGGAATCACCGTTCTTCCGTTCAAACCGAATTTTTTCAGAGCCCTGTCCATAATAAAGCTGGCGCGGGCCATATATCCGGTATCTTCCAGAATGGTAAGAAAAAGAAAAAGGAGGGCAATCTGTGGAATAAACATCATTACCCCGCTGAGCCCGGGAAGTATTCCATTGAGCAATAAATCGCTCAGTAAATTTTCTGGTAATAAATGACCCAGCCAGGCTCCCAGATATAAAAACCCCGATTCAATCCACTCCATAGGGTAAGGAGCCAGATAAAAAATGGCCTGGAAAATGGTAAACAGAATTAGAAAGAAAAACAGATAACCGTAAATGGGGTGGGTAAGAACCTTGTCAATTTTTTGGGATCTCGGATCAAAGCGAAAAGCATTGCCTCCTGTAATTTCATCGGCCAGGGCGGAAATTTTTTCAAAGCGGCGGATAGAATCTTCTTTCTGGTAATTTTCATCCTTGCCCAGGAAAACTGCCGTGTTTACCGGTTTTTTTTCGTTCGCAGGCACATAATTTTTAATGAAACTCTCCAGGGCGGTAATGCCTTCTCCTTCGCGGCTGTTGCAGGCAAAAACAGGAGCTCCAAGGTAAGCATGAATTTTATCGGTCTTTAAATTTTTTCCCGCCTTCCTCGCCATGTCTATCATGTTCAGCACAAATACAAAGGGTATTCCGGTTTCCTGAATCTGAGAGGCCAGATATAAACTCCGGTGAATGTTGGAAGCATCCGCTATAACCAGAATAAGGTCGGGATGGTCGGGATGAGCCGGATTTAGAATTATGTCGGCGGTTATTCTTTCGTCGAGCGATTTGGGAAACAGGGAATAAGTGCCGGGTAAATCAGTCAGCTCTAGTACATGCCCCTGATTTCCTTTTAAGCGGGCGGTTTTTTTATCGACGGTAACACCCGGAAAATTTCCGGTTTTCTGACGCAGACCCGTTAAGGCGTTAAAGAGAGTTGACTTTCCGCTGTTGGGATTTCCGGCAAAAGAAATTTTAAGGGTTGTTTCCGGAGTTTTCAAGGCTTCCTACTTCACAATAACGGTGGCGGCTTCCGATTTTCTGAGACTTATTTTAGAACCCGAAAATTCAATGGCTATGGGATCGCCCAGGGGAGCAACCGAATCCATAATTACTTCGGTTCCCGGAATGCATCCCAATTCCATCAGTTTAAGAGAGGTGGAAAGGTCGGTGAAGGAATCTATAATGGCGCTTTGCCCCTTTATCAATTGATCTAATCGCTTCAATCTGAAAATCATTAGGTTAATGCTCTAAAATAGGATTTTCAGTGGGCTTGGGAATACCTTTTGTGGGGTATTTTTCAGGGCTTTGGGATTGCAAAATTTCTGATTTCGACCAGGTTGGACAACCACCGCATTTGTTTTTTTTCCGGAATATAAAGCAACCGGAAAACAAAAGCGTGAAAATTAAAAGCAATATCGCCCCAGGGGCCCTTGATAATCCTGACATTACTGTAAAATTACGGATTTATACCCGAAAAAGGTCGTCCTTGTCCCTAAAGAAGTATTTTTGCATTTAGGAAAATGAATACCATCCGACATTTAGGCGCCTATTACCTGCTCATGGCCAGGGTTTTCAGCCGGCCTGAGAAGCCTGCCCTGTACCGGAGGCAGACCTTTGCGGAAATTGAAAAGCTGGGCCTGGGCTCGTTGGGTATTGTGGCCATCATTTCAATATTTATGGGGGCTGTAATTACCATCCAGGCTGCTTTTGGTTTCGAAAGTCCCTGGATTCCCCTTTATGCTGTTGGGGTAACCACCCGCGACAGTGTTCTGCTTGAGTTTTCTCCTACCATTGTTAGTCTTATTCTGGCAGGCAAGGTGGGTTCCAATATTGCCTCTGAAATAGGAACCATGAAGGTTTCTGAACAGATTGATGCCCTCGAAATAATGGGTATCAACAGTGCCAGCTACCTCATCCTGCCCAAAATTATTGCTGCGGTATTTATCAATCCTTTCCTCATCGTTATTTCCATGTTCCTGGGTCTGTTGGGGGGGTATTTGTTCGGGGTTCTTACCGGAGTGGTAACGCCGCATGAATATGTTTATGGAATCCAGTTCGATTTCCGCCCCTTTAAAGTGGTTTACGCCCTGGCTAAAACCGTTGTTTTTGCCTTCATCATTACTTCCGTTGCTTCTTACCATGGCTATCGCACCAAAGGTGGTGCCCTGGAGGTTGGACAAAGCAGTACCAAGGCTGTGGTTTACAGCTCTATTGTAATTCTGATTTTCAACTTTATCCTCACCCAACTTCTGCTGGCATGATAGAGCTGAGAAACATTTCCAAATCGTTTGGCGACAAAGAAGTAATAAAAAACTTTTCTTTTGTTTGCGAAAAGGGGAAAACCAATCTGATTATCGGAGCCAGCGGATCGGGAAAAACGGTAACCATGAAATGCATGGTGGGTTTGTTTGAACCGAATTCAGGCCAGGTTTTGTACGACGGAGAGAATTTTACCGGTATGAGTCTGAAGGACAGAAAAAAGATTCGTCGCGAAATGGGCATGCTGTTTCAGGGGGGTGCTTTGTTTGATTCGATGACGGTGGAACAGAATGTAATTTTTCCCCTTTCCATGTTTACGGAAATGTCGGATGAGGAAAAGCGGGAAAGGGCAAATTTTTGTCTTACCCGTGTGAACCTGGAAAACGTAAATCATTTATATCCCAGCGAAATCAGCGGAGGTATGAAAAAGCGGGTAGCCATAGCACGGGCGATATCCCTGCAGCCCAAATATCTTTTTTGCGACGAGCCCAATTCGGGTCTCGATCCAAAAACTTCTATTGTTATTGACGAGCTTATCCGGGAAATCACCTATGAGTATCAGATTACCACGCTTGTAATTACCCACGACATGGGTTCGGTAATGGAAATAGGGGACAGGGTTGCCTTTTTTCACGACGGGCAGAAGGCCTGGGAAGGGGATAAGAACCAGATCCTTGAAACCGACAATCAATTGGTGGTTGACTTTGTATATGCTTCCGAATTCATGAAGGAAGTAAGGCGCATAAAACGCAGTGCCACAAAATAAAAAACCCCGCCAACAGGCGGGGTTTTTTTATGCTTTGATCAAAACCTGATTAGTTGGTTTTGGTCATTTTCTTGGTTAGTCTGTTTCCGTCAACATTCAAGGTGTAGAAATAAACTCCGGGGCTCAGCAGTGAACCGTCGATGGTAAGGTTGTGCTTACCGGCCGACTTGCTGCCTTCGTTAATTCCCAGAACTTTTTTCCCGGTGATATCCATGATTTCGAAAGTAACCACGCCTGTTTTTTCAAGTTCATAGGCAATGGTTGAGTTTCCGGCAAAAGGATTCGGCATGTTCTGTCCGAGTTTAATTCCGTTGGTGAAGTTTTCCTCAAGACCGATATTGGTGTTAATGGTAACATAGGTCATGATGTTCAGATCCTGAATGTAGTTGGCACCATCACCGGCTGATTGGTTACCTGAGTTGTCGCAATCGTAATAAATATTGGCTCCTCCGGTAGTAGGAAGAGTTCCGAAGCTACCGTACTGCGACCAAAGTGCAAAGCTGTTAGCCTTGTACCAGTTGGTTCCAACTTTAAATCTTCCGGTTTGAGTCTGGTATGCTATCAGGGCATTGGAGCTTGAACCGCAAGGGCCCTGGAATGCTCCGAAACCTGCAATAACTCCCAAAGTATCCTGTTTGTCTCCCTTATATTCCAAACGAACAGAGAATTGTTTGGCGTTACCGGGAAGGGTAAATCCGTTTCCACCGTTAACAGGAAGTGAAAGCAGACGAGCCTGCAACCAGTTGGTTCCGTGAGGAACGTCATCAGGGAAGATAATGGTATCGGCCCAATGAACGGTTGAAGATGGATAGCCATTGATGTTTACATTCATCAATTTAACAATCAGGGTATCCTTAGTGCTGGAGTTGTTTTCCTGTCCGAAAATCACAAAGATTGAGTCTACCCGAACACTGGTAACAACACTCGGAGAATAGCCCATAGGGCCTGCTCCGTTGTAAGTATCGTTGATGGTATCGAACGCAACAACAACATACCTTAAACTGCTGTCTGCGGTAACATAATTCCAGTTCATATCCCAGATAAAGCGGCGGAACATATCGCCCTGAGTGGTGAAGGAATAAGAATCAGCCGAATCATAGTCCATGATAAAGCTGCTCACCGGAGCTGATGAAGTAACCAGATTACGGGTTGGTTTTGGAACCGCGTTTACGGGAGTTTTTAGCTGGTAGTTAGAGGGAACCGGCTGCTGTACCTGAATTTGTCCGAAACTCAGTACGCTAACCATTCCTGAAATTAAAAGAGCGTAGATTTTTTTCATATTATGTATTGATTAGTTTGGGAATGTTTCTGCAAATTTAATATAAAGACGTGAACAAATAAAATGCGTTGCTTTATTTAAAGGACTCATACCTAATGGATTATAAGCTTTTTGCTTCCGAGCCCTTCAGGGTTTTGGAAGAAAACCAGATAAATGCCCGGTAAAAGAGATTCGGAAGGCAGAATTATTTTGGAAAAATTCCTGGCCGATTCAAACTTCCAGACCAGTTTTCCGCTGAGATCGGTAATGCTAACCTGATTGAAACCCAGGCCTGAAAAATCCTCTAGCGTGATTTGGGCACCAATAGTTGAGGGATTTGGAAAAAGTTTAGCGGCGGATGAGAAATCATGCAATTCCCCCATGCCATTTGTAATGGAGGTATACGCCACGCTGTCGATGCCAATGTAATCGGAATTTGCGCCAAGGGGACCTCCATTTTCAACAAAGTACCGGAAGGCAAAGCGTCCTGAAACACCCATGCCGGGCAGTCCGCTGAGCATGATTTTATATTTTCTCCAGTGACTGGGGTATCCGTTAGGGAATCCTGTTGTGTCGTAAGTGGGATTTATTTCCAATACCATCATGGTAAAATCACCTACATCGGTAGCTGTGGTACCCACGTTCACTGAATTTCCGTTTTGGCTGATACGAACCTGAAGCCGGTCGGGATAAACATTTACGGCACTGGAGTCGGTGGTGCGGGTATAAAATATTATGGAATCACCGTTTTGTAAAAAACGGTTGGGCGAGAACAACCAGGTGCTGATGGTTCCTGATCCGGATGCGCTGTTATAATTGGCAGCAAAATATCCGCTCTGCGATTTGGGTCCGAAAACAGCAGTATTTCCCTGGAACCAATCGGTAGAACCCAGGGGATTGCTTTTGTTTACTTTTTGCCAACCCTGGGAATACACTGAGGCGGAATCTTCAAACTCCTGAACAAAATTCTGGGCGGTTGAAGCGATAAATGATAAACAAAAAATAAAGGTTAAAAGACGTGTAGTTAGGGTCATAGGGCTTAAACGAATTGAGGGCAAAGATATTCAAAAAAAAAGCCACCGGAAACCGGTGGCTTTTCAGAAATATGAAATGATTAGTGAATCATCAGTTTTTGGGTTCCTTTTCCTTCAAGGGTGTTAACATTGAGGAAGTAAGATCCTTTGGCAAAACCGGAAAGGTCGATGTTCATGGTGTTGCCATTGATGGCTGAGGTGAAAACAGTTTCTCCGATAACATTTACGATGTTAACGGTTCCGTTTGTGATTCCTTTGGGAAGGTTAACAGTAACCTGATTTACGGCAGGGTTTGGGAACATTCCGAAAGAAATATTTCCATTCTCGTTAACGCTTGCAGCACTGAAGTTACAAACGGGGAAAATACCCTGGGCAATATCCAACTGCCAGGTGTTGGTTGTTCCATCGTTATAAGTGTGCCAGCTGTTGTCACTCCACTGCTCAAAAGAATGGGTAACTGCAAGTGAGAATTCAGGATGGGTAGTTGTAACTACACCAATAGTATCTCCGGAAGCATAGGTTACGGTAAAGCCGGCCCAGAATTTTCCGTTAGCAGGAATGGCAATAGGGCTGGAAAATACGGCTATCGTATTGTAAGCTGCTTCAATGGGAGATCCAATCTGCATCAGGGCAATAGCATTGGTATCCATGGCAGAAAAAGGAACGTTAACAGAACCGAGTGTAGCTCCGGGAACACCATTGTTGTCGGCATAAATTTTTACGGCAATGGTTGAAGCAGGGTTTCCTTCTTTAGCACCCACCCAAAGCAGAACACTGGGAATGGTTCCGGGGCCTGTAACTCCCATCTGATTGTCGAAAAGCTGGGCTTTGGAAAGGTCTGAATACCCGTTATGTCCACAAACAAATCCGCCATTGGAAGAGCTGTAAAGCGCAGGAGTTCCGCCAACAAAGTGGTTGGCAAGTGTGTCAAGTCCGGCTGCAGTTGTTGAATTACCCTGGCCGATTCCCTGGGTGGAAACAGGCATAACCGACACATTGCCAGCTTTTTGCTGTCCGAAAGACAAAGCTGCAATGGCCATCATTCCTAAAAATAAGTAGTGTTTTTTCATGTTGTTTTATTTTGGTTATTAATTTAAGAGGTAAGAACCGCAAAGATAATAAATCCTAAGCATTATTCCACCAACTCGCTTTCATAAGCCTCAATCGGCGGACAAGTGCAAATTAAGTTTCTGTCGCCCAGTGCATTATCAACCCGACCCACAGAAGGCCAGAATTTGGCGTCCTTAATCCAGGACAGGGGAAACGCTGCTTTTTCGCGGGAATAAGGCCGGTTCCAATCATCACCCAATAAAGCTTTTGCTGTATGGGGCGCATTTTTCAAAACATTATTTTTAGGATCCGCCTTTCCTTCTTCTATTTCCCTGATCTCGTTCCGTATGCTGATCATGGCTTCGCAAAAACGATCGAGTTCTTCCTTGCTTTCGCTCTCTGTAGGCTCAACCATCAGGGTGTCGGCCACCGGAAACGCGACAGTGGGTGCATGAAACCCGTAATCCATCAGGCGTTTGGCTATGTCGGTTACTTCAACTCCCGCCGTTCTCTTGAAAGGTTTGCAATCCAAAATCATCTCATGGGCTACCCGCCCGTTTTTTCCCACATATAAAATGGGAAAATGATCTTTCAGAATTTCCTTCATGTAATTGGCATTCAGAATGGCCATTTTGGTGGAATTGGTTAGTCCGCTTCCTCCAAGCATTTTTACATAGCCGTAAGAGATTAATAATATGAGGGAACTGCCAAAAGGAGCCGCTGAAACCGCCCCCGTATTTTCATTTTTCTTTTCGGGTGCAAAAGGGTGGGAGGGAAGAAAAGGAACCAGCTTTTCGGTAACTCCTATCGGACCCATACCCGGTCCGCCCCCGCCGTGAGGAATGGCAAATGTTTTATGCAGGTTTAAATGGCAAACATCAGCACCGATATTACCCGGACTTGTGAGGCCTACCTGGGCATTCATATTGGCTCCGTCCATATAAACCAGTCCTCCGTTATCGTGAACTATTTTGGTTATATCCCGGATGCCGGTTTCGAAAACCCCATGGGTGGAAGGGTAGGTAACCATTAAGCAGGCCAGATCATTTTTGTATTGCGCCGCTTTGGTTCGCAAATCTTCAATATCAATATTTCCCTGGGCATCGCATTTTACAACCACAATTTTCATTTCACACAGCGCGGCACTGGCCGGATTGGTACCGTGAGCCGATGATGGAATAAGAGCTACATTCCGGTGCCCCTCTCCGCGTGATTGATGGTAAGATTTAATTACAAGCAATCCAGCATATTCGCCCTGAGCTCCTGAATTGGGCTGGAAACTGATGCCAGCAAAACCGGTAATGGAGCAAAGATCTTTTCCCAATTCCTCAATTATTTTCAGATAACCTTTGGCCTGGTTGGCAGGCACAAAAGGATGAATGTTTGCAAAGCCGGGCCAGGTAATGGGAATGAGTTCCGCGGCCGCATTCAGTTTCATGGTGCATGAACCCAGTGGAATCATGGAATGCGTGAGCGAAAGATCACGGTTCTCAAGCTTTTTAATGTAGCGCATCAATTCGGTTTCTGAATGATGGCTCTTGAAAACCGGATGGGTCAGATAATCTGATTTCCTGTCCAACCCCGAAGCGTCAATTTTCCCTTTCACATCGCTCAGTGTTTTTTCTTCAAAATCGGGACAGGACTTGCCTGTATACTCCCGGAAAACATTGAGCAGGTTGTTCATGTCACCGGCAGTAACACTTTGATCCAGCGACAAACAAACATATCCGGAAGTTTCGTAACGGAAATTTATCTCGTGTTTAAGAGCAAGAGATTCCAGTTTTTTGGGATCCGATATTTTCAGACAAAGAGTATCAAAATAATGCTGATGCTTTACCTCAATACCCAGGCTTTTTAATTTGCTTTCCAGGTCGGCGGCGAGTTTATGAACCCGGAGGGCAATGGACTTTATCCCTTGTTGTCCGTGATACACGCCGTACATTCCGGCCATTATGGCGAGCAAGGCCTGCGCTGTGCAAATGTTGGAGGTGGCCTTTTCCCGGCGAATATGTTGTTCCCTTGTTTGCAGGGCCATACGAAGGGCATTTCCTCCGGCACTGTCTTTGCTTACCCCGATGATACGGCCGGGGAATAATCGTTTGAAGTCTTCTTTGGCGGCAAAAAAGGCAGCGTGCGGACCACCATAACCCATAGGCACACCAAAGCGCTGGGAATTTCCGAAAGCCACATCCGCTCCCCATTCTCCCGGAGGCAGCAACAAAGCCAGGCTGAGTAAATCGCAACCTGCGGCAACAAAAATCCCGTTTTCCGAAGCTTTTTTACACAGATTCCTGAAGTCGGCTGCATTTCCCTCGCTGTCGGGGTATTGCACTACAATGGCAAAGACCGATGCGTCGGGCGTAGAAGAAAATACATCCACTTCCTTTACGGTAATTCCTGCGGGAGCACATCTGGTTTTTATTACGGCAAGGGTCTGAGGATAAATTTTATCGGACACCCACAATACATTGGCTCCTGATTTTTCTTTCTCCGGACTCCGGCTGTGAAACAACATGGAAACCGCTTCGGCACCTGCAGTGGCTTCATCAAGCAATGAGGCATTTACAACCGGAAGTCCGGTCAGGTCTGAAACGAGAGTCTGGTAGTTTAACAAAGCTTCCAGCCGGCCCTGGGAAATTTCCGCCTGATAAGGAGTGTAGGCAGTATACCAACCCGGATTTTCCAGAATGTTTCTCTGAATTACGGCCGGTGTTATCGTACCGTGATACCCAAGTCCAATATAAGATTTATAAAGTTTGTTTTCTGCCTCCAGTTTTCTCAGGTGAGCGTGGTATTCAAACTCGCTCAAACCCTCACCTACCGGCAAAGGATTTTTCAGCCGGATATCTCCGGGAATGGTTTGATTGATCAGCTCGTCGGTAGAATCAACTCCGAGTTTGGCGAGCATATTCCGGGTTTCTTCCCCGGAAGGTCCAATGTGACGGTTTTCGAAAATGTCGGTGCGCATGCCGGTTTTTTATGGGTCTCAAAGATAGAAACTAATCTACATTTTCTAAGGGGTTGGGCTTAAATACCTACCTTTACATTTCATGATTCGCACCGCTATTTCAGCCCTCTTGTTCCTGCTCTTTTGTTTTGGAACAGGAAATTCCCAAACCAAAGATTCCCTGCGCAGCGATACCGTTTTTTTAATGAACGGGGAAATCCTGATTACCCCGGTAATTGACACGCTTCCCGAGTATATTTACTGTTTTCACCCCTTTCCAACCAAAAAACAACCCCAGCGAAAGCTATTGCTCGACCGGGAAAGGGTTTTCAGCATTCAGTTTTCTACAGGAAACCAAAGAGTGTTTTATACCCAGGATACTATGATAGGGTATTTCTTTACGGTTCCCGAAATGAAGAACTTTATTTATGGTGAACAGGATGCATCTACCCTCTATAAAGCCCGCCTCGATTTCTTTTCCGGCCTGGCCGTAGGCCTTGTTTCCGGAGCTATGATTCCCTATAAAGGCTATAGTTCCGTGTTTGCCTTTTTGCCCCCCCTGGCCAATGTGGGCATTACCCTTATCCCCAAGGTAAAAGTGCCGCGAGCCAGATACGATGTCAGAGGTGCTCCTCATTATGATATGTATCTTATGGGCTTTGAAAGGATTGCACGGAAAAAGAAGGTAATAAGTGCCATCAAAGGCGGAGGCCTTGGTCTGGTAGCCGGATTTGCCACCTATTATCTGGTTTTGAATAAAATCGATCCACCGCAGTGAAGCCCTTATTCAGATACCTGATTTTTGGCAATTTCTTTATTGCGTTATGTGCTGTTTTTTATACCCGGGGTATGAGCCTTGCCATGGGAGAAATTCCCAATCCCTGGGTTCAGGTGTTTGTCTTTATGGCTACCCTCTTTGTATATAACCTCCAACGCATATATCTTGTTAAAAAACCGGAAGGTTTGAAAGCCTATCAGGACCGACACCGATGGATTTTTGAAAACCGGAGAATATTGTCGGGCATTACAATTTTATCGGGGGTAGGAGCCCTCATCAGTGCTTTTATGTTGAGCATCTATGCCTGGCTGGTTATTCCTTTAGTGGGAACCGTTTCCCTGCTCTATTTTTTTCCCTATGGAGGCCTCCGGAAATTACCCCTGTTAAAACCTTTTCTCATTGCACTTACCTGGGCCGGATCCTGTGTTTTACTTCCTGCCTTCGATCATTACCCTCTTCAGGATCCGGGTCGAAGCCTGATGCTGTTTTTCTCGGGATTTTTCTTTGTTTTTGCCCTGGCCGTTATTTTTGACATCAGAGATATCCGCTGGGATATTCAAAAGAACATTAAAACCTTTCCCATCGTATTCGGCATTAGAGGAACGCGCTGGATTGCGGTATTTTTTCTGGCACTGTCTGCTCTTGTTGAAGTATTGATTCCGGTATCGGGAATGATTCTTTTTTCTATTCCTGTTTTCCTGCTTGCATCGGCTCTCGTACTTCTTGCCCATCCCCGAAGCGGGGAAAATTATTTCCTTTACGCGGTGGACGGACTCTTGCTGTTAAAGGGGTTGGCCGGTATTGTGGTTTTTCAGAATTCTATTCTGTAACCTCCGTAAGGAAATACTCCCAACTGGTGCTCAACACGTACCTGACCCGTGCGCGGGTCAAACACCTGTCGTAATATATTTTTCCGGTTGAGGATGTTCTCCACATTTACAAAAATTATGTGCGTTGCTCCCGGACGGTTTATCTTAAAGCTGGGTTTGATATCGAGCTTGGAATAGTTTCTGAATTTTTCCGACCAGGCTAAAGAATCTATATATACCGTATAGCCTTTTGCCCGGGAACTGTCGAGGTGAATGGGGGTATACCTGTTCCCGGCCGCGATGTTGAATTTTATGTCGAGCGAGATAATTTTATTTTTTTGTTTTCCGACAGCCCGCTCGTAGCCCCCCAGAATATTATATACATAGCCCCCGCTATAGGCAGTATGTCTCCAGATTCCATCGCTTCCCTGATATTTTGATTCGTAAAGGGAAAGGGTGGTAAGAAAGTAATACCCTTTACCGAAAAACTTTTCCAGGGTAAACTCAATGCCGTAGTTTTTTCCCTTTCCGGCATTCTCAAGGCTGTCGACCATGGGAAATCCTTCCAGATCATTTCCTACATTAATAAGTGAAAAGGAGGAGTTGGAATTTTTTTCAAGCGGTATGTCGAAGAGGTATTGATAAAAAGTTTCGGATTTGAACCGCCAGGAAGATGAAATATTATAATCGAAGCCCAAAACGAAATGATGGGCTTTGCTGAAGCCGAGATTCAGATTGGTTTGCACTTCTTTTCGACCGCTGTCGGCATAGGATCTCAGAAAATAATAAACAAAAGGCTGGGTCTGGGTGTGAAGCCCGTAAGCAAAACTCAGATTTTGTTTTTCGGTAAGACGGTAGGTCCATCCCAACCGCGGTTCAATGGAATAGGAATTATTAAGGAGGAAGTGCTGCGCGTGCACTCCGGTATTGAGGGTTTGCCTTTTGCCGGTTTTCCATTGCCAGTGCATAAAGCCCTGAGCCATGCCGCTGGCATTCTCTTCCCGAAATTCATCTAAATAAACCTGATAGTTGCGCGAAAAGTACCGTGAATTGTAATTTACAAAGAAGTGCTCGTAGATAACTCCTCCTTTTATCAGGTGAAAGGCATTGAGCTTTTTACTTAAGGTATAGGAAGTGAAGGCAGTGTAATCGCGCGACTGGTTATCGTAAATATTAAATTTTCCTCCTCCCGGAATCAGGGAATCAAGTACTATGGAATTCCGGTTCAGGGTAAACGAAAGCGAGAATTTTCCGGAAGTGGAAGGATTAAAGAAAATAAAATGGGAAACTCCGCCCGCACCCATCCCCGAGCCGAAAATCAAATCTTCACCCGCTCCGGTAAAAGCCCAGTTCGCAGAATCGCGCTGGCTGTCGAGAAGTTTGATTCGGGAGTTGCCACCAATGCCCCACAGCGTAACAATGCCTTCCTTGCGAACCGGTAATGTTATTTTGAAAGCTCCGTCGTTGTATTCCGGAATTCCCGATACCCCGAACCGGATTCCCAACGCATCGAAAACGGCAAAAGTTGAGTATCTGTAGGAAGCCAGATAACTGCTTCCTTTTTTTCGTGAAATAGGACCCTCTGCTCCAAGTTCAAATCCATTTATTCCCGCCTGAGCCGTGTATTCTCTTTTTTCATTGTTTCCTACCCGTAATTTAAGATCGAAAACCGCGGCAGTCCGGTTCCCATATTCAGCCGGAAAAGCTCCCGTTAAAAAATCACTGGCTCCCAATAAATTATTATTTAAAATACTTATAGGGCCTCCGGTAGCACCCTGGGTTGAAAAGTGATTGGGGTTGGGAATGTTTACCCCTTCGAGTCTCCACAAAACACCCAGCGGAGAATTCCCTCTCACAATGATATCGTTACGGGCGTCGTTGCCTGAACTTACTCCGGCATAATTGGCCACCATTTTACTGGGGTCGTTACGGGTGCCTGCATACCTTTCGGTTTCCTCACTCTGAAAATTCCTGGAACTGTTGGTTACCAAATCGTTGTTGGCTTTGGTTTTATCCTTTCCCGCATAAATATCAACCTCCTCACCCACGATGGCTTTTTCAGTGATCTCAATATTCATAATCAATTCCTTGCCTGAGTTCAGCACAATGTTCCGGATTAACTTTTCTTCGTATCCAATCATGCTGACCTTTAAGGCATGACGACCTACTTTTACTCCTTCAAACCTGAATTTTCCATCGCCATCGGTATTTACACCCCTGATACTATCGCCTGAAATCAGAAAAACATTCACCCCGGGAATGGGATATTTCGAATCGGCGTCAGAAACAATACCCCTGATGGTAGAAGTAATATCCTGGGCAAACAAACCTGAGACAACGAACAGAAAAAAAGAAAGAAGATTTATTTTCACTTGCTTTTTCGGTTTATCAGGGGCAGGAATGAACTGGTAAAAGTAGCCTGAGCTTTTTCTATTAACCTGGGAACCGGAATTTTATCCAGTCCTGAAATTTTTATGGGAACCAATCCATTCAGTTTTGGATTTCCGGTGATTGCAAAAAAGAATAATTCGGCGTGTATTTCTTGATGGGACAGTTTATGCGGCGATAATTTTCTTTTGCCCAGGAAGACAGGCATGTTTGCTGAAATTCCCCGGAAAATTTTTCCAACTTCTTTTTTCGGGTTTGAACCGTTTTTAAGCCGGATTTCCGTAAGCGGGAAGTCGTACAAACCTTCCCAAATATCACCTTTTCCCCGGCGCTTCATATAAAGCGTTTTTCCGTTGGAAATAACCCAATAGGAAAAATGCCTTTTTTTGATTTTGACCGGAGTTTTTTTAACCGGGAAATTATGGGGCTTTCCTTTGGCAAAGGCGAAACACCCGGATTGGAGGGGACAATTCCTGCAATCCGGTTTTTGGGGCGTGCAAACCAGAGCCCCCAATTCCATTAAAGCCTGATTGAAATTCCCAGGCTCTTTTTCGGGAATCCATTTCTCCAGTATTTTTAAAACATTATTTCGTAAGCCGGAGCTTCCAGAGGCTTGTTTCAAACCGCCAAACCTGGAAATTACCCGGTAAACATTTCCATCCACAACCGGCTCCGGGATCCCAAAACAAATAGATCCGATGGCAGCGGCCGTATAAGGACCAATACCCGGGAGCGATTGTAGTACTTTAATATCACGGGGAAACTCCCCGCCGAACTTTGTTTGAACTTCCCGGGCACAGCGGTGCAGGTTCCGGGCCCTTGAATAATATCCCAATCCCTGCCAAAGCTTTAATACTTCCTTTTCAGAACCCTTAGCCAAAGACTCCAGGTTTGGAAAAGCTTCAAGAAACCTGTAATAATAAGGTAAACCCTGGGCAGTTCGGGTTTGTTGGAGCAGGATCTCACTAAGCCACACCTTATAAGGTTCGGGATCTTCCCGCCAGGGTAAGGTTCGGGCGTTTTTGCTGAACCAGTCAATCAGAGCTTTTGCAGGCAGGAAGGAAATCATCCGCAAATGTAAGAGTATTGGCAGTTCGAATTTGGCTGGTTTTCAGGGTTATGGCTTTCCGTAAATCGCCAAAAACACCTGTAAATTACTGATAAACAGCGATTTAAAAATTTTTGGTTATTTAAGTAATTTGTTATCTTTGCTTCTGATTAAATATTTGATTTTAAATATATTATACCATGACGAAGGCCGAAATTGTTACCCGGATCTCTGAAAAAACCGGTATAGAAAAAGTGGTAGTATTAACTGCCGTTGAAGCTTTTATGACCGAGGTTAAAAATTCGCTGGCCGATGGCCGGAATATTTACCTGAGAGGATTTGGAAGTTTCATTACGAAAAAGCGGGCTGAAAAGTTGGGAAGGAACATTTCAAAGAATACCACTGTTGTTATTCCTGCGCATTATATTCCATCCTTTAAGCCTGCCAAAACCTTTGTTGAAAAAGTGAAGAAGAATGTTCCCGTTAAGGAACAATAAGGCTAATTCCGGAGATTTCCGATGAACAAAACTCAGGCCCTCTTTGTTGGGGCGGCATTCGTTATTTGCGTTCTTGTATTTATTGCTCCCCGTTCCCCAAAAACCGGCAAGGAAGAAAACCTTTCCGGAATGCCCATTGCCCTGGATTCGGTGGTTTCGGCCCTGAACAGCCAGCTTAATCCGGGCGATAAAAAGGTGTTGGATGATTTGATTTCGGTTCGAACCAAAGACTCCTCAACCCTGGCCGCCAATGCAGAAAAAATTCGCGAATTCTGGTCTGAACGGCGCGATCCGCTTGGAATGGCCGTTTACCTTAAATCATTGGCCGAAAATTCAGGAACTTCTTTTATCTGGAACCTTGCCGGTAAAGATTTTTACCGGTTTTCACAACTGAACAAGGAAAGTGGCAAACGCATAGGTTACCCCTGGGCCATTTACTGTTTTGAAATGGCTTTGAAAATTAATCCTGCCGACCGTGAAAATAAACTCGACCTTGCGGGCATGTATGTGGAAGGTAGCCAGGATCCCATGAAAGGCATTGGACTGATCCGCGAAGTGCTGGCGGAAGACAGCACCTATGTAAGAGCCCTGGTCCAACTCGGTTTTTTTTCCCTCCAGTCCGGACAGTACGAAAAAGCCATTGAAAGATTCGGACAAGCCATTAAAGCCGATACCTCCTTTGCCGATGGTTATGTGTATCTGGGTCAGACTTATTATATGATGGGTAACCGGGAAAAAGCAATTGAAAATTTTGAAAATTATTATTCCAGGGTGAGCGACTCAATCGTTCGCCTTGAAGTAAGGAAACAAATAGATCAACTAAAGAAAAATTAAAAAGGATTACTATGCATAGCGGAAAGAATAGATTGTGTCTTTGAATGGGAAAAAATAAAAGAATACAATGGCTTGTCAACCAATCTTTTGAGTG
>ERZ869936.943-NODE-943-length-23421-cov-6.830865_pt1 | contig 23421 bp, 18 predicted proteins | sample MGYA00520876_ERZ869936 | MGnify/ENA primary metagenome ERZ869936 (study PRJEB32218, sample SAMN09650985) | biofilter metagenome | isolation source: enrty point of leading RO module | place: Saudi Arabia: Thuwal, RO plant located on Red Sea | collected 2016-02-17 ...
AACATTAAGCAAGACAACTACAAAGAGTTTCTGTTGGTTGTATTGGCCGGAAATTTAAAAAGAATTCCAGAGTATTTTGATGCTCCAAAAGATAATAGAATATTAGATAAATGTATAGAGCAGCTAACTTATATATTCGATAAATCGTATGATGACATTTTTACTTTAATCAAAAAATATCAATCCTTTATATCTAAAGTAAATTTTCCTTCTAAAAATACGCTTTATGGAATGAGTAAGGCTGTTTTCTATAAGTATGAATTAGCACAATATCAAGAAGAGTATTTTAGAAATATGAATAATCCTAATCCAATTTTTTTAAAGAGAATAAATGAAGTAATGGAAAACTTTATGTGGAATTGGGATGATTTTCTTGAAAAGTATAATGTGGTAGATTAATTTTATCCTTTTAAATTAAACTGGGTTTCTGCCATTTCTCTAATTTGCGTTCCAATAGATAAACTTGCCGTTGCAGCCGGTGATGGTGCATTTAAAACATGAATAGCGTTGTCTTTATATTCTATTCTAAAATCTTCACGGGTATCCCCAGAATTATTTAACAGCATTGCTCTTACTCCGGCTCTTCCAGGCTTTATGTCATCCATTGTTAAGGATGGAATCATTCTTTGAAGTGTTTTTAAGAATAATTTTTTAGAGAAAGCTCTTCGATATTCATTAATTCCGAATGACATATTACTGAAAAACAATTTCCATGTTCCGGCATAAGTTAGTGCATCCCAAGTATCTCTAAAGGAAAAGTCAGTTTTACCATAGCCTTCTCTTTTAAATGTAAATACTGCATTTGGACCACACTCTACTTCTCCGTCTACCATTCTTGTAAAGTGTACTCCTAAAAACGGAAAAGCCGGATTAGGGACAGGGTAAATAAGGTTTTTTACTTTATGTTTTGCTTGTTCGGTTAACTCATAGTAATCGCCTCTAAAGCCAACTACTTTTTCTTTTAATTTGACGCCATCTTTTTTTGCCAATCTATCGGCTTGCAAACCACCACAGCAAATCAAATATTTTGTGTGATAATGTGATTTTGATGTAACTACTTTGGTTTGATTACCATCTTTTTCAAAAGCGGTTACTTCTTCTCCTAACTTTAGTTTACTATTTGAATTGATGGAAAGATAAATTTCTACCATTTTTTCTGTGGCACCTCTAAAATCAATAATACCTGTACAAGGCACCCATATTCCGCCAATGCTTTCTACAAAAGGTTCTATTTCTTTGACTCTTTTAGCATCAATTTTTTCTATTCCTTCTGTTTTATTAGCAACTCCGTTTTCAAAAATTTTATCCATGAATGGAAGTTCAGCTTTGTCGGTTGCCACTACCACTTTACCGCATACATCGTGCTTAATGTTATGTTCTTTTGCAAAAGCTACTAATTCATGCCGTCCATCCACACAGGTTTTAGCTTTTTTTGAGCCAGGCTTATAATAAAGTCCTGAGTGAATAACGCCTGAATTATTTCCTGTTTGGTGGTCAGCTAGTTTGTTTTCTTTTTCTATAAGTAATATGGAAAGTTTTGGATAAGCTTTTTGAATTTGGTATGCTGTAGCTGCACCAACTATTCCTCCTCCAACTATGGTGATGTCAAATACTCGTTTTTCCAAGGGTTAAATTTTGCTGCGAAGTTATACTTTTTCAACTTCTTTTGGTACAAGCAATAAAAGAAAAGCACCTACAATAAAATAGGTTGCCAGTACAAAAACAGTTGACCTCATTGAGCCTGTGAGTGCATTAATAAAACCAAATGAAATGGTGCCAACTACTATTCCTAGTTTTTCTAATACATCGTAATAACTAAAATAAGAAGCCGTGTCATCAGTTACTGGAAGTAATTTTGAGTAAGTAGAACGAGAAAGAGATTGTGTCCCACCCATAATAAAACCAACTAATGTAGCTAAACAATAAAACTCAATAGGTTGAGTAATGTAAAAAGCAATTATACATGCTAAAATCCAACTCGCTACTATGAAAGTAAGTGCTTTTATATTCCCTAGTTTTTTACTTAGCCATGAGCAAAAATAGGAGCCTCCAATGGCTATAAACTGAATAATTAATACACTAATAATTAAACCCGATTTTGCTTTATCATCGGTTCCCCAATCTATTTCTTTAGCTGCAAAAAGTGTAGCCATATACATAATGGTCTGAACACCCATGCTATAAATAAAATAGGCTCTTAAGTACTTTTTTAAGTGTTCTTGGGTTTTAAATTCTTTAAAAACTTTTACTAGCTCTTCAAAACCTTTAGTAAATATATTTTGAGTAGTGATTTTTTTATTTCCTTTTGGAAGAACCATATAAGTATATTGGCTAAATAAAACCCACCAAATACCTGCCGTTAAAAATGCAAATCGGCTTGCATAGCCTTGACTTTTAAATCCAAAAGTTTCCCAGTTCATAATTAAAATTAGGTCAATGATTAAAAGTATTCCGCTTCCCAAATAACCTAATGAAAATCCTTTTGCACTTATTTTATCGTGTTCAGATTTTGGTGCAATATCCGGTAAGTATGAATTATAAAAAACAATACTTCCCCAAAAACCTACACCAGCTAATACAACAGGAATCATACTTAGTTCAAGTTGATTTTCATCAAAATAATACAATGAGCAACATGATGCGGCTCCGATATAACAAAAAAGCTTTAGAAATATTTTTTTGTTTCCCATATAATCAGCAATACCGGTTAAAATAGGAGAGAGGATGGAAACAATTAAAAAGGAAGTGGCTCCTATGTAAGCATATAGTTCTGTATTAATAAAACTTAGGCCAAAAAAAGTTACTTTGTCCGGAGTAATAGCAGAGTAAAAAGTCGGAAAAATTGCTGTAGTTATTACCAGTGGATAAACAGAGTTTGCCCAGTCATAAAAAGCCCAACCATTAATTATTTTTTTTTCGGATTTTAAACTCATTGGCTACAAGACTGACAATATTCTTTTTTCAGGTTTTTATTTTTTAATAACTGAAAACTCATATTAGGAAATCCAATGAGTTTACAAAAACGATCTAAATTTAAACTTTTAGCTTTAGCCATCAACATTAAAAACTCTTCTTGTGAAACTTGGTCTTCAGCATAAATGGCAATTGTTAAAAATGAAAACAGTAAATCTTCGGTGTATTTTTCTTCTTTAATTAAAGGGTGAAGAATTTCAACAGCCCAGTCTATTTTCATCTGAAACATAAAGTAGCTAGCCAGTTCAAAAGATTGTTCTGTATTTAAATTACTTTTTAAAAGTGTTTTTTTGATTTCTTTTAGTGAACGGTCTCTTTCGTCAAACTTTCTTTTTTCATAGTAATATTCTGTTGCAATTAAATGAAAATTTAAGAGCATCTGGTTTATTTTTTCTTTGTTAATTCCATAAGAAGAGAGCTTTTTAATGTCTTTTTCAAATTCTTCAGGGCTATTAATTGTATTTAAATCGATGTTCCAAAGCTCTAACATTGTATAGTATTTGTTATATAAAACACTTCCGTTTTTATTGTTAACTTGAAGCAAGATGTCGAATTCTTTATTGTTGATTTTATATATGCTGTCGAGCTTAGATGTATCTGCAATAATGTTTAGAAGTGCAATTTGGTTGTTTAGTAGGTCTATTGTTTCGGGCTTTCTAGGTATGTCAAGCTCTAAAAGTTTAGAGTAATCAGCTTCTTTGTTTAATATTTTTTTAATTAGAGCTGTTTGTAACGCTTTTGCCTTTTTATAATCATTATTCGTAAGGGCATAGTTAATTCTTTCGTCAATAGTTTCTAATAGTAGAGAATCAACATAAACTTTTTCAAGGTAGAGTAAAACTTTGCCTTTTCTTTGGTCTTTTAAGTAAGGCTCAAGATTGTATCCTAATGTATCGCTTAAAACTATTTTTCTGAGTTGGTCTTTTGAAAATTGTTTAAGTTCTGCTTCGTAGGGAGAACCTTTAATAGACTCATAAAATCCTTCCCAGTTTTCTTCAGTTTTTACTGAGGAGATTATTTTTTCCAGCTGATATTCTTCAATTGCCTTTAAAATGCTTGCGGCTCTTTTTTTCTGTAGTTCAACATTTAATTCTTCTTTTCCTTCAATGGAAGAATAAGCGGTTAGTTCAATTTTTTTTATGTCATATTTATTTACTTCAAGGGAGTCCAAAAGTGGTTTAATATCTTCTAACTTGTAATTATACTTTGCTTTATCGAATGGAATTGTAAACTCTACAATACGTTTAATAGAATCGGTTTTATCAGTAATTGAAAAGGTATCTAGCTCCCACTCTAAACTTATTTTAGACAATGCAGGCTCACCTATATTGTTGTAAAAAATGGATTGACAAGCGCAACCATCTTTAATAATTAATAGGTTAAACTCATCTGCAATAGTGTCAACAAAACTTGGGATTTCGCCAAAAGAGACAAACATTTCATTTGTTTGTTTTGCTTCATTTTTAGAGTATAATGCTGATTTTTTTAATGGTTTTAAAAGATAGCCGTCATGAGTTTCTGCTGAGTGTAGCTTATTGCCTGTTTCACAACCGTATTGTTCTCTGAGAATAATGTCAACCCCAATGGCATCTTTTGACTTTTTAATAATATCTTTTAAAAACTCTAAATCGTGAAAGTAGAAGTAAATTTTTCCGTTTTCAAAGTAAATGTTGTTGGATAATAGTTCTGGAAGATAAGGGTAATCTTTTTCTAGCTCGCTACACGCTTTTTGATTATATTCTTTTATTCCGTACTTTTTTTTTTCAGATTTTGTTGGTGGAATATATTTTTCTGATGCGAATACCTGAGTAGCATAAATAGAATTATTTTCTTTATTGAATGCGACTCCTGTCCCAACGGTGTAAAAATCTTCGTCAATAATATTTTGGTGGTGGTCAGTAGAATTTATCCAGCCTTTAACTAATGCTTCTGCAGCTTCTTCGTAAGTTTCTATTACTATTTTTTCTCTTTCACCATATATTTTGGTTTTTACTCCACAAAAAATGTTGTGACAATTTTCTCCTACCATTGCAAAATTACCATTGTAGTATTTTACTCTCTCAAAAGCAGACTTTTTGTTTTTTGATGGTTGGTCGTGAGTTACCCTTTTAATTTTTGCCATAAAACCTGCTTGGTCTTTGGCGGCCATTGTCAGTTTGTCTTCGTACTTAAGTTGATTTATTTTTTTTGATTTTCTATACGCATTTACTTTTGTTTCTATTAATGATTCAAGTAATTCAGAATTTGGATTTTTGAAATCAATATTGTCAATAGGGTTTTGAGCAATAGAAAAACTGCTGATAATTGATAGTAATATTATGAAATAAACTTTCATTTGACAATAAAGAAAGTTAATACCTGGTATTATTCAAAAATTTTTATTTCAACCCTTCTATTTTCGGCTCTGCCTTTTTCTGTTTTATTATTTGTAATCGGCTCTTGGCTGCCTTTCCCCTCAACAGTTATAACATTATTAACGCCATTATGTACAAAATAGTTTTTTACACTTTGCGCTCTTTCTTTTGATAGAGTAATGTTTTTTGATTCTACTCCTGTGCTGTCTGTATGCCCTATTATTTCAACTTTTAGACCAGGGTTGTCTTTTAAAAAATCAACCCATTTATTTAACTCAGTAAATGATGTATTTAGTAGCTCACTACTATTTATGGCAAATGAAATGTTTTTTATGATGTTTCTTTTATTTTTTTCAACTTGAAAGGTGTCTACTTTATTTATGTTAATTACATATCTATTAGAATCAGCAAAAAGCGTAAAATTTGAGTCTAAATCAAGTGTTAAGTTTATTGGTCTTGTCGCATCTATATCAACTAACTTTTTTGGTTCAAATGCTTCAACAACTACTGAATCTATATAGTAATAGGCATAATTCCAGCTATAATCTTCAAAAGTTATTTTTCCCGAAAAATCATCAGAGAAAAAGTTTCCTAGAAGTAAATATTGTTCTCCACCGCTTACTTTAAAAGTGTCTGAAACCACAAACCATTGACCTGTTTTTTTCATAAATAGCTCATTTGAAATAGTTGATTGAGGAACTTTATCAATAACACTATACTTTTCAAAAGAAGGCCTTTCTTTTTCAAATAATGCGCTCATGTGCCCTAGGGCAAATTGGCAATCTGTTCGAAGCATTGCTTTATAGGATATTTTATACTCTAATGTATCAGTTAGTGGTTCATTTAATTTAACACACAAATATTCTCTTCTATTAGGTTTAAAGCAAAAGGTATAAAATCCTACATAAAAATCTCCGTCTTTTTGTCTTAAATCCGGAGTAGTTCCGTTTGCTGAAAACCAGTTTGAAACCGACTTTATTGTTGAGAGATTATCTTTTGGAGATTGATGGTTGAAATTAAAATTGGGCACCATGTTTTGTGAGTGCCCAATTAATATTATTGTAGTAAAGGAAATAAAAAAAAATATTCGCAAACTATTGAGGTACTGAAAATTCAATTCTCATATTAGCTTTTTGTCCTTCAGGAGTTCCTGTTTCGTCTTTAGGTTCAGTATCTGTTTTGCTTTCTACCTTAATCCTATCCTGAGCAATTCCCTTAGAAACAATGTATTTACTGGCAGCTTCAGCTCTTTTTTGCGCTAATATAGCCATAGATTTTTCTGACGCATCTATGTGACCTGTAATTACAATTTTTGTGGTTTCGTTTTCTTTCAAGTATGCAATTACTCCATCTAACTTTTTATTGGCTTCAGCCGAAATAGCAGAAGACTTAGGAGCAAAAGTAATTTCTAACCCATTTACTTCAACTTCTTCAACCGCATTTGGATCACTTTTAAATTCTTTATTAATTACTTCTGCTTTTCCTCCTGCAATTAGTTCGCATTGACAATCTTCAACATTCTTACTGTTTACCACAGAAACATCATCAATATAATAATAACCATCATAAGTCTGAGGTTTTGTAAATCCTCTAGGTCGTTTTACTTTTTCAGAAAGTGTAGCATCGGAGGGTTTGAAGTTTCCAATAGTGATATATTCTTCTCCACCTTTTGCAGTGTATTCTCCACAAATGGTTTCCCACCAAAACTGCTTAGAAAAAATCCTGTTTTTTCTATGAACAATTTGGGGCTCAGCTTTAAGGATATCATTGTTCTTAGCCGAAATAGCATCTTCAGAAATGTATAACCCAAGATTATTTACTGCGTACTTCGATAGGTCGGCAAAGCTAACATTAAATTGAACGCAGTATTTTTCCCCTTTTACTAAAGGCTCTTTTAATTTAGCTTGAAGGTAGCCTCTAGGCTCTTTGTCTTTGTAACTATAAAAACTTATTCCAGCATAGTTTTTTCCTGTCATTGCTTTTTCTTCACCATAGCTATTGTTTGGCACACCTACTTCTTCACTTTTAGTGTCTTCAGAATATAAATCAACAGGTCCTAACGTTGCTGCTTTCCAGCCTGTAGCATATTCAATTTGACCGGGAGATTTAACTTTCTTTTCAACTTGTTCGAAACTAGGATTGGGAACTAAGTTGTTTTCTTGTGCGAAGGCAAATACAGATAATGTAATTGCTAATAGACTTAATATATTTTTCATCATAAAATTGTTTTGTGATTTGATTAAACAAAATCCGTTCCGAAAGTACAAAAAGTACTTGAAATAATGAAAAATAAGGGGCTTAGTCTATTTTTTGTAGCTTGTATGAGGACTTATATTGGTTATCAAGGGAAACTAAATTTATGATGTAATAGCCAGAACTAAGAGAACTCAAATTTAAAGTTACTTTTCTTTGCCAATTAGGAATTAATTGTTCTTTTATTATTTTACCAGAAGCATCATAAATAGTTAAATTAATTTCAAACTCTTTGTCTGACAAATCAATATTCAAAAGTTCTCTGCTTGGATTAGGGTAAATATTAACTTGCAATTTGTTTTTTGCTTCTTCAATACCAACATTTTCTTGTTCAGGTTGTTGAAATCCCTGAGTGATAATGTTAGATGAGGAAGAAACTGTTTCGATGATCATTTCGCCAAATGTGAAACTAAGTTGGGCAGATGTGTTGGCGTAAAAATCTCCAGACGAAGAAATTACTTCAGGTGTTATAGTTTGGCAAAATGAAAAACTATAAATGAAAGTTAATATTGCTAATAATGATACCTTCATAATTATTTGTTTTCTAGAATTTCTATTCTTTTTAGTAGAAGTTCATTTTGCTTTCTTAATTCTTCAATAATAACTTGTTGCTCTTGAATTGCTTTTACAATTGGAACTACAAATTCAGAATACCTTAAACCGTAGTGATCTGCTTCATTTTTTGGAGCGTCAACCCCACTGAATTCAAAGCCAAGTTCTTTTGCAACTTGCTCTACTTCTTGGGCTATAAAACCAGTTTGAATTTGCTTTGTCTTCCCAGATTCGTCAACTCTAATTTCATCAGGTGTATTATGAAATTTTGCAATAGCATCTAAGTCTAAGTTGTAAGTTACAGCTCTTAACTTGGTTATAAAATCTAACCCAGGAACATTTTCTTTAACATTAACTTTAAATCTTGCATCAGAAACATTTGTCCAATTAGCAAAACCACCAATACTTGTTACTGCTGAATTACCAACTCTTACTTGATTACTGGCAGTGATATCAGTTGCGTAACCTAACGCAGTAGAGTTTGAAAATCCAGCACCATTAAAAAATGCATTGTAACCTATAGCGGAGTTATTACTTCCAGTTGTATTATTATATAATGCATTCCTTCCAATAGCTGCATTATTATTTCCAAAAGAATTAGAATACAAGGATTGATTACCGATTGCTGTATTAAAAAATCCTCCACTATTTAAATACATAGAGTTGAATCCAACAGCTGTATTATTTCCACCAGTTGAGTTTGTATAAAGCGCATCATTTCCAATTGCTGTATTGCTAGAGCCATTTGTGTTAGAATAAAGTGCTTGATTACCTAGTGCAGAATTTGATCCGGCAGTAGTATTAAAATACATTGCTCTTCTTCCAACTGCAGTATTTGTTGACCCGGTTGTATTGGAGTATAAAGCCTCAAAGCCCAAGCTACTATTATTTATACCAGAAGTATTAAATCGCAAACTTCTAGACCCTATTGAAGTGTTATTAAAACCAGTTGTATTTTGTCTCAATGAAGAGTGACCAAAAGCAGCATTTTCTGAACCCGAAGTATTAGCATTTCCTGCTTGTGTTCCAACAAAAGTATTATTATTAGTAGTTAAATCATCATTTGCTCCCGCTGCAAATCCAATAAAAACTGAACTCCCAGTGTTTATAAATTCTAGCCTAGAACCCTCAATAGATGTTAATCCTGTAACATGAAGCTTACTAACAGGAGAAGTGTTTCCGATTCCCACATTTCCTGTATTTCCATTGTAAATGTTACTACCACTTACTGTCCAATCATTATCAACTGCTGGAGGAAGTTTAACAAAACCTCCATTAGATAGATAAATAGTGTCGTTACTTAGAGACAATGCTTGTAACTCGTTAGTGGAGCTTGAATCTCCGTCATAAACATTTCCTTGAATGTAAACGCTATTTCCATTTGATAAATATAATGTGTCATTACTATATGTTAAAGTTTGTAACTCATTTGTTGTACTTGAGTCACCATCAAACACATTGTCAGTTAATAAAACATTATTACCATTTGAAATGTAAAGTGTGTCATTACTTAAAGATAATGTTTGATTATCCGTATTGATATAACTACCTAAATAAACATTATTTCCATCTTGAATGTATAATGTATCATTACTCAAAAATAAGTTTTGGTCATCAGTATCAATAGTAGTAGGAATGATAACGAAATTACCATTTGAAATGGTCAAGGTATCATTTGAGTAAGATAAAGACTGTAACTCATTGTTTGGGTCAAAATCAGCATCATTTACCTGGTCATTCATTACTTCCGTAGCTAACTTTGCAAAAGGAACAGAAAGTAATTGCGATATTCCCATTTGAGTATAATTGGTTCCACCTGTTGCATCCATTGCTGTTTCTATAAAAAATGAATGACCGGGATTCCAATTAATAGTAGAAATATTGCCACTAACAACTGTTCCAGCACCAATTTGAACGGTAAATAAACCAAATTGATTAGTTGTAACAGAATGAGTTTCTTCGTATACATTTATACCTGATGGGGTTGGAAACTGCTCCCAAATAATAATTTTTAAGCTAATAGCTTGGTTTTGCAATGCAACTCCTTGATTGTCTCTGGCTATACCTTGATAGCTGAATAAATCCGGGCTTTGAGCAAACGTGATTGAATAACTAAAAAGGATAGTTAAAGTAAGTAGTAATTTTCTCATAATGTGTTTTAATAGTGGATGTTATAATACTCAATTGGATAAAAAAGGTTACAAGTTTTAAACTTATAACCTTTACATACGGATAAATATTTATTTTGGTTTTTATTGTTAATTCATTTGTTGTTGTTTGATAAGGTTTAAAGCAGAACCAGATTTTACCCATTCAATTTGTTGTTCGTTGTATGTGTGATTAGCCTTAATTACATCTTTGCCACCATCTTTATGAACTACTTCAATAGTAAGTGGTTTGTTTGGAGCAAATTCGTTTAAATCAATAAAATTGAAAGTATCATCCTCCTGAATTTTATCGTAATCAGCTTCATTTGCAAAAGTTAAACCCAACATACCTTGTTTTTTAAGGTTTGTTTCATGAATTCTAGCAAAAGATTTAACTAAAACGGCTCTTACTCCTAAATGTCTAGGTTCCATGGCGGCATGCTCTCTTGAAGAACCTTCTCCATAGTTGTGGTCTCCAACTACGATTGAAGGAATGTTAGCAGCCTTGTAAGCTCTCGCTGTAGCAGGCACTTCTCCATAACTTCCATCTAATTGGTTTTTTACTTTATTGGTTTCATCATTGAAAGCGTTAACAGCTCCTATTAAACAGTTGTTAGAGATGTTATCTAAATGTCCTCTGTATCTTAACCAAGGTCCGGCCATTGAAATGTGGTCAGTAGTACATTTTCCTTTTGCTTTGATTAGAAGTTTTGCCCCCATAATGTTGCTTCCGTCCCATGCAGGGAAAGGGCTAAGTAACTGAAGCCTTTCTGAATCAGGGCTTACTTTCACTTCTACGCTGCTTCCGTCTTCTGCAGGCGACTGATAGCCATTGTCTTTAACATCAAAGCCTTGAGGCGGTAATTCCATGCCAACCGGTTCATCTAACATAACTTCTTCGCCTTTTTCATTAACCAACTTATCCGTCATAGGATTAAACCCTAAATTTCCGGAAATTGCTATTGCGGCCACCATTTCTGGTGAAGTTACAAAAGCGTGTGTGTTAGGGTTTCCATCAGCTCTTTTAGAAAAGTTTCTATTAAATGAATGTACAATGGTGTTTTTAGCATTATTATCTTCTCCAACTCTTTCCCACTGACCAATACAAGGGCCACAAGCATTAGTGAAGATAGTAGCGCCAAGTTTAGAAAAGATATCTAATATTCCATCTCTTTCAGTTGTGTATCTAACTTGTTCGGAGCCTGGGTTAATACCAAAATGTGATTTTGGCTTTAAACCTTTTTCTACAGCCTGTTTGGCAATAGATGCTGCTCTTGATAAATCTTCGTAAGAAGAGTTAGTACAAGAGCCAATCAAGCCCCACTTAACATCTGTTGGCCATTCGTTAGCTTTTGCTTTTTCTTTCATCTCAGAAACAGGAGTAGCTAAATCTGGCGTAAATGGGCCGTTTAAATGTGGCGCAAGCTCAGATAAATTAATCTCAATTACTTGGTCAAAGTATTTATCAGGATTGGCATATACTTCATCATCTCCGGTTAGGTGTTCTGCTATTTTATCGGCTTCAGCCACAACATCAGTTCTTCCGGTTGCTGATAAATATCTTCGCATAGAATCATCATAACCAAAGGTTGAAGTAGTAGCGCCAATTTCGGCACCCATATTACAAATAGTTCCTTTTCCTGTACAGCTTAGTGATTTTGCACCTTCTCCAAAATATTCTACTATGCAGCCTGTCCCACCTTTTACTGTTAAAATGCCTGCTACTTTTAATATAACATCTTTAGGAGATGTCCAACCGTTTAGTTTTCCGGTAAGTTTTACTCCGATTAATTTTGGAAACTTTAATTCCCAAGGCATTCCCGCCATTACATCTACGGCATCTGCTCCACCAACACCAATAGCAACCATTCCTAATCCACCGGCATTTACTGTGTGTGAGTCGGTACCGATCATCATCCCACCGGGAAATGCATAATTTTCAAGAACAACTTGGTGAATAATTCCTGCACCCGGCTTCCAAAAACCGATTCCATATTTATTAGAAACGGATTCTAAAAAGTTGAATACTTCACTACTTTTATTTATTGCATCTTGTAAATCGGCATCAGCACCAATTCTAGCTTGAATTAAATGGTCGCAGTGAACTGTAGAAGGAACAGCAACTTGTTTTTTCCCGGCTTGCATAAATTGTAAAAGCGCCATTTGAGCTGTGGCATCTTGCATTGCAACTCTGTCAGGAGCAAAATCAACATAAGATTTTCCTCTTTCAAAGCTTTGATTAGCTTCTCCGTCCCAAAGGTGAGCGTAAAGAATTTTTTCTGAAAGCGTAAGTGGTTTATTCAATATTTTTCTGGCAGCTGCAATTCTACTAGGGAAATTTGCATATACCTTTTTAATCATGTCTAAGTCAAAAATCATTTTTTGCAATATTTTTAATTGTTATTGAATGTAAAGAACAAAATCTTCTTAAGTTTGAAGTGTCGCGAAATTAGTAAATTAACATCAAATTTAAAAGGTGTTTAAGCAAACAATTTTAAAAGAAAATATAAAAGAGTCGATAAATGGAATTAGAGCCCACTTTATGCGGAGCCTACTTACCATTTTAATTATTGCTATTGGCATAACGGCTTTAGTAGGCATTTTAACTTCTATTGATGCCTTAAAAGCTTCTATTTCTGAGAACTTTACCTTGATGGGTTCTAACACGTTTACCATTAGAAAAAACGGAAGTAATATGCGTGTAAATCAGAGCGGTGTAAAGGCTAAATATTTTAGAAACATTAGCTATGAAGATGCAAGATTGTTTAAAGAGCGATTTAATTTTCCTTCAAAGGTTTCTATTTCTGCTATGGCTAGTTTTTCATCTGTTTTAAAGCGGAAGGATATAAAAACTAATCCTAATGTAAGTGTGTTTGGTATTGATGAAAATTATTTACAGACATCAGGATATCAGGTAGATAAAGGCAGAAATTTTACCCAACAAGATATACAGCAGGGCACTAGAGTTTGCCTGATAGGTAGAGAAATAGAACTTATGCTTTTTAAGAATAATGAAAACCCGTTGGGAAAAACAATAAGTGTGGGTGCCGATAAATTTACTGTGGTAGGAACTTTAAAAAGCAAGGGAAGTAGTATGGGAATGGGCGGAGATAGGGTTTGCTATTTACCATTGAATTTGGTGCGAGAAAAATATTTAACCGAAAACACCAGTTTTGTCATAAACATTACCACTAATTCTCCTGCAGAAATGGATGCAGCATTGGGTGAAGCTACCGGAATGTTTAGGGTGATTAGAAAAGACGATTTATCGGATGACCTTTCTTTTGAAATTGCACGTAGCGACAGATTGACGAATATGCTGATGGAACAAACTACTATGATAAGAATAGCAGCTATTTTTATAGCATTGATAACATTACTAGGCGCTTCTATTGGGCTAATGAATATTATGTTGGTTTCCGTAACGGAAAGAACCAGAGAAATAGGAGTAAGAAAAGCCATTGGTGCTTCTTCTGCTTTAATACGGCAACAGTTTTTAGTAGAAGCCATTGTGGTTTGCCAGTTGGGTGGATTGGTAGGAATTATTTTTGGTATTTTAATAGGAAACTTAGTTGCCTTAGCAATTGGTGTGGGCTTTATTATACCATGGACATGGATTTTATTTGGTGTAATAATGTGTTTTATTGTAGGTGTTATTTCCGGTAGTTACCCGGCTATTAAAGCAGCTAAGTTAGACCCTATAGAATCTTTAAGGTATGAATAAAAAATCCTGCCTTTTTGGGGCAGGACTTTCCATAATTTATTTGTGCGAAAAAAATTATTCAGCTACAACGTCAAATTCAAATACAGTTGATACATCTCTGTGAAGTTTTACTTCAGCTTCGTAAGTACCAACAGCTTTAATAGCTTCACCTCTAATTTTGATGAATTTTCTATTGATGTTGTAACCTTGTTTTTCTAAAGCATCTGCTAATTGTACGGTGTTTACAGAACCAAAAATCTTTCCTTTTTCACCTACTTTAGCACCTACTTTTACTTTTGTGGTGGTTAATTTTTCAGCTATTTTTTTAGCGTCAGCAATTAACTTTTCTTCTTTTTTGGCTCTTTGTTTCATTTTTTCTTCATGAACTTTTAGCGCCATTTTAGTAGCTTGTACAGCCATTCCTTGAGGAATAAGAAAGTTTCTTGCGTAGCCCGGTTTTACCTTTACTACTTCATCCGCAAAACCAAGATTAGCTATATCTTCTTTTAATATGATTTCCATTTCTTCTTGATTTAGGGGTTATTTTAACATATCTCCAATGAAAGGCATAAGCGCAAGATGTCTTGCTCTTTTTACTGCTTGAGAAACCTTTCTTTGGTATTTTAATGAAGTTCCGGTAATTCTTCTTGGAAGAATTTTACCTTGCTCGTTTACGAACTTTAATAAAAAGTCTGCGTCTTTATAATCAATGTATTTGATTCTGTTTTTTCTGAACCTACAGTACTTTTCTTTTTTAAGTTCAATATCTGGGGGGGTTAAATATCTAATATCTTCAGCCATGATTTTACTTTTTTAAAGGTTATTTAGCTTCTGCTAATCTTTTAATTCTTTTTACAGCGTATTCTACAGCATACTTATCAAGTTTTACTGTTAAGAAACGCATTACTCTTTCATCTCTTTTGTAAGTCAGTTCAAGCTCACCAATAAGGTCGCCTTCTGCTTCAAATTGAAAAAGGTGGTAAAAACCGGTTGATTTTTTTTGAATGGGGTACGCCAATTTTTTCATTCCCCAATCTTCTTCGTGTACAATTTTAGCCTTTGCTTTCTTAAGCAAGTCTCTGTACGAATTTACTGCTTCCTTTACCTGGGCGTCAGATAAAACGGGAGTTAAAATGAAAACAGTTTCATAATTGTTCTTCATGTTATTAATTTAATTTGTTAAAAAGGACGGCAAAGGTAATAAAATATGAGAAATACAAAAACTAAAGGACTAAAAATTAGTGGTTTGTAATAAACCTTGTTATTTAGCTTCTTTAAACTCTTTTAATCCTTCTTCCAGCCACTGCTTAAAGTCTTGCGTGTTACCATGGTGCTCATAATCTGCGGAGCCATTCGAAAGGTCTTTGCCTTCTGGTGTTACCATTCGATAATAAGGTTGAGTGTTAGTTCCATATTTGCTGGATTCAATATAACTCCATTTATTACCGTAAGTTCTAAGTTGTTTAACTTTTCCGGGCACAATTTCTACTTCCACCTGTTCATTTTCAGGAAGTTCAGTTTTATCATCTACGTAAAGTGATATAATGACAACTTCATTTTGTAGCAATTCTATCACACCCGGCTCACCCCAAACATGCTCTTCCATTTTACGACAATTGACACAAGCATATCCTGTAAAGTCTAAGAAAACAGGCTTGTTTACTTTTTTGGCGTATTCAAATCCTTTGTCATAATCATGGAATAAGAATAAGCCTTGTGGTCCCAAATGTGTGCCTTCAATGTGCTCTGAATCACCATGAGAACTGGAAGAGCTACCCATAAACCCGGATGGAGATTCGCTATACCAACTTGGTGGTGGAAAAGCACTAATTAACTTTAAAGGAGCTCCAAACATTCCGGGAATCATATAAATGACAAACATTAAGGTTGTAATTCCTAATAGCGCTCTACCTACTGAAATTCTTTCTAATTTGCTATCATGTGGCAACTGAATAAATCCAAAAAGATACAGTGCAAGTACTAAGAAAATCGCAATCCATATAGCAAGGAAAAGTTCTCTTTGCAGCAAACCTGCTTGTACTACCATATCGGCATTTGATAAAAATTTAAATGCAAATGCCAATTCTAAAAACCCTAAAAACACTTTAACAGAATTTAGCCAACCACCTGATTTTGGTAATGAATTCATCCAGCCGGGAAAAGCGGCAAATAATGCAAAAGGTAATGCCAAAGCCAATGAGAACCCTAACATGCCGACAAACGGTCCTGCACCGCCAATAGTGGCAGACTCTACTAATAATGTTCCTACAATTGGACCGGTACAAGAAAATGAAACCAGGGCAAGAGTAAATGCCATAAAAAATATCCCAATAATTCCACCTCTATCTGAAGCAGCATCTACTTTATTTACAAAAGAAGAGGGAAGTGTTATTTCAAACGCACCCATAAATGAAATGGCAAATATTACCAAAAGGAGGAAAAAGAAGATGTTAAACCAAACATTTGTAGATAGCGCATTTAGTGCATCAGAGCCAAAAACAGCAGTTACTATTGTCCCTAAAACAACATAAATAACTATAATGGAAATACCATAAAAAATAGCATTTCTAATTCCTTTGGCTCTTGTTTTACTTTGTTTTGTAAAAAATGAAACTGTCATTGGAATCATAGGGAAAACACAAGGAGTTAGCAAGGCTGCAAAACCGCTAAAAAAAGCAAGTAAAAATATGGTTAGCAAACTTCTGTTTACTTTTTTCTTTTTAGTAGTCTCTGAATCACCATCTTCTTTAATAATATTTTCAGAAGAAGATGAATTGGCTGTATCGACAACAACATTATTGATATTAGTATCAGCAATAGTTTTTGTTGCGGTGCAATCAACTTCTGTTGAATTATTGTCTGTTGAGTTGACTTGATTTTCTTCGTTGGAAGATTTGCTTGCAGGAATATCAAATTTAAAATCTACTTGCTCAGGCGGTAAGCACATAGTTTCATTACAAACCATAAACTCCAGCCAGCCTTTCATGGCTGTTTTTGCATCTGTTTTTTTCTTTACTCTTTGTGTGAAAACGGCTTTCTTTTCAAAGAATTTTAAATCCATTTCAAAGTTAGGGTCAAACTCAACTTTCGGTTTTCCTTCTTTTACTTTTCCTATACATTCACAATCTTTATTTTCATCAAAATTGAATGAAGTGGCAATTGGCCCATCGCTATTATCTAAAAATTGTGAGTATAGATGCCAATGGTCTTCAATGGTTGCAGTGAAAATTAAATCGTATTCGGTTTCGGAAATTTTTTTGGTCTCAAATTTCCATTTCACCGGGTCATACATTTGCGAAAAGGAAGAAAGAGTAAATGATGAAAGAAGAATTAAAGAGAAAATTTTGAAGAAAAACTGCCGCATTCGTGATATTTTTATCAAATCTAACTAATTCGTGTAAATTTCAAATTTTGTAAAAGGGGCTAATATTGAAATCCTATTTTTTAATTAAACTTGAAATTATAAAATGAAGTTCATTATATCGTTGACTTCCAATTATATATTTTAGACCGTCTTTATCAATTAGTTCAATAATATGTCCTCCGCTGGTGTAAAATTTTATTTTTCCTTTTCTATGTAAATTATAAACCGGCCTTCTGAAAACGTACTTTTTTAGCTTTATTTTTTTGACTGATACAATTGACGAAAGGTTTATTTTAACTTTTCGGGCTGTCCAGAGACCGTCAAGTATTATACTTTCGGAAGTTACAGTTGTTTTAATATGAAGAACATATGCCAGAATGGTGCTAATAACTAAAACCGCCATACCCATCATAAAAAAAATTTCTTGAGGGTTAGAATGAATGGTTTCAAGTGGTTTAATGATTTGAGGGTTTAAGGTTTCATGATCGGCCATGTAATAGGCTATAAAGCAAAAAATAGCCAACAGAGTTCGTCTAATTACAGAATAGGTGTTTCTTCCTAAATACTGGCTTTCTTCAAACTTTATGTCGTTTTGTTCTTCCATTTACAAAGCCTAAAAGTAAGTAATTTTGAGAATGTTTTTGGTGTTTGAGCTTATTTTATATCGGTTGTCAATTCTTTGACCTATCACCCACACTATATCATCCTTATTTGTAAGAACCAAAGTTTTTTCTTTTTCCGGTAAAGGAATTTTATTGTCTATAAAAAAGTCACTTAGTTTTTTAAAACTCTCCATGCCTAGAGGAATAAACTTATCTCCTTCCCGCCAATTTCTTAGTTTCAATTCTGTATTTAATTTATCAGCATCAATATAAGCAATGTTTTCATGCTCAAATTCTACGGCTTTTTTCTCTACTTTTTCAAATGTCAGATTATGTTCATCTAAGGTTAAAGGAAGTTCTGTTAATGTGATAGAAAGGTTTATGTTTTTATTTTCGGTTATTGATAAAATGAGAAAATCTCTATCTATAGTAAGAATAAATTTGCCTGCAAAAAACTGTTTGCCTGCTTGATGTTCTTGGCTAAATATATCATCTATTTGATTGGCGTTAAACCCTAAATCTCTTAACCATTCAAACAGAATAGTCTTTTTTTCTGAAAGTGTGTTTAGTTTTTTCAGGTCGATTTTTAAATAATTGTTTTCTAAGGAAGTGATTTCACTTTTTAAAATGGAAAGACTGGTTTGATAGATACTCTTTATGTCTTTAAAGTATTGTGATTGTCTTGTAAACGTTTCTTCAATACTTGGATTAATTTCTTTTAAAACAGGGATGATGTGATGTCTTATTTTATTTCGAGCATATTTATCGCTTTCGTTACTGCTGTCTTGGCGGAATGAAATTTTATATTCATTTATGAACTGTGCTATTTCTTCTTGAGTAGCACTTAGCATCGGTCTAATTATGTTACCGTTTATTTCCGGGATTCCAATTATTCCGCTAATGCCTGCTCCTCTGGTTAAATTAAATAAAATAGTTTCGATATTGTCTTGGACATGATGTGCAGTGGCAACAGCATTAAAGTTATGTTCTTTTACTAAGTTAGTAAACCAATCATATCGTAAATCTCTAGCTAATTCTTGAATACCAATGTTTTTTTCTTTTGATATTTTTTCCGTTTCAAAAGATTTAATGTGGAATGGCACGTTTAATTTCTTTGCTAATTCTTCCACAAAAATTTCATCTCCATCCGATTCGTGTCCTCTCAACTTATAGTTGCAGTGTGCTATGGAAAAGTCAATATTTAATTTTGAGAAAGCATAAGTAAGACAAGTGGAGTCTTTTCCTCCACTCACCGCCAAAAGAATTTTTTTGTCTAAAAACTTATTCTCAGAAAGAAAATTATTTGCTTTTTCAAGAAGACTCATCGGGCTCAAATATCTTAAAAAATGGCTTGGCTTTTATTAAACATTCTTCATATTCTTTTTCAGGAATTGATTTTGCTGTTATGGCTCCCCCTACTTTGTAAGAAACATAATTGGTTTTATAGTTATATTCAATACTTCGTATTACTACATTAAAATCAAAATCACCATTAGGTTTTATATAACCCACACTTCCTGAGTAAACTCCTCTTTTGACTGTTTCATACTTTTCAATTAATCTCATTGCGCTTATTTTTGGAGCACCCGTCATTGAGCCGGGAGGAAAAGTTGCTTTTAAAATATCATTAAATGAAATTGATTCTTCTACCTCACAACTAACAGTTGAAATCATTTGATGCCAAAGTGGAAAAGTATATACTTTGCATAGCTCGTCCACTTTTACTGTGTTTTTTTTAGCTATTCTAGATAAATCATTCCTAACTAAATCAACAATCATAATGTTTTCACTTCGTTCTTTTTGGTTCTTTTCCAACTCTTTTTTTGTGAAGATATCTTCACTTTCTGTTTTCCCTCTTTTAGCGGTTCCTTTGATGGGTTGTGAAATCACTTTATTACCTTTTTTTTGGATAAATCTTTCTGGACTGCCGCTAATTAAATAATTTTCTCCACATTTATAAAAGCAAGAAAATGGGGAAGGAGAGAGTTCGTTAAATGTTGAATAAACTTCAATAGGATTTACAGCTATACCTTCTATGTAGAATTCTTTGCAAAAATTTATTTCATAAATATCACCTCTCTGAATATGATTTAGAAGAGAGTCTAGTTTATTAAGATATTGTTCTTTAGAGATTCTGCTTTTAACAGTTTTTTTCGTTGTCAAATGAGTGTTTTGGCAGGGTGTTTCCTTAAACAAGAGCTCTTTTATCTTCTTTTCATCAAGATTTGTGATAACATCAATTTCACCGTTTTTTTCAATAACAATAATCTCTGGTTCAAAAAATAAGGTGTCCGGAAAATTTGAGAAGTCGGGTAAGTTAGAGGTTAAATTTTCAATTTGGTTTTTATAATCGTAAGAGATATGACCAAACAACCATTTCCCTTTTTCGTGAAAATCAGCTGTTTTGTTTCCTGCGGCAATTATGTTAGCGTAATGAGTGTTTGTAAAGCCATTGCTGTTATAGTTGACAACGAATTTATAGTTAGCAATTAGGTTGATTATTAAATTGATATTATTAGGCTTCATATATTCTTGAAAAATAATATTTTAAATGGAATTAAATATCCGTATTTTTACCTAGGTAAAATAAACTAGTTATACTGTTAACAAGATGAAAAAACTTATTGGTTTAATAATCATATTTCTTTTGTTTGGGGCAAAGTTAGTGTTTTCACAAAGTGCCGCAATGCAAGTGAAGTCCTATAATTTCGAATCTTTTACAGAAAGCCAAAAGCTGATTTCAAAAGAATTGGATGAGCTAAGTGATTTTACTGAAAAGGCCCACCCTGAATATGGATTTCTGCCTTTTAATGCGGGATGTTCAGATTGTTTTGAGATACTTTCTAAAAGAGAAGTGGATTCAAGGTATTTTATTAAAAATGGTTCAAACGGCAGCAGTTTTTATATTCAGAAAGCTATGCAGCCATTACATTATGAAGAAGATGGTGTTTTTAAAACATTAGATTACAGGATTAAACCAAAACAAGGCGTTACTAATGTTTTTGAGTCGAGAAATCAGCCAATACCTACTGAAATTGATTTAAATAAAAATCAATCTACTATTGATATTGGTTTTTTTCAATTCGAGTATAATTCTAACGTAAGTTTATTATGGCAAAATCAATCTACGACTATTAAGGCCAACTCTCCAAATACATCTAGTTTTAGTGCTGGGGATGATGGTGTTATAAATTATAATTTTTGGAATGGAATAGATAGAACTCAAATAGCTATCAAATCTGGATTCAAAACAAACTATATAATAAATAATAAATCTTCAGTTCCAATAAATGATGGATGGATGATTATCTCTGAAATTATAGAGTTACCTCAAGGTTATAAAATAGTTAAATCAAAAGAGGGCGGAGTGATGTCTGATGAAGGCTTGTGGTTTGGTGAGCTACTTGTTACCGACAATAGCAATAATGAATATATTAAGCTTGGTGTTCCTACTATTCAAAATGGTGATACAGTTTCTTTGTCTGATTTACCCAATATGTTGGCATATCCAAATATTTATTCAGGATATAAAGTTATTTCTCTTCAAAACAACAGGTATGAAATTCAAATTTATGTTTCAGCTAAAATTTTAAATCATCCCAACATAACTTATCCTGTTACTATTGATCCTCCTGTCACGGGAACTAACAGTACCACAGGAAGTTTTTGCACAATATATGGTGTTTCGGCCGGGAGTTGTTCTGTTTCAAATGCAACTTCGTTGGTTGTAACTGTTCCTGGAGGAAGTACTTTGACAGGCGCAACCTTTGGAATGTCATATACTGCGAGTAATGGCGGATGTCCATGCGCAAGCCCTCCTCCTGGACTAGCTAATTGTTTAATGCGAGACGCATTATCTGATTTAACAACAGTATGTGGCAGAAACCCTACTAATCCGTCTTTTTATTGGTACTGTAATACAGCAGCAGCCGGGACATGTAGTGGTAGTGGTTTGGCCGTCAATAACTTAGTAACCTGTATAGCGCCACAATGTGCAAACTATAATATCACTTTTAATTTAAATAAGTATAGATGTTATTGCTCATGTAGTGCTGCGTGTGGTACTTCATGTATAAACTTCACTAATTTTTCAGTTACCGTTTCTGCCAGTACACTTGAAACGCTTGGAAATACTACTACAGGAAACGGAACCTATAATTATACAGGAACATGTAGTGGAACTCAGGTTTTAAATCCAAATGCTAGCAACGGAGTTCCGGGCTATACCTATTCTTGGAGTCCGGGTGGGCAAACAACCCCTACTATTACAGTTAATAACTGGCCTAATGCTACATACACATGTACAGTTACTGATGCATGTGGAAATTCTAGAACCGCTACATTTAATATTAATTGCCCTTTATCTGTTGAGCTGTTGAGTTTTGGAGCTATATATAATGGTAATAACGTAGAACTAAAATGGAAAACAGCATCTGAGATAAATAATAGTCATTTTATTATTGAAAGAAGTATTGATGGAAAAGTATTTAAGCCTATTGCCACTCTTGACGGAAAAGGAACATCTAATGTAACTAATGAATATAAACATATCGATCCGGAAGATTTATCAGGCGGGTATTATTACCGATTAAAGCAAGTTGACTACGATGGAGAATATGAATACTCTGAGGTTAAATATGTATATGTCTCAGGCTCAAATGATGCAATGTTAGTTTATCCTAATCCTGCAGAAAATATGGTTACTTTAGAGTTTAACTCTTATCAAGGCAAAGCTAAGACAGTAACCTTTGTAAATACGTTAGGACAAGTTTTGATGGAGCAACAAGCAAGTGTTGTGGATGGACAAAATAAACTTGAGGTTGATATTAGTTCATTGCCTAAAGGCAATTACTTTGTGTTGCTTAAAGAAGATGTTATTCTTTATAAAAGCAGGCTTGTTATTGCTAGGTAAGTTTAGTAATTTTTTCAGATAAGTAATCCACCCAATTATCATTATCATTTAGGCTGGGAACCATGTGAAGTTTTTCTCCACCGTTTTCAATAAATAATTCTTGGTATTCTTCTCCTATTTCAATAGTTGTTTCAAGGCAATCTGCCACAAAAGCAGGAGCGGTAACTAAAACTTTCTTAATTCCTTTTTGAGCCAATTCTTTTAAAACTACATCTGAGTAAGGTTTTATCCATTTATCATCTAATCTTGATTGAAAAGAGACACTATATTTGTCTTTCGGGAGATTTAGCTTAGCGGCAATTAGTCTGGTTGTTTCGTAACAAGTGGCTTTATAGCAATACTGATTTTCTTCCGTAATTTTTTCCTCACAATGCTTATCCTTACAAAGTCCTTTTTCGTAAACTTTGTCTAGTTGTCTTTCAGGTAATCCATGATAACTAAACAAAACGTAATCATAGTCTTGGTAGTTTTCTTTTTTAATATTGTTTACAAAGCAATCAATAAAACCCTCATCATCATAAAACTGGTTGATAAACTGGATATCAGGAGTGGTATGCCATT
>ERZ869936.944-NODE-944-length-23404-cov-7.404386_pt1 | contig 23404 bp, 20 predicted proteins | sample MGYA00520876_ERZ869936 | MGnify/ENA primary metagenome ERZ869936 (study PRJEB32218, sample SAMN09650985) | biofilter metagenome | isolation source: enrty point of leading RO module | place: Saudi Arabia: Thuwal, RO plant located on Red Sea | collected 2016-02-17 ...
CGCCGGCCGGCTTCGCCGGCTTGCCGCTGGGCTGGCGCTGGCCCGCGGCGCGGCCCTGCTGCGCCTGTCCTGCGCCGTTGCCCGGCTGCGGTTCGTAGCCCGGCATGACCTGTCGGTCGATCCGGCGCGCAAGCAGCTTCTCGATGTCCGCGAGCAGCCCGTTCTCGTCCGCGCTGACCAGCGAAACGGCCGTGCCGTTCTCGCCCGCGCGCGCCGTGCGGCCGATGCGGTGCACGTAGTCTTCCGGCACGTTCGGCAGCTCGTAGTTGACGACGTACGGCAGCTTGTCGATGTCGAGCCCGCGGGCCGCGATGTCGGTTGCGACCAGCACCCGCACCCGCCCGGACTTGAAGTCGGCCAGCGCTTTCGTGCGAGCGTTCTGCGACTTGTTGCCGTGGATCGCGGCGGAGTCGATGCCGTCGCTGTCGAGCTGCTTCGCGAGCCGGTTGGCGCCGTGCTTCGTGCGCGTGAAAACCAGCACCTGGCGCCAGTCCTCGCGGCCGATGCGCTCGGACAGCAGCGCGCGCTTCTGCAGCTTGTCCACCGGGTGCACGAGCTGGCTGACACGCTCCGCCGTCGAGTTCTTCGGCGCCACGGCAATTTCGGCAGGGTCGCTAAGGAAGCTATCGGCGAGGCGACGTATCTCGTCAGAGAAGGTCGCCGAGAACAGCAGGTTCTGCCGCTCCGCCGGCAGCAGCTTCAGGATCCGGCGGATGTCGCGGATGAAGCCCATGTCGAGCATCCGGTCCGCCTCGTCGAGCACCAGGATCTCGACCGCGGAAAGATCGATCGTGCCCTGCTGCACGTGGTCGAGCAGGCGTCCGGGCGTCGCGATGACGATGTCGACGCCCTCGCGCAGGCGCGCGATCTGCGGGCGGATACTGACGCCGCCGAATATCTGCATCGAGCGCAGCGGCAGGTAGCAGCCGTAGCTCTGCACGCTCTCGCTCACCTGCGCCGCGAGCTCGCGGGTCGGTACGAGTATCAGCGCGCGGACGCGACGCTTCTTTGTCTGCGTGGCATTGAGGCGCTGCAGCAGCGGCAGCGTGAAGCCCGCGGTCTTGCCCGTGCCCGTCTGGGCGCTGGCGAGGATGTCGCGGCCCTCGAGGACCGGCGGGATCGCGGCGCGCTGGATCGGGGTCGCTTCGCGATAGCCCTGTTTTTCGACCGCACGCAGCAGTTCGGCCGACAGGCCGAGTTCATTGAACAGCATTGGATGTACTCCGAATCGCCCGGCCCGCAGCACGCTGGACGCGCGCAGGCTTCGGCCCGGACTGGAAAGTGGTGTAGTGAATCCGGCGACGCGGCTGCGTTCCGGATGGCGTGGCGCAGACCGAAGTGCGCCGAGGCGGGCGGGACTGTAACAGATGCGGGGCAAAAGGAAAGCGAATGTTGTGGACTGCGTCCCGGAATCGCGAACCGGCCGCGCGAAGGCCGCGAAAACTCCCGCCTGCGGACGGCAACTGAACATAATCCGCCGTTCTGTGCGTGCCCCGCAGGGAACCGGCCCGGTTGCACGGACAGCCACTGTCGGCAGCCAGAGACAGTTGATTTCACAAGAGTTCCTGCAGATCGTCAGCAGGCTGATCGATGACCAAGGGCAAACCCGCCGCGAGGCGGGGACGCAAAGCCACCGGTCCAGGGCCGTGCCCGGGACAGCGGGGTTGCCGGTCGGGCGCGGCGGCCGGTTCAGCCAGGCAACCGGACTTTGCACCCGATCGACGACATCGACACCGTTGATCGCGCACGGCTGCCTGTGACCTCCGGCAGGAGACAGCCGATGCCGAGAGATCGTTCCCGTGCGCGCAGCCTCGATGGCGCAGTCGCGATTGCCGCACTTTCCCTTCTGCTCGCGCCTGGTGACCTGCCGGCCGCAGCCGGCGACGACCGGCAGCAGGCCGAGCGGAATCGCGTGTCGCCGGCCCTGCGAATCGAGCGCAAGCCGCATCCGCCGCGCACCGACCGCGACGTCGCAAGACCGCTCGACGGCTACGGCAATAACCAGCGCCGACCCGGGATGAACGTGACCGGCACGCCGCTGCGGCGGCTGCTGCCCGCCGCCTACGCGGACGGTACCGGCGCGATGGCCGGCGGCACACGACCCGACCCGCGCACCGTCAGCAACACGGTATTCGCGCAAGATGGCAGCCGGCCCAACCGTGCCGGCGTCAGCGACTTCGTCTGGCAGTGGGGCCAGTTCCTGGACCACGACATCGACCTGACCGAGGGCACGGACCCGCCCGAGAGCGTGCCGATCGTCATCCCCGCCGACGACCGGCATTTTCCGCCCGGCGGCGGCATGGACTTCAACCGCTCGATCTACACGGTCGACCGGCGCGGGGTGCGCCAGCAGCTGAACGAGATTACCGGCTGGATCGACGCGTCGATGGTCTACGGCTCCGACGGCGAACGCGCCGCGGCGCTGCGCACGCTGGACGGCACCGGCCGACTCAAGGTCGGTCCGGGCAACCTGCTGCCGCGCAACGTCGACGGCCTGCCGAACGCCGGCGGCAGCAGCGACCTGCTGTTCGTTGCCGGCGACGTGCGCAGCAACGAGCAGGTCGGCCTCACCGCGTTGCACACGCTGTTCGTGCGCGAGCACAATCGCTGGGCCAACCTGCTGCTGGCCGAAGCCGAGGGCCGGCGCGAGGAGAAAAAGGACAAGCCGCCGTCGCGCCAGCTCTACCGCTACCGCGGCCGCGACGGCCAATGGGTGTTCTCGGACCGGCCACCGCCGGGCCAGTCGGCCGGCAGCGTCCAGTCGCACAAGCCAGGCGACCGCCGGCGCGACAGCGACCAGCGCCGCCGACCGGACGGCGACGCCATCTACGAGCGTGCCCGCGCGCTGGTCGCCGCCGAGATCCAGCACATCACCTACACGGAGTTCCTGCCCGCGCTGCTCGGCCCGCGCGCCCTCAGGCACTACAGCGGCTACCGTCCACAGACCGACGCGCGCCTGATGAACGAATTCTCGACCGCCGCTTTCCGGTTCGGTCACAGCATGCTGAGCCCGGTGCTCGCGCGTCTGGACGCCCATGGCCGGCCGATCGCGGCCGGCAACCTGCCGCTGCGTGAGGCGTTCTTCGCGCCTCACCTGATCCGCGAGCACGGCATCGAGCCCCTGCTGCGCGGTCTCGCGATGCAGCCGGCGCAGCAGGTCGACGCCTACGTTGTCGACGACGTGCGCAATTTCCTGTTCGGTGAACCCGGGCTCGGCGGCTTCGACCTCGTGTCGCTCAATATCCAGCGCGGCCGTGACCACGGCCTGCCGGACTACAACTCGGCGCGCCGCGCGCTCGGTCTCGCGCCCGTCCGCGACTTCTCGGATATTTCCAGCGACGTGGAAACGGTGCGACGCCTGGCCAGCGCCTACGCGAGCGTCGACGAGATCGATTTCTGGGTCGGCGGCCTGGCCGAGGACGCGGCGGGCCGGGGGCTGCTGGGTGAGCTGTTCCGCGAGGTCGTCACGCGGCAGTTCGAGGCGCTGCGCGACGGCGACCGCTTCTGGTACACGCGCGTGCTGAACCGCGAGGACCGCGCGCGGATCGAGTCGCTGACGCTGGCCGACATCATCCGGCTGAACACCGGCATCGGCGAAGAGATCGGCGACGCGGTGTTCCACGTGCGCTGAGGCGCATCGGCTGGCCCGGCGAGGCCGGCTCACGGGCCCGTGCGCGGTATCGCGCACGGCACAACGTGAGCGCATCCCCCGCGAAAGGCGCAGTGTGCGCTACGGAATCCTGCTGTACCCTCAGCAGGACATTTACTCGGGCAAGCCGGTGCCATTAACCGGTGCCCCGAAGAGGATTCCACGGAGCGGCCTGATGCGAATCCCGGTAGTGGGCTTGAGTGCGCTGCTCGTGGCGGCCTGCACGGTTCCGGGTGGGCGCGACGACATGCGCGGCAGCAGCCTCGACTGGCTGCCCGGCTGCTGGCAAAGCAATGACGGCAGCGCCCGGGAAACCTGGGTCAGCGAAGCGGACGGCTCGATGATCGGCTTCAGCGTGGTGCTGGCCCACGGCCGGCTGGTGGCGCACGAACTGCTCAGTATCCGTGACAGCGGCGGCGGCCGGCGCATCTATACCGCGCACCCCTCCGGCCAGGCCCGCACGGCTTTCGTCGAGAGCGAAGCTGGCGCCGACTTCATCCGCTTCGCGAATGCCGGGCATGACTATCCGCAGATCATCGCGTACCGGCGGGAGGGAGAGCGGCTCTACGCCGAGATCGCTCGCATGGACGGCAGCGATGCGCGGCGCTTCTCATGGCGTCGCTGTGACTGAGGGGCGCCCCGGACTCGCCGGCGACACGCGCTAGCGCGCACGCACCCTGTCGCCTGGGCCGGGCGCGGCTGGCTGCCCCGTCTGCACCGCCCACAGCGCCGCATAGATACCGCCCCGTTCGAGCAGCTCCGCGTGCGTGCCGGACTCGACGATGCGGCCGCGGTCGAGCACGTGGATGCGATCCGCGTTTACGATCGTCGACAAGCGGTGCGCGATCACGAGCGTGGTCCGCGAGTGCGAGATGCGCTCCAGCGAACGCTGGATCGCCGCCTCGGTGTCGTTGTCGACGGCCGAGGTCGCCTCGTCGAGGATCAGCACCGGCGGATCCTTGAGCAGCGCGCGCGCAATCGAGAGCCGCTGGCGCTGGCCGCCGGACAGTTTCTGGCCGCGCTCGCCGACGACCGTCGCAAAGCCGTCCGGCAGGCGCTCGATGAACTCGCTGGCCTCGGCCGCCTCGGCCGCGGCGCGGATGGCCGCCTCGTCGGCGCCCGCGCTGCCGTAGGCGATGTTCTCGGCGATCGTGCCCTGGAACAGGAACACCTCCTGGCTGACGAAGCCGATGCGCCGCCTGAGGCTCGCGAGCGTCAGTCCGTCGATCGGCTGGCCGTCCAGCAGGATGCGGCCGGTGTCGGGCTGGTAGAAGCGCAGCAGCAGCTTGATCAGCGTGCTCTTGCCCGAACCCGTCTGGCCGACGAAGGCCACCGTCTGCCCGGCCTCGATCGTGAGGTCGACGTCGTGCAGCACGCGTTCGCCGTCGCCGTAGCCGAAGCTGACCCCGTCGAAGCGAATCTGTCCTGCGACCTTGCCCGGTTCCCGTGCATCCGGCCGGTCGCGGATGGCGACCGGCGCCGCGATCAGGTCGAGGATGCGCCGCGACGAGGCCATCGCGCGCTCGTACAGGTCGACGGTCTCGGCGAGATTGGTCAGCGGCCACAGCAGGCGCTGGGTCAGGAACACGAGCACGCCGTAGGCGCCGACGGCCAGCGTGCCCTCGAGCGTCATCCAGCCGCCGAGCAGGAAAGTCGCGACGAAGCCGGCCAGGATCGCCATGCGGATCACCGGGATGAACGCCGAGCTGATGGCGATCGCGCGCCGGTTCGCCTCGAGGTAGGCCTGGCTGTCGTCGCGCACGCGCTCGGCCTCGAAGGCCTCGGTCGCGAAGCTCTTGATCGTCGTTATGCCGGACAGGTTGGCCGACAGGCGCGACCCCAGGTTGCCGACCCGCTCGCGCACCTCGGCATACAGCGGCTGCGCGCGCCGCTGGAAGTAGAAAGCGCCGAGCACGATGACCGGGATCGGCGTGAACGCGATCAGCGCGATCAGCGGCGACAGCGCGAAGAACACGGCGCCGACCGCGAGCACGGTCGTCGCGACCTGGATCAGGTTGTTTGCGCCGCCGTTCAGGAAGCGCTCGAGCTGGTTGACGTCGTCGTTCAGGATCGTCACCAGGTTGCCGCTGCTGCGGTCCTCGAAGAACGCGAGGTCCAGCCGCTGCAGGTGCTCGTAAGCGTCGAGGCGCATCGCGTGCTGCAGGTCCTGGGCGAGGTTGCGCCACAGTACCAGGTACAGGTACTCGAACAGCGATTCGAGCATCCAGACCAGCAGCGTCAGGCCGCCGAGCAGCGCGAGCTGCCACTTCGGCTCCGGGATACCGAGCTGCGCGACGAAGGAGTCCTGCCGGCGCACGACGACGTCGATCGCCGTGCCGATCAGGATTTCCGGCATCACGTCGAACAGCTTGTTCAGGATCGAGCAGGTCGTCGCCGCGACGATGCGCGGCCGGAAGCCGCGCGCGTAGCGCAGCAGGCGCAGGAGCGCCCGGAAGGAGGTCTGGGCGGCGGAGCTCATCGTCGCAGAGTGTTCAAAATCGGGCTGGACTGGACCGGAATTGTACGGGACTCTGGTGTTTCCGTGACGCGCAACGAGGTGCCGCGATGAAACTCTACTGGGCCCCGCAAACCCGCTCCGCCCGCGCGCTGTGGATGCTGGAGGAATCCGGCGTGGACTACGAGCTGGAGCAGGTCGACATCCGCGCGGCCGGGCGCCGGGACTCCGAGGCATTTCGCGCGGCGAGCCCGATGGGCAAGGTACCCGCGCTCGAGGACGGCGAGGCGCGCATGGCCGAATCGGCCGCGATCTGCCTGTACCTCGCCGACCGCTACGCAGCGGGGCGGCTGGCGCCGCTCGTCGACGACCCGCGGCGCGGTGCGTTCCTGTACTGGCTGATGTACACGCCGGCCGTGATCGAGCCGGCGATGGCAGAGAAGGTCAACAAGATCGAACCCAACCGCGGGCGCAACGGCTGGGGCGACTTCGACACGATGATCGCGACGCTGGTCGCCGGGCTCGGCGCGCGCGACTGGATCCTGGACGAATTCAGCGCCGCCGACGTGATGCTGGGCTCCAGCGTCGTGTTCATGCGCATGTTCGGCATGCTGCCGGCGGCGCCGACGCTCGAAGCCTACGCGGACCGCTGCCTCGCGCGCGACGCCTACAGGAAGGCGATGGAACTGAGCGCCTGATCCGCGGGCAAAAAAAAGCGGCGGGCCCGAAGGCCCGCCGCCGTATCAACGCGCCGCGGGGCGCTACTGCGTGATGGTCAGCGTCGCGGGATTGCCGAGGTCGTAGCCGCCGGTCGCGCCGAAGTCCTCGACCGGAGAGTCGGCCAGCGCGCCGCCGCCCGTTGCCGAGAAGTCCGTCGCCGTCGAGGCCTCGCCGTTACCCTCCGCGCCGCCGACGAGCGGCGTCGTCGCGGAGACGCCCTCGTAGTCGTAGCGGATTTCGCCGCCCGCCGTGAAGGTCACGGAGAAGCTGTTGGCGCCGACCCCCGGCCACTCGGGCACGTCCGTGAACGAGATCGTCAGCTCGCTGGCGAAGTCCGTGTTGACCAGCACCAGGCCGCCGAAGTTCGGCGACAGGTCGGCCCAGAGCGGCGCCGCGCGCGGCGGGCCGCTCTCGAACTCGGCTACGCTGGGGCTGAAGTCGAAGCTCGGCGCGCCGAAGGTGACGTTGCCGTTCGAGTTCACGAACACGCTGTCGTAGCTCGCGCCGCCGAACGGGACGCTGAAGCCGAAGCCGAAAAGCTCGACCGACGAGTCGTCGCCCAGCGTGAGCGGGAAGCCGTCGAACAGCTGCAGGCTCAGCACGTAGCGACCGCCGTCGAAGGGCAGCCCCTGGCCGGGGTCCACGCCGTCGAAGTCGTAGTCGCAGCAGTAGGTCACCGCGATGGCGTAGGTGCCGGTGACCGGCAGCGTGCCCTCGATCCGCGACAGCAGGCCACTGAAGTCATCGTTGAGGCCGATCAGGATGGCCGTGTCGCTGTCGCAGCGGTCGATGCCTGCGTCGACTTCGCCGGTCGGCGGGCAGTAGTACAGGCCGAGGACCGTATCGACCTGGCCGGTCGTGGTCTCGAGGATCAGGTACTTGCCGGCATCTGCCTGGAAGCGGAAGAAATCGATGTCGCCAGCCGGCGGATCGATGGCCGTGTAGTCACGCTTCGTGTCGGTGCTGGCGAACGGCGCCGTCAGCTTGCGCGCCCGCTCGAGCGAGTCGTTGTCCTCGAACTTGTCGTCGAAGTTGCGACCGACCTTCGAGTACTTCAGCGTCTGGCCGTCGAGGTCGTTGTCGGCCTCGAAGAACGTGAACAGCTCGTAGACCGCCGCCGACTTGTCGAGCTGGATCTTCTTCCTGCCGTCGTTGGCGAGATCCGTAAGGTCGACCTCCTCCTCGACGCCGCTGGTCACGGCGATGCCGCCCGTGATGCCGGCGAGGCCGTCGGTCGCGGTGATGCTGACGTACTCCACGGCCACGTCGGCGTTGCCCGGGTTGTTGGCCGCGCCGCCGCGTTCCATCGCGCACTGCTCCGAGTTGTCGTAGAGCGTGATCGAGAAAGTGTTCGAGCCGATGCCGACCGGGAACGACCACTCGGGCACGTTCTCCCAGGTGGCCGTGAAGCTCTCGTCGGTCACGCCATAGAACACCTGGCCCTGCGGATTGCCGAACAGGTCGAAGGGCTGCAGGTCGTCCCACAGGCCCGCGATGCGCGGCGGGCCGCCGGTGAAGTCGGCGGCGCTCTCGGTGAAGTCGGCATTGCCGGCACCGAAAGTCAGGTGGCCGTTGGCGTTGACGAACACCGAGCCGAAGGACTGGCCGTGGATGCAGAAGTTGAAAGGCAGTGCGGACTGCACGCTGCCGCCGTCACCGACCGGCAGCGGGTCGCCCGGGCGCGGCTGGTTGAACACGATGTCGTTGCCGTCGGCGACGACACCCGCCGCCGCGACGATCGGCGTGAACACGGCCGGGTCGTCGATATCGGGGTCCGCGGATTCCGATGCGCCGTTGTAGAACTCCTCCGGTCCCGGCAGCGGCGACAGCGGCGGCGTGGAAAAGCCGCCGGCGAGAATCTCGTCGACGTAGACCGCGTATTCGGCCCCGGGCGTCAGTCCGCTCAGCGTGTAGCGGCCGTCGAAGCCGTCGGCGCCGACCGACTGGTCGCCGGAGATCGCGGAGACCGCGTCGAGGTACGGATCGGCGAGGTTGCGCGCGATCACGTTGGCGCCGGTCGCCGGCGTGCTGCCGACCAGGATGCTGCCGGCGATCGTGCCGGTGGTGGCCGCGAAGGACGCGTCCGGGTACAGCTCCGAGATCGCGGCGGCGTCGTCCTTGTGCAGCGTCGCTGTGCCGATCGGTGGCCCGTAGTAGAACGGGTACATCGTCTCGACCACTTCGGTGAACGGGTTCGGTACCGGGTCGAAGGTGCCGTTCGGCGAGGGACCGCTGTCGTCGCCGCCGACGGAGCCCAGGTAGATCTGCCCGTTGACGACCGTGTGGCCGAGGCCGCTGTAGTGGCCGAACTCGTGCACGGTGACGTCGAAGGCCGCCGTCGGGTCGCCCGCGAAGGTCGGACCGATCAGCAGCGCGGCGCCCTCGCTGACCTCGCAGGTCAGCGTGTTGACCCAGGCGATGCCGGCGACGCCGAGCACGCCGGCCGGGAAGCCCAGCGTCGCGCCGGCCGAGCCGTCGAAGTCGAAGATGATCGGGCTGAGCCCGTCCGGCGCCGGTTCCAGCCAGTAGTCGATGACGTTCGCGCCGGTGACGTCTTCCGGCAGCGGGCCGGCGTTGACGTAGTTCACCGTCGAGGTCGGCACGTCCGCCCAGACCTGGAAGGCATCGGCGACCAGTTGCACGGCCGTCGCGTTGTCGCCGGCCGTGACCAGGCTGCCCTGGTCGGGGTTGTAGGGAATGGCCGCGCCGCCGCCGCCCCAGACGAAAGCCTGGCCGGGGGCGCACTGCGCGATGGGACCGCCGGCCAGTGCCGGTGCGTTCGCGCCCAGGGCGAGGGCGGCGACGATCAGTAAGGAGTTCCTGTGCTTCATGACTGACCTCCTGCGCCGGCGATCTCGGCACGAATAAGGTCGGTCAGTTCGCCATAGGCTATGGCGCCCTTGGCGGGCCGGTTGCCGCCCATGTTGCGGAACAGCCCGAGGTTGTTCAGCGAGTTCTCGCACACCTCGTCGGTGCCCTGCTGGGAAATGCTGAACCAGCCCTGCGCCAGCCCGATCGTGTTCGACAGGCCGTAGCTGTTCGGTGCGTTCGTGAACAACAGGTAGTCCTCGCCGACCCGCAGCTGCGGCGGCGCCGGCAGGTTGTTCAGCAGCGCCATGTTGCCCTCGACGCGCAGGTATTTTTTCTCGCTGCCGACGACGCGCAACTCGGCGATCTGCACTTCGCCTTTCTGCTCGTCGACGCTGCCCTTCAGCAGCTCGGTCACGCGGATGCGGAAAGTCGTGGTCGGCAGCGAACGCCCGTTGATGTCGGTCGCGCCCGCGTCGACGCCGAGCACGGTGCCGCGGTAGATGCGGTCGGCCTCGGCGACCATCTCCGCGAGGTTCTGCTGCTTGACGTAGGTCTGGCCTGCCGCGAACAGCAGGCCGGGGACGGCGAGTGCCAGTGCCGCCAGCAGCCCCGTCGATCTCCTGGTATAGGACAACATGATCTCTCCCTGTGGGCCGAAGGCGACTCCGGCACGATTGCATTGTGGTTGTCGTTTTATGAGGTCGCCCGGTTGCAGATGTAACCAGACCGGTCCGTTATAGTACGGTCGGCGCGCGGAGGCCAACCGGTTCGGCGCGGACACGGCGGCGCAACGATCGTCACCGCGCGGTGTCTTTCCTATTCAGTGAGTTGCGCCCGCATCGCCGCTACGCAGCGTGTCGGTCGGTTGGCCGGGCCGAATCGCGGCGTGCCGGAAATGCGCAAAAAGTACCGCCGCGGCCCTCAGTCTTCCTGCTTGTCGAGCTGGTCGAGCGCTTCGGCGAGGTAGTCCGCGAGCAGCGGTGTGCCGATCAGGTAGTCGGCCGTATGGTCGTTCCAGCTTTCCTGGGCGTGGTCCCAGGCATCGTCCCACTCGTCGAGCGTGTAGTCGCCGCGGCCGACCCACATCAGCGCGACGAGCGTGATCTGCTGGTCGGGCTCGAGGTCCTCGATCGTCGCCTTGAGCTGCTGGTAGTAGGGGTCCTTGCCGTGCCGGTTGAGCATCAGGCCGGTCAGGTTCTCGTCGTCGATGTCCGGTTCGGCTTCGTCCTCGAGCGGCGTGACGTCGTCCTGCTCGTTGAATTCCCGCGCGATGTCGATGATGCCGGAGACGGTGTCCGGGTTCAGTTCGATGTTCACGGTCGGGCGCTCCCGTTGACCTGGCAGACACCGATAACTCTAAAACCCGGATCGCCGTCGCGTAAAGCGTCCGGCGGCGGACGACTGTCCGCCGCGCTTGGCGCAGGGCCACCCGCGGCAGGTGCGGCGCCTGCCGGCGGGGGCGCGCGCGTCGCCGTCAGGCGGCGCGCTTGCCGTGTGCTTTCGCCGCGTGCGTCGCGATCAGGTCCATCAGCGGCGGCGACAGGCAGTCGTAGGGATCGAGACCGATGCTCGTCAGTTGCCGCCTTACGTCGGCCATCCGCTCCGGGGGATAGCCGCCCTCGATGATCGACGAGACGAAAGCCGCGAATTCCGGCGGCGCCCAGCCGTCGTCTTCGGACAGTTCCGTGTGGATGAAGTCGAGGCCGAAGAACGGGTGATCCTTGTTCTCGATGCGGCCGAACAGGTGCACGCCGCACTGCTTGCAGGCATGGCGCTGGATGACCGCTTTCCTGTCGACGATCTCGAGCTTGTCTTCGTTGGCGGTCACGGCGAGCTTGTCGCGCGGCACGACGCCGACCAGCGAGAACAGCGCGCCGGCGGGCTTCCAGCACTTGGTGCAGCCGCAGACGTGGTTGTGTGCGACCTGGGCGCTGACTTCAACCTCGACGGGGCGCTTGCTGCAATGGCAGGTGAGCGTGCCGCCGCGGAAGTCCTTTCGGCCCGGGTGAATGCCGTGATCGACGGCCGGGTGCAGGGACATTCTGGACATGGGAGGCTCCTCGCCCGGCGCAGGCAGGGCCGGACGCTACGAGCGTAGTCCAGAATTCGCGATTCCGCCACGGCGGGAAAGCTGACCGGAAGGGCGGGAAATCGCGGTGTCCGGCGGCCCGATCTGCTACTGTCCCCGCCCCGTACCCGCCGCCTGGCCTGCCGCATGCCGACGCTGTTCCTGGACCTCGACGGAACCCTGACGGACCCGAAGGAGGGCATCACCCGCTGCATCCGCTACGCGCTCGAGCGCCTCGGCGAGGCGCCGCCGGCAGCGGACGAGCTGACCCGCTACATCGGCCCGCCGCTGCTCGAGACTTTCGCGGAACTCGTCGGCGAGGCGCGCGCCGCCGATGCGCTGGCGCTGTACCGGGAACGCTTCGCCGACGTCGGCTGGCAAGAGAACCGGCGCTTCCCGGGCATGCTCGAGGCGCTGGAGGCGCTCGCGTCGGCCGGCTCGTCGCTGTTCGTCGCGACCAGCAAGCCCCGTGTCTACGCCGAGCGCATCGTCGACCACTTCGGGCTGGCGCCGTATTTCCGGCAGGTGTTCGGCTCCGAGCTCGACGGCCGGCGCACCGACAAGGCGGAACTGTTGCGCCACGCGCTCGAGGTAACCGGTGCGGGCGCGGACAGTGTCATGATCGGCGACCGCCGTCACGACATTGCCGGCGCGCGCGCGAACGGGCTCGCAGCCGTCGGCGTGACCTGGGGCTACGGCTCGCTGGACGAGCTGAGCGAAGCCGGCGCCCACGCGATCCTGCACGCAGTGCCCGAGCTCGCGCAGCTGCCCTCCGTGCTTGCAGCAAGCTGCCGGCAATAACTCGAAACCTCTTGTTACAGCGCGCCCGGCGAAACTCGGCAATCATAACCAGCATTGCCATCGTGACTTGCGCAACGAAACCAGGGAGCGTGCCATGACATTCAAGAGCAAACTGATCGCGCCGGCCTGGCTCGCGGCAGCACTGGCGCTGCCGGGTGTCGCGCTGGCCGATTCCGGCTTCTACATCGGCGCCAGCGCCGGCGGTGCAACGCTGGAATCCGACCCGCAGGATATCGGCATACCCGGCCTGCCGCTGTCGCTCGACGAGGACGACAGCGCGTTCAAGGTCTTCGGCGGCTACGAGTTCGACCTGCCGGTGATCGACATCGGCGTCGAGCTCGGCTACCACGATTTCGGCGAGCCTGACCTGCAGACGGTCATCGGCGAGATCCTGCTCGACAACACCGGCATCTCCGCGTTCGGCATCGCCGCCGTCGACGTCGGGCCGATCGACCTGTTCGGCAAGCTCGGCCTGCTGGCCTGGGATGTCGAGGCCGAGGCCCTCGGTACCAGCGCGAGCGACGACGGCACCGATATCGGCTACGGCCTCGGCCTGCGCTTCGAGCTCGGGCCGGTGCAGCTGCGCGGCGAGTACGAGCTGTTCCAGCTCGACGACGCGGACCTCTCCATGCTGTCGCTCGGCATCGCCTACCGCTTCGACTGAGCAGGCCGCCGCGCGGAGCCCGGGCCGCGCCAGGCGGGGCTTGCGCCCGGCCGCGCACGGCGTATGATCCGCGCCGTCGCGCCGGGCGAGTTCCCGCCCGGTGCCCACGTCGCTCCGTCGAGGTCGTGTCGTGCAGTCTCCCAGCGGGCGCCAGCCCGTGCAGGCCTGGGGCACCAGGCTCGGTGTCATACTCGCGGTCGCCGGGTCCGCGGTCGGTCTCGGCAATTTCCTGCGTTTTCCGGGCAACGCCGCCGAGAACGGCGGCGGCGCCTTCCTCATACCCTACGTCATTGCGTTCCTGCTGCTCGGTATCCCGATCGGCTGGGCCGAGTGGACGATGGGTCGCTACGGCGGTCGCCACGGGCTGCACTCGGCACCGGCGATCATGGGCCTGTGGGGCCGCCACCCGGCCGCCCGCTACATGGGTGCCTTCGGCGTGCTGGTGCCGCTGGTCGTCTACTTCTACTACGTCGTCATCGAGTCCTGGTGCCTCTACTACGCGTACCGCTACGCGACCGGCGGCCTCGGGCTGGCCGCGGCTGACGGCGTGCCGGCGCAGGTCGCGCTGTCGAACGCCGAGTTCGCCGCGGCCACCGGCAGCGCAGCCAACGGCACGCTGTTCGGCGGCGCCGGCGCGCCGCTCACGTTCTGGCTGATCGTGGCCGCGATCAACGCCTGGGTCCTGTGGCGCGGGCTGTCGCGCGGCATCGAGCGCTTCTGCCGCTGGGCGATGCCGACGATGGCCGTCTGCGCGGTGATCATCCTGGTCCGCGTGCTGACGCTGGGCACGCCGGACCCGGCGCATCCCGAACAGAACGTCGCCGCCGGCCTGAACTTCATGTGGAACCCGGACTTCGCCGCGCTCGGCAATTTCCAGACCTGGCTCGCGGCGGCCGGCCAGATTTTCTTCAGCCTGTCGGTCGGCTTCGGCGTCATCATCAACTACGCGTCCTACATGCGCGAGGACGAGGACGTCGTGCTGTCGAGCCTGACGTCTTCGGCCACCAACGAGTTCTTCGAGGTCGCGCTCGGCGGCATGATCACGCTGACCGCCGCGGTCGTGTTCATCGGCGTGGCGGCGACGCAGGCGAATGCGGGCGGCACGTTCTCTACCGGCTTCGCAGTGTTGCCGGTCGTGTTCGCGCGCATGCCGGCCGGCGAGCTGTTCGGCGCACTCTGGTTCTTCATGCTGTTCTTGGCGGCGATCACGAGCTCGCTGTCGATGCTGCAGCCGACCAAGGCCTTCTTCGAGGAGGCGCTGGGGCTTACGCACCGCGCCGCGGTCGGGCTGGTCTGCGGGCTGGCGCTGGCCGGCAACCTGTTCGTACTCTGGTTCAGCCAGGGCCTCGTCGCGCTGGATACGCTGGACTTCTGGGTCGGCACGTTCATGATCTTCATCGTCGCCGGCACCCAGATCATCCTGTTCGCCTGGGTATTCGGTGTCGATAAAGGGCTCGCGGAGGCGCACGCGGGCGCGCAGATCCGCATTCCGCGCTTCTTCCGCTTCGTCATCCGTTACGTGTCGCCGACCTTCCTGCTGGTGATTTTCGCGGGATTTTGCATCAACAACCTGCCGCCTTACGTGCGCTCGGTGCTCGGCGACCGGGCCGCCGGCGTGCCGCCGGACCGCAACGCGCTGTACGCCTGGCTGGTGATCCTGCTGGTCGTCGGCCTGCTGATGGTCGCGACGGCCATCGGCGCGCGCCGTTGGCGTCCGGATCCTGCAAACGGGATGGCGCCATGACGACCGCGGCCGTCATTTTCATGAGTTTATCGGTGCTCGGCGTGGTCGCGCTGACGGCGTGGTGCTACTACCATGTCCTCAAGACGCCGGGCAAAGACAAGAACAAACCGAGCTGACACACGGGGAGAACGTCCAACATGGACCTGACATCGCACTGGGTCGGCATCGTATCGCTCGTCATCTTCGTCGCGGCCTACGCCGTCGTCATCTCCGAGGAGCACACCCACATCCGCAAGTCGAAGCCGGTGCTGCTGGCTGCCGGCATGATGTGGGCTCTGCTTGCCTGGTACCACGCGGGAGCGGGTCTCGCTGCAGAGACCGAGGAGGCGCTCGAACGCTTCCTGGTCGAATTCGCCGAGCTGTTCCTGTTCCTGCTGGTCGCGATGACCTACGTCAACGCGATGACCGAGCGCAACGTGTTCAACGCGCTGAAGTCCTGGCTGGTATCGCGCAACTTCAGCTACCGCAAGGTGTTCTGGATTACCGGCGTCTGCAGCTTCTTCCTCTCGCCGTTCATCGACAACCTGACGACAGCACTCGTCATGAGCGCCGTGGTGCTGGCTGTCGGCCGGGACAACCTGCGCTTCGTCAGCCTCGGCTGCATCAACATCGTCGTCGCGGCGAACGCCGGCGGCGCGTTCAGCCCGTTCGGCGACATCACGACGCTGATGGTCTGGCAGCGCGGCCTGCTCGCGTTCCAGGAGTTTTTCGTGCTGTTCCTGCCGTCGGTCGTCAACTACGTCGTTCCCGCGTTGCTGATGTCGCTGGCCGTGTCGAAGGAGCGCGCCACGGCCGAGGAGGAGGTCGTGACGCTGAAGCGCGGAGCGCGTCGTATCGTGGTCCTGTTCATGCTGACGGTGGCGACCGCGGTGTCGTTTCACAACTTCCTGCACCTGCCGCCGTTCCTCGGCATGATGACCGGGCTCGCGTACCTGAAGTTCTTCGGCTATTACCTGAAGCGCACGCACGTGGCCCGGCCGACGGACGACCCCGGCTACGGTATCGCGGGCGACGTCAACGCCTTCGACAGCTTCCGCGAGGTCGCGCGCGTCGAGTGGGACACGCTGCTGTTCTTCTTCGGCGTCATCATGTGCGTCGGCGCCCTGAGCTATGTCGGCTATCTCGCGCACATGTCCACGCTGTTCTACACGGAGCTCGGCCCGACCATCGCCAACGTGCTGATCGGCATACTGTCCGCAATCGTCGACAACATTCCGCTGATGGTCGCGGTCCTCGAGATGAACCCGGCGATGGACGACACGCAGTGGCTGCTGATCACGCTGACCGCCGGCGTCGGCGGCAGCCTGTTGTCGATCGGTTCCGCCGCGGGAGTCGCGCTGATGGGCCAGGCGCGCGGGCGCTACACGTTTTTCGGCCACCTGAAGTGGACGCCGGCGATCGCGCTGGGCTACGGCCTGTCGATCTGGCTGCACCTGCTGATCAACTGAGGCGGCCGGCGTGCCGCCGCCGCGGCAGGCAGCTCCGGCTAGCGGTACGGCGGGCCGTCCACCCAGGCGACCAGCGAGTAACGCTCGCCGCGCGTGACCGGCGCCACGCGGTGCTCGAGGTAGGACGGGAAAGCGATCAGCGTGCCCTGGCGGCGCATCGCCGCGGCGTCGAGCCCGCTCAGGTGGAACTCGAGATCGCCGCCGTCGTAGTCCTCCCCGGCGCTGAGCTGGATCGACAGGCTGAGCTTGCGGCGCGAGAAGCGCCCGGGTCCCAGGTCGATATGCCAGTCGTAGTGGCCCTGGACCTCGCCCGTGTAGCGGGCGATCTGGCAGCCGGTGGCGAAGCCCTCGAGGTCGAGCCGGTAGCCCTGGTTCAGCCGTTCGACGGCCTCGCGCAGCGGCTCGAAGATGAAGGCCGTCTGCGGCGACGGGTCGAAGAACCAGATCTGCGAACGGCGGATGTCGGCATTCTGCCGGTCGCCGCTGCCGACGCGTCCTTCGCGCGCGGGAAACTGCCGGGCGAGTTCGATCGCGCGACGGCAGCGCCCGGCGTCGAGCAGCCCCGGCAGCACGCCGACCTTGGTCAGGATGTCGTTGGTCTGCATCGGGACAAGCATGCCAGAGGCAGGGAGCGCGCCGCCAACTTGCCGGCCGCGCAAAAAAGAACGCCCCTTCGGGGAAGGGGCGCCAGGCAGGGATGTTCAGTCGGCCAGCGGTTCGCCGGGAATCAGCGGGTCGGGCACCCTGTTGCGCACCGGCGGGATGGTCCGCAGGTAGCGGTAGATCGCTTCGAGATCCTCGTCGGTGAAGTTCTTGTACATCGCGATCGGCATCGGCGGCAGGATCAGCCGGCCGCGGCCCAGGTGCCGGCCGGAGCGGATCGTGTCGCGGAACTCGGCGAAGGTCCACTTGCCGAGCCCGGTGTCCTCGTCCGGGGTCAGGTTGGCCGTGAAGCTGACGCCCCAGGGACCGGCCCAGGCCGTGCTGGTGTAGGTCGCCATCATCCCCCAGGGAGCGGGCGGTGCCGTCGGTGCCTCGCTGACGCTCAGGCTCTCGGGGTGGCCCGACAGCATCCGGCTCATGTCCGGCTCGGGGCCGGCCGGGCCGTCGTGAAACGGCGTGTGGCAGTCGTTGCAGCCCGAGGTCGTGACGATGTAGCGGCCGCGTTCGACCGATTTCAGCATCGCGACCGTCAACTCGTTGGCGCCCGGTTCGTCGTCCGCGACCGCGGGTGCGGCCATGAGTGCAAGGGCGAGGGCGACGAGGCAGCGCCCGATCGGGTGAGAGTCAGTCATGGTGTGCTACCTCCCGGTAGTCGGGGTCCAGTGATACCCAGGCCTCCAGCAGGGCCAGGCCGGCCTGGTCGGCCTGGCGCGTACCGAGCGGCGGCATCTGCGCCACCGGGTGGCGCGAGCGCATGCGCCGGATCAGTACGCTGGCATCCGGATTGCCGGGAACGAGCCGCAGCCCGGCGCCCGGCAGGCGAAACTCGGAGGGCACGCCGTCGAGCGTTTCGAGCACGCGTTGCGCGCCCGTCCGCGCGCCCTGCGCGAGCACGAGCGGCCGGTCCGTGACCGAGCTGCGTTCGTTGTGGCAATGCCCGCAGTTCGCGTGCAGGTAGCCGAGCGCGGCGCGGGACGTCGCGCTCGCGGCGTCGATGCGCGCGCCCAGCGCGGCAGTCGGCAGGTTCACGACCAGCCCGCGGCCGACCAGTCCGACGAGATCGAGATCGCCCGGTCCCGGCAGCTCTGCATGCGGCGCCAGCGAATCGCGCAGCGGCGAGAGCTGCAACGCGCTGAGGCCGAGCACCGGGACCGCGGCGCCCTCGTGGCAGGCGCGGCAGTCGTCCTGCGACGGCACGTCGTAGCGACCGCCCGGCGCGGCGGCAACCGGCCAGCCGCGCAGCCCGGCGGCCGGCGCCAGCCGGGCCTCGCCGTCCTCCCAGGCGTAGGCGACGTAGCGCCAGCTGCCGTCCGCGAGCCGCTCGATCAGGCGGGTCTCGACCGGATCGCCGTGGGCGAACTCCTTCCACAGTTTCGTGCCGGGCGGGAACACCCATGCATCCGGGTCGCTCGCGTCGATCGCGGTGCCGGGCGGCAGGTACAGCCAGCGCCGTTTCGTCGCGCCGTCCGACCACAGCGGGTACTGTGGCGCGAAGCCGACGACGATCAGCCGGCCGCCGGCCGCCGGCAGGCCCGTGTCGCGCAGCGACGCCGGTGCCTCGTCGGCGGCAGCCGCGGACAGGAGCAGGCAGCAGAGCGACAGGATGGTGAGCGGGGCGGCCATGCGGGCGAAGGACAGAAAATCCGGGCCGCAGGCTAGCGCCGGCGTCTTGCCGAAAAAACCAGCGAGGCATAAATTAACTGTTCGGGCTTCCGGAACAATCCCGTGGACCGTCTGTTCTGCATGCAGGTGTTCGTTCGCGTGGTCGAGCACGGCGCTTTTACCCGCGCCGCGGATGCCCTGGGTATTGCCCGCGCCAGCGCAACCGCGGCCATCGCCCAGCTCGAGAAACGCCTCGGCGTGCGGCTGTTGCACCGGACGACGCGCCGCCTCAGCGTCACCGACGAGGGCCAGTCCTACTACGCGCACTGCGTGCGAATCCTGGACGAGATCGCCGAGGCCGAGGACGGGCTGTCGGGTTCCCGCATGAGCGCGCGCGGCCGCCTGCGCGTCTCGGTGCCGCAGTCGTTCGTGAACACGATCTTTTTTCCCGGGCTGCGCGAATTCGTCGCCCGGCACCCGGCGCTGGAGATAGAGGTCGTGCTGACCGACCGCGCGGTCAACCTGGTCGAGGAGGGCATCGATTGCGCGATCCGCGGCCTCGAAATACCGCCTGACTCGTCGCTCGTCGCGCGTCGGCTGAGCCCCGCTCGCTGGCTGACCTGCGCGGCGCCCGCATACCTGGCCAAGCACGGAACGCCGGGCAGCGTCGACGAGCTGGCCTCGCACAACTGCATTCGCTTCGTGTCGCCGTCCACCGGGCGGGTGCGCGACTGGATGTTCTCGATAGACGGACTCGAGTGCTCGTATGCGCCACGCGGCAACGCGCGGCTGACGTCCTACGACGCGGCCGCGCACCTCGCGCTGGCCGGCGTCGGCATCGTACAGATGCCCGATGCGCTGGGTTTCGGCGCCGTGCTGAACGGCACGCTGCAGCCGATTCTCGTTCCCTACGTTGCGGACGCGCCGCCGTTGATGTTGGTCTACCCGGGCAACCGCTACCTGACGGCCAAGGTGCGCGCGTTCAGCGAATTTTTCGCCAGCGTGTTTCCACGGGAAGGCTGGTGGGACCGTATCGTCACGCGGGACCGCGCCGCCTGACCGGCCTCAGGCATTCATCGCCCTGCGCGGCCGGTCGGCCGTCGGGTGGTTCACGCGAGAACCTTCGCGACCGTGCGGCTCGTCGAAGTCGAGGTTCGGGCCGGCGGGCACGATGCGCGTCGGGTTCACCTTGTCGTGGCTCGCGTAGTAGTGTTTCTTGATGTGTGCGAAGTCGACCGTCGGCGCGATTCCCGGGTGCTGGTAGATCTCGCGCGTGTAGGCCCACAGGTTCGGATAGTCGACAATGCGCTTCAGGTTGCACTTGAAGTGACCGTGGTAGACGGCGTCGAAGCGGACCAGCGTCGTAAACAGGCGGATGTCGGCCTCGGTCAGCTGGTCGCCGACCAGGAAGCGTCGCCGTGACAAGCGTTGCTCGAGCCACTCCAGCGTTTCGAACAACGGGTACACGGCTTTCTCGTACGCCGCCTGCGTCGTCGCGAAGCCGGCCTTGTACACGCCGTTGTTGACGGTCGAATAAACGCGCTCGTTGATCGCGTCAATGTCGCTGCGCAGATCCGCAGGGTAAAAGTCGCCCGCCTCGGCGCCGAGGCCGTCGAAGGCCGTGTTGAGCATGCGGATGATGTCGGCCGATTCGTTGTTGACGATCGTGTCGGTCAGGCGATCCCACAGCACCGGCACGGTCACGCGCCCGGTGAACTCCGGGTCGGCCAGCGTGTAGAGCTGGTGGAGGCAGTCGGCGTTCAGCACCGGGTCGGGCACGACGCCTTCGCCGTCGGCGAAGGTCCAGCCGTTTTCCGCCATGTACCAGTGCACGACCGAGACCGGCAGCAGGTTTTCCAGCCCCTTGAGCGCGCGCACGATGAGAACCCGGTGCGCCCATGGACAGGCCAGCGACACGTACAGGTGGTAGCGGCCGGCCTGTGCGGGCAGCGCCTCGGCGCCGTCGGGTCCCTCCTCTCCGTTGGCGCTCAGCCAGCGGCGGAATGACTGCTCCTGGCGTTTGAATTCGCCGCCGGTCTTGTCCGTGTCGTACCAGCGGTCCTGCCACTTGCCGTCTACCAGCAATCCCACGTCCGGCTCCTCGCGTGCGCGCTGCGTCAAAGAGCCACGATGCTAACGGCGCCGCGGCAGGCACTGGCTGCGAATCTGTAACAACTTGTGTCCCGCTGTTGCGGGCGGCCGGCGGGTCAGGTGCCGCCCTTCGGGATGTAGAAACGGAACGCGGAACCGCGGCCCTCCTCGGACTCGACCCAGATCCGGCCGCGGTGCGCGCGCACGATCTTTTCGCAGATCGCGAGCCCGATGCCCGTGCCCTGGTAGTCGCCTTCGGCGTGCAGCCGCTGGAACACCTTGAAGATGCGTTCGTACTGCTTCGCCGGGATGCCGATGCCGTTGTCGCTGACCGCGAAGTGCCAGGTCGCCGGGTCTTCCGAGCCGCTGACCTCGACCTCGGTGCGGCGCTCGGCCGAACGGTACTTCAGCGCATTGCCGACCAGGTTCTGGCAGACCTGCGTGAACTGGCCGCGGTCGGCATCGATGGTTTCGGGCAGGTCGCCGATCGTGACTTTCGCACCGAGTTCACGCACCTCCGCTGCGAACACGTCGAGCGCGTCCTGGACCGCGTCCGCCGGCGAAAAGGTCTCGACGCGCAGGTTCGACTCGCCGACCCGCGAATAGGCGAGCAGGTCGCGGATCAGCGCCTGCATGCGCTCCGAGCTGCGGAAGATGATGTCGAGCTCGCCTTCGTCCTCGTAGTGCAGCGGGTCCCGCAGCTTTTCCGCGATGATCTCGGTGAAAGCGCCGATGTGCCGCAGCGGCGCCTGCAGATCGTGCGCGACGGCATAGGCAAAACGCTCGAGTTCCGAGTTCGAGGACTGCAGCTTGCGCAGCGTGCTGACCAGCAGGCGCTGGTCCTCGCGTTCCTTCGTGACGTCCCAGTTGGCGCCGATCATGCGCACCGCCTTGCCGTCAGCATCGCGGATCACGTCGCCGGTCGAGCGCAGGTGGCGGACCGCGCCGCCTTCCACGACGATGCGATACTCGGTGTCGAAACGTGCCTCGCCTTTCAGCGCGCGCTCGACCTCGTCGGTCGTCCGCCTGCGATCGTCCGGGTGCACGGCTTGGGTCCAGTGCTCGCTGACGAGGTGCTCGTTGCCGGCGGCGAGGCCGAACAGGGCACGCGTGCGGTCGTCGATCCTGAGGCGGTCGGCGGCGAGGTCCCACTCCCACAGGCCGATCTGCGATGCGCGCAACGCCAGCTGCAGCCATTCCGCGTTGCCGCGCGAGTCGCCGGCCGCGCTTATCCAGTCGTCCATCGGGCTTCCGTGATCGTGCCGCTCGGCACTCAACGGGAGACTACCAGATCGTGCACCCGCTCAGCCGCTGCCCTGGCAGCCGGGGCACCAGAACGTGCCGCGATGATGGCGGCCCAGGCGTGCGCTCTCGACGCGCTCGTCGCAGCGCAGGCAGGGCAGGCCGCGGCGGCCGTAGACCCACAGGCGGCCGGCGCCGTCGGTCGCAAAGCGGGTCACGCGCGGGCCGCCGCCCAGGTTGCGCCGCAGTAGGTCGGCGGCCGTGGCGAAGCAGCGCGCAATCCGTTCGTCGTCGACCTCGCGGACCGGCAACTGCGGCAGCAGTCCCTCGATGAACAGCACCTCGGACTTGTAGACGTTGCCGATGCCCGCTGCGACTCGCTGGTCGAGCAACACGTCGGCGATCAGCCAGTCGGGATCCGGGATCTCGCGCGCGCGGCGCACGAGCTCGTCGCCAGTGACGGTGTCGGCGACGAGGTCGGGCCCGAGCCGCAGGCCGACGATGCGGTCGCGCACGGTTGGCGAGGCGACGAGCTCGACCTCCTTCGCGTCGAAACACACGTAGTCGCTGTCGCCCACCGCGAGTACGAGCGACGCGCGCCGGCGCGGCTTCCGCCAGGTCTCGCCCGGCGTGTACACATGCCAGGAACCGTACATGCCGAGGTGACTGCGCAGCGACAGGCGGTTGTCGAGCGCGATGAACAGGTGCTTGCCGCGTGCATAGACGTCCTCGACCCGCTGCCCGGCACAGCGCGCAGCCGCCGCGGCATCGGCCATCCGCACGCTCTCGAGCACGCGGTCGCAGAGCCGCGGCTCGAGGTACGCGGCGAGCTTGTGGATCGTGTCGCCTTCAGGCACGCGCGGCGTCCGGGGCTGCCACGTCGACGAGCCCGCGGTAGTCGGTCACGAACCCGGCGGCGCGGAATGCCGGCGCGAGCGGCGACTCGTCGACCGGCAGGCCGTCGATCTTCTCTATGACCAGCATGGAGCGCGACGCAGCCTTCGGCAGCCGGCGCAGCGCGCGGATCGCCGCCGTGCAGGCGTCGTCCTCGTCCCGCAAGCTATCGGGGAAAGTCAGGATCGCGCTACCGCGGCGGCCCACGTAGAACAACGGCCGGCCGCGCGCCAGCAGCAGCCAGGCGCCGGCGACCCTGCGCGGCCGCGCCCGCCCCGCATCGGCGACGCGCGGCCACGGCACGAGGCTGCCGTAAGGGTTCGCCGGGTCAGTGACCGCGAGTATCGACACGTCGTCGGGCGTCAGCGGCGCGTCGCGTTCCTCGGCGGCGTCGCGGCACGCGCGCAGCCGGTCGACGGCGCCGGCCCAGGCGAACTGCGCGCCGCCGAGCCCGTCGACGAAATGGCCGCGGCGCACGCGGCCCTGTTCCTCGAGCTCGCGGTAAACCTTGTAGAGCGAACCGAAGCCGCCCGGCAGTTCCTCGGCAAGTGC
>ERZ869936.945-NODE-945-length-23381-cov-8.240590_pt1 | contig 23381 bp, 15 predicted proteins | sample MGYA00520876_ERZ869936 | MGnify/ENA primary metagenome ERZ869936 (study PRJEB32218, sample SAMN09650985) | biofilter metagenome | isolation source: enrty point of leading RO module | place: Saudi Arabia: Thuwal, RO plant located on Red Sea | collected 2016-02-17 ...
AGTGACACGGTCTCCACCGCCTTCATGGGTCTGACGATGCGCTGCGCCCAGTGCCACGACCACAAGTACGATCCGATCACGCAGCGCGAGTTCTACAAGTTCTACGCCTTCTTCGACACCGCACATGAGCCGGGCAAGGGCGCCGTCAACAGCCGTGACATCTTCGTGCACGTGCCCTGGTTGGAGTCGACCGGCAGTCGGCCGCGGCTGCTCAACGCCAGCGCCGAGCGCGGCACCAGCGGCAGCCAACGCGAGCTCGTGTTCGCCGATCAGTCGGCCGGCTCACGTTTGAACCGGTCGCCGAGCATCGCCGCCAGGTCGGGCAGGTCGTAGTGTTCGAGGGCGCCGGGCACGGCCAGCCCCAGCAGCTCCTCGCCGAGCGGCCGGGCCACGACGTCTTCGGTCCACGAGCCGATCGCGCCCTGCACCGTCACCGAGGCAAACCCCGGCTCGAGAGCCGCCGCATGCAGCGCCACCGGCCCGGCACGGCCGACGCCGATTAGATGAATGGCGTTGGGATCCACGGCGTCCAGCGTGCGAGCCACTTGCAGCACGGCAAGCAGGTCCGCCACGCGCTGCCCCATCAACGGCTGCCCATTGTGCATGGCCAGCATGGCGGTGCGGAACTCGGAGTTGTGGTACTTGCTCCCCTGGTCGTCGTCGGCCGTTTCGCCAAAGCCGCGCAGATCGACGGCCAGCACGACGTTGCCCGCCGCCACCAGCTTCTCGATCGGCCCCTCCTCGCCCATCGCGGCCGCCTTGCCGGAACTGTCGGCGTAGATCACGGCCGGCAGCTTCTCGCCGCTCGCCAAGTCCTTGGGCACGCAAACGAGCGTCGGCAGCGGCACTTGACCATCGACTTCGATCACGGCCTTCGTGATCGTGTAGCTGTCGCGATTTGTGCGGCTCTGCTCGCGCAGCAGCGGCTCGCCCGCCGGCTCATCCGGCAACCCCAGCACCTGCTTCACCGTCGCCCGCCGCGCCGCGTCGTCCATCGCCTGCCAGGCTTCTTTCCGCTGCTCCGCCAGCTCGCCTGCCCGGCGGTTGATCAGGTCCACCACGGTCACTTCGTCGTCAAAGTCCTGCACCACCTGCCCGCTCTCGGTCACTTGCAGGTCGGCGTCCTGCTGCAAGGCGAGCGTCGGCTCGCTCACGCTGGCCTCATCGCCGGCCAGCCAGCGGCGCATCCAGCCGGCGGCGGCCTCGCGGCGCGGCTGGCTGAAGCCGTGCTTGTCGTCGAAGGAGAACAGGTCCACCTGCTCGGGCCGGCCCAGCACCTGGTACACCTTGGCCGCCTCGGCATAGGCCCGCTCGGTGCCGCGAAAGTCGAAGAAGTCCTGCTCGGCGGCGAGAATGATCGTGGGTTTGGGCGAGCGGATGGTGATGAAGTCGGTGTGGTCGATGCCCAGCGGGCCCTGGCCGGGAAAGTGCTGCTCGCAATCCTGCGGGCCGATCGTGTGGAACAGCCGCTCGAGCGTGGTGACGAAGCACGACGGCGCGGCCACGGCAATCCGATCGTCGACGGCCATCAGCCAGGTGGTCATCGTGCCGCCGCCCGAGTTGCCGGTGCAGCCCAGCCGCGTTGGATCGACCTCCGGCCGGCCGGCCAGGTAGTCCATGCTGCGCAGCCCGTCCCAAATGCGATAGTGGCCCGTGTTCAATCCCACCAGCAACGCCCCGACGCCGAGGAGCGTGTGTTCCGTGGTGCCGTGCCGCACGGTGTCGGGCAATTGATGCCGCTCGCCCTGGCCGATCGGATCGTAGATCAGCGCCGCCAGGCCGTTGAGCGCCAACAGCACGCAGGCACTCTGATAGGCCTCGCTGGCCTTGCCGTTGGCGCTGTGCCCGCACGGCACCAGCACGCCCGGCAGGGGCTTCGACCGATCGTCCGGCAGGTACAGGTTGGCCGTCACGTGATGTCCCGGCCGGCTCTCGAAAATCACCTTCTCGATCTGGTACCCGTCGCAATCGATCGTGCCCACGGTCTTGCCGCCCAGCGGCGTCCGCTCGGGAAACGCTCCGACCAGCTCGAGCAGATCGGCGTGCAGCCGCTCGCGTCGGGCCCGCAGCTTCTCGGGCGAACCAAGCGCCTGCTCGACCGCCTGCTCCCGTGCGTCGAACTGCTCGTCGGCCACGTCCAGCAAGTGCTCATACAGCAGCGAGCCCCCCTCGTCGCCGAGCACCGTCAGCTCGGCATCGTCGGCGTTTCCCCGTGCGGCAAGCGCGACAACCACTACAGCAGCGATGGCAACTCGGTACACGGGCGAAGCCCCCCAAGAGCGCGTTCGATTGGCAGATTCCGCCCGCGAGGATGCGCTGGCGGCAAGTCTGCCAGTGTAGTCGCGGCTACGCGGCGCGGCCATCACCGCACAATCCGCGCCTTCGCCCAGTTTCCGTGCCTGCGGTCCCCCACGCGTTGCGCCGATTTGGCGATTCAGGCGCCCACACGGCCCAGTGTGGCGAGACGCCACAAGTACCTAGAATGGGGCAGACGGCCCTGGCTGTCCAGAGGCCCGAAGCATTGTTGATCCAGCCGCATCGGCGCAGGGGAGCGCGCAGTGACCAACCCAATGCGAACAACCCAACCGTTGATTCGTCCGATCTATAGCCAAACCAATCCGAATGAGCCGATTGACTTTGGCGAGGTAGCCATAGCGTTTGAGAGCGGCGACGAAACGGAACACATTACCGCAGCGGCGAGATTGCGGTTTACCCCACGAGATAAGCTCGAATTCATCTGCCCGGTTGCGGAAAAGCCTCCATTTTGGGCGTTCCGTGTGGGAATGCGCAGTGATTCGGGTCTTGAACTCACGCTGGTTGATAGGCACGTGAAATTCGACGCGGACCTTGTTGGCGCCGACAAGGACGGGCTGGTAATTGGTCCGCGAAAGTCGGGCGTTGAGGTTACGCGCCCAACACGTTTCATCTCCGCGGTCACTTTTCACCTGTTCAACTTTCCCGATTTCAATGGACCCGAGAGCTACATCCTGCTGTCCGGCAATCCGCCACACCAGGGAGTGCGCCGTTTGGGCCGCTCCGTGCTGAAGGCAAACGGCTGGGTTGTAACAATCGCTGCAACAGATCGAACAAAGGACTTAGTTCAGGCCATCAAGCAACAGGGCGGACACTGCATTACGCACATTGGGCGTATTGTTCGCGATGATGGCTCGACTTTCTCGTCCTCACAGCTCGATGGTCTCTTGAGTTGCCTGTCCTACTTTCTGTCCTTTGCCCTTGGACGTTGGTCTTGTGTGGCATTGCCAGTCGGCGTTGATGCCCTTGGCAAGAGAATCCATGAAGAATGGGGACTGCGAATCATCGCCGATGGCCCGTGGCCCGCGGGGAGTTCTTGGTTTGACGCCCATCACGCCGAATTACTGTCCCAGGTCTTCCCCGGTTTCTTCTCACTATGGTCGAACGACACGTGGCAGCGTCCCCTCACGAACGCGCTTTACTGGTATTTTGGCGCCACCGATCGCGGCGCCAGCATTAGCGTTGACACCACCACGGTGCATACACAAGCCGCGCTTGAGACGCTTGCGTGGACGCATTGCGTTCAAGACCGACAGATGGTTTCTCCAAGAGCGTTTGGACGTGGTGGACTTGCGGCGGCTGACAAGATTCGACTACTTCTATCATCGCTCGGCATTCCGCGCGACATTCCAAACGAACTTTGCGCGCTTTCAGCACGAGTTGGACAAGAGTGGTCCGATGGTCCAGAGGCCATTACGCAAATTAGGAATTCGCTAGTACATCCCAACAAACAGAGTACGGTTTCTGACGATGCATACTATGACTGCTGGCGCCTGTCCCTTTGGTACATCGACTTGGTCATCTTGCGACTTTGTCGACACGACGGAAAGTATGCGAACCGGCTGAAAACAGGATGGGTCGGAGCAGTCGAGTCAGTCCCGTGGGCATCCGGGTAGGAAAGGGCTTGAGCATCGTGTCGTCATCAGTCAGCTTCTGCACGATCTGCTCACGATAATGTCGTATCCGCCATTCCGTGACCTCTAAGAGCTTCCTCGCCAGCTAGACGCACGACCTTTGTAACTGATGGATCAGTTTTCCAATAGCGGGCCAACCGTACGCAACGCATGCGATGGCTGCTCATATCATAGATCGACCTTGGACACTGGAAGGTATCGTTTGAGTGCCTCCCTCATTTGCCGCATATGATGCTTAAGAAAAGCCAAGCGCTCCCTCTGTGGTGGATATCCAGCACCAATGTCATCCGAAACAGATTGAATAGCCTCGCTGGCATCGGCTCCAATCTGGAGTATGACGGTCGCCTCACTTCTCCCGAGAGCTGCTGTGAACACGCTCCTTACCGATTCGATCCACCTCTCATATGCGGCGATCCACTCAACGGCCTCGGCCTGAGTTCTTGCTGAGACGCCCATGTGCCACTGTTTATTGGCTTCTTCTAGAGCTCTTGTTAGTACGGCCGCCTTGGCGTCGAGATGGAGCTGACGATTCAACGCATCCCGCTTCTCTTTCCAGGCACCATAGCCGGCAATTACGACAAACGCGACCACCACACCAACTACGATCCACCATGCAATGGGAGGACCCTGCAGTAGTCCCCACACAGTCGCAGCTGCAGCAAAGACGGTGGACGTCATGAGAACAATCCACCGCTTAAGAAGCTCTCGAATGTATTCCAAGATGTTTTGCATGCCCAGACTCTACCGGGCGCAGTTTGCCGTCGCAATCAATCGCAGTGAAAACTGTGTGCCAATCACGAGTAATCCATTTACGCTACAGCTTGAACGTGCGGCTCGAGATGCAACAATCCTATCTGTCGATAGTCATTCTCAACAATGAAGGGATTGCTCATGCCGAGGACTAGTGGCTCCACGTATGGCGAAAAAATGATTGAGGTGTCCGTTCGATTCTGGACCAACGATATCGCGAGCGAGAAAGGGCAACTTGTGCCAAAACACGCCTGGGATTCAGGAATGGTGGCCGTCCCGAGAAACAAGACCCACGGGCTAGGCGGTGTCGAGCCAATGGCATTTACGTCCATTCTGGAACTCACTAAGGTCATCGCGGATGCCTTGGCGAAACAAGGCGTCACTCTACACATGGGAAGAAAATCGAGGCGCCTGATGAAGGACCCCCCGCAGAAATCGAAGCCGTAGATCAGCACCAGTTGGGAATTTAAGAGGGACGGAAGTCACTCTTCATCCGCCATCATCGTGTGGAACGCATCGGGCTGGACGCCGTTCGGTAGAATGGCAGGCATGAGCATAGCCAACCGTCTCCGGTTCCGCTGGTCGTTGCGGACGATGCTCGTGGCAGTGCTGGCGGTCGCGGCTCTTGTGGGCTGGGTCGCTGGTCAGTGGCGAATCGTGCTCGAGAGGAAGGCGGTGGCTGCCTGGGTCGACCAGCGAAACCGCGCCGTCCCGTTCGTTGGATACGGTGGCGTTTCCTACTTTGATCCATCGCCGGAAGGCACTGGTCTGGTGCGCTACCTACTCGGCGACAGGAGCGCGGCCTGGGTTTACGTCGAACCTTCTATTACCGAAGACGAGAGGGATCGAATCGCGCGGGCCTTTCCCGAGGCTAAGCGGTTCCTTCACGTGGACTCACCATAGTCTTCCCTTCACCGGCCGCCAATTGCACTACCGGTCTGCGAGTTTAATCGTGGGCGTCGCGCGGGGCATGACCGTGCCGGTGGTGGCGTGGTGGTGTCTGTGGGATCGAGTTGGGGTTCCTGGCATGGAAGTCCGGTAGGTGGGCCGGGAACAACAACAACTCCTCTCGGCGTGAATGCCCCGCCCATCGAGTGGCGAGGGTCCGCCTCGCCCTTGCCAGGCTAAACGGCCGCGGTCGGTTGGTAAGATCTTTGGCCCTCGCAGCGTCAGATGGGTGTTGGCAACCTATCCCCAATTCGGAGACGCTGCTATGGACCCGCGCTTTGTCACGAAATCGATGCACGCGTATCTCGACTATCCGGTGGCCATCAGCCTGATGGTTGTGCCCTTCGTGCTCCACCTGGGAAGCTCGAACCCATTGGCGTTGTGGCTGGCGGTCGCTACCGGCGCGGCCGCATTCGTCTTGACGGTGTTCACGAACCACGGGCTGGGCGTCTTCCGCGTGCTTCCCTACTCCGTTCACCTGGCCGTGGACTTCGCCGTCGGCGTCCTGTTCTTGCTGGCGCCGGTCGCGCTGGGCTTCACCGGAATCGATGCGTGGTACTACTGGGCCAATGGCGCGGCCGTGTTGTTCGTCGTCGGCATGCACAAGCCCGAGGCAGCACCAGCCCTCGCGGAGTGTCGAAGTGCTCGACCGGCGGATGCGATCTCAAACTGAAGCAGCAACTCGTTCTTCAGGAAGCAGCAGGAACTGCGATGAGGGGACGGGGAGGACGGGAGTCCTTGTTCGCGCGCACCACCGAACAATGGCTCCCGGTTCCCCTTGTCGAGAGAAAAGCCGAGATGCCGGCAGACTCGGACACCTGGCCGCAGAAACAGCCTCAGGCGGCGACGCGGTGGACTAGATCGACGCGCGACCCCCCGCTCGGCTTGCGGAGCCTGACTGGGCAAGTTACGTTGTCAATGGCGGGCGGCGCTGGCTTTTCCGGAAGGTTGCGGGGGCATTTCCGGGCCGGGGCTCAGCGCGGTCCTCCCCGTGGCCGCTTATCCTTCCTACGCGTGTCCGAGGTGCACTTCATGCGGGCGATCTGTTGCGTTCTCAGTTTGTTGGCCGCTCTCGCGCTGTCCACGGCCCAGCAGGTTCGGGCTGAAGAAACGCTGGCCACGGGGCTCGATCCCGAAGCGCTCGCGCGCAGTGTGACGATCTATCGCGATGCCTACGGCATGCCGCACATCGACGGCCCAACCGACGACGCCGTGCTGTTCGGGTTTGGCTACTGCCAGGCCGAAGACTACTTCTGGCAGCTCGAAGACTCGTACGTGATGGGGCTGGGACGCTACGCCGAGCTGCACGGCAAGCAGTTCCTGTCGAAAGACATGCGGAACCGCGCGTTCGAGATTCCGCAGCGCTCGAAGGCCGACTACGCCAAGCTCGACCCGCAGCCCCGCCGCGCGGGCGCCGCGTTTGCCGAGGGGGTCAACTATTACCTGAAGACGCATCCGGAAACCAAGCCGCGGCTGCTGGAGCGCATCGAGCCGTGGTACCTGCTGGCCTTTGCCCGGGCGGCCACGCTGGAGCTGGTGGGCGGGCACGTGCACGTGTCGACCAGCGAGGTGCCCAACGAATATCCCAAGCGGCAGCTCGAAGAGGAAGTCGAGGAGGCCAGCGGCTCGAACGCCTGGGCCATCGCGCCGAGCAAGACGCGCTCGGGCAATGCCATGCTGGTGATCAACCCGCACCAGCCCTACTACGGCTACGGGCAGTTTTACGAGGCGCATCTGCGCAGCGGCGCGGGCTGGAACTTTACCGGCGCTGCGTTCTTCGGCACGCCGCTGCCGGTGATCGGCCACAACGAGTACTGCGGCTGGGGCATGACCACCAACGAGCCGAACGTGGGCAGCTCGTGGATCGAGACGTTCGACGATCCCGACGAGCCGCTCAACTATCGCTACGGCGACGGCTACCGCCGCGCGGTGGAGTGGACCGACACGATCCAGGTGCGCGTCGGCCGCCGGATGGAGGACGTCGACTGCACGTTCCGCAAGACGCACCACGGGCCGATCGTCAAGAAGCTGGGCGACAACAAGTACGTTTCGGCCCAGATCGCCCGGCTGTACGAGGCCGTGCTCTCGCGGCAGAGCATTCGCATGATCTACTCGAAGAACGTGAACGAGTTCCGCGACGCGATGAGCATGCTGCAGTTGCCGCTGTTCAACGTGATTTACGCCGACAAGCAGGGCGATATCTTCTACGTCTATAACGGCATCGTGCCCAAGCGCGACACGGAGTTCGACTGGGAGAAGCCGGTCGACGGCAGCGATCCGCGCACCGAATGGCAGGGCATCCACCCCTTCGAGGATTTGCCGCAGGTGCTGAATCCCTCCTCGGGCTACATCCAGAACTGCAACTCGACGCCGTACACAACGGCCGACGACTCGGGCCCGGCCATCGGCGATTATCCGGCCTATATGGTCGAAGACCGTTTCGACGACAAGCGGCGGGCCAAGATGTCGCGATGGCTGTTGCGCGAGGCGAACGACCTGACGTTCGACAAGCTGGAGAAGCTGGCCTTCGACACGCACGTGTACTGGGCCCTGACCGAGTTTCCGCGGTTCGAGCGCAAATTCGGACGGCTGCAGGAGAGCGATCCCGGCCTGGCCGCGCAGGTGGAGCCGTACCTGAAGCACCTGCTCGATTGGGACTGCATCGGCACGCTCGAGAGCACGCAAGCCACCTTGTGCGTGGCGTGGTACGAGGAGCTGTACGGGTTCGGCTACCCGGCCGAAACGCTCAAGCCCCGGTTCGTCTCGAACGAGGCCGAGCAGTTCAAGGCGCTGATCACGGCCGCCAAGAAGCTGAACGCCATGTTCGGCGATTGGAAGGTGCCCTACGGCGAAGTGAACCGCCTGCAACGGCACGCCGACGTGGCCGACTTCTACAAGATCCCCTTCAGCGACAGCCAGCCGAGCCTGCCGAGTGCCGGCATGCCGGGCCCGCCGGGGGTGGTGTTTACGATGTACTTCACGCCGTCGATCTACCTGCCGCCGATCAAGCTGATGAAGAAGCACTACGCGGTGGTCGGCACCAGCTACATGTGCATCGTCGAATTCGGCGATCGGATCCAGAGCAAGTCGCTGTTGCAGTACGGCGCCAGCGGCGATCCCCAAAGCCCGCACTTCTTCGACCAGGCGAAGTTGCTCTCCGAGCGGAAGATGAAGGACAACTACATCTACTGGGACGACGTCGAGGAGAACGCCAAGCGGGTGTATCACCCGGGGCCCGAGAAGCTGTCGACCGCGGGCGCGGGGAACTGAGGGCCCAGGCGAGAGCGGCGCGGACGGTAGCGGCCCAGCGAGTTCGTAATGACGCGGGCGGGCGCCGCGGCGCGGGCGCGTGTTACCACGGCTTGAGCTTCCAGCCCAGGATGAAGCCGATGCCCAGGCACCATAGGCAGGCGGTGCCGGGATTCTCGCGGGCGTATTCGACCAGGTGATCGGTCAGGTCGCGCGGCGCCTGTTCGTCTTCGTGGGCCGAGTCGTTCTTGGCGGGCGTGTTCTTGTCGCTCGATTTGGCCATCGGTGGACTCCCTGCAATACGTCGCGGCGCGGGCGCCGCCGTGGGATTTCGGGTCGCTTCGATATTCTACGTTATGCACGGCGCGCGTGGCTGGCGGGCGCAAGTATTTGCCAGCCATCCGGTTTGGCTCCCGGTGCGGGCCGCCAGCCCCTCTCCTGATCTCCTGCTCTCCTGTTCTGAGTCGTCTCGTAACGTCACGCTTCGAACAGGAGAGTAGGTGAGCGGGAGAACTTGCTCGCCAGTGCCCGCGCTTGCGGCCGGCCGCGGGGGGCGGGGGATTCGCCTTCGTGCGTCATCGTCCGCTAGAATCCCTCCATGCTATTCAACCCAAGGAGAAAGCGATGGATATCAAGCAAGGTGCCAAGACGAGCCTGGCTCAAGCGGACCTGGTGGTGAACTACTACTTGCAGGACCTGACCGACGCGGAGCTGCTGGCGCGGCCGCTGCCGGACTGTAACCACATCGCCTGGCAGTTGGGGCACTTGATCTCGGCCGAGCGGATGATGCTCGAGAAGCTGGCCCCCGGCAAGACCGAGCCGTTGCCCGAGGGGTTTGAGGCGGCGCACAACAAGGAAACCGCCAAGATCGACGACGCCTCGAAGTTCCGCAGCAAGGACGAGTACCTCAAGCTGGCCGCCGGAGTGCGGGCGCAGACGCTCTCGCTGCTCGAGGCGATGTCGGCCGAGGACTTCGACCGGCCGCTGGAGAACGCGATGCCGGGCGTGAAAGTCGCGGGAGACCTGTTCTTCTTCATTTCGATGCACTGGCTGATGCACTCGGGCCAGTGGGCCATCGTCCGCCGCAGCCTCGGCCGCCCGCCGCTGTTTTGAGCCGGCGTTAGCGCTCAAGATAGCGGCCGAAAACTCGCTGGCGGTCGGCACTCGAAAGACGGGGAGCGCCTGGCGGTGGATGGTTGCGCGTACTCGCATCGCCACGCGTAGCGGCGCGCCCGCGGCACTTGAAAGTGCCGGCTAGGGGAGCGCGCGTTAGCCGTCGCTTTCTAGCGGTGCGTGTTTCGTTTGAAGCGGCGCTGGGGAACTCCCGGCGAGCGGGGATCCGCATTTTCCGCGCGCACGGGGGGCGGCGGGCGGATACACTAGGGGCCGCACGCCGACGCGCGAACCCGACCCTCCTTCCCCGCGCAACCCAAGGGAACTCGCCATGAAGCCTCACGCTGTTGTCACGTCCGGTCGAAGAGCCGTTTGGGCTGCGAGCTTGCTGGCCGCAGCGCTTGTTGGCACTGCCCACGCACAATCGACCACGCCGCGCGTCGTGCGGCAGGCGTTCGACGTCGACCCGGGGTGGGAGAGCTTTCGCAATCGGCTGGCGCCGGAGAAGCCGCATCAGGTGAAGCAGGACTTTGGCTACCGCTCGAGCAACTTCGCCGGCGGCCAGCAGGCCGGCGAGATCGGGGGCCGGGTGCAGCGCTCGGCCGCGGCCGCGTTCTATGGCCTGAAGATCGAGCCCAAGTCGCTCGACGATCGCCTAAGTGCCTCGGGCAAGCTGGCGGTTGCTTCGGCCGAGGGAGCGAGCGGCGCGATGGTCGGTTGGTTTCACGCACCGCCTCCCTCGTGGCGCACGCCCAACTCCGTGGCATTTCGCCTCGATGGCAACGGCGGCAAGTTCTGGATGTTCTACGAATACGGCACCCGCAACTGGCATACCGGCGGCGGCGGCGCGTTCGAAGGCGATCGCTATCAAACCACCGTCACGCCGCCCTTCCCGGCCGACGGCCGCGTGCACACCTGGAAGCTCGACTACGATCCCGAGGCGCTCGACGGCCGGGGGCTGCTGACCTTCGTCGTCGACGATCGACACTACGAGGTGCCGCTGGAGAAAGGCCATCGCGAGGACGGGGCGATTCTCGATCACTTCGGCATCTGGAACGTGCAAACGCCGGGGTCGGAGCTGGAGCTGTATCTCGACGACCTGGTGGTGGACGGCCAGCGGTACGCCTTCGACGACGATCCGCAGTGGGATGCCGAAGACAACCACGCCGAATACCGCGAGCGCTTCGTGCGGCCGTATCACGACTATGGCTACAGCCCCACGGCGCATGCCGGAGGCACGCCGGGCGAGATCGGCGGCGTGGTGTTTCGCGACGAGCAGCCCACCTACTACGCGGCCGAGACCGCGCGGCTGTCGCTCGACGACGAGTTGATCGCCTCGGGCAAGCTCGCGCTGCTCAAGGGCGCTAGCGACAGCGGCGTGTACTTCGGCTGGTTCGACTCGGCGACCAAACGGGGCAACCAGACGCCGGAGCACGAGCAGCGGCAGAAGAACTACCTGGCCGCCTTCGTCGAGGGGCCCAGCCGCGTGGGGCATTACTTTCGGCCCGGCTACGCGTGCAGCGACGGCAGCGGACGCAACGCGAGCGAAACCTCCGACGCGGGGCGCCACTGGCCGATCGTGTCGCCCGACGGGGCGCAGCACACCTGGGCGCTGCACTATCGGCCGCAAGCGGCCGACGGCAACGGGCAGATTGAAATCACCTTCGACGGGCAGACCGATACGTTCGACCTGCAGCCGGGCGATCGGGCCAAGGGGGCCGCATTCGACCGGTTTGGGATCTTCAACATGCAGTCGGGCGGACACGCGGTGGAGATTTATCTCGACGACGTGAGTTTTTCGGCGCAGTAGAGAGAAAGCGCGACGGGCTAAGCCGCAAGCGTCACGGGCAGCGGGGCGGATCGAGGAGAGACCGCGCGGCGCTAGGGCTTGGACGACGGGGCGGGCTGGATGTCCTGGCCTTCGGCCGAAGGGGCGACGTCGACCATCCGGCCGTTGGTGTCGGAGCGCTTGTTGATCGAAGGGCCGATCAACTCCTCGATCTCGTGCTCGTCGAGCACTTCCTGCTCCTCCAGCGCCGCGGCGAGCTTTTCCAACTCTTCGCGATGCTTGGTGAGCAGCTCGATGGCCTTGTCGTACGCCGTGTGCAGGATCTTGGCCACTTCCTCGTCGATCAACTGGGCGCTGTGCTCGCTGAACTCGCGATGCTCGTGAATCTCTTTGCCGAGAAACGGGTGCTCTTCGCCGGAGCGATAGGCCACCGGTCCCAAGCGGTCGCTCATGCCCCAGGCCGTGACCATGCGACGGGCCAGCCGCGTGGCCTGCGATAGGTCGTTTTCCGCGCCGGCGCTGAACTCGTCGAACTCGAGCTTCTCGGCCGCGCGGCCGCCGAGCATGAAGCACAGCCGGCCGTGCAGCTCCGATTCGCCGATGTTGAGGCGGTCTTCCTCGGGCAACAGCTGCGTGACGCCCAGCGAGCGCCCGCGGGGAATGATCGTCACCTTGTGCACGCGGTCGGCGCCGGGGACAATCCAGGCCAAGAGGGCATGGCCCGCCTCGTGGATGGCGGTCATCCGCTTCTCTTTGCCGCTAAGAACTTCCTCGCGCTTGGGACCCATCAGCACGCGGTCGCGGGCGTGTTCGAAGTCGTCCATGTCGACCTTGTCTTTGCCCTTGCGCGTGGCCCACAGCGCGGCTTCGTTGACCAGGTTGCGAATGTCGGCGCCGGTCAGGCCGACGGTGCCGCTGGCCAGGCGGTCGAGATCGACGTTGTCGGCCAACGGAACGTCGCGGACGTGCACCTTGAAAATGGCCAGGCGGCCTTTGTGGTTCGGGCGGTCGACGGTGATGTGCCGATCGAAACGGCCGGGCCGCAACAGGGCCGGATCGAGCACGTCGGGTCGGTTCGTGGCGGCCAGCACGATCACGGCCTCGTTCTGGCTGAAGCCGTCCATCTCGCTGAGGATCTGGTTGAGAGTCTGCTCGCGCTCGTCGTGTCCGCCGCCCAGCCCGGCCCCGCGCACGCGGCCCACGGCGTCGATTTCGTCGATGAACAGGATGCAGGGAGAAGACTCTTTGGCCGTTTTGAACATATCGCGCACGCGGCTGGCGCCGACGCCCACGAACATCTGAATGAACTCGCTGCCGGAAATCGAGAAGAACGGCACGCCCGCTTCACCGGCTACAGCCCGGGCCAACAGCGTCTTGCCGGTGCCCGGGGGGCCCATCAGCAGAATGCCCTTGGGCACGCGTCCGCCCAGCCTTTGGAACTTGTCGGGGTTCTTGAGGAACTCGACGATCTCTTCCAGGTCATGCTTCACGCCTTCGAGCCCGGCCACGTCGGCAAACGTGGCGGCTTTGTTATTGGTTTCGTAGCGCTTGGCGGGGCTCTTGCTGAATCCGCCCAGGATGCCGCCGCCCATGAACTGGTCGCGCGCCCGGCGATACATGATCCACACGAAACCGAAGATCAGCACGGTGCCGATCAGGTAGGCGATGATCAACAACGCCGCGCCGTTGGTGGGCGGTCGCGACTTGACGACCACCCCCTTCTCGCGCAGCTCCTTGTCGAGCTCTTCGCCGGCATAGGGGCTCATCTCGGCGTAGAAGCGTTTCTGCAGCGTTTCGGTCTTTTCGACCTCCTTGCCGTCCTGGGTCTCGGTCTGGGTAATCGTGGGACGCTCGTTGAACTCGCCCACCACCGAGCGGTCGGTGAACTCCACCTGCTTGATGTTGCCCTGAGCGAGTTGCTCGCGGAATTGGCTGTAGGTAATTTCCTGGGGCGGCAACGCCTGGGTGTTCATCCAGTACAGCGCCAGCCCGAACACCAGCACCATCGCGATCAATAGCGTGGTGGTGTTGAAGCGCGGCACCGGGTTCGGTTTTCCAGGCTGTGCTTCGGGGCCGCCAGGAGGCGTGGGCTTGTCGGTCGACAACGTGGTTTCTCCTATCAGACTGTTGAAGCAAGCCATCCTGGCCAACTTCAACCTCGCCAAGTGCGGAGCAAAGCTCCGCACGGCTCACAAGATAACGACTCGCGTCGTCATCTTGAGATCGCATCCGTGCGATCACGCAGCCGATCGAATACTTCAACAGGCTGCTATGTTCAAAAAGCGGCGCCGCAGGCAGCACCGCTTCCTGGGGAATTGTATCCCACAAATCGAGCATTTTCGACCCCGACGAGCGTTCGCGGGGTAGGTGCATCACCACCACGCCGTGCAGAGCAGAGGCGAAACCGCGCGCGGCGTCAGCCCGCCTGCGGAGGACACTGCGGCGGCCAGGTCGACTTGACGACGAGTTGCACGTCCTCGTAGCGCGTGCCGCGCGGAAGCTTCGCCAGCAGCGGCCGAATCCGCCCCGGCGGTTCGTCGCCGACCACCTGCCGAATGCGAGCCAAAGCTTCCTCGCCCAAGAACCACCCGGCGTCGATCCGCCAGCCGCTGTCGGCGGCCCGCAGCGCGTGATCGAGCACGACTTCTTCGGAGAGCGAGCGGATGCTGGCACACTCCTCAGGCGTGAAGCCGGCCTGCAGCAATCGCCACGTCCAGTAGTGGCTCGGCTGCTGGGCGCTGGCGTCCCGCTCGACGGCCGAGGGCGCGCTCGCCGCAGGCGCGGCCTCGGCAGCATTCCATCGCGTGACGCGCTCGTCCTCGGCGGTTTCGGCGGACTCGGTTTCGTTTTCACTCGGCTCAGCTTCGTTCTCGGCTTTCTCGGCGAACTCCGACTTCGGCTGCGGCTCCTCTTCGCAGAGCATTTGCAGCAGCTCGTCGCCATACTGCCGCACCTTGGCCGGGCCGAGTCCCTTCACGTCGAGCAACTCCTCCGGCGAGCGCGGACGGGCGCGGGCCAACTCGGCCAGCGTCGCGTTGTTGAACACCACGTAGGCCGGCACGCTGCGGGCTCGGGCCGTCTCGTCGCGCCACGTGCGCAAGCGCGCTTCGAGCGCTCGATCGGCGGGCGTCTCCGTGGCGTTCGACTCGTCGTCGTCCCGAGCGCTGGCAGCGGAAACCCGCGGCGCCGAGCGGTCGAGCCGGCGCCAAACGTCATCGGGCAGCGGCAGATTGAGCGCGTCGCCTTCGCGCCCGCTCATCACGTCGACGCCCCGCTCGGTGAGTTGCACGATGGGGCGGAAGCGCTCAATCTCGTTCTGTTCCAATAGCCCGCACAACAGCAAGGCATCGACCAGTTGCGTGACCTCGCCCTGCTTCAAGTGCGAGAGCAGGCCGAACGTGCTGAGCTTGTCGAGGCGGTTGCGCTGCACGGCCTTGTCGCTCGATCCGCACAGCATCTTGGCCAGCAGTTGCTTGCCGCAGCCGACGCGGCGCTGCGCGACCCGGGCCACGCCGCTGAGCACGATCCGCACCGAGTCGAGCACCGGACCGGTCACTGCGCGGGGCGTGCCCCAGCGCGTGTCGTTGTTGCCCGGCGCGCAGTTGTCGCAGTGGCCGCAGATCTCTGCATCGCGCTGGCCGAAGTAGTGCAGAATCTGTTGCTGGCGGCAGCGTGGATCGCGGGCGAACCGCAGCACGCGTTCCAGCCGCTCGTACTCGGCGGCCTTTTGCCGCTCGAGCGTTTCGAAGTCGATCTCCACGTCGTCGAAGCGCACGTCGCGCTGCCGCATGTGGACGGCGCGGCCGCGAAACGGCGGCACGTACTCGAACGCCGCCAGCGACGTCAGCTCGCGCAGATGCCGTGCCAGATCGGTGCTGTCGAAGTCGGTCATGCCGCGCAGCACTTCGCGCGGATGAAAGTAGCACCACTCGTAGCGGCGCGAGCCGACGATTTGCTCGATTGCCCGCACGACGCGTCGCTTGGCCTTGGCCTGCGGCGGCAGCAGTTCCACCAGCGTGGGCACGTCGGTCGAGAGCCGCACGGCGGCCTTGTTCTCGCTCGACTCGAGCCGCTCGAGCACGCCGGCGCTTTCCAGCAGCTTCTCGCAAGCGCCGACGCCCTCGCCGCCGATCGAGAGGCCCAGCGCCTCTTTCACTTCCTGCTGCGTCATCTCGATCGGGTTCTCGTCGAGTTGGCACAGATACTCGTACACCATCCGCACCACGTCGCGCGAGGGGTACGTGCTCTCGATGAAGAACTCGTGGATGTTGCGGTCGCCGCCGCCGAACAGCAGCAGGCAGCGGGCGGGCTCTCCGTCGCGGCCCGCGCGGCCGGCTTCCTGGTAGTAGGCCTCGAGGCTGCCGGGCAGGTTGTAGTGCACGACGAAACGCACGTCGGCCTTGTCGATGCCCATGCCGAAGGCCATCGTGGCCACGGCAATCTCGGCCTTGCCCCGCATGAACGCGTCTTGCGCTTCGCGCCGCTGGGCGGGGAGCATGCCGGCGTGGTAGGCGATCGTCGGGCGGCCCGTGCGGGCGGCAACCGACGCGGCCAGCTCTTCGCTGCGCTTGCGGGTCGAAGCGTAGATGATGCCCGAGCCGGGGTTGTCGCCCAGGAATTTGAACAGGGCTTCGCTCTTTTCGCGGTCCGAGGGGCAGACCTGCACGCCGTAGAACAGATTCGGCCGGGCAAAGCCCGTGATGAACACGGCCGGATCGTCGAGGTTCAACAGCTCGATCACGTCGCGGCGCACCGCGTCGGTGGCCGTGGCGGTCAAGGCGATCGTGGGCGGATTGCCCAGCCGCGCGCGAAACCGCCCCAGCCGCGCGTAGTCGGGCCGAAAGTCGTGCCCCCACTCGCTGACGCAGTGGGCCTCGTCGACCGCCAGCAGCCGCACCTGGCTCTCGCGGGCGGCTTCGACGAACCGCGAGCTGCGAAACCGCTCGGGCACGACGTACACCAGCTTGAACTCGCCGGCGGCCATCCGCTGCAACCGCGCGGCCTGCTCGTCGGGCGTGAGCGTGCTGTTGATGAACGTGGCCGCCACGCCGCGGGCGGTCAGGGCGTCGACCTGGTCCTTCATCAGCGCGATCAGCGGCGAGATCACCAGCGTGACGCCGGGGCGCATCAGGGCCGGGAGTTGATAGCAGAGGCTCTTGCCGCCGCCGGTGGGCATCACGCACAGGCAATCGCGATCCGAGAGCACGGTCTCGATCACTTCGCGCTGGCCGGTCCGAAACGCGCTGAGCCCGAACGGCTCGAGGTGGTCTTGCAGATTGTCCCGCGCCGCGCTGGCCATCGGGTGCCTCGTGCCTCCGGGGGGCGCAAGAGTACATCTGAACAGGTCGGCGCATTATAAAGGGCGCGCCGGCCAGAGCCAACCGCCGGAGGCAGGCGGCACGGCGACCGATTTTCGCAGAGAGATTGCGTAGAAAGTTCGCGTGCGCTACGGCAGAATCAGCTTGGCGCCGTCGGGGCCGTTGACGACGACGCTCTTCAGCTCGATGGCATCGTTCGTGGGAACGGCGACGACGTAGGCGGTGCCCACGCCGCGCGGGCCCTCGACGTCGAACTCGAACTCCAGGGCGTTACGAGCCGAAGCGTCGACCCAGCGCGAGTTCGCAAGCGGAGCGCACACCACCGGAGCGCCGAGCAACGCCTCGACGGCCGGGCTGTTTCGCACTTCGAAGGTGGCCGACGCGTAAGTTTCGCCGGCTACCGTGGCGACGGCCTGGGCCATCGTGCCCACCAGCGCGCCGACGCCGCGCACGGCCATCTCCCCCAACGGCACGAGCACGAAGTAGCCGATGCAGGCCAGCAGCACGATCAGTGCCCCCAACCAGGCGAGCACACGCGGCGGGCGCGAACGGGCGCCGGCCGGCTGAAAATGTGAACCTTCCGTATGCATGGTGGGGGCTCCTGGATGACCGCGGGCTATCCTTTAGGAGTCGCCGGCGGCTGGCGATATTCCCCGCCCCGCCCTCGACAATCGCCCCCCAGAGCGCAACGATTGATCTTGATGGACGATAGCTCCACCACGTCGATTCAGGCGGTACGCCCCCGCGGGGTGGTGGCGGTGGTGATGCGCGCGGAGCGCTTTTTGGTGATTCGCCGCTCGGCCGAAGTGGTGGCGCCGGGCAAGTACTGCTTTCCCGGCGGCGGCATCGAGGGGAGCGAGACCGAAAGCGAAGCGCTTAAGCGCGAGTTTCGCGAGGAGTTGGGAGCCGCCATCGAGCCGGTGCGCTGCGTGTGGCGCAGCTCGACTCCCTGGATGGTCGACCTGGCCTGGTGGCTGAGCCGGATGGATGCCGACACAAAGCTGGTGGCCAACCCGGCCGAGGTCGAATCGGTGCACTGGCTCTCGGGCGACGAGATGCTGGCGCTGGCCGAGTTGCTCGACAGCAATCGCACGTTTCTGGCGGCGCTGGCCGAGCGGCAGATCCGGCTCGACTGGTGATTGGCACAGCACCGTCCGGCAGCGCCCGCGGCGCTCGGGCTTGGCCCGGACGAAGAATCGGAGGTTGACGATGGTCCGGTCGAACGGATCTTTGGGCGTGAACGCCGCAGGCACGTCGGCCCCGACCTGTACCTGACCGCCGGCTTCGGGGAGCATGCCCATGGCGCGCAACTGCTCGGGCGTGTAGGCCTTTTCGGCCGGCGTGAGTTCCCGCGCGGCGCTTGCGGGTGCACCGTCCTGGGGCACTGCGTCTTCAGATACTGCGGGCAGCTCCGCCGGCGCCACAGGTTCGCTTGCCGAGGCAGGCACCACGGCCAGGTCGACCGCCGGTGGGCTGGCCGCGGGCGCCGACGGCTGAGGCAGTTGCCGCGTGCGGCTGACGGCGTACACCCAAGAGGTCAATTGGCTGTACTGCGCCCGGTCGCGTTCGGTGAAGACGGCCGTAGGAGGATTGCCGTGCGGCTGGGCCGGCACTTGCAGGATCGGGCTGAGGCGGGGGTTTTCGCGATCGATCAGCTTCAGCACGCGCTCGAGATTCCGCTGCGTGGCCGAGCGGCTGATTCGCCGCGGATGAATGCGTTCCAGTTCAAAGGCCGCGGCCTTGCTGCCGGTGTGGCAGCCCCCCTTGGCGCAGTAGTTGAGCAACAGCGGCTGAATCGTGAGCGTGTAGGCTTCCATGGCCCCCGGCGAGATTCGACTCCGCGGCGTCGAGCGGCCAGGCTTGCCCGAGGCAGCATGGGAGGACGCGGCACCCTCCGCCTCGGCGGTGTCTGACTCCGAAGGATCGGGCGGCGGGCGCTTGGCCATTTCCAACCGCGTTTCCAGCAATTGCAACTTGGGATGCGCGGCGTCGGCGGTGCGGGCGGCGGTGAGCTCGCGCTGGCTGTCTTCGAGCAGATTGTTGCGCAGGCACCACTCGGCCAGTTCGAGATGATCGGCCGCGCGGCCCAACTCGATGCCCTCGCGCTTGCGGACGTACACCTCGTGGGCGTCGCGGCAGACCATCACCACCATCGAACGGCGAATGCGGATCTCGCCCGTTTCGAGATGCACGTCGTAGCGGTCGCCGGCGGGAATGATCGTGCCGGCCAGCAGTTCGCCGTTGGTCAACAGCACGACGCCCTCGCGCGGCGCGAGCGAGACCTGGCCGTCGTCGGCCGCGGCGCCGGCGGAAAACGCCAGCGCGCCAGCACACCCAAGGGCCGCAAACAGGCACCGGATCGTGAGCGGGGAGCGATTCATGGGGGGCAAACCGTAGGCCATCGCGAGCAAACCGTCAAGACCGACCGGGCGGTAGCAAGCGGCTGCCGGCAGTTGGCACGAAATCCGTTGCTCCGGATCACCTGCTCTGCTGTTCTGACCGTGACGCTGCGGGACGCCTCAGAGCAGGAGAACAGGTGGGCAGGAGAAAGGGTTCCGGAGGGCTGGTGTTCTTAAGCTGAGCTGGCTGCTGGCTGGCCATAGTTTGCGGCCGGGTTTTTCACTATGATGTCTGGATGCCGCTGTCGCGTGCTGGGGCGAATCCACGGTGCTCGGTTGGCCCCGGGAGCACGCGGCACCCAGGGTTTCCCAGGCGGCAGCAGTCCTTCCCGCGAGCAAGCTGCTCATGGCCATCCTGCAGATGCTGAACCATTCCGGTCCGGGCGAACAGCTCCCGTTGGACGGTGCGCAAGCCGTGCTGGGCCGGCATCCGAAGTGCGACATCGTGCTCGACGCTGCTAGCGTCAGCCGCGAGCATGCCAAGATCATTTGCGAGGAAAACCGCTTTTACGTCGAGGACCTGCACAGCACCAACGGCACGTTCGTCAACGGCCACTTGATCACCGGACGGCAGTTGCTGCAGAACGGCGACAAGCTGAAGATCTGCGACCTGTCGTTCACCTTTTTCAACGACGAGCCCAGCGATCGCCCGCGGCTGACCGACACCAGCTCGCTGGCGCTGCTGGACGACGACGGCGACGGCAACCCTGCCTCGTCGATCATGTCCAAGGTGGACGTCTCGTCGAGCAACGCCGGCCCGCGGCTGACGGTCAATCCCGAGGTGAAGCTGCGGGCCATGATCGAGATCGCCCAGAACCTGGGCAAGGCGGTGAGCCTCGACGAAGTGCTGGCCAAGCTGCTGGACAGCCTGTTCAAGATCTTCTTGCAGGCCGATCGGGGGTTCGTGATTCTGCGTTCCGCGCAGGACGGCATGCTCGTGCCCAAAGCGATCAAGCATCGCCGCGACGACGGCGACGACCAGATTCGCGTTTCTCGCACGATCGTCAACCAGGTGATGCAGTCGCAAGAAGCGATCCTTTCGGCCGACGCCGCGAGCGACTCGCGGTTCGACACCAGCCAGAGCATCGCCGACTTGAAGATTCGCTCGATGATGTGCGCTCCGCTGGTCGACAGCGAAGGCCGCTCGCTGGGCGTGATTCAGATCGACGCCAAGGACAGCCGGCACCGCTTCCAGAAGGAAGACCTCGACGTGCTGGCCAGCATCGCCTCGCAGGCGGCGATTGCGGTCGACAACGCCCAGTTGCACGAAACCTCGCTCAAGCAACAGGCCATCCAGCGCGACCTGGAACTCGCGCACAAGGTGCAGCGCGGGCTGCTGCCCGAGGCGCCGCCGAGCATGACCGGCTATCACTTCTTCGATTTTTACGAGCCGGCCAACCAGGTGGGCGGCGACTACTACGACTACATCGAGCTGCCAAACAACCGCCTGGCGATCGTGCTGGGCGACGTTTCGGGCAAGGGCGTGCCGGCGGCGCTGTTGATGGCCAAGCTTTCCGGCGAGGTGCGGTACTGGCTGGCCAGCGAGCCAAGCCCCGCGGCGGCGATGAGCCGCATCAACGGCAGCTTCAGCCGCAGCGGCTGGCAGGATCGTTTCGTCACGTTTATCGTGGCGGTGCTCGACTCCGCCTCGCACGGCTTGACGATCGTCAACGCCGGACACATGGCCCCGCTGCTGCGCCACTCCAAGGGCAAGGTCGAGGAAATCGGCGACGAGCAGGCCGGTTTGCCGTTGGGCGTCGACGCCGACTACCAGTACGAACAGTACGAGCACTCGCTGGCGGCAGGCGACTTCGTGGCCCTGTTTACCGACGGCATCAGCGAAGCGATGGACAGCAACGGCGACCTCTACGGCCTGGAACGGCTCCGCGAGCTGCTCGCGCAGCCCTCGGCCAGCGTCGACGAACTGGGACAACAGATCCTGGACGACGTGCAGCGCTTCGTCGGCGGTCGGCCGCAAAGCGACGACATGTGCCTGGCCTGCTTCGGCCGCGTGCGGAAGTAGGCGCTGCGCGGGCGCGCTACGCCAGGTGCTCGCGGCGCAAGTCCGCCAGCAACTCGACCAGGGGTTTGGCCTGGCCTTGATCGTCGAACAATCCCGCGTGCGGCAGGGACTGGCTGCCGCCGTCAAGCAACTGGTTCCACACCATGCCCTGCACGGCCTGCTTGGCCAGCAGCACGCCCAGGTACGTCTCGCCCCAGGTCCGCTGCATCTCGGGCGACCAGGGACGATCTGGCGAGGCGGGCACGACCTTGGCCTGATGCTTGTTGCCGGCGACGGGTCCTTCGCCGCTGGGTGCCGATAGCGAAACCAACAGCGGCAGGCCCAATGTGCTCCACCGGTCCAACTGCCGGCCGAACTCGAGCGGATCGCGCGATTCGCTGCCGCCGGGCTTGTAGCCCACGTTGATCTCCAGCCCGATGCCGGCCAGCCCCAGCTCGGCCCGCACCAGCGCGTCGGCAAAGTGCAAAGGCGACAGATCGCACTCCTGGCTGCGCATGAACGCGCCCCACGGCTGATCGATCGAGAGCACGATCGGCGAGCGGGGATCGACGTTGCGGATGCTTTCGATCGACAGCACGGCCAGCCGCAGGCGTTCTTCTTCGTCGTGCTCGAAGTCGTTCTCCACGTTCAGCCGGGCCGAGCAGATCCACAGGTGTACCTTGCCCCGGTAGCGGTTGACCACAGCCTGGATGTGCTCGCGGACGCACGAGCGAAAGTTGTCGACGTCGTCGCCGAACAGCGACATCCAGTCGGGCAGCGCCCCGCGATCGATCGACAAGAGCGGCCCGCCGCAAACCTTGAAGCCTTGGGCCCGCGCCCAATCGATCTGGGCATCCGTGGCCGACCAGTCGTGTTGTCCTTCGCTGGCCTCGATGGCCCGCCAGGCCAGCGGCACCTGCACGGTGTTGAAGGCTTCGACCAGCCGGGGGCCGATCGTCGCATCGGGCACCGTGGAGCCGAGATTGACGCCCCACAGCGTGGTGAGCTTGGCGTGTTGGGTATGGCGGGCCGCCAGCGCCTGAGTGACATACGCTTCGTTGAGCCGATCGACGCCGTCTAGGGCGGCGGCCAGTGCCGACTCGGCGCGCTCGGCAGCCTGCTGGGCGTCGTCTTGCCGCGTGGCCGCTACGGCGAAGTGCCCGTGAGCCGCGGCGAGCGCCTCGCGCACGTTGGGCGGGGCCTTCATCCCCAGCGATTCCCAGGCGGCCAGTTGATTGCGCAGGCGGTTGATCGTGCCGCGAGCCAGCTCGACTTGCAGATGATAGGGCCGTGGACGCTCCATCAGGCTGGCCGTGGAGAGGATCAACTCGCCGTGGCCTTCGACCGCGTAGGGCACGTGGAGATTGCCCGAGTCGAACTCCGCGCGCTGCACGACCAGGTGATCGCCGTCGAAGTGGATGCGGGTTTGCCAGGGCACCTCGTCGATGCCGGCGAAATAGGCCCGCGCGGCGGCGTCGGCCGCCACGTGGTCGCGACGCGGCACCAGAAACTTCATCATGCCCATCGGCTGGAGCATCCTCGCACTAAGCGACGGCCGCGACGCCGCCTGAAGGTGGCGGGTGTGCGCTCGATGGCCATGTTCCCCGCTAGAACCGCCGACTGCCGCCCGACGCGAGTCTACCGCAGGCGCCGCGAGCGTTCAACACTACCGGCCCTCGCGCGGGAATCGCGTTTGATCGGCATCAACGACTGACGTGGTTCTCAGACACCCGTGCCAGGCCGGGGTGCCATGCTCACGCTTGCGTGAGCATGCGATTCTCGAAGTCGCCTCCATTCAGCATGCTCACGCAAGCGTGAGCATGGCATCTATGAACGCTGGGTTGTCAAGTCGGTTGGTTTGTCGTG
>ERZ869936.946-NODE-946-length-23380-cov-7.085702_pt1 | contig 23380 bp, 19 predicted proteins | sample MGYA00520876_ERZ869936 | MGnify/ENA primary metagenome ERZ869936 (study PRJEB32218, sample SAMN09650985) | biofilter metagenome | isolation source: enrty point of leading RO module | place: Saudi Arabia: Thuwal, RO plant located on Red Sea | collected 2016-02-17 ...
GACCCGGCGGCGCGCGGCAGCGCCGGTCGCGGCGAGTCGCGCGCCGGGCGGTGAGGCCCACAGCGCGGCGAGTCCCGGCGTGCCGGCGTCGGCGAGTCCCGAGACGAGCACGAGCGGACCGCCCCGCATCAGCGCGGTGACATCGGCATAGCGATTACCGGCCGGCGAGGCCGGCAACGTGGCGGTGCCGAGCAGCAGGTCGGCGCCGCCGGCGAGGCCGCCGAGCCAGGTTTCCGCCAGCCCCGGGATGCCGCGGCGCTGCCATTGATCGAGCGCGGCGCCGGCGCCGTTGTGCGTGTAGGCGAGCCGGATCAGCGGATCGTCCGGCCGCCGCGGCGCCGTGCTCGCGTCCGCCGCGCGCAACAGGCGCGGCGCCGGTCCGGTGGGCTGCGCCGGCAGCGGGTCCGGCGTCAGCAGCGTCGTCACCCCGAAGGCCAGCGGCAGCGCCATCCGCGAGGACTGCGGCGAGCGGCTCCAGGTGTCGATCAGGCCCGGCAGCACCGTCGTGTCGGGCAGGTCGATGACGATCTCGTCCGGCCGCTCGCGGCGCGCCTCGACCGCGGCGATGCGACCGGCCTCGATGACGATGTCGACCGCGTGCCGGTACGCGGGCGTCTCGCCGTCGTACAGCCGTGCCGCGCGCAGCACGAAGCGGCCCGACGCCGGCGTCGCGTCGGGCAGCGGTCGTTCGCGCTCGGCGAGCACGCTCTGCCGCGCCGCGACCTCGACCGCAGCCATGAACGGCACTTCGCGCAGGCGCCCGCGCTCGAACGGCCGCGAGCGTATGCGACCGTCCGCGGCGTAGACGTAGCGGTCGCGCGCGGTCCAGCTGACCGGCGCGGCAAAAAAATCCTCGCCGGCCGCCAGCACGCGCTCCAGCGGCGGGTCCGAAAGGATCAGCATGTTCAGCGACAGGCCGCCGTCGGGATCGGCGCGTAGAAAGGTCAGCAGCGTGTTGTCGGGCCGCCAGGCCGGTGCCAGCAGCGGCGCCGGCGACTCCAGCAGGCTGCGCGGCGGGTGCCCGAAGCGGCGCAGCATCAGCCGCCAGGTATCGCCGTCCTGCGCAATCCAGGCGAGGTGGCGGCCGTCGGCGGACCAGGCGGGCGCCGTCTCGTCGCCGTTCGCGCGGGTCAGGCGCCAGGCCAGCCCCGTCGCGAGATCGCGCTCCCACAGGTCGAGGTCGCTGCCGTTGCTCGCAGCCGAGTAGACGATCCGCTCGCCGGACGGATGCCAGGCCGCCTGCTGCTCGGAGCCGCCCGCCGGCGTCAGGCGCGCGGGGCCCGCCCCGTCGGCCGCGACGCGCCAGAGTGACGGCACACCGTCCCGCTCGACTTCGAACAGCAGGGATTCGCCACCCGGCGCGAAGCGGGGCCGGCGCGCGAGCAGCCCGGGCGTAGGCACGTGCCGGGCGTCGCCGCCGCGCGGCGGCAGCACCCACAGGCGACCGAGCAGGTCGAACGCGATGCTGCCGTCGGCCCGCGACACGTCGACGCTCAGGTTGGTGCCCTCGGTGACGTGCAGCACGTCTGCACCACTGCCCGCGGCCAGCGCGAGCAGCGCACAGCAGGCGGCGGTCTTACGCGTCGCTGCTAACACGAAGCTCGTCGAGCTCGCCGTCCCGGCAGGTGAAGCTCACGTTCATCGGCCGACAGCAGACCTGGCAGTCCTCGACGTAGGACTGGGCGCCGGCGGAGGTGTCGATCAGCAGGTCGAGGCGCTCGCCGCAGTACGGGCAATCGACGGAACGTTCGCTCAGTGGTTCTTGCATGATCCGGGCTCAGGGTTGCAGCCGCATGACCTGCCAGGCGGCGCCCGGGCGGGCAGCGTCGCCGTCGACCGTGAGCGGGCGCTCCCAGCGTGCGCGGTCGTGCACGCGGTCCGCGCCTTCCTGCCACAGTTCCAGCGCGCGAATCCAGAGGCGATAGCCGCCCCAGTGCGGTGGCCGCGGCACGGCAGGCAGAGCGCCTGTGGCCAGCGTCTCCGTGTCCTCGCCGAGCTCGATGCCGAGCCGGGCGGCCCGCCGCCGCACCTGCTCGATCAGCGCCGCGCGCGACCCGATAGCGCGGCTCTGGTCGGACCCCCAGGCGCCGAGCTGGCTGCCCCAGGGACGGGTCGCGAAGTACGCGTCGCTTTCCGCCGGCGGCGAGCGCAGCGCGTGGCCCTCTACGCGCAGCTGGCGACCGAGCGCGTCCCAGTGCATGACGGCGGCGCAGCGCGGGTTGGCGTCGAGCGCGCGGCCCTTGGCCGATTCGTAGTTCGTGTAGAACACGAGGTAGCCGGGCTCGGCGACGAAAGCCTTGCACAGCACGACGCGGCCGGACGGCTGGCCATCGGCGTCTGCGGTCACGAGCGTCATCGAGTTCGGATTGCGCTGGCCGGCTTCGCGCTGCGCGTGCTCGAACCATGCGCGTGCGAGCGCCATCGGCTCCTCGGGCAGCGTCTCGGGGAGACGGCCATGCGCTTTGTCTGCGGATGTCATCGGCCTGTCCTGGCGTCGTGCCCGGGGGCGGGCGCGCGGTCCGCGGAGCGTAGCAAACCGCCGGGCCGCCTTCTACGCGGTCCGACTTTCAGGCGCCGCCCAGGCAGACGCCGCCCTCGCGTCGCGGGTCTGCCGCGGCCTCGAAGCCCTGCGCTTCCGAGTAGGCGGCAGCGGAGACGCCGCCGAAGTACATGTTCGGCCCGTCGAACCAGCGCACCGGGAGCGGCAGCTCCGGCAGCTCGAGCCCCGGCTCCGCCGCGACGCGATCGCCGCCGTCACGCAGTTCGACATGCAGGCGCGGCGCGGCGATCGCGGCCTCGAGCGAGCGATCCTGCTGCAGGTAGTTGATCAGGACCTGGTGGATCGCGGTGGTGATGCGATCGGCACCCGGCGAACCGAAGGCGAGCACGCGATCCGCCGTGCGCGCGGCGCCGGGCGTCATGTTCGACGGCAGCCGCCGGCCCGCCGGACCCGCATCGAGCCCGCGGCGATTCAGTTCGAGCTCGCCGAGGCAGTTGTTCAGCCACAGGCCCGTGCCCGGCGGCATCTCGCCGGAGCCGTAGCCGGCCGACGCCGTGATCGCGCAGGCGTTGCCGTCGCGGTCGACCGCCGAGGTGTGTACCGTCGACGTAGACTGCCAGCGGCCGGGAAAGTCAGCGGCGACCGCGGCGGCCAGCAGCTCGGCGCTGTCGCTGCCGATATCGTCGCTCAGGTCGAGTCGTTCGCGCCGGTAACGCCGCACGGCGTGCTGCACGCCGACGAGGCGCGACAGCGACGACGCGTCCCAGGCCGTCGCCGGGCGGTCGCGGAACGCAGCGAGCATCGCGGCGAGCACGGTGCCGCCGACCGCCGGCGGCGGGTTGCTGGCAATCTGCCAGTCGCCGAGTCCGGTCAGCAGCGGGCGCCGTTCGAGGGCTTCGTAGGCCTCGAGATCCCGCCGGCTCAGCCGGCCGCCGCCCTGCTCGACGTGCGCGACCAGCGCCGCGCCGAGCTCGCCCGAGTAAAACGGCCGCGAGCCCTCGCGGGCGATCAGCTCGAGCGTGTCGGCGAGGTGCGGGACCGTGACGGTCTCGCCGGGCTCGCGCAGTCGACCCGATGCATCGTGCAGTGCGCCGTGGCCGTCGTCGCTGCGCCCGTAGATCACGTCGCCCGCGTAGCGCAGGAAATAGTGCGCGGCGCGCGACAGCGGGAAGCCGCTGCGCGCCAGGGCGATGGCCGGTGCGCAGACGAGCTGCCACGGCAGCCGGCCGTGGCGCTCGCTCGCGCGGGTCAGCGCGGCGAGCGTGCCCGGCACCGCGACCGGCCCGCAGCCCACCAGCGTGCGGATGCCGCCGCCGTAGTCGAGCTCGACCGCTTCGCTGCGTGGCGTACCGGGCGGGCGACCGAGACCGGGCACGGCGACGTTGCCGTCGATCGTGACGGGCTCGCCGTCGGCCGGCCAGACCGTCAGGTAGGCGCCGCCTGCGAGGGCGCAGACGCCCGGCTCGGTGTTCATCGTGACCAGTGCCGCGGCGAGCGCGCAATCGATCGCGTTGCCGCCCGCGTCGGCGACGTCGAGCGCGGCCTCCGCGGCGATCCGGGAACTCGTGGCCGTCGCGACGCGGGTCATGCGGGGCCGGCCGCCCGGCTCAGAAATGCACGACCGTGCGGATGCTCTTGCCTTCGTGCATCAGGTCGAAGGCCTTGTTGATGTCCTCGAGCGACATCGTGTGCGTGATGAACTCGTCGACCTTGATGTCACCGCCCAGGTATTGCTCGACCATGCCGGGGAGCTGGGACTTGCCCTTGGTGCCGCCGAACGCGGTGCCCCGCCAGACGCGGCCGGTCACTAGCTGGAACGGCCGGGTGGAAATCTCCTGGCCCGCGCCGGCGACCCCGACGATCACCGACTCGCCCCAGCCCTTGTGGCAGCATTCGAGCGCGGCACGCATCAGTTTGACGTTGCCAACGCACTCGAAGGAGTAATCGACGCCGCCGCCGGTCAACTCGACGATGACATCCTGGATCGGCGCGTCGTGATCCTTCGGGTTGACCGTGTCGGTCGCGCCCATCTGCTTCGCCAGTTCGAACTTGTCCGGGTTGATGTCGATCGCGATGATGCGGCTCGCCCGCGCCATCGTGGCGCCCTGGATCGCGCTGAGGCCGACGCCGCCGAGACCGAAGACCGCGACGGTCGATCCCGGCTGCACCTTCGCGGTGTTCAGCACGGCGCCGATGCCGGTCGTGATCCCGCAGCCCAGCAGGCAGACCTTTTCGAGCGGCGCTTTCTTGCTGATTTTCGCGACGGCGATTTCGGGCAGCACCGTGTACTCGGAAAATGTCGACGTACCCATGTAGTGATAAATGGTCTTGCCGTCGAGCGAGAACCGCGACGTGCCGTCCGGCATCAGGCCCTTGCCCTGCGTGGCCCGGATTGCCTGGCACAGATTGGTCTTGCCCGACATGCAAAAGGAGCACTCGCCGCACTCGGGCGTGTACAGCGGTATGACGTGGTCCCCGGCCTTGATGCCGCGAACCCCGGGGCCGACTTCCTCGACGATGGCGCCGCCTTCGTGACCGAGGACCGCCGGGAAGATGCCTTCCGGGTCCTCGCCCGAGAGCGTAAAGGCGTCGGTATGGCAGACGCCGGTGGCGACGTTGCGGATCAGCACTTCGCCCTCTTTCGGTCCGTCGAGGTCGAGTGTCACGATCTCCAAGGGTTTGCCGGCTTCGAAAGCGACGGCGGCGCGGGTCTTCATCGTCGTGGTTCCCCCATCTGTCAGTGCCGGCGCGCGGTTGGCAGCGCCGGTGCCTCTTTGCGAGCGCCGATGTTCGCACGATTGGCAGCGACCCGGTAGAGGCTCAGGCGGCGTCGGCGCATTCAGTTCTCGTTCATACTCCTAGCAAATTCATGTGCTTGCGTTAAGTCCCGGTTCATGCCGCGGGTGCCAGGATGGCGCCGAACCTGTCCCACGGAGTAATCGCCATGACCCGCTTCTCGATCACAGCCGCCACGCTCCTTGCCGCCGGATTGCTGCTCGTCGCCGCCGATGCCGATGCCCACGGCGCGCGCCACGGCGTTCACGACGGCTACCGCGGGCCGGCCCATGTCGTGCACCGCCGACATCCCGCCGTGCCGCGCTGGCTCAGGAAGCACCGCGACTTCCTGCACTGGCACGCGGCATTCGGCTATCGCTACGGACCGGGCGTCAGCTGGCACTACCTGTACCGCAGCTACCGGGACGACTATCGCTGGCACCGCTACCGGTACCGGCACCACGCCGGCGGCCGCCACTACCGCTGCGGACACCGTCACTAGGCCAGTCTCGCCTCCCGCGCCGGCCCCGGGCGTCCACCGCCCGGGGCCGGCGTGCCTGCGGGTGGCTTCGCCCGGCAGCGCGCCGCCGATTCTGGTAAAAGAATTGCCTGGACACGGACAGGCGAGGCCCGGGGCATTGAGCGGGAAGCGGGATCCGGAAACGGAATTGCGGGAGGTCCGCAGCCAGCTCAAGCGGCTGAAGCGCGAGGTCGAACGCAACACGCGGATCCTGCACCTGTCGCAGGAGCGCGAGATGCTGCTGCTCGAGGCAGCCAATCTCGGCGCACTGTTCCGCGTCATGCTGAACGACCTGCGCGAGAGCTATCGCCTCGACGCCGTCAGCGTCGTGCTCTGCGATCCGGACCACGACATCCGCCACCTGCTGCTCGCGTCCGGCCAGGCGCCGGAGGCCTTTCCCGGGCTGGTCTTCGCCGACGCGCTGCGGGGACTCGCGCCGCAGTACGTCGCGCTGCGCAAGCCGTGGCTCGGCCGCTACTCGCGCGCCGACCACTCGCTGGTCCTGCCGGCGGCTGAAGAAATCGCCTCGATCGCGATGCTGCCGCTGACGCACAAGGACAAGCTGCTCGGCAGCATGAACTTCGGCAGTCGCGACGAGGATCGCTTCACCCCGACCCACGCGACCGACTTCTTCGCGCACTTCAGCTCGATCGCCTCGTTCGCCCTCGAGAACGTCGTCAACCGCGCGCGGCTGCTGCGCAGCGGCCACACCGACTTCCTGACCGGCTGGCACAATCGCCGCTACCTGCAGTTCCGGCTCAAGGAAGAACTCGCGCGCTCGAGCCGCGAGCGCACGCCGCTGGTCTGCCTGATGCTCGACATCGATCACTTCAAGCGCATCAACGACAGCCACGGGCACGGCGCCGGCGACGAAGTCCTGCGCGAGGTCGCCCAGCGCATCGATGCGCAGGTGCGCGCCAGCGACGTGGCGGCGCGCTACGGCGGCGAGGAGTTCGTGATCCTGCTGCCGGGCACCGACAGCGACAAGGCCGAGGCGCTGGCCGAACGCATACGCCGGGCCGTTTCCACGGCGCCGATCATCGTCGCGGACGGCGTCGAGGTTACGGTGACGGCGTCGATAGGCATCGCCAGCGCGGAGCCGCCCGCGCCGGGAGCGGACCTGAAGTCGCTCGGCGACGCGCTGATCGCGCGGGCCGACGTGGCCCTGTACCGGGCGAAGAGCGACGGCCGCGACCGCGTCTGCCTGGACCGGCGGTCTGCCTGAACGCCGGGCTTGGCCGGCGGACCCGCGCTATGTGATAATGAGAACCATTATCATTAACTTCGGGATGCCTCCCCACATGCGCCTGTCACCCTCCGTACGACCCGGTTCCGGCCTGCTGCTGGCCGCCTTCCTGCTCGCCGCCTGCTCGTCCGACACGCCTCCCGCCGACAGCGGCTCTGGGGATACGGCCGCGCCCGCCCCACAGCCGGTGACGGTCTATTCCGCGCGTGCGGAACAGCTGATCCAGCCGATCTTCGATGCGTACACCGCGGCGACGGGCGTGCCGGTTCGCTACACGACGGACAGCGAACAGCCGCTGATCCAGAAACTGAAGGCGGAGGGCCAGACGACACCGGCCGACCTGCTGCTGACCGTCGACGCCGGCAACCTGTGGTACGCGGCCGAAGAGGGCGTGTTGCGCCCGGTAACGTCGACGGTGCTCGAGGAGAACATCCCGGGCTACCTGCAGGATCCCGAGAACCAGTGGTTCGCATTGTCCGTACGCGCCCGCACGATCGTCTACGACACGCGCGCCGTGGATCCGGCCGAGCTCGAGGGCTACGCGGGGCTCGCGGACGACCAGTGGCGCGGGCGCCTCTGCCTGCGTACCTCCGCCAAGGTCTACAACCAGTCACTGGTCGCGATGCTGATCGCCGAACTCGGCGAGGAACGCACCGAGGAAATCGTGCGCGGCTGGGTAAGGAACCTGGCTACCGACGTGTTCCCGAACGACACGAAGCTGATCGAGGCGATCGAGGCCGGGCAGTGCGAGGTCGGCATCGTCAACACCTACTACTTCGGACGCCTGCAGAAGGAGAACCCGGACATCCCGGTCGCGATATTCTGGCCCGACGGCGAGGCCGGCGGCGTGCACGTCAACGTCTCCGGCGCCGGCGTCACGCGCCATGCGCCGAACCCCGAAGGCGCGATCGCACTGCTCGAGTGGATGTCGCAGGAAGAGGCGCAGCGGCTGCTGGGGGGCGAAAACATGGAGTATCCGTCCAATCCCGAGGTCGCGCCTGACCCGCTGGTCGCCGCCTGGGGAGACTTCACGGCCAGTACGCGCAACGTCGCCGAGGCCGGCCTGTTGCAGGAACAGGCAGGCAAGCTGATGGACCGCGCCGCCTCCCGCGAAGTTAGCCGGACGCGCCGCGGCGCTACGCCCCAGGGCCGACATCGGTGTCCTGGCGGCCCGCCGCCCGAGCGGCGCTCGCCGGCGCGCGGCCGGCGGACATCGCGGCTTCGGCATCGCGATCGGGCTCATCGCGCTGGTCGCGTCTGCGCCGCTCCTCGTGGCGCTCTCCTCGCTGTTCGCGGATACCGGCGACGTCTGGCCGCACCTGCTGCAATACGTTCTGCCGGAGGCGCTCGGCAACACGCTGTTGCTCGCGAGCGGCGTCGCGCTGCTGACGATGCTGCTCGGCGTGTCGCTCGCCTGGTTCGTCGCGACCTGCGAGTTCCCCGGCCGGCGCTTCTTCAACTGGGCACTGTTGCTGCCCATGGCGATGCCCGGCTACGTGCTCGGCTTCGCGCTGGCCGCGTTCTTCGAGTACACGGGCCCGGTGCAGGGGACCTGGCGCCGGCTGTTCGGCGACTCGGCGCCGTTCCCGGACGTCGGTGCGGCGGGCGCCTCGATCCTGACGCTCGGCCTCGTGCTCTACCCGTACGTCTACCTGATTACGCGGCAGGCCTTCGCGACCCAGGGCGTACGCGCGCTCGAGGTGGCGCAGAGCTGCGGCCTGTCGCCCTGGCGCGGCTTCAGGCGCGTCGCGTTGCCGATGGCGAGGCCGTGGATCGCTGCCGGCACCGGGCTCGCGATCATGGAGTGCCTCGCCGACTTCGGTACCGTGCAGCTGTACAACTACACGACTTTCACGACGGCGATCTACCGCGCATGGTACGGGCTGTTCTCGCTCAACAGTGCGCTGCAACTGTCTCTGGTGCTCGTGATTCTGGTGCTGTGTGCGCTGCTGCTCGAGCGCCGCTTCCGCGGCCGTGCGCAGTTCACGGCCGGCGGCCGGGTCAACCCGCACCGGCTGCGCCTGTCGCGCGGCCGCCGCCTCGCGATCAGCTGCTACTGCGGCGCAGTGCTGTTCATTGCGTTCGGCCTGCCCGCATCGCTGATCGTCGGCTGGAGCATCGACAGCTTCGCGGCGGAGTTCGATGCCCGCTACTGGCAGTTCGCGGCTAACAGCCTCGCGCTCGCCTCGCTGGCGGCCGCCACGATCGGCGGCGTCGCCCTGCTGCTTGCTTTTGCCACCCGCTACGCCCCCGGGCGCGTCAACGCCGCGCTGGCGCGTGTCGCCACGCTCGGCTATGCCATCCCGGGAACCGTGCTGGCGGTCGGCTTTTTCGTGCCGGTCGCAGCCGCCAGCCGCTGGCTAAACGAGTCACCGCTGGTGTCGGGCAACGGCGTCATTGCGCTGCAGAGCGGGCTGACCGTCGTCATGCTCGCCTACCTCGCCCGTTACCTCGCGGTCGCCCACGGGCCACTGGACAGCGCGCTGCTGCGCGTCCGTTCCAGCGTCGAGGACGCCGCGCGCGGCATGGGCGTTGCCGGGCTCGGCTTGCTGCGCCGGGTGCACCTGCCGATACTCAAGCCCGCAATCGTCACCGCGCTGCTGCTCGTGTTCGTCGACGTCATGAAGGAACTGCCGATTACGCTGATGACCCGACCGTTCGGCTGGGACACGCTGGCCGTGCGCGTGTTTCAGCTCACGACGGAAGGCGAATGGGAGCGTGCCGCGCTGCCGGCCCTCGCGATCGTTCTCGCCGGCCTCGTCCCCGTCATGCTGCTCAGCCGACGCAACGACTGATGCTCGAGATCAGCGAACTCGGTCATCGCTATACCGACGCGCCGGTACTCGACGACGTGTCGCTGACGCTCGCCGCGGGCCGCATCGGCTGCATACTCGGACCGAGCGGCTGCGGCAAGACCACGCTGCTGCGTTGCATCGCCGGTTTCGAGCGTATCGAGCACGGGGAAATCAGCGCCGACGGCGTGCTGCTCAGCTCCGCGAACCTGCACGTGCCGCCCGAGCAGCGTCGCATCGGGATGGTGTTCCAAGACTACGCGCTGTTACCGCACCTGAGCGCGGCCGAAAACGTGGCGTTCGCGCTGCACGGCAGGCCGCGGCGGGATTCGCGCGTTTTGGCGTTGCGCATGCTCCAGCGCGTCGGCCTGGAGCGTTTCGCGGAGCGCTATCCGCACGAACTGTCCGGCGGCCAGCAGCAGCGCGTCGCGCTCGCGCGGGCGCTCGCGCCGGAGCCGCGCCTGCTGCTGATGGACGAGCCGTTTTCGAACCTCGACGTCGGCCTGCGGCACAACCTCGGCCACGAAGTGCGGGAATTGCTGGGACAGCTCGGCACGACCGCGCTGGTCGCCATGCACGATCATCACGACGCGTTCGCACTCGCCGACGACGTCGGCGTGCTGCGCCGCGGCCGCCTGCTGCAGTGGGACAGCGCCTACCGACTGTACCACCGGCCGGCCGATCGTTTCGTCGCGGACTTCGTCGGCAAGGGCGTCTGGCTCGAGGGCCGCGTGAGCAGCGCAAGCGAGGTCGAAACGGAGCTGGGCGCCATCGGCGGCCGGATGGACGAAGGCCTGCCGGCGGGCACGCCGGTCGACGTCCTGCTGCGCCCGGACGACGTCGTGCACGACGACGACAGCCCGCTGCAGGCCGAGGTAATTTCCAAGCAGTTCAAGGGGTCTGAATTCCTGTACGAACTGCGCACCGCGAGCGGCGCGCGGCTCCTTTCATCGGTTCCGAGTCACCACGACCACCCGGTCGGCCGGCCGATCGGCATCCGGTTGCAGGCCGAGCACATCGTCGTGTTTCGCCGCGACTAGCGCCGGCGCTCAGCGCAGCCGGCCCGTGCGGCTCATCAGGTAGAGAAAAATCGGTACGCCGAGCGCGGCCGTCAATGCGCCGACCGGCAGCTGGCGGGGCGCCATCAGCGAGCGTGCCGCCGTGTCGGCAACCACGAGCAGCGCACCGCCGACCAGCGCCGACAGCGGCACGACCAGGCGATGGTCGCTGCCAGAAAGGAGCCGCACGAGGTGTGGCACGACCAGGCCGACAAAGCCGATGACGCCCACGGCCGTGACCGAGATCGACACGGCCAGCGCGGTCGCGGCAAACAGGGCGAAACGGTACGCCGTGACCGGCAGGCCGAGAATGGCGGCCTCGGTCTCGCCGCGCGCGAGCACGTTCAGCTCGCGCGCGGCCAGCGTCGCCCCGGCGCCGAGCAGTGCGAGCAGCGCGAGCAGCCGGCCCGGCGCCTGCGCGAAACTGAGGTCGCCCATCAGCCAGAACAGCATGCCGCGCAGGTGCGCGTCGGGGCTCAGGGCGAGCAGTAGCGTCGTGACGGCGCTGAAGCCGGCCGCGAGCACGACGCCGGTCAGCAGCAGCCGGGTCGGCGTCCACGAACCGCTGCCGCGCGCGATGGTGAAAACGAGCAGGTTCGCGCCGAGCGCGCCGGCGAAAGCGGCGCCGTCCACGGCGGCCATGCCGGCACCCGCCGCCATCATCGCGAGCGCGGCCACGGCGGCGCCGCCCGAGGTGCCGAGAATGTACGGTTCCGCAAGCGGATTGCGCAGCAGCACCTGCATCAGGACCCCGGCAACGGCGAGCAGGCCGCCGACGGCGAAGGCGGTCAGCGCGCGCGGCAGGCGCAGTTCGAGCACTACGGCGCGCACGGTGTCCTCGGCCGTGCCGCCGAGCGCGGCCAGCACGTCCGCCGCGCCGAGCTGCGCGCTGCCCGTGAACAGGGCGAGCGCGAGCGCAGCGAGCGCAAGGACGAGAGCCGCGGCGAAGAGGCCTGCGGCCGTCCTCGGGCGCTGCGGGCGTTCCTCGGGGCAGCTCGGCATGGCAACGTCGCGGGCGGGTGAAGGGCTAGGCTAATCAAAGGGCTAGCGACGCACAAGCCGGCGCTGACGCTTTGCATGCGGGGCGCCAACGGATGAATAATGGCTGGCCTATGAGCAGCGACTCGATAGACAGTGAGGGCTTCCGCGCAAACGTCGGCATCATCCTCGCGAACGACGCGGGCAAGCTGTTGCTCGCCGGCCGCATTGGCAGCAAGGGCTGGCAATTTCCGCAGGGCGGCATGCTGGCCAGCGAGTCGGCGGAGCAGGCCATGTATCGCGAGCTGAACGAGGAGGTCGGCCTCGAGCCGGACGACGTGCGCGTGCTGGCCGCGACCGACGACTGGCTGCGCTACCGGCTGCCGAAAAAATACCTGCGGCGCGGCAGCAAGCCGCTGTGCATCGGCCAGAAGCAGCGCTGGTTCCTGCTGCGCCTGCAGGCGTCCGAGGATCGCCTGTGCCTGGATGCGAGCGATTCCCCGGAATTCGATCGCTGGCGCTGGGTGGATTTCTGGCGCCCGGTGAACGAGGTCATCTACTTCAAGCGGCGCGTGTACGCGCAGGCGCTGCACGAGCTCGGGCCACACCTGTACCCGGACGGGCTGCCGCCGCGTCCGCGCTGGTGGCCACAGCGCTGGCGCGCCGTGTTCGACAAGGACATCGCGACGCTCGAGCGGCGGCGCGAAGCGGCTGGCCGCGCCGGCTGAGCCCGTCGTTCAGAACGGCTTGGCGACGGCCAGGCCGACGATGCCGAGCAGGAACACGACCGGGATCTCGTTGAACCAGCGCAGCCATGTCGTCTTGTCCGGGCGCTCGCCCGCGGCGAGCCGCGCGATCCAGCGGCGGCAGCGCAGGTGGTAAACGATGAGGCCGGCCAGCAGGACGAGCTTGACGCGGAACCAGCCGATGCCGAGCAGCGCCGGGTTCAGCCACAGCAGCAGCAGGCCGAACACGATGGTCAGCGCGGCACCTATCGTCATGATCGCGTACAGGCGCCGCTCCATGATCCCGAAGCGTTCGAGCCCCGGCCGGTCCGCCGTGTCCGCGTGGTAGATGAAGAGCCGTGGCAGGTAGAACAGTCCGGCGAACCACGTCACCATGAAGGCGACATGCAAGGCCTTGATCCACAAGTACAACCCGGCTGAATACATGCTTTCGTCCCGGCTCCGGTCAGCGCACAGGGCAAGCCGCGGCGGCAGTCCGTTTTCGTGACCTGCCGCACTTCCGGTCGCCCGGTACCGCGCGTAACATAACGTTTTTTCGCGAAGAGCGGATCGTTTTGGGCAAGTCCCCGGCCAATATCAGCGGAATTCCGACCTGGCTGGCGCGCAGCGCGCTCGCGCTCGCCGTCGTTCTCGGCGGCTACCTGACGTTCGAGCTCGGGCGGATCCAGGCCGGCTACAACGTCGCCGACGCGGCGGCCGAGCGCGCCGCCTTCGAGCGGCAGATCGTCGCGCTGTCGGACGAGGTCATCGCGCTGGAGGAGCAGATCGCCCTGCTGCAGACGCACCGCGACATCGACCGCGCCGCCTACAAGGACGTCGAGGCCAGCCTCGCCGAGCTGCAGCGCAAGATCCAGGAACAGCGCGACGCGATCGAGTTCTATCGCGGCATCATCTCGCCGGCCGACGGCGGCCGCGGACTGCGCGTGCAGGACCTGAAGCTGGTCAAGGCGAACGACGAGGGGCTCTACAACCTGCGCCTCGTGCTGGTGCAGGTGAAACAGCACGACCGCAGCGTTACGGGCGAGGTCGAGTTCACGCTCGACGGCGCGCAGAACGGCGTCGCGCGCACCTACACGCTCGACGAACTGCTGCCGGCCGACGAGGATTCGAGCTGGCCCTTCTCGTTCCGCTACTTCCAGGACTTCGACCGGCAGCTCAAGCTGCCGGACGGTTTCCGGCCCGAACGCATCAACATCGAAGTGAAGTCGCGCACCAAGTCGGTCGCGAGTGTCAAACAGAGTTATCTCTGGCAGACGAGCCAGAGCTGAGGAGTCTCCATGTTCGGACGCAAGCCCACGCACCACACCGTCATCGACACGCTCGTCGGCGGCAATTCATCCGTTGCCGGCGACCTGCATTTCGCCGGCGGCTGCCACGTCGACGGTACCGTCAAGGGCAACGTCACGGCCGACCCGGAGTCGAAATCCTCACTGACGGTATCGGAGGACGGGACGATCGAGGGCGGTGTCACGGTCCCCTACGTCGTGCTGAACGGCATCGTGCGCGGGGACGTGGCCGCCAGCCAGCGGGTGGAACTCGGGCCCACGGCGCGAGTCATTGGCAATGTGTATTACAATCTGATCGAGATGGCGATCGGCGCCGAGATCAACGGCAAGCTGGTCCACCAGCCGGAAGGCCAGGTGCCGCTGCTGGAGCGGACCAACCGGATGGAGGTGACTCCGGCAACCGCGGCCAAGGCCGCCGGCAGCTCCTGAGCCCGATCGCCCGACGACAAGACACGAGAGCTATGACAGGCAAGCAGACAGCAACGGGCGCGATGCCGCCTCCGCCGATCGTCTTCACCGACGCGGCTGCGGACAAGGTCAGCGAACTGATCCGCGAGGAAGACAACCCGGAACTCAAGTTGCGGGTATTCGTCTCCGGTGGCGGCTGTTCGGGCTTCCAGTACGGCTTCACCTTCGACGACAAGATCGAGGACGGCGACAGCTCCGTCGAGAATCGCGGCGTGACCTTGCTGGTCGACCCGATGAGCGTCCAGTACCTGATGGGCGCAGAGATCGACTACAAGGAAGACCTGCAGGGCGCGCAGTTCGTGATTCGCAATCCGAATGCGCAGACCACCTGCGGCTGCGGGCAGTCGTTCAACGTCTGAGGTAAGCTTGGGCCCAGCTACCCGCGGCCACAGGACGGTTCCATCAGCGTTGCTGCCGAAAAACCGCAGGCATCCTCAACCACAGCGACCGAGTCGCCCGAGGTCATCGCCGCGGTCGACCTGGGTTCCAACAGTTTCCACATGATCGTCGGTGAGCTGCGCCACGGCCAGCTCATCATCATCGACCGCCTGCGCGAGAGCGTGCGCCTGTCCGAGGGTCTCGAGGTCAGCGGCGAAATCAGCGACGCTGCCCGCGACCGCGCACTCTACTGCCTGTCGCGCTTCGGCGAGCGCCTGCGCGCGATGCATGCCTCGAGCGTGCGCGCCGCCGGCACCAGCACACTGCGCCGCGCGCAGGACAGCCGCGAATTCCGGGCCCGGGCCGAGCGCGCGCTCGGCCACCCGATCGAGGTCATCTCCGGCATCGAGGAGGCACGCCTGATCTACAACGGCGTGCTGCACAGCCTGCCGCCGTGTCCCGGCAAGCGCCTGGTGCTCGACATCGGCGGCGGCAGTACGGAGCTGATTCTCGGCGAGGCCGAACGCACGCTGCACCTGGAGAGCCTGCACCTCGGCTGCGTCGCGATGACCGAGCGCTTTTTCGGTGACGGCCGGACCAGTCGCGAGAACTTCGATCGCGCCCGCATCGCCGCGCGCCTGGAGCTGCGCCCGGTCAAGTCATTCTTCCGCGGCCTGGACGGATTCGAGGCGATCGGCTGCTCCGGCACCTTTCGCGCGACCGAGCGCGTCGCCCGCACCACCGGCGTCGTCGACCACGGCCTGACCGCGGACGCGGTCGAGGCGCTGATCGCGCGCGTGATCGAGTTCGGCCGCATCGACGCCCTGTCCCTGCCCGCACTGTCCGAACGGCGCGCGCAGGTCTGGCCCGGCGGGCTCGCCATTCTCGTCGAGTTGCTGAAGGTACTGCACATCCCGCGGCTCGACGTCTCGGACGGGGCCCTGCGCGAAGGCCTGTTGTACGAATTGCTGGGTCGCCTGCAGCACGAGGACGCGCGGCGGCGCTCGGTCGAGGCGATGGCCCGCCGTTACCACGTCGACGAGCAACAGGCAGAACGGGTCGCCGGCACCGCGAGCGCCTTGCTCGCACAGTGCGCCGGGGACTGGGACCTGAAATCGCCGCTCGCGGCCGACATGCTCGACTGGGCCGCGCGTCTGCACGAGATCGGTCTCGACATTTCGCACGACGGCTACCAGCGGCACGGCGCCTACATCGCCGCGAACGCCGACATGCCCGGGTTCCCGTGGACCGAACAGTCCCTGCTCGCCTACCTGATCGCCAGCCAGCGCCGCGCGCTGAACTCGCGGGCCGGCGCCAGGCTGCCGGGCGGCTGGCGCCGCAAGGGGCTGCGGCACGCAGTCTTCGAGCGGACGGTTTTCCCGGCTTTTGGCAACCGCAGCGCGGAGCCGCTGCCAGACATCCGGCTGGCGGTGGGCAAGCAGTCGATCACGCTGGCTTTTCCGCAGACCTGGCTCGACGAAAACCCGCTGACGCTCGCCGACCTGGAGCGCGAGCGCGGTTACCTGCAGGCTGCGGGATTCGCGCTCGCGGTCGAAGGCGTAGCCCAATCTGGCGTTCAGCCGGGCGAGTAGCCGGCCAGTTCCGCGAGCAGCGCGATCTGCGTGGAAATGCGTTTTTCTCCGGTGGCGGCTGACAGCCGCGTATAGCGCCCGTCGCCGCCCAGTTCCCAGGCATTGCAGTTGTCGGCCAGCTGCAGTTCGAGGTCACGCTGCAGGCGCTCCTTCAGTGGCCGCTGCCGGATCGGGAAGCAGGCCTCGGTTCGGCGGAAGAAGTTGCGATCCATCCAGTCTGCGCTCGCGCAATAGAACTCGTCGTTGCCGCCGTTGGCGAACCAGTAGACGCGCGCGTGTTCGAGGAAGCGCCCGACGATCGAGCGCACGCGGATGTTTTCCGAGAGTCCTGCCACGCCGGGCCGCAGCGAGCACATGCCGCGCACGATCAGTTCGATCTCGACGCCTGCCCGCGAGGCCCGGTACAGCGCGTCTATGATCTGTGGCTCGATCAGCGCGTTGACCTTGGCGACGATGCGCGCCTTGCGGCCGGCTTCGGCGTGTCCGATCTCGCGCTCGATCCAGCGCACGAGCGTCTTGAACAGGTCGAAGGGCGCGGTGACGATACGATCCAGGTCGCGCGCCTCGGTCAGGCTGGTCATCTGCATGAACAGCTTGTGCACATCCTCGCCGAGACCCTGGCTCGCGCTCAGGTAGCCGTAGTCGGTGTAGACCCGCGACGTGCCCGGATGGTAGTTGCCGGTGCCCAGGTGCACGTAGCGGCGGATGCGGTCCTGTTCGCGGCGCACGACCATCGACATCTTGGCGTGCGTCTTGTAGCCCACGAGTCCGAACACGACGTGGGCGCCGGCTTCCTGCAGGCGGTTGGCGAGCGAGATGTTCGCGGCCTCGTCGAAGCGCGCCATCAGTTCGACGATCACGGTCACTTCCTTGCCGGCGCGCGCCGCCTCGACGAGCCGGTCGACGATCGGCGAGGCGGCCCCGGTACGGTACAACGTCTGCTTGATCGCCAGCACCTGCGGGTCCGCGGCCGCGGCCGCGATGAAGTCGACCACGGGCGTGAAGGACTGGTACGGGTGATGCAGGAGTACGTTCTGCTTTTTGAGCACGTCAAAGACGTTTTCGCCGCTGGTCAGGGCGGCCGGTACGCCTGCCGTGAAGGGCGGGTAGAGCAGTTCCGGCCGCTGCACCATGTCGCAGACAGTGACCAGCCGGTTCAGGTTGACCGGCCCGTCCACGGCGAACAGGTCGCCGCGGTCCAGCGAAAAATGATCCAGCAGGAAGTCGCAAAGGTCGTCCGGGCACTGCCGGCTGATCTCGAGGCGCACTGCCTCGCCGTAGCGACTCGCGGCGAGTTCGCCCTCGAGAGCGCGGACCAGGTCGTCGACTTCTTCGTCGTCCACGAACAGGTTGCTGTTGCGGGTGACGCGGAACTGGTAGCAGCCGTCGACCTGCATGCCCGGGAAAAGATCGTGTACGTGCTCGTGAATGATCGACGACAGGAACACGTAGGACTCGCCGCCCGCTTCGCCGAGCGCGGCCGGCAGCCGGATGATGCGCGGCAGCGAGCGCGGCGCCTGTACCACGGCACGATGCCGTCGCCGGCCGAACGCATCGCGGCCTTTCAGGCGCACGATGAAATTCAGGCTCTTGTTCAGGATCCGCGGAAAGGGCCGTGACGGGTCCAGCGTCAGCGGTGTCAGCACCGGGACCACCTGGTCCTCGAAGAAATTGCGCAGCCACGCCCGCTGCTTGGCCGTCCAGTTCTCGCGGCGCGGGAAGTGGATGCGCTGCTCCGCGAGTGCCGGGAGCAACACGTCGTTCAGCAGGGTGTACTGGTCGCGGATCAGGCGCAGCGAACGCCGGCGCACCTCCTCGAGTATCTGCGGAGGGGTCATGCTGTCGGGCCCGGGGGCCGGCGCGCCGATCTCCTCGAGCTGCTTCAGCGAGGCGACGCGGATCTCGAAGAACTCGTCGAGATTCGTGCACGAAATGCACAGGAACCGGAGCCGCTCCAGCAGCGGATTCTCCGGGTCGGCGGCATGATCGAGCACTCGCTGGTTGAACTCTAGCAGGCTCAGGTCACGGTTGATGAAGCGCTCGACGGGCGCGCTGGCGGCGCTGTCTGCGGCGACTTCGACAGGCTTGACGCCCAAGGTTCGCTCCTGCGGTGCGGCGGGCCGGTCAGTATAGCAACGCGATGCTACGCGTCCGTTGAGCCGGCGTAGATCCCGCCGAGTACCACCGCCGCGCCGGCGCCGGTCACCCCGGGGAGATTGCCCGGCAGGCCGTCGACGCGACGGGCCGCAAGCCAGGCGAAGGCTGCCGCCTCGATCCAGGCGGGGTCGAGTCCCGCCGCCGCCGTGGTGGCGAGCGGCATCGGCGCGAGCCAGGCCGCGATGCGCCGCATCAGCTCGGCGTTGTGCACGCCGCCGCCGCAGGCGAAGACCCGGCCGGTCCCGGGCGCGTGACGCCGCACCGCGTCCGCGATCGTCCGTGCCGACAGCTCGCACAGCGTGGCTTGCACATCGGCCGGGTCACTGCCCGGCTGCGCTGCGAGTTGCGCCTGCAGCCAGTCGTCGTTGAAGTATTCGAAGCCGGTGCTCTTCGGCGGCGCCGCGGCGAAGTAAGGGTCCGCGAGCATGCCATCCAGTAGTGCCTCGTCGACGCGGCCCGACGACGCCCAGCGTCCGTCTTCGTCGCAGGGCAGGTCACGGCAGCTCCGGCTCCAGGCATCCATCAGCGTGTTCGCCGGCCCGGTGTCGAAGCCGCCCGGCTCGCCGCCCGCCGGCAGGAGCGTGACGTTGGCGAAGCCGCCGAGGTTCAGCACGACGCGCGACTCGGCCTCGTCGCCGAACAACCAGGCGTGAAAGGCCGGTGCCAGCGGTGCCGCCTCGCCGCCCGCGGCCAGGTCGCGCCGCCGGAAATCGGCAACCGTGGTGATACCGGTGCCGTGAGCAATGAGGTTCGGGTCGCCGATCTGCAACGTGTAAGGTGCGGCGCCGCGCGGCTGGTGGCGCAGCGTCTGGCCGTGACTGCCGATCGCGACGACGTCGCGACCAGCGGTGCCGGAGGCCTCGAGCAACCCGAGCGCCGCGTCGCGAAACGCCAGGCCGACTTCGCGATCGAGTCGGCAGACCTCGTCGACATTGCAGTCGCCGGGACGGCGGCTCGCGGCGAGCAGCCGCTCCTGCAGCTTCGGGGGGTAGGCGGTCGCGCGGACGGCAAGCAGCTCGCATTGCCGGTCGCCCAGCGCAACCAGCGCGGCGTCGATCGCGTCCATGCTGGTGCCGGACATCAGGCCGATGAACAGCCGTCGCCGTTCCGGGTCGCTCACGTTTTTACTCGACGTACGCGGCGGCGATCTGGGTTCGCTTGTAGCGATTGAGCTCTTCGAGCAGCGGCTCCGCGGCGGCCAGGAACGCACCGCGGTACTCGTCGCGAATCGGGTCGGCCTGCGGCAGGCTCACCGTGCGCGGATTTCGGTGCACGCCGTTGATCCGGTATTCGTAGTGCAGGTGCGCTGCGGTCGCGAGCCCGGTACTGCCGACGAAACCGATCGTCTGGCCCTGGCGCACGCGCGTGCCGTTGCCGGCGTTCTTCGCAAATCCGGACAGGTGTGCGTACAGCGTCGTGATATTGCCGCCGTGCTGCAGGATCACGGTATTGCCGTAGCCACCCTTGCGGCCGCGGAAAATGACCTTGCCGTCGCCGGCCGCCTTGACCGGCGTGCCCTGCGGCGCCGCGTAGTCGACGCCCTTGTGCGCCCGAATCGTGTTCAGGATAGGGTGCCGCCGCCGCGGGTTGAAGCTCGAACTGATGCGGGTGAAGTCCACGGGCGCGCGCACGAAGGCCTTGCGTACGCTGCGGCCGTCGGGCGTGAAGTAGTCGGAGTTGCCGTCCGGGTCGACGAAGCGAATGGCCTGGTAGGTGCGGCCGTTGTTGTTGAACTCCGCCGCGACGATCTCTCCGGTCGTGACGAAGCGGCCGTCCTGCCAGATTTCCTCGTACAGCAGGAAGTAGTCGTCGCTCCGGCGTATGTCGAGTACGAAGTCGATGTCCCAGGCGAAGATGCCCGCCAGGTTCATTATCAGCTTGTCGGGCAGTCCTGCCGACGCCGCGCTCTCGAACAGCGAGCTATCGATGCGCCCGTAAGCCTGGCGACGGCGTATCTCTATCGGTCGTTCCAGCATCTCGGCCCGGAAGCCCTCTTCGGCGCGGGACACGAGCAGTGCTTCGGTCAGGCTGAGTTCGCGATAGAGACTCATGAGCCGTCCGTCGTCGTGGCGGATCTCCAGCGTGTCGCCGGGACGCAGCATGCGCAGGTGGCGACCGGCGTCCGGCAGGCCCGCGATGCGTGCCAGGTCGCCGAGGCTGATGCCGTGCTTGCGGAACAGGCGTTCGAGTGTATCGCCGCGGCTGATCGTGTGCCGGATGCTGGCGTACACCGGTTCCGGCGGCAGCGCCAGCGGCGGGTGGAAAGCGGGCGGTGCAACGGCGGCCGGCGCTGTGTGGTGTTCAGCGATGGCGGCCGGGGCTGTCGCGCCGAGCGGGTACAGTTCAAAGGGCTGTGCGTCACGATAGAGGTCGGCGAGCGCCCGTTCGACGCTGTCCGGTACGGCTCGCGCGACCGGGGCTTCGTCGAGCGTGCCGGCCGCGTTCTGCATCGTCAGCAGGCCGGCCAGCGCGACCAGCGGCAGCCCGAATCCGGCGGCGAACCACGGCCAGGCACGGCGACGCCGGTCTACGGGTGCGGCGATTGGCTTGTAGTCGTGAAGCAGCGGGCTCGGCGTTCTGCGCACTGCCGTCATCTCCCCCGGGGTAAATTTGGCCGTACTCTACAGCGGCCGCATTGATCGGTCAAAGAAAAGCTCTCAAAATCATCGCTTTAATGTCCGGAGCTAAGGCAGCTTCTGGCGCATGACGGCGCCCCGGCCGGTCGCCGCCGCGGACCGCGCCGCCGCGCTTCCCTCGCGAGTCGGGAATGCTACAGTTCCGCCCCTGTACGGCAATCGCTGCAACCACCCATCGAGTTCCATGACCAAGCACAGTGAACAGCTCGGCGAACTGACCCGCGGCTGTGATGAAGTGCTGCCCGCGGGCGGCCTGGAGGAAAAACTCGGTTCCGGGCGGCCGCTGGTCGTGAAGGCCGGCTTCGATCCGACCGCGCCGGACCTGCACGTCGGCCACACCGTGCTGATCAACAAGATGCGCCGCTTCCAGGAGGACGGGCACGACGTCGTGTTCCTGATCGGCGACTTCACCGGGATGATCGGCGACCCGAGCGGCAAGAACGCGACGCGCCCGCCGCTGTCGACCGAGGAGATCGCGGAGAACGCGCGCACCTACGAGACGCAGATCTACAAGATTCTCGATCCGGAGCGCACGCGGATCGAGTTCAATTCCACCTGGATGACCCCGATGGGCGCGGCCGGGCTGATCCGGCTGGCCGCGCAGCACACCGTCGCACGCATGCTCGAGCGCGACGACTTCAGCAAGCGCTACGCGGCCGGGCAGCCGATCGCGATCCACGAGTTCCTGTACCCGCTGGTGCAGGGCTATGACTCCGTCGCGCTCGAGGCGGACGTCGAACTCGGCGGCACGGATCAGAAGTTCAACCTGCTCGTCGGCCGCCAGCTGCAGCAGGTTTACGGGCAGCCTCCCCAGGTGGTCATGACGATGCCGCTGCTCGAGGGGCTCGACGGCGTGCAGAAGATGTCGAAGTCGCTCGGCAACTACATCGGTATCACGGAGGCGCCCGGCGAAATGTTCGGGAAGCTCATGTCGATCTCGGACGACCTGATGTGGCGCTATTTCGAGCTCCTGAGTTTCAGGCCCGTCGCGGAGATCGGCGCATTGAAAAAGGCGGTGGGCGAGGGCCGCAATCCCCGCGACGTGAAGTTCGAGCTCGCGGCCGAGATCGTTGCGCGCTTCCACGACCGGGCGGCGGCGGAGGCGGCACAGGCGGAGTTCATCGCCCGTTTTCGCCAGGGGGCGATGCCCGAGGACATGCCCGAGCTGACCGTGGCCGCGGAAAACGGCGCACTCGGCATTGCGCACCTGCTGCGCGCGGCGGGTTTGGTCGCGAGCACCTCCGAGGCCTTCCGGATGATCCGCCAGGGTGCCGTGCGGGTCGACGGCGAGCGCGTCGAGGACCGCGAGCGGACGATGCCGGCCGGTAGCCGACACGTGTACCAGGTGGGTAAACGCCGTTTCGCCCGCGTCACGCTGACCTGACGGGCGCGGCGGGACGGGCGCGAGCGACCCCGGGGAGTGCCCGCGGCACGCGGCCGTGCCCCGGGCGGAAGCACTGAAACGCCTGTTTTTCCGGGAAAAACGAACGGCAACCGGGCGCGCGCCGCGGCGATCTGCCGGCGCCGGGAAATAAATTCGAAATAGTGGTTGACCGGGGACGTTTCGTCGCTATAATGCCCCGCTCGCTGAGGGGACAACGCCTCTCGGCCGGACCCCGAAAACCTTATTGCAGGCGCCTTCCGGCTGTTGATTGCCACCAAGTCGCCTGTATAATTGTGGGTCTGCTTTGCTCCGGCGCCAGTCACGTCAATCTGGTCTTCCGCCCTCCCGGGCGATGGTCAGACGGCACACTGCCCCCGGAACAAAGGCGCTCTTTAACAATGTAACCAGATAATTTGTGTGGGAGCTCGCGTTGGAGTTCGCCCAGAGGCGAAATCAACGTGAGAACCTGAGTTCAATTTTTTAGTAATTCAGGGATCACGTACTTCACATCGAAGCTCAAAGCTTTGAACTGAAGAGTTTGATCCTGGCTCAGATTGAACGCTGGCGGCATGCCTAACACATGCAAGTCGAACGGAAACGATGGGAGCTTGCTCCCAGGCGTCGAGTGGCGGACGGGTGAGTAACACTTAGGAATCTGCCCAGTAGTGGGGGATAGCCCGGGGAAACTCGGATTAATACCGCATACGCACTACGGTGGAAAGCAGGGGATCTTCGGACCTTGCGCTATTGGATGAGCCTAAGTCGGATTAGCTTGTTGGTGGGGTAAAAGCCTACCAAGGCGACGATCCGTAGCTGGTCTGAGAGGACGATCAGCCACACTGGGACTGAGACACGGCCCAGACT
>ERZ869936.947-NODE-947-length-23368-cov-19.038562_pt1 | contig 23368 bp, 17 predicted proteins | sample MGYA00520876_ERZ869936 | MGnify/ENA primary metagenome ERZ869936 (study PRJEB32218, sample SAMN09650985) | biofilter metagenome | isolation source: enrty point of leading RO module | place: Saudi Arabia: Thuwal, RO plant located on Red Sea | collected 2016-02-17 ...
TTTGCCGCAGGATGCCGAGCAATTCTTCGAATGTCACCGTTCGTTGATGTGCTATATCGACGAACGACTACACGTCGTTCCCGACAAGGCACATACAAGAGGTGCGCTGTGCGGGATTTGTGCGGGGTGGCGATTGACCAAAGAAAAAGGACTTACGCCTCATCGGCGCAAGTCCTTTTGTAGGCAATGGCCGAGGAGGGGCTCGAACGATCGGCGTTTTCCCTGAGGAAGAACGCCTTCGACGCCGATTGCGCTGCAAAAAGCGCTGCACTCGTCCGATTGTCGCCCGAATTGGATGTCAAAATCAAGGCATGGCTGGAGCTTTGTCCGATCGAGCTTACGGAACAACAGGTAGTGGACCTGCTGAAGTCGCTCGAACTGAAATTCACGTAGCCTCGCCGAGCAGTCAATAGACGCCTAATCAACAGACCGCTTTGCCAGTCCCAGCGCGACGGCGAACCCGATCATCGCGTCGATGACGAACTGAATGTGCTCGTCCAAGTCCACGCCCAAATCCGCCGCCCCGCGCACGATGTCCTCCCGGCTGACGTTGGCGGCAAAACTTTTCTGCTTCATCTTCTTCTTCACGCTCTTGGCCTTCATCCCCCTTATCCCCTGGGGCCGGACCATGGCCACGGCCGTGCAGAAGCCGGCCAGCTCGTCGCAGGCGTACAGGGCCTTATCCATGAGCGAGACCCGTGGGCAGTCCGCCAGGTAGTCGGCGTGCGACTTGATTGCGTAGATCACATCCTCGGGATAACCGCGCGCGGCCAAGATCTCGGCGCCCTTGAGAGGGTGGTCCGGGGCATTCGGCCAGCGCTCGTAGTCGAAGTCGTGCAGCAGGCCGACAATGCCCCACTTCTCTTCGTCCTCGCCGAATTTCCGCGCATAGGCCCGCATCGCCGCCTCGACCGCCAGCATGTGCTTCCGGAGGCTGTCGCTCTCGGTGTACTCGCAAAGCAGGGCGTAGGCGTCGTCTCGGTGCATGGTTCAAGGGCTCTTCAGTGCAGGAGGAGCCATTCTATCCCGCTGCGCTGCGGTTCGTTAGGACCGGTGGGACCCATAACGGCGCCAGCTTCCCAAAGTCATCTGTTGATCCACAAGCACACCGGCAGACGGCAAAGCCCGGCGGCCTTCGCGCCTACCTTCGCTGAAGACCGGCCGTTCGACTCCGGCTGATCTTGCCGCTACTCAATTCGTCTACCGTCCATGGTCATAACTGAGAGCTTTCCTGGTTGAGCACAGAGATACGGTCGGTTCTCCAAATCCTTTGTGTCGGGCTGTTTGTTCAATGCCGCCTACCAATACAGCGACATTCACACGCCTTTGTAACACAACAACGGTCGCAACTCACGTATGATCCGCGTCAGTTCTTTCTGTGCCCGCATGACCAAGCGGATATCCTTGTATGCCGCCGGGGCTTCATCGCGGAGCGCATCGGCGCGACGGTGATCGTACCAGATGCCGTCGAGTTGGTGACGAAGCTGTTTCCTGCTGACCGACTTCTTGGCCTCGGTACGACTTAGCCTGCGACCGGCACCATGTGAGCTTGAGCAGAGCGACTGCTCACAGCCCCGGCCTGCGACGTGATAGCTCGTCGTGCCCATAGAGCCAGGAATGATGCCCGGGTCATCGAGCTGAGCGGACTGGGCACCCTTTCGATGGACCCAGAGCTGCTGGCCAAAGTGGTCTTCCCGCCGGACGTGGTTGTGGTTGGCGTGAATAAGAGATTCGCGACCCACGCCGACTCCGAAGAGGTCGAGCATCAAGCCCGCTACGCCGTCGATAATGGCGAGGCGATTCATCTCGGCGTACTGCTCTGCCCAAGCAACATCGGCGAGGTAGGCACGACCCTCGTCCGTCTCGGAATCAAAGTGAGGAAGACCTGCCGATGGTCGTTGTACCCGATCAAGATGATGAGCCGTAATGGCTTGGCCCATGGCACGAGAACCGCTGTGGACCATGAGCCAGAGCTGTCCATTCTGATCAGCTTGGAACTCCAAGAAGTGGTTGCCCCGGCCGAGCGTACCAAGCTGAACGCGACCGTCGCGCCGTTTACGTTTATCGAGCCGGGAATCGCTCAGTGGTTCACTGTCCAGATCATCTGGTAACCGCTCGGGCATCGTCGCCGCCGAATGCTTGTTGCTAGGTACCCCCTGATACAAGCCCGCGAGTACCCGAGCGGCTGCGCTTTCATCGCTCAGCAGATCGGCGTCCGCATCGAACCGGATGGCCGCCATGCCGCAGCCGATGTCGCTACCGACAGCAGACGGATAGATCAACCGCGACGTGGCAATGACCGTGCCGATACAGACATCCTTTGCTAGATGGACATCTGGCATGACCGCGACATGCTGCACATCATCAGCGCAAGCCAGACGTTCGATCGACTTGTTGACATCGGATGGCATCGGTTCCGCGAGCCACGCGGCAATCTTCGCTTTTGGATGTAGCGCACTCATGGCTGCACCTCCTCACCCCCTTCGGGACCGATAAGATGAAACACGAGCTTCGGCGCCCGTTTCCGCGTGATAGCGGCGGCCACCTCACACCTCAGTCTGCCCGCGACCATCGCCAACCGGTCAAGCACTTTTTGGGCGTGGACCTGTCCTCTAGGTATATCGGCGCGCAATGCAACGGCAAGCTGCGATGCGTCCGGCGCAGGAACGACCGAGACGACCTGCAAGTTGTGTAGCAGCTCGTCGTCGAAGTCGCCCGCCAGCACGAGACCGAGCGTCTCGGCCACCTGATTGCAGAGCTGGATTGCTTTGCGGTTCTTGTTGTCACGCGATTGTCTGGTCTTGAAAAATTCGCGAGGGTCCACGCCGTCGTCTTCGTGGATCTCGCCACAGTGCGCGAGCATCTGCTCGCGCATACGCTTGCTGAGTGTCATATCTACTCTCACAGGTAAGGTGATGACGGCGCATGGATAGCGCCGACAAACTGATCGCCAAAGAAACGTCAGCGGATAGTGAGAGCCTGGCCCTGCTGGGCCAGCAGAAGAGTTACCCCAAACGAGCGCGCAGGCTCAACGACACAGATGTGCAAGCTCGGGATTGCATCGTCGGCCTCCTTTGGGGCAAGAGGTAAAGATTGCCACTACTCGTACTCGGCAAGATTAGTATCGACCGGACGCCAAGTCAAGTTGAGCCCGCCGGCCCCGGGCAATCATCACGACACGCATGCTGGCAGAAAGGTTCGCTATCGAGATCTTCAATGCCTCGCAGCTTTTCGACGGCGAAGGATCTCGTCCCGGTGGGCGGCGATCATGTCATAGAGCACTTGCGGGTCATTGGGGACGTTGCCTCGTCTGAGAACCTCGCGACGAGCCTGAGTTGCTGCCGTACGGCGGGCATGGTAATCGTCGAAGATCTGCACTTCACCGTCCGCCCAGTGGCAAGTGTCATTGTCTGCGATGAAGTGATAGTCCATGCCATACTTTCCAGGCTGCATTTGAGCAACGGTCAATGCCTGCTGTCGCATGATGGCCGAGGGAGCCGCATAGCAGACAAACCCACCGCGCCGGAACATTTGCTCCGATTTGAAAAGTGGCTTGCTGTCCTCGTACCACAGCCAGTCATTGCCGTGAAACTCGTGCGTCGAATCGTACGGGCCCCTCGCTTTTTCCCGCGTCATGGCGGCATCCAGACTGAACGTGTGCCAGCGAATGGTACATAACGGTGGTCCCAATCGACTAATCCGATCTCGAAGAGTCCGCAGCGCACCCTTGGTCTGGCTCGTAAGGTGGGCCGGGAAGAGAAGGATCGGGTCAGAAGGCTCGGCGTCGAAGGGGGTTGGCTTGATGTGCTCGCCATGGATCAGCACTACGGTGCCCGGCTTGCGTTGAAAAGAAAGCCCCCACATGAGTCGAGCCAGCAGTCGAGCGCCGTGCGCGTCACTGAGAATGTGCCACGTATCGTGAAAGTAGTTCGTGCTGTAGGCCACACCCGTATATGGTCGAAGCGAGACCACGCGGAACGTCGCTCTGCACAGCTTTACCAATCGCAGATGTAACTTGAGCCTGTCGCACACCTGCGTCCGGCTACTATATCGTTGTGTCTTGGCGTCACGATTCATGCCGAGTCTGACTCAGACTCAAGGCAACGGGTTCGCGCATCGACTGCGACAAAGCCAGAGCGGTGGATGCTTGCGCCTGCGAAACGTCTTTCGCAGCGGTCGAAATGCCGGTTGATCGTCTGTCTCGAATGTGTATCCGGGTGCAGTACACAGCAAATAAACTGACAAATTCCTAAGATTTTCCTGAACCAACTGAAACCGAGATGCGTCTTTGTGTGTATAGATGGCGGCGGACAATGGCCGATACTGTGGATTATGCCAATCGCACGCCTCCTAACTGAGACAAACAGATGACTTACTTTCGATTCAGTTTGATACATGAACGCCTTACGGAAACGGGCTTTGCCGCGCAAGCGGTGAATCTGCCTCCGTATGATCCTATGCGCTTGTGACACTCGAAATTACGCCTTTCCAAGGCTCGGTGTCACACGGCATCGGGCCTTTTTTAATGGAGTTACGACACTGAGTTTTCACAGAGTGATTTGGGGGCTGGTAGCTGAGACGGCATAGCGTCGGTCTGAAAAACCGGAGACGAGGATTCGAGCGCCTCCCGGCCCACTAGCAACCGAGCCCGCCGAGCGATTAGCGAGGAAAAAAGGGCAAGGGCGGTAGGGAAGTAGAAACAGTACGCGCACAACATGCCCCGTTCGTCTAACGGTCGAGGATAGCGGGCTTTCATTCCGCAGATAGGGGTTTGATTCCCCTACGGAATACTTGCAACAGAACGTAGCGAAGTTTGGCATCGCGCCTGGTCGGGGGCCAGGAGCGACCAACGCTTCGCGTCGGTGCCCGAGGTTCAAATCCTGCCGTTCTGACTGACACGAGAACACTGGGAAGTAGGGTAGTGGCGATCCCGCGTGTTTTGGGAACACGAGATCGTGGGTTCGAGTCCCACCTTCCCAACTTGAGGCGGTAGTCGAGGGCTGGTGGCCCATGCCCGGCTGATAACCGGGCCGCGCTGAGTTCAATTCTCAGGGCTACCACTGGCAAGAGAAACGCGAACCAAACGGCAAGGTGACATGTCGAATCTCCAGCGGTTGAAACAGATACGCCCGACCAAGAATGGGGTCGTGGTGTAACGGCAGCATCCCTGGCTTTTAACCAGGTGGGTGTGGGTTCAAATCCTACCGGCCTCACTTATCGCTGGCGCGTAGCTCAGCGGTGAGAGCGGCGTCCTTATAAGACGCAGGTCGAGGGTTCAACTCCCTCCGCGCCGATTTGAAACAAACGAGTAACACGCGGGACCGAGGTGTTAGCGGCAGCATCCCCGGCTCTTAACCGGTGAGGTCAGGGTTCAAGTCCCTGTGGTCCCACTTACATGCACTGGTCGTCCAGCGGCAGGATACCGCCGTCGTAACGCGGTGACGTGGGTTCGAGTCCCACCCGGTGCTCTTTCGATCTTTGACAATTTAGAAAGCAACTCGCGCCCATGATGTAGTGGCAGCCTACTGCCTTGCCATGGCGGAAGTGTGGGTTCGACTCCCACTGGGCGCTCTGGCGATGCGTGCCCAATGGCACGAGCATACAAACTTAGCTCAAACGGTTAGAGCACCAGACTGCTAATCTGGTTGTTGCGGGTTCGAATCCCGCAGTAACACCACCGCTCGTGTGACTTGCACGCACCGCTAATCAGGACGTGGGGGAGTCTGGCAAGTGAGCGTGTTCCGGAAACACGAGATCGCTGGTTCAAATCCAGCCGTCCTGACTAACTGATGCGGTGGGTCCTGTGTTGGCACGGGAAGGCGGCTGTTAACCGCAACGTCGCAGGTTCGATTCCTGCCTCCGCAGCTTCAACGGAAGGGCAAGCCAACTGGCGATGGCGGCCGTCTCGAAAACGGTTGAGCGATAAGCCTTGAGGGTTCGACTCCCTCTCCTTCCGCCTTGGTGTGTCCTTGGCCGAGCGGCAGAGGCTCCAGGCTTCCAACCTGGCAAGGTGGGTTCGACTCCCACAGGACACTTTTGGAGTTCGCTTTGACCCGAGCATGGCGGGCGATACCACGAATCGGTCGCGGTCGGCGTTGGTCGAGGACACTCCAAAAAGATCGGGGATGGGCTAACGGTACGCTGCCTGGCTTTGAACCAGGAGACGGAGGTTCGATTCCTTCTCCCCGAGCCTTTTGATGACCAGATGTGTCATCGACAAATACTGCGGGGTCGTCTAACGGCAAGACGGGGCGCTCTGAACGCCTTGATGTTGGTTCGATTCCAGCCCCCGCAGCTTACCGAACGGAAGTCATCCGGCTGGATGAGGACGCTGTCTTGAAAACAGCCGGTCGCTGACGCGACTTGTGGGTTCGAGTCCCACGGCTTCCGCTCACAAGATACGGGCTCATCGTCCAACAGAAAGACGTCGGCTCCGCACGCCGAGGATCCGGGTGCAACTCCCGGTGGGTCCACTCAACAACGCAGTCCCGTGGTCCAATGGCGACGACACCTGTCTTACAAACAGGAAACGATGGTTCGACTCCATCCGGGACTATTTTCGTTACGCCCAGATACGCCAATCGGCAGAGCGATCCGGCTTAAACCCGGATGTTTGCAGGTTCGACTCCTGCTCTGGGTACTGGCAAGACATTCGGCTCGGTAGGCAATTGGCAGACCACCTTGGCTTAGAACCAGGGATGCTGTGGGTTCAAACCCCACCTGGGCCACTAACGATGAAATTACGTCCTCGTGGAGCAGCCAGGAGTGCTCGCCTGCCTGTCACGCAGGAGATCGTGGGTTCAAATCCCATCGGGGACGCTCGACAACATGGCACGGTACGCAAACCGGCAAAGCGGCGAAGCTCAAACCTTCGTGACTTTGTGGGTTCGACTCCCACCCGTGCTACTTGAAGCAGAACACGCGTCGGCTGGGCATTGGTGAGCCCCAGTGGCTGTAACCCACCCGCCTTCGGGCTGTGGCGGTTCGACTCCGTCCCGGCGCACTAATGAGGCCCGTTCGTCTAGCGGCAGGATGCGAGACCCTCAATCTCGCGGCATGGGTTCGAGTCCCATACGGGTCACTGATTTGATTCATGGCCAAGTGGTGGAACTGGTATACACGCGACGCTCAGAACGTCGTGCCACTTGCGGGCATGGGAGTTCGACTCTCCCCTTGGCCACTAGAAACACTGCGGGCGGGCCGGCGCTCAGCGAGGTCTCATAAGCCTCGGCGGACGGGTTCGACTCCCGTGCCCGCGATTGACATGACCAGGTACGCAAACAGGCAAAGCGAGCAGGCCGAGAACCTGTGAATTTGTGGGTTCGACCCCCATTCTGGTCACCTTGGAATGGTCCCGTGGTCCAACGGCGAAGACGCCTGTGTGACATGCAGGAGAGTGATGGTTCGACTCCATCCGGGATCACTCGGACAACGATGGTCTGTAAGTGTTGCGGCCGCACGCCGCCGTGGTAAGGCGGAAGACCGGGTTCAATTCCCGGACGGACCTCTTGATGAAGGGCCTACATGCCGATGGGGGCGAGTCGGGTTTGCACCCTGACTGTGATGGGTTCGACTCCCATTAGGTCCACTAACGGGCTGATGGTCCAACGGGACGACACCGCCCTGGCGTGGCGGCCCCGTTGAGTCGGAGACAGGGCGGGTTCGACTCCCGGTCGGTCCACTGAGATACGGAAGGTAGCCGGATACGGTTTGCCGGGCCGCACTGCTAATGCGTGCCTCCTCACGGAGATATGGGTTCAAATCCCATGCCTTCCGCTTGCCACCGGATGACAGTGGTGGGCTCGATGGTGAAACGGACGATCATACCGGGCTTCTAACCCGGCGTTCCAGGTTCAAATCGTGGTCGAGCTACTAGCAACCGAGGCCGCCGAGCGATTAGCGAGGAGAGAGGCCGAGGGCGGTAGATAGAAAAGAAACGGAAGGGCTACCCGATTGGTGACGGGAGCCGGTTGGAAACCGGTCGAGCGAAAGCCTTGCGGGTTCAACTCCCGCTCCTTCCGCTGATAAGGGCTCGCCGTGTGTTGCGGCGACAATGTGAGGAGCGTACCAGGAGGATAGGATCATGAACGCGCAAGTGATCGAACGACAGTTCAAGAAGATCGGTGCGCGCGCCAAGATCAATGCAGACGCTCAGCGGTTCGGCGGAGCGATTCGCCTCGATATCGGCCATGACCGGCAAGGCGAGTTCTTCGACGTTGGTGTCGGTCGAACGCGTGACCTGTGCGTGGCAGACGCGCAACCCCGTATTCGGCACCTGTTGCTCGTGTCTCGTCAGAACGACGGAAATCACAAGTTTCTGTGCGGTCACGACGAGCGGCACTGGTTTGTCGCCGCGGTGCCTGAGCGCATCACGGTGTCGAGCGTGCAGACGGCATTTGAGGCGCTGAAGCCGGCAGCGGTTCTGCAGCGCCAGGAGCAGCTGAAGGTCAATCGACGAAAGCGGAATCGACGGCGTAACGAAGCGTTCGTCCGCCAGGGCGAATGGTTCTTCGTTCCCTTGCCGGAGCAGTTCCGTATCGACGAGCGTTTGATCTTCCGTAACGAACCGATTTCGCGCGGACGCGGAAAGCCGCATATCTGCGAGGAGTTGGTTCGCCAGGGTGGTGAGCTGGTTTATGTGAGTGGTCGACATCCGAACGGATTGACTGAGGCGCAATACCGTAAGCTACTCAATCGCCGACCTGAGCTGCGGAAGGTAGCCTGGGTTGCGCAACGGCGTAATCCTCAGGTTTACGTTCGCGGCAAGATCCGCCATTCGGATCACAAGACGATTGTCTTGAACGGATGGCACCAGGTGCTCATGAATACCGAAACTCAATCGGTGGCCATGCGACACGTGGCGTTTATCGACTGAGAACCCCGCTCGTCGTAGTAATGGCTACGGCGGGCGGGAATTATGGTGTCCGTGGTGTACGTGGTACGCACGCCTGCCTGTGAAGCAGGAAGTGAGGGTTCGACTCCCTTCGGATACCCCTTTACGAGTTGAGTACGGAGTGGCAGCGACGCCGCAACCGGCGTCAACATTGCATTCCGTTTCGCCTCGACAAACAAAACACAGGAGTGTGCTTCTGGGAAGCAAGCGGCCTCCAAAACCGCGTGAGCAGGGTTCGATTCCTTGCACTCCTGCTAATGCCGACGTGGCTCGACCTAGAAAGGCGCCTGTCTTGTAAACAGGATGATGCTGGTGCGAATCCAGTCGTCGGCCCCATATATGAATATGTCTCGATGGTGTAGTGGATAGCATCGGACCCTCCGAAGGTCTGGGCCCTGGTTCAAATCCAGGTCGCGATACTAGATAGTGCTCTTCTTGGAGATTCGACAATCGCAACTTGAGATGAAGGTACACATCATGGCGGAGGTCCCCCGCGAGACTTACATCCAGCCCGAGCTGGAAGTCTACCAGGGCTTCTTTGATGCTAAGTGGGCATCGGAATTCACGTGCGTACTCAAGGACACCAAGCTGGCTGATACGGGAAACGACTTCGTCCGCCTTTGGGAAGCCGCATCGAGCGCCCGCGCCTTACCTTACGTAATGACTCGATCCCTGCAAGTGGTTAGAGGCGTTGGTTTTGATGAACGGGAACGCGAGACAGACCTGGCAATGCGCTTCATAAAGGATAGGTTAGTGAAGTACGTCAATACGTCTGAGGAGGAGATCACGCCACCGTTACAGAAGAAGATCGAACAAACCATCGATCACCTTCGCACAGAATACAGTCAATACGCCGAGTACATGAAGGAAAAGTTGCGTGGCACACATGATCATTGGGAGAGACTTGTCTCAATCGAAGAGTTTCGCAAAAGTGTCTGGTCGTCCGAACGAATGTGCTACGGCGCGATCTATTACGCCTACGAATGGTTTCTCCTGCAATGTATACGGATTCACTCTGGGGAACTGGAACGCTCAGTAATTGGTGCCAAAAGTTTTGGAAAGGAATTAAGAAAGATTTTCTCACAAGAATTGATGCACGAGTGCTGGACTGATCGGCCCATTGAAATCGCTCGGCTCACAAGAAATGCACTTGTTCACAACGGTGGACGAGTTAATGCGACACTTGAGAAACTGCCGCACGGATTCAATGTTGATAACGATGACTTAAGAATCGAGGCAACCGATACGACGGATCTTTACAAGCTCTTGAGTTATCGAGCCCTGAAAATCGCCAAAGCGGCTGTCTCGATTCCTGAATTCAGGTAGGCCCAACAATTTGCCTTGCGAGTGTGATGGACGGCACGGCGGTCTTCGGAACCGCAAGACGGGGTTCGATTCCTCGGCGGGGTACTCGGTGCTTGCGAACCAACAGGCACCATATGTGTCTAACCATTCAACAGAATTTACGAAGTCTATCCTCGGAGTGCGCCGGATTAGCACGCGACCGTGCGAAGGTCGAAGACCAGGTTCGATTCCTGGCGAGGATACTTTCTTGACGTCGATGCCGAACGGCTAGGCGGCTGCCTGCAAAGCAGCTTGAAGTGGGTTCGACTCCCACCGGCGTCTTTTGGATAACCGTCCATCCGGGGACTAGCGCGTTAATACAGCTAGCTCAGTTGGCAGAGCACCAGACTACGGATCTGGCAGTCGAAGGTTCGAGTCCTTCGCTTTAACCATGACCCGCAACCTGCCCCGGACCCAATCATTTACCAGGGACTCGCACGTCAATTCAGGACAACGGCTGTTACCCGTTGGAGGTTCAACTCCTCCCTAACAAAACCTGACCTGCAAATTACCCTGGCTTTGAATCGCATTCGACCGCTTACTTGCCCAACCGAGATCTGTCGCGTCGATTCAGTGTCGTGCCGCCAACTCGTGGCATTGAGAGTTCGATTCTCTCCTCGCCCTTTTGAGGCTCTACACATTCGGGCGAGTGGTGAAATGGCAAACACGCGACAGGTGTTCGTCGACCCGTGACCTATCCCGGTTCTGTTTTCATTTGATTGGTGCGTTGGCGTTAGGAGGAAAGGGCAATGAAGGAACTGATTCGCCATGAGGCGTTGCCGGCTATTCGGATGACGCATCTGTCGAGCGTCGAACGTGAGCTTCTGCCGCTGGCCTTCGGAGATTTCCTCGACACAGCCGCGACGGCAACTGCCCGCGCGACGTTCTACAACTCGCGGGCAGAGCAGGAAGCCGCGATCGACGCCGTTCATCGTGATCTCTACGAGATGGACCGCGGCGTCTACGCGATCGCCTTGTTGCTGCCAGGCATGACGGATTACAGCCGTCAGATTGGCGCCATTCGCCTGTTGGACGCACCGTACCGAGATGGCGTGCTGACGGCTGAGCAGGAGGCTTCCGTACTACGGGGACTGATGAACCAGTTGCCACCGCAGCGGATGCTCAAGTTGATTGGAATGCTGCGCCAGCGCCGCGTGAACAATGCCCGTACGCGCAAGCTGATCCTGTCGGTCTTGCTCGGAGCAGACAACCTGGAGTTTTGGGCGGTCAAGTACCGCCGCAAGATCGCGACCGCCCTGGTTCACGCCTGGGGACGTCGCACGGCGAGCACGTTGCGTGCTGTGCTGGCGAAGCCCGTAGAGCAGCGTGACGCGAAGGAACGACAGATCGTTCAGCGGAACGCGTATCGGTTCGTCGACGTCGACGACCGCGACCGCGTGGAGCAGTGTGTGCGGTTCGTTCTTGGTGACGAGTCCGGCTTGACCATGCGTCGCCTGGTGGCTTACCGCGAGGCAAAGCGAGATTTCCGTCGTGGACGTGCGTTGCCACTGGAAACGATGGAAGGTCTTCGCAGCCGGTTCCACCGTGACAAGTCGAACGCCGATGTTTTGGAGCTGACGAAGTCGCAGTTGACCGCTGGGCAGCGGATGGCTGTGCAGCGTAAGGCGAGCGAGTCGAACGTGCAGATTGCCTTCGATCCGGCCCGTCAGGACGCGGTTCGGTTGTACGTGTACGCTTTCGAGATGGGCATGACCGGCGCAATTCGCGCTGAGCTGCTCAAGAAGGCTCGCGATGCAGCCCGTCGTCTACCAGTTCGATTCGAGCACGCGGCTGTCCTTCTCGATGTTTCGGCATCGATGGTCGGCCACGAAACGCAGGCACGTCGACCGATCTCGGTGGCGCTCGCCCTGCGAGACATGCTCGCTGAAACGGCCGACTGGGTAACGATGGTTTCCAGCGATGGCCGTGAGGTGGCAGGTGGCGAATTGATTGAGCCGGTAGGCGACACGTCGCTGGCGGCAGGATTGGTAACGCTGCTCAAGCAGGATCCGGATGTCGTGTTCGTTGTGACCGATGGTTACGAGAACGCGCCGGCCGGTCGATTCGCGGAAGTGGTGCGGGCAGTACGGCGGATGGGCGTTGAGACGCCGATCCACCAGTTCTCGCCCGTTTTCGCAGCCGAGTCGCGCGGAGTGCGTTCTCTGTGTGACGCGGTACCAGGCCTGCCGGTCAGCAAGCCGGAGGCGATCGGACTGGGTCTGCTCAAGGTCCTGTTCGAGGCTGACGTGGAGCGCGGTGTTGCTGCGCTACTCGGAATGGTTCGTCCTGTTATCGAGCATTTCGCCGACAACGGACGCACTATTAAGGATGTTCGTGATGCACAACGCATCGAGGAGGTATCGCATGATGTTTCGTAATCGACTGAAGACCATTTACGTGAAGGATGTGCTGCTTGGCTGCACGCCGGGCCGCATCCAGAGCGTGGGTTACATGCAGGTCATTCCGTTGGTGAGTGACCTGTCGGATGATCGATTCGTTTCGCCGGTTGAGGCGGAAGCGGAGGTTGGCACGAGTGACTACGGTACGCTCAACTTCCGTAACCCGTCGAACCGCGTGATGATCGTGCCGTGCCACGCCGGATACGTTGTGAAGCAGGCTGCGCAGGATCACGCCATGGCTCACGCCGGTGTGATTCGCTCGGCCCGCGAGCGATCGTTCGACACGGCGATGTGTGTGCAGCAGTCGCAAGGTGGATTGATCCGTCGCGGTGACTACCGCATGTTGATCTTGCCGCTCGCGCTGCGCGAACACGCACTCAGTGTGCGGAAGGAGACGAACTACAACAAGCTCTGGAACGCAATCTCGGTGTTCAACCGGGATATGGGTGTGCAGGGAGAGGCAAATCTTGTTCACTTCCTCAAGCACTTCCGCAAGGAGCTTGACGAGTTCGTCGCCGAGTTCGAGTGCGTGCCAGGTCAAGTCGGTGCCGTCATCCTGGTCGATGATCAGGTAGTCGGGATCGAGCGAACTCCTTCGCACGACTACTGGCGAAGCGTATGGCCATGCCTGATCCGCGAGTGCTACGGTTCGCTGGCAATCCGAGTAGCTCAGCTCAAGGGCGAGCGTGCCGAGGCGCCAGCGTCGCGTGTCGGCCTGCCGGACGACATCGGTTCGCTCGACGAACTGGAATCGGTGATCGCCGAGATTGCCGCCCAGGAAGAAGAGCGAGCCAAGACGACGGTCCGCGAGCTGCTGGACGAGTCGCTGACGCTTACGCGTGATGACTCGATTGCCGGTGTGCACGTGGAAACGGTCGAACACGGCCGCTTCACCGGACAGGTAATCCGTCAGGGCGAGCGAATCGTTTACGCGTCGCTACCGGTGACGAAAAAGTGGCTCGCCGACAGCAAGTGGCAGACGGCCCAGCCGTTTGCGATTTGAGCTGGCGAGTCGGTAGAAACCGAGCCCTCGGCCCGAGTCATCAGGCCGGGGGCTTTCCTTTCGCCTATTCCTCGTTTGACTGGAAAGCGGACGTTTCGCGCTGCGAGCCGCGTGAGCCCGATGAGATATTCAATGGGCTTAGCCGTCGAGGATACCGAACTGAGGCCGACTGTTCCGAGAACCATCAGCCCGAGTTGGTGACGCACGGCTGCCAATACAGCGAATGCGGCGAATCTCCTATTTCTCCTCATAGCCCTTGCGCAGTTTCTCTCGAATCAGGCGCTCGGCGTCACGCTTCGCGACCTCCCCATCGGCGAACTCTTTGGTCTTTGATTGGCCATTGGTACCAATGCGGCCAAAGCGAACGGTATGCTCGTTGCCGGTCCGTGAGATTTCCCAGAACTTACTCGACTTGCCGTCGACGAACTCGAAGTATCGTCCGGCCACCGAGTCGCCTGTTTCGGACACGGCGACTGGCGCGAGCACTTCGACGTCCATCGGTGTATCCGGGTTCCCGTCTTCAGAGGCGATGTCGAGCGGCTGCGATGGTGGGTCATCCGCGGGCGACGAATCCTCATCTTCTTCAGTCGTGACGCCCGCCAGGTCGAGCGACATCTCCAGATCCGGGGATGACTCGGGTCCAGCCGGCGCGTTATCGGAAGCGAGATCTTCCATCAGCGCCTCTTCATCATCGAGCCCTTCCTCTTCCGGTTCTTCTTCACCTTCGATTTGCCGTAGCAGGCGATCGACAACCGTTTCACGGTCCGCATACCAGTCCTTGGCCAAAACGTGCGCGATGCTCCAGCCGAAGTCCCGCAGCAGCTTCGGACGCATCATGTCGCGCTCGAGCAAGTCCGACTGGTCGTAATACGCTTCGCCGTCGATGAGGATCCCCAGCCGGTACCTGGTGTCGCCGTCCCCTCGGACGGCCAGATCGCAGCGGAAGTGGGACTGTCCGACCGAGTGGTCGACGTCATAGCCATGCCCCCCGAGGGCGGCAGCGATCTGATCAGCAACGGGGCTACTCGTTGCGTCTTGGCCGTCACGTTCTTCATCGTGCCAGCGCGACATGCCGCGCAGGACCCGCTGCGCCGTTTCCAAATCGCCGATCGAGACAGCCTCGGCATAGCGAAGATAGTTCTTCAGGCTGTTGGCCCCATCGTTATAGTCATTCTTGATATCGGCGTGGTTGATCGAACTGACCAAGGCCATGTGGTGCTTGGCCCGCGAGAAGGCGACGTTGAGGCGCTTCTCGCCACCGCTCTTGTTGATCGGCCCAAAGTTCATCCGCATCTTGCGGTTGGAATCATAACCATAGCAGACGCTGAGGATGATGACGTCGCGCTCGTCGCCCTGGATGTTTTCCAGATTCTTGACCAGCAGCCCGACGAACTGGCCATCTTCCTCTCGCTCTAGCTCCTGGTCCAATAGATCGCGAAATTCCTTATCGTCTTGCGCGAGTCGATCGAGGGCTCCTTCGATTTCGTCTTGCTGCGCTTCGCTGAAAGCCACAATGCCGATACTGACTCCGTCCTGTCGCTGGAGCATCTGCCGAACCAGGACGGCAATGTAGTCGGCCTCGGCCCGATTTCGGCGTTTGTCGTAGACGCCATGCTCCATGAAGTGGAAGCTCACCGACCGATTAAGCAACTCGTCGGCATGGGCTTCTGCGGCTGCGGCTTCTTGAGCGACGAGCGGCGCTCGGTTCGGCGGTGGCAAATGTTCCTCCGGCACCGTAAGCAGCCGACCGTCGTAGAACGTCCAGTTGGAGAAGCTGATGAGCGATTCGCTGCGACTGCGATAATGCCAACCGAGCATGGTCGAGGAAAGATTCTTGGCCGCGTGATTAAGGAAGCTATTGCTGTCCAAATCGTATTGCACGAGTTCGCCCGCTTCTTCGACGAGAAGATCCTCTTCCTCATCGGTCCGCTTGGCGGAGAAGAAATCGGTCGGCGGCAGTTGCATCTCGTCGCCCACGACGATTGCCTGCGTCGCGCGGAAAAGCGACGGCACGGACTCTTCGAGCGTGATCTGGCTCGCTTCGTCGAAGATGACCACGTCGAAGTGGTTCGTGTCCAGTGGCAGCGTGTCCGATACGCTCAACGGACTCATCAACCAGACGGGCTTCAAGTCTCGCACGACGTCGCCTGACTCATCCGCAACCAGATCGCGGATCGATTTATAGCGCATCGATTTGCCGAACTCATGCTCCAACTCGCGGCGGCCTTTGTTGTATCGCTTCTTGAATTCCTTTTGTTCGGGCTCCAGCTGTGCAGCAGGCAAGCCGGCGACGTGAACATGCTGCTGGAAGCGATGCCGAACGCGGGTACGGATCTCGTGCGCGTTGGCATCGAGCCAAGATCGATACAGTGTTTCCAACCGTCGCGCGTGGCGGCGACGGATCGCACCGTCGAAGCGACTCAGCGGCCGGTCCGCGCGGTAAACCTTATCGAGACTGACATCCGCGATGGCCGCTTCGATCTGCGTTGGCGTGAGCGGCAACGTACGGACCGTGGCACTCAATTCGCTTGGTACCTCAGCAATTTCAGAAAGACACTGCAGGTAGTCGGGCAAATCGTCGAGTGTTTCCGTGACACGTACGAGTCTGGATTGGTGTTCCTCCAGCGTCAGACCATCAACATCGTCCAGGATCCGACTCAGCTCCGTCAGCAAGCCAGACAGATGTTCGTCAGCCTCGACGAGCTTCTCGACGATTTCCTTGGATTGTTTGGATTTGAGCAGAGCGACGTGGATCCGTTGCAACCATTCGGGCAGTTGCGGAGCCTCGTCCCGCAGAGTCAGTACGAGTTCGACCAATTCCTCGACATTCCCGTCGATCCGGTAGGTCTCCGCGATTTCCGCTACCTGGCGCGCCAGTTCGTCGGTGAGCTGGTATTCTTTTTCGAGCCCTTCGAGCACCTGAGTCCAGCTGGGCCGCACCACGTGCGATTTGAAGTCGTACGCCCGCCTTAGCACGCCACGTAGACGCCACCAGGAAGGCTGGATGACCGAGAGAACACGACCTTCAAATGCCTGCGCCTGAGCGATTGCGTTCGGCAATTCGTCGGCCGGAAACTTCTGACGCCAGGCCTTGTTTGCTTCCTCTGCACTTCGGACGGCCTTTTGCTGCTCGCGATATTCTTTGACCGATTTGGCAAACTGTCCGGCCCACTCGCTCTTAGGGTTGAGCAGCGCCATTTGGCCAAGTCTGGCAATCGGACGAACTTTCTTGGCGTACTCAATGAGCTGTCGGGCACGCGCAACCTGTTCCCATTGATCTTGGGGAACGCCGGACCGGCCGAGTGTCTGCTCGACTCCATCGTGATGTCTTGCCGCCCTTTCGACACTCGTGCTAATCAGTTCGAGAGGACGATCAACGCTTGCCAATCTTGGAGACAAGGTGTGCAGTGGGTGATGGGCCAGAATCCCGTCCTTCTGGAATTCCTTGACCGAACTGCAGTATTGATCAATCCGTTCCCGATGGCGATGCCAGTGGGCGTAGTCCGGCATGCGTTCCCGCTCCGCCGGAGAAAGCTGTGGCCGCTCGTTTAACAGCTCGACACATCGATCGAGTAGTTCGCGGACGGACAGATCAACGTGGTCGTGCGTGCGTTGTATGGCCGCGTCGAATTGTTCCAGCGGCTCCAGATCGCCGGTAAGCCTACGGAGCAGATCCTTCCGTTTGACATTGTCCGACTCCGCGTCGTCCACCTCGCCGAGGAACGTCTCGTAGGTCTGCTTCAAGTTCATCACGAACTCTTTCTTGTCGGTTTGAGAGTCGTGAATGAGGCAGCAAAGATCGGCCAGCCCACATTGCCGCAACCGTGCGAAAACGACGTCAATCGCCGCACGCTTTTCACAGACGAACAAGACTCGTTTTCCGTGGGCGACGTAGTCGGCGATCAGATTTGTAATGGTCTGCGACTTGCCGGTACCGGGCGGACCCTGCACGATGTAGCTTTTACCCGCGTGGGCCTCGGCGATGGCGGTCGCCTGCGTGGGATCGCAGGGAACAACGTCATATCGGTCCTCGAGCGCCGGAGGCTCGGCCAGATCCGGTTCCACGGGCCGCGGCACGAGCGAAAACGTGGCGTCAAAGGCGGGGTTCGGCGGTTGATCCTCCAGCAGCGCGTCGTAGTCACGCACGAGCGACATGCGTCGGTACTTGAAGTTCGCCAGCGTCACACTGCACAGGTCAAAGCTCCAGGTATAAGGATTGTCGCCGCCACCCTCCTGAAGGCTGTAGAAGGTCCGTTCCTTCTCCGCTGTCGGCGCTTCCGGTTCCGGCGCCACGAAACTCCGCGGCCGAGGATTCTCCTCAATGATTTCACGTAGGTGCGAGCTGGGCGGGCGGACCTTCGTCGAGAACAGCGTGATGCCCAGAGGGTGATAATTCGCAGGATCGTAGCTGTAATCGAGATCCAAGTACTTTCGGACGCCCCGACCGGCAATTCTGGCGCGGCGACGGTATTGATCGAGCTTACGCCGGGCCTTGTCGTGGATGAGCGCGATCCGGGGACGATCAATCTTTTGCAAGGTGATTGACGCATCGCTCGCCTGAATCTTGGCCAAAAGATACTCGTGAAACTTGTCGAGACTCGTTTGCGACAGATCGATCAACTCGGGCAGATCGATGTCATACAGCTGTTTGAACTGATGTCGAATAACGGGATTGATCTCTGCTTCATTCGACAGTGGTTCCAGCGTATGGGTGTCACGAATCCCCTTTTTCTTCTTGAGCCGCACTGGTACGAGCACCAGGGGTGACTCGTACTGTTCGATCGGTTTTTCCTTGAGATTGGCCCAGTGCAGAAAACAGGCCACCAGCCGTAGCTGGGCAAACCCAAATTCCGCTTGATCGCGTCGCGCGTCGGCCATAATGCGATCGAGGACACTGGGAAGATACAGCGCCTCCGAGAAATTCAGGTATTTGTTGAGCGAAACGGACGTTCCACTGGCGAGCGTCTTCTGCAGGCTGTCGTTCCAAACGAGAATCTGGTCTGCTCGGATATTCTCGATGTCAAAGGAGAGTGGGACCGAAGCGTGAGTCAGATTGACCGTCTGCATCGTGGGGCGGAAGTGAAGCAGCCGATTGCGCCGGGAGATCTCGAAGAGCCGCTCCTTGAGCTTGGTGAGAACCACGTGCTGCTTGGTGCGCGGATCCTTGTCACGAAATCCCTCGATCCGCGCCAGATCGTCATCGAAGTCGACCTCTTGATCGCGATAGTTCTCCAGGTTGTGGAGCAGTGCCGGCAAGTCCTGGGCACGGCGATGCCTATCAACCTCCGTCATCCGCACGACTGCGCGGGCGACTACTGGATGCAAATCGGGAGAAAGCAAGAACAGGTTCTGGCGAGCGGTGACAAACCTTTCTAGGTCCTCCTCATCGTTCAGATCGAGCCCGCAGGCCAGGCTCGCCAGGATCATGCCCAGGCTAAAGATGTCGGTCAGCGGATCGTGGTGTCCAAGCTGATGTTCCCAGGTGACGTAGCCTGGAAGATAGACCGCACGGGTGATCGGTTTCTCACGATCGCCGATGGTGAGATTGATGACCTTTTCCGTCCCGTCATCGACGTCAGTTGTCCGACGGGTTTCGGCAACGATATCGACCCGTGCCCGATTCGCCGCCTCGACGCGTCGCAATTCGGCCGACTTGTTGCGGAGATCGCACCGCTTGGCCTCCTCAAACCAGATGCGCCCATCTTCGACGTGCAGCTCCTCCAGCCCTTCAAGTGGCGCGACCTTGCCGGCTGCGTGAGCCTCGATCACCTCGCGCATCAGCGGCAAGACGCTGGCCAGCGTATCTTCGGTCGAGAATCCGCCCGTCTCGATGCGATCGGTGAGAAAATCGTAGAAGACAATCATGGTATCGCGAGTCGCTCGCCGGCTTTTGCTAGGAGTGCATTTTTCTCACGATCCGTCGTCTCAAGTTGTTTCTTTCGCAGTCGCAATTCCTTGCGGGCGATCTCGGAAAACCGCTCCTTGAAGCCCAGTCGCTCGGCCAATACGAGGGCGGCTGCGAGCGGTAGTTCTTCCAATTCGCGGTCAGCCGCCACAAAGTCGAGCAGGACGTAGCAATAGTAGTCCAAAAGCGGCTTGTCATCGGTTGCCATGTCGTCGACAAAGGTCGCATCTTCCGCCTTCTCTGTTGGAGCGACGTAGCCGTCGAAGAACATGCGGGCGTGGCCCAAGTTCAATTCCGTCTGCATCCACTTTGGGGAAAGCAAGGTATCGATCAAGCGTCGCGTGAGGGCCGCGACGCGCGTTTGCCCCAAAAGATCCAGCTCCTCCAACGCGGGAGATCCTTCGATCATGGCGGCGATTTTCTTGTTCGCTTCTTCATCGCCGTCTGCCCAGAACGAAATGGCGCGGGCACGAATGAACGCCTCGGGATGGCTAAGCTGCTCGGTCTTCGGCTTCTCCTTGCTGAAGATCTCGTCCGCCTGCCGGATGTAGCTCTCGGCACTGACCTCTTCGAGCCCCGTGTGGATCTTCACGAGCATCGACACGACGTCCAACGGATTGTCGACGACACACAGCGAGCCGCGGTCGCAAAAGATCTCCGTGTAAAGACGAAATAGTCGTGCGCTGGCGAAATGAGGAACGTCGGCCTGACTGTCGTGGGTCAATGCCGAGAGGATCTGATCGACGATCATGTATTCGCCGTCCCAGTCGCGCCACAGCAAGAGATGACTCAACTCATGCGCGATCAGCGCTCGTACTTCCATGTCCGTGAGCTTCGACGTCAGTGGTCCGTGGAAAATGACATGCGCCTCGTTCGGCAGTGACGCAATCGAAGCGTTGAGTCCTTCAGGGTTTTGTGCCTGGTAGATCGTGATGGGGACAGGAAGTGACAGCTTCTCTGCCACTTCCTCCGCCGCCTCATAGAGATCGGGCTGAGTTTCGCGCTCGATGCGGTAGGTCGATTTGAGCAGATCGAACCGGATCGACTCGGCATGCTCATCGCGGACCTTGTTCGAGGCGTACCAGTTCCACACCTGGGGCTCTTCCGCCTTGAGGAAGTCGCGAATGCCCTCGTGGTGCGGCAGCGGCTTGAGCGCAGGCGATCCGTTTTTATCCGGTGCTTCTGACACAGCCAGGCCCCATGAAGATGCGCAAATATCCAGCCGCTTATGATAGCCCGTCGGAAGGGGCCGTGAAAGGAAGGGAACCGGAAATTGCGAGCCCTCGTTTTTCCGCAAGCAAGAACGGTGCAATTCCTACAGCCGCGGATCGACCGGCTCGCTTTCCAGGGCAAGCACGCCGAAGACGCACTCGTGAACGCGACGCAATGGCTCGCGGCGGACGAAACGCTCAGGAGCTTCGATACCTAAGGCGAATTCGCGAAGTGCGAGGGAGCGCTTTGCTCTTAGACCACGATTGGCAAGTAGCCGACGAGCGGACCGAACCGGTGGTCGGATTTCCGACGATTACGGCCGTTGGGCGAAACCGCGCTGCAAAATGCGCAGTACAAAAGAAATTGCTGCTGGCGAAGTTCCACACAGCGGCAAATCATGTGTCCATTGTCACCGGGGCAGGGCAGGGAGCTTTCAGTTTCCGGAAACTAAGATCGTTCCCACAGGGAACGGGACGGATCGAGTTGGTTCCTGCGGCGAGTCTCAGTGCCAGCATTTGACGAAGCATAGCAGGGTGGCCTACAAGATCGTTGACATGAAGGACCGTGGCTGTATGCTGAGTGCGACGACGTAAGGGAAACCTTTCTTCTTGTAAAGAGAGGCATTGGCATGAGCGTCCACCCAATCCACTTTCTACTCGTCGTCAACGAAAAAGCAACCGCCGAGCAGCTTGAACAATTGGGGAGAGACGTCGTTGCTTGGTGCGAAGATGAATCATCGTCCGAATGCCTGATAAGTCACGATGAGACGGAGATAGAGCGACTCGTAGCGGGGATGCTTCCAGAGCCTTTAACCATGTCTGTCGATCAGCCGCAGTCGGAGAGAGACGAAGAAGTCACTATCGAGTTCGAGGCTGCGAAGCCTGATGCTAAATCTCTTGAAATCCATCTGCGTGGCGTTCGTCTCACATACGATTTTCCTAGCGATGGCAGTCCAAGTATTACGGAAAATCGAAAGAGGATGAAGTCATTCTTCGATCACCAGGTAATCAGCGGCATCCTCTGTAATCCTGGCCCAGCATCCTGACTATCGTTACGTGTCGATCAGCGCGCTTGGAAGCACTTCATTCGCTCCTTGCTTCGCCATCGCCAACGACCAGCCGCCTTAACGCCGCCGCAACCTCCTCATCACCAGACGTGACATCAAACTGCCAGCCGGTCATCCTCGGCGCCTCCAGGACGCAGGCGAGCACCTCGGCCACGTCCGCTCGCGGGATCTCCGCGCGAGGCAGCTGAGCGGCCAACCGAACAAGCCCGGTGGGCGGATCATTGGTCAGGCGCCCTGGACGGACGATGGTCCAGTCGAGCCCACTTTGCCGCAGTGCCTCATCGGCCTCCGCCTTGGCCCGCAGGTAGGTGCGAAACACCTCCTCGCCACGAGGCTCCTCGGCATTCATGGCGCTGATCATGACGTACCGCCGGATCCCGTTCTGCCGGGCGACGTCGATCAGCCGGATAGCCCCGTCACGGTCGACTGTCAGCTTGCGGGCCGCACCGTTGCCGGGTCCGGCACCGGCGGCGAAGACGAGCGCGTCTGCGGATCCGACGGCTTCGGCGATGTCTTCCTCCGCTTCGAGATCACAGAGCACCGGCTCCGCTCCCGCCAGACGGACCTCGTCGGCTTGGGCGGGGTTGCGGATCAGGGCCCGCACCTGATGACCACAGGCCGTCAGCAGTGGGTGCAACAGCATCGCGATCTGCCCGTGGCCGCCTGCGATGACGATATTCATGACGACGTAATCCGATCAGTCATGCCCACGGCAAAGCAGGGACGTCGACCGTTGATTCAATTTACCGGCGCGCCGCGCTCATTGCGAAATTCGTCAAAGAAGGAGTCGTCGATATCGTATGTCGTTCGCGGTATCAATCCTAGCTCCAATGACTCGAAAAGGTCGACTAGGTCATCGCCACTCACAAGTTCGATTGGTGGCACACCGTCGCGTCGAGCTTCCCTCATAGCATCAACGGTGAATGTCCCAGTCGTGATAATCAAGCCCTTGTCCGCCCTACCCGACATGGCGCCGCGAAAGTCGCGCACCTGGGGAGCACGTACTGATCCTTGGTATCTCTTGCACTGAAAGAGGACCGTGAAACTGACGAATTTATTGACTTGCAACACTCCGATGCCGTCAATGCCGCCATCACCACTCTTACCCGTCACGGTTACTTGCTCGAAATCGCATTCACGTAGCAATCGCTGGCAGAGCCGCTCAAAAGCACTCGGCGGCAGGCCGTGCAGCGTCGCGAGCAGATCGCTTTCGCCTTCGCCTTCCTCCACCCGATCGTCCTCGTTCTCACCGGTGTTGTCTGTAACATCTTCGCTCTTCTTTTCCGCGCGGTATTCTTCTTGAACGGACCTGAACAGAGCATAGAAATCGAACGTGTCGAGATCTATCTCATAGCCCTTCTTTGTCAGGCTCCAGACGCCATGTTTCGACGAATCGAGCAGTCCCCCCCGCACAAGATACAATCTGGCCCAGTTCACTTGGTTCCGAACGCGCGAGCGACCGTTCTTATTGACGACCGCTTGTTCTTCCTCAGAACGTGTCCCGATAGGTGTTTATTGGTTGGCGAGGCGCTTTGACATCAGGTTG
>ERZ869936.948-NODE-948-length-23294-cov-17.931150_pt1 | contig 23294 bp, 15 predicted proteins | sample MGYA00520876_ERZ869936 | MGnify/ENA primary metagenome ERZ869936 (study PRJEB32218, sample SAMN09650985) | biofilter metagenome | isolation source: enrty point of leading RO module | place: Saudi Arabia: Thuwal, RO plant located on Red Sea | collected 2016-02-17 ...
AGCGGTCACGGTGACCACCATCGGGGCCAGCAGGCTCATGAATGCCGTCAACCAGTGCTGGATCCGCATCAGTACGTCCTTGACTGTCGGTGCCGGTCGGCAGTCGACGGCCATCCACAGGGGCCGCCGTCTTTCCAGCCGGGCAGTTCATTCAGACTGCATCAAAGGGCCACACAACCTGCGCAGCTCCAACGGGAGCAGGAGCGCAAGGGACGGACCTGCGGTTAGTATCGGTTAGGCAAGTTGGCAATCTGTACCGATTGTTCCGATGATGCCGGTTTTTCCGCAGCACGGAGGGGGGCTCTGGGCCCTCCGGGACGCTGCTGCACTCGATCGGGCCGGAGACGGGCGCGAGTCGTAACGTATTACGCGTGTGCCCTTTGTGGGCAGACGGCGAACGCCGGGTGTGATGTCAGAGCGTTGCGCTGCGAGAGACCGGGGGCGAAGTGGCGAGATGGGGAGAGTTGGTCAGATCGGAGGTGGAGGGACAAGACGGGCATTGGCCGGTTGAGGCCGGCCGCTCGCCCGTGACGTGGAAGCGGACGCGGAGAGGAAGGGGGGTCAGAAGACCGGGCCTGACGTCCAGGGACAGAACTCTTCGTCACCGATGCCCTGCGCTTCGCTCTTCGTTTTCTCGCCGCTCGCGACGGCGATGATCTTCTCGAAAATCTCCCGACCGACGTCCTCGGTCGAGTCGCCCTCGAGAACGCGGCCGGCGTTGACGTCCATGTCGTCTCGCATCCGTTCGAACATCGGGGTGTTCGTGGCCACTTTGATGGAGGGGACCGGCTTGCAGCCGAAGCAACTGCCGCGACCGGTGGTGAAGACGACGATATTTGCGCCGCCGGCGATCATCCCGGTGACCGAAGCCGGGTCGTATCCCGGCGTGTCCATCACAACCAGACCTTTTTCCCGGACCGGTTCCGCATATTCGTATACCGCGCGAAGGGCGGTTGTGCCCCCTTTCGCGATGGCGCCGAGGGACTTTTCAAAGATCGTCGTCAACCCGCCGCGCTTGTTGCCGACGGAGGGGTTGTTGTCGATGTGGGCGTCGAACCTGGAGGCGTAATCTTCCCACCAGCGGATTCTCTCGATCAGTTTCTCTCCGACTTCCCGGGAGACCGCCCGTCGGGTCAGGAGGTGCTCTCCGCCGTAGATTTCGGGCATCTCTGCGAGGATGGCGGTTCCCCCCTGTGCGACCAGCAGGTCGCTGGCGTACCCCAGCGCGGGATTTGCCGTGACGCCGCTGGCGCCGTCGCTGCCGCCGCACTCGTTGCCGAGGATCAGTTCGGAAACGGGGACCGGTTCCCGCTGGACGTTGTTGACCTCGGGAAGCATCTCGCGGAGCACGCCGACGCCGCGGTCTACGGTTCTCTGGACGCCCCCTTCGTCCTGGATGTTCATGATCAGCGGGAGCGGCGCTTCGGCCCGGCCGGGCAGCGCAAGCTGCACCAGACCGTGCGTTTCCTCAAGGAATGAGGCCTGCGCTGTTTCGCATCCCAGGCCGACGATGAGGTAAGCGGCGATATTGGGATGCCTCGCAAAGCCCGCAAGCACGCGTGCGAGTTGACGATGATCGACGCCGCCGTATTCCATGGCGCAGCCGCCTTTGTGCGCCAGCGCCACGACGCCGTCGATGTTGGGATAGTCGGCCAGCAGGGAGTCGTCGAAGCGCCGGGCGATGTACTTCGACGACGTGGCCGAGCAGTTGACCGTGCTGATGATTCCGATGTAGTTCCGGGTTGCGGCGCGGCCGTCGCTGCGGCGGTAACCGAGAAACGAGCGGGGGTGATCGGGTGTGGGAGTGGGCGGCGTTTCCGTGGCAAACTGATAATCACGCGTGAACTCACCGACGCCGAGATTGTGTGTGTGCACCAGTTCGCCCGGTTCAATCGGCTCGGTGGCGCAGCCGATGATCTGACCGTATTTCCGGACCGGAGCGCCGGCCGGGATTGATTTGACGGCGAGTTTGTGGCCCAGGTCGATCGCCATCCGCGTGGCGAGTTCGCCTCCGCCGGGAACGCGCCAGGCTGTTCCGGCTTCCGCCGGCGACCGGCAAATGGCGACGTCGTCATCCGGATGCAGCAGCAGGAAACAGTCGGAGCGAGTGGACGCCATCGAAAATCGCCTGAACCGGAAATCTGGGAGAACTGCGGGAGAGAGTACCGGTTGCAATTGGCTGCTTCAATCGGAGCAGTCGGGTCGGGTCTGCGGACCACTGGTCGAGTGTTGTTCGTGGTCCGCCGAGCGGACCCTGCTTCGCTGTCGTACAACGGGCGTGGTGCATTCTGGAGGCTCATCCGAAAACGGCGGTTGCGGATTTTTCGGAAGCGTCGATAATATTGGAGTACGCGTCGCCCCGGAGGTTTGTGGTCATGTCGCTCCGGTTATTTCTCTGCACAGTCGGACTCGTGGTTGCGGTCGCGCTGCGCCCTGCGGCAGTCGATGCGGACCTGGTGCGTTTGAAGAACGGCGGCGAAGTGCGAGGAGAGATCGATCCGGCTTCTGAATCCGACGACTCCGATGTGCTGCGCGTCGACACACTGACGGGCGGACGAGTCGCGATCGAGAAGTCAGACGTCGAGTACATCACCCGCCGTTCGCTGAAGGTCGAGGAGTATGAGACTCGTGCGCGTCTGGTTGCGGACAGCGTCGAGGCGCGGTGGGAACTGGCGGAATGGTGCAAGAAACGCCGGTTGATGCCGCAGCGTGAGGAGCAGTTGGAACTGCTGCTCGATATTGACCCCGACCACGCCGAGGCGCGGCGGATTCTGGGGCATGTGCGGCACACGCAGACCGGGACGTGGATGACTCGCGCGGAATGGATGGAGTCGCGCGGTTACATTCTGCATCAGGGCAAGTATGTGACGCAGCAGGAACTGGATCTGCTGGAGAAGTCGCAGGCGGAGCGGGAAGCGGAAACGGCTTGGTATCCCAAGGTTCGCCTGTGGTTCACTTGGATGAGCGGCCGCAGCCGTCAGCGGGCGTTGGAAGGGCGGGCCAACCTGGAAGCGATCGACGACCCTGACGCCGCTGCGGCGCTTGTGAACTTCCTCGGCGATCATGAGAGCGACGGCGTGCGGCTGTTCTGCGTGGAGTGCCTGGGACGGATGCAGGGTCCGAAGCCTGTGCGGGCGCTTGCCGCGAAGTCGCTGTTCGACGGCGCCGTCGAAGTGCGCAAGGCGGCCCGCAACGCCATCAGCGAAGACCAGGAGGAACTTGCGCTGGATTACCTGGTCCCGGAACTGAAGCACGACTCGAACACAATCGTGCAACGCGCGGCGACCGCGATCGGTGAGATGGGCGACCTCGACGTGGTGCCGTACCTGATCGACGCACTCGTGACGTCGCACAAGTGGAAGATCCAGGTTCCCGCGAACAACACCACGTCGTTCGGAATCGGTCCCAACGGCCAGCCGACGATGCTCGGCTCGCAGTCTGGATTTCTGCCGCCGGAAGTGGAACTGCTCGCCCGCACGGGCCAGCTCCCGTACGGCGCGATCGTGCTTCCGCCAAAGTTTCAACCGCGATCGACCCGCACCGTGACGATCAAGGGCGACGTCAAGAATTCGAAGGTGCTGGCGGCTCTCAAGCGGATCACCGGCCAGGACTTCGGCTATAACCAGCGAGACTGGCAGCTCTGGTGGCAGACGCAGGCCCATTCGTGAAGCGCGAGCGATCGATCTCGGATCCGGAGACGGTGACGGCATGTGCGGTCGATTCACGCTGAGGGCCTCGCCGCTGGAACTGGCCGAGGTGTTCGAACTCCTGCGTGAGCCGGTGGCGATTCCGCGCTTCAACATCGCTCCCACTCAATCGGTGGCGGTCGTTCGCGCGGGCGAAGCCGGTCGGGAACTCAGCCAGGTGCGATGGGGGCTGATTCCGTCGTGGGCGAAGGATGAGAAGATCGGATCGCGGCTCATCAACGCGCGGGGGGAGACGGTCGCCGAGAAGCCGTCGTTCCGCAGCGCGTTCAAACGCAGACGCTGCCTGGTGCCTGCGGACGGTTTTTACGAATGGAAGAAGCTGGACGACAGGTCGAAGCAGCCGTATTTCATCGGGATGGCGGGGGACGAGCCGTTTGCCTTTGCGGGGCTCTGGGAGCATTGGACCGATCCGGGCGGCAAAGAGGTTGAGTCGTGTACGATCATCACCACCGAAGCCAATGAGTTGCTGGCGGAGCTGCACGATCGGATGCCGGTGATTCTGCACGAGCAGGACTACGACCAGTGGCTCGATCCGCAGGAGGCGGAGAAGGATCGGTTGCTTGGGCTGCTGGTTCCGTATGAATCGTCCGCGCTGCGGGCCTATCCGGTAAGTAGGCTGGTGAACAGTCCGAGGAACGACGTGGCGGAGTGCGTGAAGCCGATTGATGAGGGGCGATCGGACGGTCGGCTGTTTGATTGACGTGTCCCGTGGATTTCATTGGAAGTCGCGCGAGCGGGTCTGGACGCCCGCCAGCAGATGCGAGAGATTCTCCATGCGGTCGACAAGCAGGTGGATCACGCTGTTGAGTCTTTGCAGGCTGCCGTGAGCAATCATTGCTCCGGCGCGGGAGGCGACGGAATGATACCGCTCCCAGATTTCCTGCCGGACGATGAGATTGGCGGTTCCGAATTCGTCTTCGAGGGTGACGAAGGTGATCCCCTTGGCCGTGCTCGGTCTCTGTCGCAGGAGCACGAGCCCCGCCACCTTGTAACGGCGATTCACCGGCAGGTGAGCCAGGTCGCGGGTCGGAACGACGCTCCACTCTTCGAGAGCGCTCCGCACGAACTGCAGCGGATGCCCGCGCAGTGAGACGCCGGCGGTCTGGTAGTCGGCGGCGACCTGTTCCTTGAGGGACATCTCGGGCAGATCGACCTCGGGTTCGTCGTCGGGCAGGTTATCGAAGAGCGGGAGCTGCTTTCGCTCAGGCAAAGAGCGCCAGAGCGCCGTGCGGCGGTTCATGCCGAGCGTCCCGAACGCATCGGCCTTCGAGAGCTGTTTCATAACCGCGCCGGACAGCCTGGTGCGGCGAGTGAAATCGTCGAACGAGAGAAACCGTCCATCGCGCCTGCGGTGTTCGCAGATCTTCTCCGCATGGGGCTGCGACAAACCGCTGACGAGCCGAAACCCCAGGCGAAGCGCGAAACTTCGACCCTCCGCAGTCCCCATTCCGCCTTCGGATTCCAGCGTACAGTCCCAGTCGCTGTGGTTGACGTCGACGGGGCGGACATCAACGCCGTGCTTGCGCGCGTCGGCAATGAGCTGAGCCGGGGCGTAGAAGCCCATGGGCTGTGAGTTGAGCAGCGCGGCCGTGAAGGCCGCCGGGAAGTCGCATTTCATCCAGGCGGAGACGTAGACCAGCAGCGCGAAACTGGCGGCGTGGCTTTCGGGAAAGCCGTATTCTCCGAAGCCGCGAATCTGCTTGAAGAGCCGTTCGGCGAACTCGGTGGAGTAGCCGCCGGCGTGCATGCCGTCGATGAGTTTGCGGCGGAACTGGTCGATCACGCCCCTCCGCCGCCAGGCGCCCATCGCGCGGCGAAGCTGATCGGCTTCTCCCGGCGTGAAGCCGGCGGCGACGACCGCCAGCCGCATCGCCTGTTCCTGAAAGATGGGGACGCCGAGCGTTTTCTGCAGCACGGCACGGATGCGGTCGTCGGGATAGTCGACCGGCTCCTCTCCGGCCCGTCGCCGCAGGTAGGGGTGCACCATGTCGCCCTGGATCGGTCCGGGGCGAACGATGGCGACTTCAATCACCAGGTCGTAGTAACAGGCCGGGCGCAGCCGGGGGAGCATCGACATCTGCGCGCGGGACTCGATCTGGAACACGCCGATCGTGTCGGCCCGGCTGACCATCTCGTAGACCCTGGGATCCTCCGGAGGGACGGTGGCCAGCGAGAAGGTTTCTCCGTAGTGCTGTTCGATAAGGGAAAAGCCCTTGCGGATCGCCGTGAGCATGCCGAGCGCGAGGCAGTCGACCTTGAGGATGCCGAGCGCGTCGAGGTCGTCCTTGTCCCACTCAATGACGGTGCGGCCCGGCATGGCGGCGTTTTCGATGGGGACCATCTCGCAGAGCGGCCTGTGTGTGAGGACCAGTCCGCCGACGTGCTGGGAGAGATGGCGCGGAAACCCGAGAATCTCCCCCACCAGCGCGACGAGCCGCCGGCCGACGTCCGACGTGGGATCGAGTCCCGCGCTGCGCATTCTGGCGGGCAGCGTCTGTTCGTCGCTGGCGCGCTCCAGCGCCTTGGCGATGACGTCGACGCGGTCCAGCGACAGACCGAGCGCCTTGCCGACGTCGCGGACGGCCGAGCGCGGCCGATAGGTGATGACGGTGGCCGCCATTCCCGCCCGCTCGCGCCCGTACTTTTCATAGACGTACTGAATCACCTCTTCCCGGCGCTCGTGTTCAAAGTCGACGTCGATGTCCGGAGCTTCGTCGCGCTCCTTGCTGACGAACCGCTCGAACAGAACATCGATGCGGTCCGGGTCGACGGAGGTGACTTCCAGGCAGAAACAGACGACGGAGTTCGCGGCCGACCCCCGTCCCTGGCAGAGAATCCCCCGGCTGCGTGCGAAGCGGACCAGGTCCCATACCGTGAGGAAATAGGCTTCGTAACGGAGTTCCCGGATCAGCTTGAGTTCGTATTCGATCAGGTTGCGGACTTTTTCGGGGACGCCGTGAGGATAGCGGCGATGAGCGCCCTTCCAGGTCAACTGTCTGAGGTACTCGTTTTGAGTCGTTCGGGGCGGGCAGAGTTCGGTGGGGTATTCATAACGGAGTTCATCGAGGGCGAACGTGCACCGTTCGGCGATTTCGAGTGTGTGGTGGATTGCGGCGGGGCAATCGGCGAACAGTTCCGCCATCTGATCCGGGGTTTTCAAGTACCGCTCGGCGTTGGGGAAGAGGTGTTGTCCCAGTTCCGAGACCTGCCGGCCGTGGCGGATAGCCGTCAGTACGTCCTGCAGAAAACTGCGCTGCGCGACGTGGTAGTGGACGTCGTTGGCGGCAGCGATCGGCGTTTTTGCCTCTCGGGCCAGAGCGATCATGCGCTGCAGCAGTCGCCGGTCGTTGGGGCCGCGGTGCAGCTCCGCCAGCGCGTAGCAACGGTCTGTGAACACTTCCCGGTAGCGGGCGAGGCTTTCGGAATTTCCGCCGTCGATCAATGGCATTAGAGGGATGCAGGCCAGCAAACCGGGGGCGTGCCGGGCCAGGTCGTCGAACGTGAGTTCGCATTCCCCTTTGGGAGCGCGGCGGCGGCCGGTTGTGAGGAGTCGGCACAACCGGCCATAGGCTTCGCGGTCGGTGGAGAGCAGGACGACCGGCGGGGCGTCGCTCGGCGTGATCTCGGCTCCGATCAGGAGTTTGAGATCGGCGTTTCGGGCCGCCGCGTGCGCCCGGACGACTCCCGCCAGGCTGTTCCGGTCGGTGATCGCCAGCGCTGCGTAGCCGAGTTCCGCGGCGCGGACCACGAGTTCATCCGGATGAGAAGCCCCCTCGAGAAACGAGAAATTGGTCCGGCAGCGCAGCTCGGCGTAGGGGACGGCACGGCGGTCTTGCTGATTCCGCGGTTCAGCCGCCAAGGGATGATGGGGCCGCCGTTTGGAGGGAGGGGGATCAGGCATCAGGCCGGCTCACTCAAATTCGCCGTGCAGAAACCAGCCTCCCGACGGGGTGCGGAACAACCAGCAATGTCGGCCGCTGCGCGTTTCGACGCGGTAGTAGTCCCGGCGGATGGGCTTTCCTCGCCACCACCCGGTTTCGATCCGCTCCGGTCCCCAGCAGCGGGCCACGGTGTGTACGGCGCCTTCGGAGAAGAAGCGGATCGGCGGGCCCTGGGGGACCACAGAGATGACCTGGACCGCGAGTGGCGTGGTCCTCAGCCGGAGCGGCCGGCACGAAGCAAGCCATGAGTGTGGCGGGGCCGGCGGCCGGTCTGCCGGATCGCCGAAAGAATCGAGCACCGGTTCCCAGCGGACGCTCAGTTCGGGTTGCGCCTCGGGGCAGAGTTGAGCGCGGACCACCTGCTGCTTGCCGAGACGATTGCTGATGCGATCGATCAGCCGGGCCAGTTCGCGCGCGGCAGCGGGGTTTCCGCCGGTGTCGAACAGTTGGTTCTGGTGCGCCTCCAGGACTGCGATCGCGGCTGCTTCCACCCGCACGCCGCAGATTTCTTCCGGAATCGGTGTCTGTTCCAATCGGGTTTCGATCAGTTCCATCAGGTGGGCGGCCGATCGGCTGGGACGAAGTGTGCCGATGGTGAAGTTTGTCGGTGGTCCGGCGGGATGGGCGATGTGGATTTCCAGCCGTTGGATTCCCTGCTGGTTCCTGCCGGTCGTTTCTGTGATTCGTTCCACGAGTCGCCGCAGTACGATTTCGAGCGCCTTTCGATCGCGGAGAGGATGCTCGAACTGTTCACTCGCCTGCACCGGCTCTGGGGTGCGCACGGGGGTGATCCGTTCGTCGGTGATTCCCAGCGCCTGGTCGAGTCGCTGGAGAACTTCCGGGCCGACGCGCGAGATCAAGCTGCTGCGGGGGAGCGCTAGCAGTTGCTCAATCCGGCGGATGTCGAGTTCTTCCAGAATCTCGGTGGCGGTCGCGGGGAGTCGCAGTGCTTGAGTCGGGAGCGGCCGAAGAGCGGCCTCGTGCTCTCGCGGGGGAATGACCGTGAGGCGGTCTTCTGCGAAGTGGGCCAGAGCCCAGGCCGCCCCGATCGTTTCGGTGATCGCCGTTCTCGCGGAAAACCCCCACCGAGCCAGCGCGTGGGCCAGCCGCATCGAAAGCCGCCGCTCTCCCCCGAAGAGTGGACCGCAGCCCGAGAGGTCAAGCAGCAGGCTGTCGGGCTCTTCGATGCCGACGACCGGACTGAATCGTCCGCACCACCCGGCCAGACCTTGCAGGCCGCTCAGGTCGTCTTCCGGCTGATGAGGGAGAAACAGGGGCGCTTTTGATGGCGGCCGCCGGGCTGCTTGAGCAATGCCCTCGGCTTCGGCCAGCGGCATGCCCGGAACGATTCCCCTCTCCGCCGCCGACGGGCAGCACGCGACAACCTGCAGGCCGGTGCGCCCGGTGTCGGCAAACAGGACAATCGTGCGGCGCTTATGCTCCGGTTGCGCGTAGCGGATTCTCTGCAGCGGCCAGTTGGGAAACCAGGCGCACATCACCCGTTTCATCGACGAGTTCCAATTCCACAGCCCCGCCGCCGGCGCGGCCGCGACAATAAATCATTTCCATCCTGACCAACCTTCCGGTCGAGAAGGCGTCGGTCCCTGACGGGCAGGTGCGTTCGCAGCGGGAATTCCAGGGGAGCGCCTCGATGAGCAGCCGAACGTCCGCCCAGGAGGGCTGAGAGCGATGACGGCCGGAGCGCAGCAACAGTCCCATTCCTCCGCCGGTCTCTGTGGCCAGCTTCAATCGCCGGTAGTCACGGGGATCGAGACGATTGATCCGGCCCATGACGACCGCCGCAGCGCGACAGCGCAGCGACTGTTCCAACGTCCAGAGCAGGTCGCGGTCACTCGCGGGATGCACGACGACCAGACGATCAAGTCGCTTGGCCAACGGCCATGCGCCCGGAGGGAAGAAGGACCGTTCCCGGTCGATGACGATGCAGGCGCCGTGATCCTGCAGGAGATGAGCGGCCACAATGCAGGCCAGTGTCTGCGTGCCGCTGCCGGTGTTGCTGCTCAGGCATTCCACCAGAGAACCGGGGGGCAGGCCGCCGCCGGGCAGCAGATCGTCCAGCGGAGCGATGCCGGTCGTCTGAAGTGTGTTCTGCAGTGGCCGGCCTCCCGCGGCCCGTTCCCATTGGCGCAACTGCTGCGCGAGGTGCTGAATGGTCTGGTTGCGATCGGTGGAGCCGGCCATCGCACGTCCTGTCGTGGTCCGAGTTGGATGTTCCCCTGCGCAGGCGACAATAGTGGTCATGTGTATACTTGTCAACTCGCGGCGGTCGAGGCATCGCGGCCCTCGTTTTTCCACCGCCGCTTCGCACAAAGCGGTTGATGCCCTGTTCAGACAGTTGCTCTCGAGCATCGTCGGGTGATCCGAGACGGTGATTTCCGGAAACATCGGTGACGTCAGTTCGCACATCTGCAACGAATCTGTCCCTCTTCACAGATTCCGGGCGGGATTCGTTTGACCGCATCGAAACACGGCACAGTCTGTCAGAGAGAGCGTTCCATCCGCGCCCGCGGTCTATGAAGGGACCACCGTGAAAAGCTGGAAACTGATTCAACACTGTCAGCAGAATGGTGAGGAGCGCCGCGGAGCGATCCTCGTACTGGCGGCCGCGCTGCTCGTGCTGATCTTTATCTTCACGGCGTTTACGACAGACGTCGGCCTGATCACGCTCGATCAAACGCGGCTGCAGGTGGCCGTCGATTCCGCGACACTCGGTGCATCGATGGACTTTCCGGACGGAGAGGCCGCCGTCCTAGCGTCGGTTGATGAAATGCTTCGGCTCAATGGATTTGATCCGGCCGGGAACCCGGAGCTTCAGGTCACGCCCCAGTTCGGCAACTGGGACGACTCGCTGATGGAGTTTGTGCCGTCGTCGTTCGATGCGTCGAACGCCTTGCGGGTGCAGGTGACCAATACGTCTATTCCCGCACAGTTCGGAACGGTGATGGGACGCCAGCATTACACGACGAGGGCGGAAGCCATCGCCAGCCGCGGCGGCGGCGTGCCCCGCGACGTGGTCCTCGTTCTCGACGCATCCCTCTCGATGCAGGCCCGGATGTCCAACGGGTTGACGCGCATGGAGAATACTCAGGCGGCGGCCGCGCGCCTGGTGGACGCTCTCGGGAGCCGCGACCGGGTCGGTCTCTCCATTTTCTCGTGGAAGGATCGGAACCGCTGGCGTCATGAGTTGACGGGCGTGACGGAGCAGAAACTGCACTTCAATCATCAGCCGACGACGAATCGCATCCGGGAACTCAAGCCGGGCGAGTATGAAATATACACGAACATCGGCGGTGGGCTGCGAGCCGGACTGGAGGTGTTTCTGGACGACATGGACCCCCGCACCGGTCGCGAAGCGGAGGAACTGGAACAGATCATGATCCTGCTGAGCGACGGCCAACCCAACCGGGCTGAGCCATATCCGGTTCCCGATGACGGCCCAAACGGGATGGTGCCGCGCCTGTGGGAAATGAGATGGTTCTACGACGAGTATGAGTCAATCAGGCGGTGGGCCAATACGATCAAGGCGCGCGGCATCAAACTGTTCGTGATCACCGTGAGCGATGAGGCCTACAGCCACGTCATGCAACAGGCGGCTTCGCCTCCGGAAGAAGGCCAGGACACCTTTTTCTACCACGTCTCCAACGGCCCGGACGACTACCTGGAACTGCTGCGGACGTTTGAGGAAATTGGCAACTACACGCGCAAGCCGAAGCTGGTGAAGTGATCGGCTACCGTGCCTCTCCAAGACCGGTGCGCTCTCGCCGACGGTTTGGCGATTTCACCGTTGGGAGTTTCGCATGCAACTGCGAAGATTCGATCAACTCTTGAACAATCGACTCGCTGCGGATCGGCGCAAGGGCGCGATTCTGGTGCTGGCGGCCGTCCTTCTGACGGCGATGTTCGGTTTTGTGGCGTTTGCACTCGATGTCGGGCTGATCTGCCTGGCGAAGGCGGAGCTGCAGAACGCCGCTGATGCAGGCGCTCTGGCGGGTGTCCAGATGCTGGGAAACGGTCCGGGCGCCGTCCGCGACGAAGCGACGCTGCTGACGTCCAAGAACGACGCTGCCGGAACGCCGGTTGAGATTCTGGCGGAAGACGTCGAAATCGGGCACTTGGATCCCGTGACGCAGGAGTTTACGGCACTGCCGGCCGACCAGGAACACGCCGGAACAGCGGTTCGCGTCACCTGTCGTCGAAGCGCGGCCCGTGGCAATCCGCTGCAGTTGTTCTTCGCACCGATCATCGGGAGTACACACGCCGATGTGGCCGAGTCAGCGATCGCCACTCTTCGGCCGCGCGACGTGATGCTTGTCGTCGATCTCTCGGGTTCAATGAATGACGACGGCAAGGTGGCTTCGATTCCCTATCTGGGGCAGGACGACGTCGAGCAGCAGTTGGAGCAAATCTGGAACGACCTCGGCGCTCCGGCTTACGGTGCGATGGGATTCAGCACGGTTCACATTGAGCCGTCGCCGCCCGACGATGACGATGATGACGACGATTCGCCTCCGTTCGATCCGGTCGCGGAAATCAAGACGGCACTGAACCTCGACGGCGTCTCTTATCCTCATCCAGGAGCGACTTGGGAAGAGTACATCGAGTACGTGCGGAATGATCCGATTCTTGCGATCTACGGCTACGATCATGAGTACGGAATGCTGACGCTGGTGGAATTCTGGCTGCGGCAGGCGGGGGACGGAGGTTCTCCGACGAATCTCTGGCAGACCTCCGAACAACCGATCGGCGCGCTCAAGAGCGCCGTGCAGCTGTACTGCGACGTGGTGAGCGCGAACGCCGCGGACGACCGGGTCGGGATGGCGGCTTACACCTACCCCGACTCGAGCGGCGCGGTCCTGGAAAGCGGGTTGACCTTCGACGTGCCTTCGATCGCCGCCATCATGTGGCAGCGGAGAGCCGGCCATTACGATCCGTACACGAACATCGGCGCGGGCATTCGCGAAGCCCGGTTGGAATTGGCAGCGAACGCCCGCCCGGCGGCGGAGAAGATCATCGTATTGATGACCGATGGGCGGGCGAATCGGCCGGATTCGACAAGCACGGCGCGTCAGTTCGCAATCGACGAGGCGGACCACTGCGCCGACTCAGGGATCACTATCATGTGCGTGAGCCTGGGGAGGAACGCGGATCGCGTGCTGCTGACGGAGATCGCCGGCATGACGGGGGGGCGGCATTACAGCGTGCCGGCGGATTACAACATCGCCGAATACAACGCGCAGATGCTCGCGTTCTACCGGGAGATTGCAGAAAGCCGCCACGGACGGCTGAGCGAGTAGTGCCCTCTTAGGGCTGCTGTTGGAGGTCGGCGGGACTGGAGGTGCGCACGAAATCCTGCGGGATTCGTGCTCGGGTGAGAACCCCTCGACCCCGAAAATCTGAATTGACGGACCAGTCGTCACAATTCTGCGGCCTGCCGGATTCGGACTGCCGGTCTGAAGCAGCAGGCGGTTTGACCGCAGTCGTCCGGGACGTATGTTTGCCAGAGCAAATTGCTCTCCCTGTGTCCGCGTCGTGCGGTGCATGGACTATTGAGGCCGAGATGACGCGAGACAGATCGGCAACACTGATTCGCAAGGCGGCATGACAAGGGCATTGCGCCCGCCGGGGGCGGCCGATGATCCCGCCAACCGTTTCCATCGACTCCGAAGAAAACAAGACACTCCGATGTCGACCCAGCAGCATCCGGCCGTCGTGGCCACGTCTTCGCATTGGCTCGTGGGGAACATTCTGTGCCACGGGATGCGGATTCAGGATGTGTTGATGGATCCCAACACGGACGCCGCGCGCCTCACCGACGTGAAGATCTGTGGTTATGCGGGGGTCGAATGTCTGAAGACGGCGCCGCACGCCGTCGTTCCGAAAAAGAAGATTGAACTGCTGCTGATTCCTTCGTCCCAGCACGAAGCCCCGATGCGACGGCTCTACAAGTACACGCAGAAGCGGTCGTACCGGGCGTTCGTTGTGGTCGGTGAGTATTGCGTCGAAGGAGCGATCAGCCTGCCGTCGCCGCCCAAAGACCCTGTCCATACGCTGGCTCACCAGATCGATCGATTCTTTCCCGTGACCCAGGCGTCGATCAGCACGATCGGCGGGGAACCGTTCGACTCGCCGATTCTTCTGGCGAACAAAGAGTATGTCACGTGCTTCCATGTCGGCGAGGAGATCGTCCCCGAAGGGCCCTTCGAGGAGAAGCTCTCGGCTGTGAAAACGCACCCGGATGCGTTTGAAGCGGAGTCCCTTTCGCTGCTGGAAGGCCTGGGCCTGCTTAAGGAAACGCCGCAGCGGGGCCGCGAACTGCAGGAATCCTGAACGGCCCGCCTGGTCGTTGCAGAGCGGTTAGGTTACGTTCTTCCTGGAAGTTGTTGCACTTGAGTCAGGTTTCAGCGACCAACGGGAGCGGGTTCCCGCTTTCGAGCGGCAGCTCGCATGGTCCGAGGCCCTGCCTCGTTCGAGTCTTCCGAATGGATATCCGCGCAACGTGCGCGCACGCTGCACGAATGTCATTCGACTCTGTCTGGTTGTGGCAAACCAGCCGTGCTGGGACGCTCCCGGTTTGCAAACCGGCTCTCTGCGGTGCAGGATGTCGCGACAGGTTCCGCCGCATTGAAGATGTCCGTTGGACCTCCCTGCGCGGACTCATCGCCCGATTCCTGCTTGACGTGACGCCGCCATGACGCTGCTTGTGTTGACGTTTCTCGGTTTTCTTGCGCTGTCCGGGTTGATGGCGGCGGTCGATGCGGCTGTTCTCAGTGTGACCCGGCCGGAGATCGAAGAGTTGATCGGGCGCGGGCGATGGGGCGCACCGGAACTCAAGCGAGTCAAGCAGCAGTTGATGCGGGCTGTTGTGGTGATCGTCGTGCTGACGAACCTGATCAACGTTCTGGGGCCGATCCTGGTCAGTCACCAGGCGTTCCAGATTTTCGGCGAGGGCGCGTTCTTTATGGTGTCCTTGAGTCTGACGCTGGGAACGATCATCTGTTCGGAAATCATTCCGAAGGCGCTGGGCGCCCACTTTGCGCCGCGCATCAGCCGTTTCGCAGCCCCGGTGGTACTGATCCTGCAATGGCTGCTCTACCCTCTGGTGGTGTCGCTGGAATGGCTGTCGAAAAAACTGACGCCGGGTGAGCGACCGATCGGAACGGAGCAGCAGATTCGCTCACTGGCCGCGATTGGACGGCGCGCGGGATACATCGAAAGCGATGAAGGGCAACTGATCCATCGCGTTTTCGTGTTGAACGACCGCAGGGCTGCGGACATCATGACGCCGCTGGCGGACGTCGCCGTCGTCAGCGCTGAGGCAACCGTGAGCGATGCGGTGCAGATCGTGCGCAAGAGCGGTTACTCGCGTCATCCGGTGATCGGCGAGGGGTCAGACGACGTCCGCGGAATGCTCATCACCCGGACGGTGCTGGAGGCGCAGGCCGACGGACGCGGGGACGAGCCGATTACGGCTCTTGTTCAACCGGGGCTGACCGTTGACGCCGGGCAACGATCCGACGAACTGCTGCTGCTGTTCCGGGACCGCCGCACGCACCTGGCGACAGTCCGGGAGGGCGGGCGCACCGTCGGAGTTGTGTCGCTGGAGGACGTGCTTGAAGAACTTGTGGGAGAGATTGAAGACGAAAAGGATCCGGTTCCGGAAGGCGGCGACTCCTCCGCAGTGTGAGGGAGCGCGGCGCGTCAACGGTTCCGGCGGCCTGTTCGTGAACACCTGTGCAAGTCGCCTGTGGCGGTCGTCCCGGTCGGGCAAACTGGGGGACTTGTTCCACATTTGATTCTCAAGCCGTACGTTTCCATCATACCGTGTGAACGGGCGCGACGTGCGCCAGACCGATCTGCTGAGTGATTTCGGTCCATCGCGCGGCCGCTCGCAGGCCGATGCCATAGACAGGCTCTTGAAGCGTTGCCTGATGCGCGTCGTTCAACCGGCCCGGCAGCGTTTCCGCATGGACCGAGCACAGGATGTGGCATGGAATCGAACTCTGCAACAGCCGCTCGAACGCGGGACGAGCGATGTGATCCGGCGGCTCCCCCTCTGCGGACCGCGTTGATCCTGGGATTGGCGTTCAGTTCCGGCCTGGCTCTGACGATCGCGGTCTCCCGTCACCGCGGCGACGGCTGGACCGGGCGGATCGCGGCGCGGACGACTTATGTGACGGCCCATCAGTCCGGCATCGTGATCGATCATCTTGTCGAGGAGGGGGACTCCGTGGTCAGCGGGCAGTCCCTGCTCACGCTTGCCGACGAGCAACTGAAACTGCAGATCGAACGGAAGCAGGAGCAGATCGCCGCGCTCGAAACGCAGTTGAGCCAGGCCCAGGCGCATGCCGAGGTGGAACTGGCCTGGCGGATGAAAGAGATCGATGCGGACATCGTCGAGACGCAGTTGCGTTCGGCGGATTACCTGAAGGAGCGTTTCGACCACGAACTCGAACAGAGCATGTGGTCGGACGCGCTCTCGGGGTTTGAAACGGTGTTGTTCGATCAGGGCGACTCGGCATTCAAGTCGCTCGTCGCCGGCGCGCGGATTCCCAACAGCCAGCGGATGCACGCGATGTTGAGGATGGAACTGGCGTCGAACGCGATCGACGTCTCCGCAGCGCAGGTCGAGATTTGCGATGAACAACTGCGGCGGCTCGAGGAACTGAAGCAGCGGTTGCCGGCCTACGTCAGCGAACAGGCGGGAGTCGACGTGGCGGAAAAGAACCTCAGCCGGGCCCGTGCCGAACTGGCGCGTCTGGAATCCCGGCAGACGAGCCTGACGATTGCTTCGACGGCCATCGGGCAGGTGGGCGTTTTTCAGACGCGGCCGGGGGATCACGTCCGGCCCGGCGATCCGATTGTTGAACTTCTGGACCCGGCGCGTCGCTGGCTGATTGTCGACGTCCCGTCGAGCCGGATCACCGAGTTCACGCCGGATCGCGCGGTGGAACTGGTGTTTCCCGGCGATGAGGAACGCACAGGCCGCGTGCACAGCATCGCGCCACAGGCCGTGACCGGCCGGGACGGCTCGGAAGCGACTGTTTCCGTGCGGGTTGAGCAGTCGGGCAAGGTCTGGCCGGACCTCCCGATCGGTTCGCACGTCGCGGTCCGTCTGGCGGATTAGCAGTCCGAGTACGCTGCGATACCGCTGATGCCGTTGCGTCGCTCGTCCACGGTAATTGCAGAGCGATGACGTCGCTGCTCTGTACCTTGCAGTGCGCCTGCCGGCCCATTGCCGGTCGATTCCGTCGCGGGGAGAGACAGCGTCTTCCCGTTCCTCCCCTTGCAGGCCGGATTCTCCTAGCATGTCGGCCGGCAGGTCGTAATGCACCTCGCCTCGGCCGTTGTCGCGCCAGTCAATGGAAAGGAATGAGATGTCGGAGCGTGAAAAATCCGGAATGGCGACCTCGACAAAAGTCATCCTGGCGGTTGTCGGGATCGGCGGCGTCGCGCTGCTGGTCTGCTGCGGCGTTGCGATTTGGTTTTTCAGCCAGTCTTTCGACGTGATCGAGAATCCGGATGATGTGCAGGCAATGGCGGACTCCATTGCGACTATTGAGATTCCTGCCCCTTACCAACCGTATCGGGGAATGAAGTTCGACCTCGGTGTCTCGATGCAGATGGCGCTGTTCAGCCGCAATGGAGGCAATCAGCAGGGAGCTGTGGTGTTGATGCAAATGGCTGCTCCAGGTCAGCAGAATGACGAGCAGATGAAGGCGCAGTTCCGGCAACAGATGCAGCAGTCAGGGCAGAACCAGGAGATCAACGTCGAGTCGAGCGAGACCAGGACGTTTGTGATTGACGGCGAGGAGTGCGACTTCGAGTTCGTGTCCGGAACCGATCAGTCGGGCAATCAGGTGCGTCAGGTGACCGGAGTGTTCCCCGGTCGCGGTGGAGCGGCCTTCCTGATGGTCCTGGAGCAGGAAGACAATTGGGATGAGGACGCTGTTGTGCAGATGATCGAATCGATTACGGCAGAATAGGGGAGCGATCAGGCTGCCCCAAAGAATGAACAGGCCGCCGGAGTTTTCTCCGGCGGCCTGGCGTTTTGCCGCTTCACACGGCGTTCCGGGATGGTGACCGGCTGCCCCTAGTTGACCGCGACGAGATCGAGCAGGTTGCCGCCGGCGTACGCGGAGAACTGGTAGACCTTGCCTGTCGTCGTGTTGAATGACCGGTAGCTCGAGAGCGAGTAGTTCCGCACCGTATTCGGCGAAAGCGAGGCCCGGTCGAAGTCGAAGCTGACGTTGAGGTAGGGCACGGGTGAGAAGTTGTCCATCACGTACCAGTGGCTCATGCTGGAGTAGGGCTGGAGCACCATCGTCTGCCACGGACCGTAATCGCCCCAACGATAGTTGTAGATGACCGGATCAGGTGTCGGATTCTCGATGACGGTCACGGCATAGTCGGCTCGGGCCGCATCCGCGCCGCTGCTTGTCAGAATCAGGCCCACGACGCCGGCAGTCAGGATCTTGGTCATTGCGTTCATTGTCATTCCCCCATTTGTCTTGAATGGTTACTTGGTGGCAGGCAGTGGTCGTCGTCGCGTTGTTGACGACCCTCGATGCCGGGGAATGGTCCGCCGGGACCGGCCGCGGACAGAAAAATCCGGAGAATCCGGAAATTCTCTGTAACATCGCGAGAATCGCGCGCGGATCGGCCGGCGCGAAGCGCAGCGCCGGAGGACGCAAGGGCTCACCGGAAAAGTCAAGCAGTCACGACAAGAGCGTCTCGGCCGCCGCTGCTTTACGCCAGTTCTTCAATCAACTCGCGGCGTTCGAGCACGTAGCGGGGGCGGCCGGCCGGATCGGTGAAGGTCAGTTCGGCGTCAATGCCGAGGTGACGGTAGGCCATGGCCAGCACATGCTCGGGGCGATAGGGGCGTTCAAGCGGGTGGGACCCTGTGGGATCGCTGGAACCGATGACCTGTCCCGCCGGAAGTCCGCCCCCGGCCATGAGGACGCTCATCACGCGGCCCCAGTGGTCGCGACCGGCGTTTCTGTTGATGCGCGGGGTCCGGCCGAACTCACCCATCGCAATCACCATCACCTTCTCCGCGAGTCCGCGATCGTGGAGATCATTGATGAGGGCCGCAACGGCCTGATCGTAACCGGGGCCTTTCCGCTTCATCTGCTTCTCGATCTTCCCGTGATCGTCCCAGCTTCCGAGAGTGCTGCAGCGAACGGAGACGAAGGTCACGCCGGCTTCAACCAGACGGCGGGCCAGCAAGACGTCTTGTCCCAGCGAGTTGCGGCCGTAGTTGTCGCGGACAGCGTCGGACTCCGCCGTGATGTCGAAGGCGTCTCGGGCGGCGTCGCCGGTCACCATGTCGAACGCCTGGCGGGCGAACTCATCCGTCGACTCTGCGATCCCGTGACGGTCGGCAATCCGCCTGGCATCATCGAATCCTGCGAGCAGGGCTCGCCTGTCGGCGAGTCGGGCATGTGAGACGCCGTCGAGCAGTGTGAGATTGGGAACCTGGAAGTTCTTCGCGTTCGCGCTTTTGCCGGGGCTGAAGGGGTTAAAGCCCTTGCCGAGCCAGGCGCTGCGTCCGTATCGCATCGAACTCGGGAGTGCGGCGAACGCCGGGAGTCCGGGACGGTTGGCGCCGCGCACACGGGCCGTGATTGACCCGATGCAGGGCATTTCGTTGTCGCGATTCTGGCGGTCGCGCAGGTAGTAGCCGGTTTGCGCCAGGTGCGAACTCGTGCCGTGGCTGCCCGAGTTGTGGTGCATCGCGCGGAGGATCACGAGCTTGTCCATGATCCGCGCCTGCTGCTGCATCATCTCACTGAAGTGGACGCCCGTGACGCCCGTCGGCACGGTCCCCAGCGGACCGCGGTACTCCGCAGGGGCCAGCGGTTTGGGATCGTAAGTCTCATGCTGCGTCGGTCCGCCGGCCAGTTCGAGGAAGATCACGGCCGTATCAGGCGGCGTTCCCGCATCGGCTGTGGCGCTGCGCTGCGCGAGAATTTGCGAGAGCGGAATCGAGAATAGTCCCGTCATTCCGGCCTGAACGACGCCACGACGTGAGATGCCGTCACAGAATCGCGAATTCATTCCGCTCATCGTTCCCCCTCCTGTGCTCAGTTCACCGAATACGGCCGAAGTCCCATAAGTACACGTTAATGCGTTGTCTGTTTGGTCGTCAATGCGTGTTGGCGGCTGCTGGTCGGCCGGCCTTTGATGTTGAGAAATCAGCGACCGCGTTGTGTGACCGGGCCGCGCGTTCGATAATCGAGTCCTCGCTCATCGAATGAGAATTGGAGTCGACGTGGAGATACGCCGTCAGTTGTGTTGCACGTGTTCGGTCGCCGTCGCGGTGCTGCTCGGAGCCACCATGTCGTTGGTTCGAGTGGCCGACGCCGCGGAGCCGCTGGCGCAATGGCCCAACTGGCGCGGGCCGCTGAGCACCGGTGAAGCGCCGCAGGCCGATCCGCCGACCGAGTGGAACGAATCGAAGAACATCCGCTGGAAGACCGCGCTGCCGGGGCTGGGACACTCGTCGCCGGTGGTGTGGGACGACCGGATCTTCGTCACAACGGCAGTCCCTGTGGGAGACGCCCTCCCCCCGCGCCCCAGCAAGGCGCCCGGCGCTCACGACAATCTGCCGGTGACGCATCAGCAGCAGTTCGTCGTGTTGGCGGCCGATCGAGAGAACGGCGCGATCGTCTGGCAGCGATCTGTCGGGGAACTGCTGCCGCACGAAACCTGGCACGTCAGCGGCAGTGCGGCGTCTGCGTCGCCCGTGACCGATGGGGAGCACGTTTTCGCCTTTTTCGGATCGTACGGCCTGTCGTGTCTCGACCTGGAGGGAACGGTCGTCTGGCAGAAAGACCTGGGAGACATGCTCGTCAAGCATGGGCATGGCGAGGGAGCCTCGCCTGCGCTTCACGATGAAACGCTGGTGGTCAACTGGGACCACGAAGGCGATTCGTTCCTCGTTGCCTTCGATAAGCGGACCGGCGAGGAACGATGGCGCGTTCCCCGCGATGAGGTGACTTCCTGGGCGACTCCGATCGTCGTGGAGCAGGACGGCCGTGCGCAGGTCATCGTCAGCGGGACCGGTCGCGTGCGGGGGTACGATCTGGACACGGGCGACGTCATCTGGGAGTGCGGCGGACTTTCAAACAATGTCGTGGCTTCACCGGTTGCGGCGGACGGCATGCTCTACGCCGGCAGCAGTTACGATACGCGGGCCATGCTGGCAATCCGCCTGTCAGGCGCAATGGGCGACATCACCGGGAGTGACCATGTGGTCTGGACGCGCAGCGAACGGACACCCTACGTGCCGTCTCCACTGCTCTACGACAACGCACTGTATTACCTGTATCATTACCAGGGCGTGCTGACGCGGCTGGAGGCAGAGACGGGCGAGGAGCCGTCCGGTCCCTTCCGTCTTCCGGGCATCACCGACGTCTACGCTTCGCCCGTCGCGGCGGCGGGAAGAATCTACATCACCGATCGGGACGGGGCGACGCTGGTGATGACAGCCGGCGAGCAACCGCAGGCGCTGGCACTCAATCGGCTGGAGGAGCCGATCAGCGCGACGCCGGCGCTGGTTGGAAAGGAGATCATTCTGCGTGGGGAACACCACCTGTATTCGATCTCCCAGGGGGCGCAGTGAACGCCACCAGCCGAGGCCGTGGCGCTTTCCAAACAAGAGATGACGGGGGCGACCGCTGCAGACGCAAGGTTTCCCAGGGCAATGTCTTTGGGAGTGCGGCGACAGGTCGCCGCACTGCGAAAAGCGGCTGTCACTGAGAGCATTGCTCTCGAAACGCATCAAAGTTTCGTTATACTTGAGACGTGTTACCGACCTACCGGGTGCCCTCCTGCGGCGCCTCATTCCAGTAAGCATGCCCATGACCGGCTTGAAGTTTTCAGGGGCCGCGGCGTACTTCCTGACGTGCGCTGTCTTCGCGACTCCCACGCTCTTTGCGTCTGGCGAGGCGGCCGACTTGCCTCCTGCCCCGCCGAGTGCGGAGCGGTTACACCCCACGGCTGAAGAGAAACCACGCCCCACGGCGGAGTTGCACACCCGGATCGACGAACTCGTGGCGACCGCGCAACCGGCGTTCGCGGAGCTTGCCGGCGAGTTGTGCACCGATGCGGAGTTCATCCGCCGCGTCTATCTCGACCTCACCGGTTGTATCCCACCGGCGGATGTGGTCCGGGAGTTCCTGGCCGACGAAACGCCGTCAACGGAGAAGCGAACGGCACTCGTCGACCGGTTGCTGGACACGCCCGAACATGCCCGGCGACTGCAATATGTCTTCGACGAAATGCTGATGGAGCGCCGCGGCGGGAACAACGTGCCGGATGCGGCCTGGAAAGACTACCTGTTCCAGTCGTTCCGCGCGAACAAGCCGTGGGACCAGTTGGTCTCGGAAATCCTCGCTGCCGACGGCGCCGATGAGGAGTTGCGAGCCGCAGCCAAGTTCTATCTGGATCGGAACTTTGAAATCGACGTGGTGACGCGGGACATCGGCCGGGTCTTTCTCGGCGTCGACCTGGAATGCGCGCAGTGCCACGATCACCCGGTGATCGACGACTATCTGCAGGCGCACTACTACGGCCTCTCGGCGTTTCTGCGGCGGAGCTATCTGTTCACCGATCCGACGTCGAAACAGAAAATGCTCGGCGAGAAGGCGGAAGGAGAAGTGAAGTTTACGTCCGTCTTCACCGGCGAAGAGGGGCAAACCGACCCCCGCCTGCTGGAGATGCCCGAGGTTCCCGATCCGGAAGGGATGGAAGAGGCGTACATCGTCGCGCCGGAGAAGACCGTGCGCGGCGTGCCGAAGTACAGCCGCCGGAAACGACTGGCGGAGGTGATGATCTCCACGGAGAACACGGCGTTCCGGCGAAACATCGTGAACCGGTTGTGGGCCGTGATGATGGGGCGGGGCCTTGTTGAGCCGCTCGACATGCGACACGCCGAGAATCCCCCTTCGCATCCGGAATTGCTGGCATTCCTCGGCGAGGAATTCACGGGGCACGGCTATGACATCCGGTTCCTGCTGCGCGAGATTGCCCTCTCGCAGACATACCAGCGGACAAGCCGCGTGGCCGATGAAACGGCGGAGGCCGCGCGTGATGCGCTGGCGGTCTCACGATTGAAGCCGCTTTCGGCCGAACAACTGGCGAGATCGATGCTGCGTGCGACCGGAACGGCCGACCGCTTGCTCGCTGCAAAGGTGGCTGAAGAGATCAAAAGCGATGCTGAGAACGGACCGCAACGTGTCGAGGACGCCGCATGGCGCGAAGCGGCGTTCAACGCAGCGGCCCAGCCGATGCTGGACCAGTTTGCCGCCCGGTTTGCAGGGCTCGGAGGACAGCGGACCGCCTTCGACGCAACCGCCGCGCAAGCGCTGTTTCTGGAAAACGGATCACAGATGCAGGGTTGGCTGGTTCCGCAGGGCGAAAACCTGACGGCGCGGGTGATCGCGTTGGAAGACGCGCCCGCCATCGCCGACGAACTGTACATGAACATCCTCAGCCGTCCGCCGACGGGTGAGGAGACGGTCGAGATCGAGGCGTACCTCAACCTTGTCCACGACCGGACGGCGGCGGTCCAGGAAATCGCCTGGGCGCTGCTCTCCTCGGCGGAGTTTCGATTCAATCA
>ERZ869936.949-NODE-949-length-23286-cov-17.558650_pt1 | contig 23286 bp, 23 predicted proteins | sample MGYA00520876_ERZ869936 | MGnify/ENA primary metagenome ERZ869936 (study PRJEB32218, sample SAMN09650985) | biofilter metagenome | isolation source: enrty point of leading RO module | place: Saudi Arabia: Thuwal, RO plant located on Red Sea | collected 2016-02-17 ...
TACTCGAACCGCACCGTCGTGCACTCTCGAAACGACCGGTACGTCCCGGAACTGGAATCGTGATACAGGAACAGTTCGTACTCGTCTTCCGGCGCACTCACGCCGAGCGCCGCACGCAGCGCATCGAGCGCGGCGAGCATGTCGCCCTCGTCGGCGGTCAGCACGCCCGCCTGCCGTCCCACGCGGCCTTCGAGCGAAATGTCCACCCCGTTCAGCGAGCGCCCCTCGATAGCATCACCCGATGCCAGCGGCACCTTGAACTGCGCGAAGTCCCAACTGTCCTGCACCCGCACCACGTCCACCGGCCGAGGCAATTCCGTCAGCGTACTGTCCCGCCAGATGCAAGGCTTGAATGTCAACATCTCTCCCGCTCCCGTACCGCACGCTGCCAGCGTGCGACCCGTACCGCTTCCCGCCGGCGTGTATTCATGACCTCGAACCTCGCCTTCTCACCAGGCAGCCCGTGGGAAACCCGGCCCTATCCCCGCCGGTTCCTCAAATGCACCCCTTGCAGTCGCAGATCCCGCACGATCCCGTTCACCTGCGAACCATCCGCCACCTGAATCGTTACGCCGCCGAAATTGTTCGTCGTCACTCGGGCGGGCGGAGGGCTCATCGCTGTTCCGATTCTGACCGGCCGCGCCGTCGGCGCCGAATTGACCGCCTCCAGAAACCGCGATCCCAGCGCCTCGGTCGCCCGCCGGCTCATCACGAACTCTCCGGCCGAGAGCAGCGCAGGAACGACGTCCCTCCCCGACGGGCCGGTCACCAGCCCTCCCTCCGCGAACCGGCGGATCGGTCCCCCGCCGCCGATCGGCCCCGCACCGATTCCTACCGGGATCGCCGACAACGCCCGCAACTGGCCGGCAATCGCCTGGATCGCTCCGCTCAACGTGCCGAGCGCCTGCAGCGCCGGCTGCACGTTCAACCGGATCGGCGTCCGTCCCAGGGTCTCCGCCTGCGTCGTCAGCCGACTGAGCATGCGGCTGATCTCCTGCAGCGGCCGCATCGCCGATGAGGCCCGCGCAAAGCCCTGGCCGATCTGCTCCCCCGCTTGACCGGCCTGATTGAGGCTGGTCTGCAGATTCCGAATATCGGACGCCGCCGACTCCAGTTCACTCTTGAGATGCGAACTGTCCCCGAGAATCCGAACCGTCAACGATTCCGTAAACGCCATCGAAGTTCCTCGACCTTCGTTGTGCCCACCACGTCCCCTGGCGAGCGCCCGGCGTCAGCCGGCCGTATCATCCGATCCATGCTCGACGCACACCCGCGCCGGCCAGAGCGCTCTGCAGTTTTGTATGTTGTCCCGGGAACGATCCGCTCTTGATTCGCGGATGCATGACCGAAAATGAGCTGAGGGCTGAGAGTCCAGAGACCTGACTAACGACACGTCAACGATTCGTGTCCCTTGACCCTTGACTCTCGGCTCTCGACCCGCCACTTCGCCGGAGATGACGAACTCCAGCCAACCTGCCCCCTCAGCACAAACACAGTTCTGCAAGGCGCTCTACACCCGCTCCACCAGCGGCTCCGTCTCGAACGCCCGGCCGCTGAACGCGATCAGGTTCGCGTCGTCCCCTTCCGTCATCGTCAACGATTCGCGATACACCTTCGAAAACGTGATCTTCTCGCCTGCGACTCCGGCCGGATCGACCACCGTGAATTCCATCGTCAGCGTCTCCTGCTCACCGTCCGGCGACGTACTCACGACGTCCGCTCCCGACGTGAACATCAGCATCTCATAGAGCTGCAGCGGATCGGCCGGGTTCCCCGCTTTTCCGATCAACTGCGTCCACTTCACCGTAAACGACAGCGACACCGGTTCTTCGTCCCCCTTCCGCGTGTGCCCGTCTGTAATCGAACCCCGGTCTTTCACCTCGATCGTGTTCGACCGCACCGCCCACCGCAGGTCTCCTTCATCCAGCAGCACCGTCAGCGACTGCGGCGTCCCGGACGTGCCGTCTTTGATCCGCAGTTCGCCGTCTCTCAGATTCCGCGTCAGATTCGACACAGCCATGCTGTTTCCCTTCCCTGGTCAAGATCCCTTTGAGCCGCTCAGATCGCTTCGGCCAGCGACTCGGCTCGCCCGTTGATTGCAACGACCGCATGACGCAACACGCCACGGTGCTCGGCGCCCTGCGGTCGCGTCATGTCGTGCATCTCCGCCTCGCGCAGCCGCACGTGACCCAGCACCGGCGTCCCACTCTCGTCATAGTCTCGAATGACGATCGTTTGCCGCGCCAAGACGTCGCGCGCCGCGTCCGCCAGTTCTTGAACCCGTGTCGCCGCCGTCGCAGAACGGCTGAAACAGTGCACTGTGACATTGACGCGCACAATGTGCGGCGACGCGTCCCTCCGAACCGCCTCTTCCCACGACTCGATCCACAGTTCGACCCACTCTTCCAGCGCCGACGTGTCCGCCTGCTGCCCCGGATAGACCGTGGCCGAAGCCGAGAAACCGGCCGCCCAGAATGTCTGCACGCTTCGCGTGATCGCCTCAGCCGTGACCATCTCCGACTCCCATCGCCGCGTTCGGCGATCACTCCGGTGGAAACGAGAACACCTCTCTCAGCCGCGGGACCGCCTGAGCGATCGAACGCCGCACCATCGCGAATGCCTGCATTTTTGACGTTCCGTATTCGAGGTACCTGATGTAGCTCACAGAGTTCGTCGCACTCACCTCGTCTCGCGACCGTCCCGCCGACCTGCTCAGTCCTCCCAGCGACGCGCCCTCCGCAACCGCACCACTCCGGGAACGCGACCCCCTCCAGCCCGCCGGCGCCTCTCCGCCGGCCTCTCTCAGCGCACGGACCCACGCCGACCGCGCCCGCCCCGTCTCCACCGGGTTGAGCCGCACGACGCTTTCCAGAACGGTCGTCATTGAGTCGTCCACGAGTTGCCGTCGCGCGTCGTCCAGTTCCTCACCTGCGAGTTCGTCCAGCCGTTCGCTCGCCCGATCGTCGATCTCGACTGCTATTCGGAACAATGCGTCGTCCTCCGTAATCTTCGATGTCGGCAATCGTCCTCAGATCAGCCGGCAGTGCAGCGTGACGATCGCCTCCGCAGCGTCCGTCTCTGTCGACATCACGCGATATTCAACGCCGCCCTGCACAACCCGGCGGGTCCTCAATTCGACCCCCTCCGGAACGTCCTCGCCCCGAATCAGAAAGACCGCATCGATCTTCCCGTGCTGCCCCGCCGTCCCTTGCGCCGCCTGTTTCGCCGCACCGCCGGTCACCGCCGTGACGACAAAGTCGGTCGGCGTCTCTTCGATCGCACCGTCTTCCGGGTCATACGCCTGTTCAACGGCCCTCAACACGACCTCAACGCCCCAGTCGGCGAACAGTTGATCCCGGTCGGCGGCGATCATCCCTGATTCGATCTCCATCCCGTCTCTCCCTGCCTCGTATGAGTGAATGACGCGCTCTAATCGGACTCACAGGTTGCTTGCGAAATCTCCCAGCCCGGCTGAGCCGCCAGCAGTCGCTCATAGTGGGCCCGCGCATCGAGCAGCGCCTTCAGGTTCGCCGCCCGGTCGGTCCGCTGTCCGCCCGCTCCCCCCACGCTGTACTTCAGCGCCGACAGTTTGCCGTCCCGCACCAGATTCGTGATGTCCAGGTCGATCTGGGCCAGGATGCCCTTGATCTGCCCGGCCGTCAGATCGGTTCCCGATACGGTTGAAAGGTCTGCGAGGTCGCTCATGTCGTTTCCTTGTTCCGGCTCATTCGATCATCGGGATTCCAACCGATTCCTCGGCCGCTCGCAGCCGGTCATATGCCAGATACTTCAACTGCTGTGCATACGGCAGCCTGATGAAGTCGGCTTCCATCACCCCCAGCCGCTCACATGCTCTCAGCACGAAGTAATCGCACGACCGCATCTCCGAAGTCCCCGCGCCTATCCCGGCCCCTCCCGGATGACCGACGAAAAAGACGCTGCGGCCTGCGTGAGATGCTCGCCCGTCAGATTGCTCAGCCGGCACACGAACGTGCACAACTGCACCAGATCCCCTGCAGTGAAGCCGCTCTCCTCCATCTCGGCGAACAGCGAGTCCGCGTACGCCTCCCAGCCGGCGTTGCCATCCGGTGCTCCGGATTCGAACTCAATCTGAGCATCGGCCTGCAGCGACTCGGCAACCGCCAGCACCGCCACACGGCGATGGTAGGCTTCCAGCGCCAGGCCGTACTCCGCGTCCTGCTCATCGGCGACCATCACCGCCAGGCCCGATTCGTCGCGGATCGCCCGGCCCGACGAATCCCGCGCCACCCGCCGCGGCGGCGACGGCGGTGCAATTCCCCGCTGGCGCAACCGCTGCGAGAAACCGAGCGGCAGCGGACGCATTGTCAGCGCCAGCTCCTCGCCGTTCGGCCGGGGCAGCCGGCACACCTCGTGAAACTCATTCAGGTTGTTCCGTCCGGCGATCTTCACGGTTCACAAACTTTCGTTCAAAGCGAGGTGATGCTCGCGTAGGCCGGCCGAGCGTTGTTCGGCCGCCGCTCGCACAAGGCAACTGTCAGGCGCCGTCCACTTTCGTCACGAAGGCCGTGTCCACCGCGCTGATGCCGCCGTAGTAGCGGGCCTTCACCCGCAGGACGACGTCGCGCTCGAAGGCCGCTTCGCTCTCGGCCCGCTGCAAGAGAGTCTGCACCGGCCAGATCTCCGTCCACACGAACTGCCGCCGGAAGTCGCCCAGATACCAGTCGGTCAGCGCGTCGCCCCCCTGTTCGTCGATGAACGGAGAAGACAGCACGTCCACCAGGCCGTGGATCGGATTGGCCATCCGCATTTCGCCGTCGGCGGTTGCCACGTCGATCTCCGTGGCGTGCGCGATGCTCCGCGCCGTCCCGCGGAGCGCCTCCGGCACGAGGATCTGCCGCGCCGGCGCGACGATCGGCCGCTGCTCGCCGTCGATGCGGTCGTCCTTTACTTCCGTCGCCCGGTACTGCAGCACCTCTTCGATGTCGGTCCAGTCGACCAGCGGCACGGCGGAGGCGTAGCCGGGTGACGTCGTGTTGCCCGATCCGACGTAGTTGCGGTGCGATCCGTCGCTCGCATACAGGGCCTCCCCCGAACCGCTCGGACGGTACACGTACGTCCCGCTTCCCGAGTCCGCATCGGTCACCGCGCGGACGATCGTTCGCTCCCGTTCCTGCCGCAGGTAATATCCGAGCGCCATCGCGCGGCGGTTGATCTCCCCCGTCTGGTCGAATGCGATCAACTCTTCGCTGATGCTCAGAATCCGACCCTGCTTGCTCTCCGCCGTGGTGACGTATTTCTCCTCGAAGGTCGATTCCTCGTACGGATGTCCCTCGGCCACCTCGGTCGGTCCCGCCAGCGCCCGAAAGCCGGCGATCTTCGAGTTGCGCAGCCGGCTGGGAACGACCATGACCAACTGGTCCCCGATGAATCCGGCGTCGTCCTCATAGCCCTCGATCACTTTCCGGCCGAGCAGTTCTCCCGTCACCACCTGGAACAGGTTCGTCCCCACGCCCGGATTCGACTCGCTCAGCACTTCGCCGAGCGGACCGGACCGCGGCGTGAATCCCCTCATCGAACGCAGCCGCGGAAGGACGCCGCAGGCGTCCGCCAATTCGTTGTACGAGAAGTCGTCCACCGACAGTTTCTTCTCGTTGAGCAGCTCGCACACTTTCCGATAGAAGCCGGCCGGTCCGTGAGATTCGACCAGAGCCTGGAGTGAGGTCCCGTGCATATTCGTTTCGTCCTTCCTGACAGTTGAAAAACAAGTCCGCAGAATCGCGGTTGGGCCGTTCCCGGGACCGCGTTTCATTCGACCGAAGGGGTTCTGGCGGCGTTATAGCGATTTGCAAATCAGTGTTGGCGATCTGTCTCGCGGATTGTCGTCCTCGACAGTCCAAACACTGCTCGACGCGGACACATGGTAGAGCAAATTGCTCTAAACGCCGTAAACAAAGACAAAAATGCGACCAGACGCCGCCACGAACAAGTGCCACTGGCACTGGTTCAGCCGAGAGCGGCGTTGACGTTCGCGCTGCCGGTTGCGTAGGCCGAAGCGATCGTCACCCGCAGCGTCGCCTGAGCGCCGGGCGTAGACTCGGCGGCCCGCGCGATCGCATTCGCAGCGGCGGCCGCTTCGAGTTGCTGGTTCATCAGAGCGCTGCTCTGTTCGTCCGGTCCCAGCGGCGCGCCGATTTCATAGGCCGCCGAGTTGGCGTCGAACTCGTAGACGCTGTGCGGGCTCACATCGACCGAGATCGGATCGACATCGCCCGCCGCCGACTGCTGATGCGCCACTCCCAGAAACTTCGCCGCAAACGCCGCCTGTGTCGTCGCCAGATCGGTCGTCCACGTGAAATCGGAAGCCGGCTTGGCATCGTCCCCGTCCAGCCACACCAGATCGCCCGCCTCGATGACCGTCGCCGAATCGACGCGGACCTTCCGCATCTGCACCTGTCCCGATCGAAATCGCAGTCTGTTCATTGCGCTCCTTCACAAATTGAGTCGACCGATCAGGCCCGCCCTCTGCGGACCCGGAAGATCTCCGTTTCACACATCTCGTTGTTCAGCGCCGCCGAAGCCGAATCGCAAGCGGGCGACTATCCCGCCAGAACCGACGCAGCCGCGCGAAATCCCCGCACTGCCGCAACAAACTCCTCGTCCTCGCCTGTGTTGCCTCCGCCCGGTCCCCCGTTTCGCTCGATGCTGCGGGGGTGTTCCGCACCGGCGCGATGCAGCAACTGCACGCGTTCGGCGATCAGCGAACGCCGCGATTCGTCGCTCTCCGCGTTTTCGAGTTGAGTCAGAAACTCCCCGGTCACGGCGAATCCGGGCAGGCCCAGGTCTTCCGCCGTTGTCTGCCACTCGTTCTGAAAGAGCCGCGACCGCTCCAGCGCTTCCTGGTCCGCCAGCCGCGCCAGCAACTCGTCCCGTTCGGCGCTCAAGCGCGAGACTGCTTCCCGCAACTCGGCGATCTCCTCCGCGACGTCAGCCGCTGGTCCGTCGGCTGAATCGATGTCGGCATTCGACGTCGATTCGTGGAAAGTCGTCGTCGTGGCCGGCCCGACGACCGCGTCGACCGAGATCACGTCCTCGATGCGGTTCACCGCAGTCCCGTCTCCGTTCCGCCGGGCCAGAACGACGTGCGACATGCCGACCCCCGGTGTGTCCGATTCCGCCAGCGCCAGAAACGTCCGTCCCGACTCCGTGTCCAGCACGCGGATGTCGCCGCGAATCCGTCCCTCGGAGAACCGGGGGTTCACGACCGACCCCACCAGATCCCGCGTGCTCCGTTCCTGCGGCCGCCGCGCGTCGGCCGCATGATCAAGAAACACCGGCTTTCGCTCGTACAGCCTGGCCGCAGATCGCAGCGCCTCTTCGGAGTATTCGTGTCCGTTCCGCGAGACGCGCCCCACCAGCGCCACATTCCGTACCAGTCTCGACTGCCGCTCGACCTCCACCCCCGCTTGCCAATCCGCGCACTCTTCGACGACCGTTTCAAGTTCGTCCATTCGCCCCCCCAAGGATTCGCGCCCGCCGTGCCCCCTGGCAATGATTCGCCAAGAGCCTCACTCACTTCGCCGTTCATAACGACCCGTGGTCGGTGCGCACTTCTGCGCGCGGACGGGAACACGCTGCACGTTCATTGGAGACCGGCGCACAACGGACCCGGTGCGCAATTCCAAGTGGCGTCGAAACTTGGGAAGCCTGCTGCGGCCGGAAAAATTCCGGATTTTCGCGCCGGAAAGCGCCAATCCGATTGCGCGACGTCGTCCCGAGGCAGCCTGGAACGACGTCTCCCGAATCGTCAGCGAGAAATGTGCCCGCGACTTCGCCGTTGTCGCCGTCAAGTCAGCCCGGCAATCGGCTCACCGTGATAGATATGGTGCGGACGGTCCGCCTCGTCGCGCCACACGGCCGTCGCGGGAATTCCCAGCGACTTGTAGATCGTCGCAGCCATGTTCTCCGGTTTCTGCGGGTTCGAAGCAGGATACCCGCCGTTCTTGTCCGATGCGCCGACCACCGTACCCCCCTTCACTCCCCCTCCGGCGAAGAACACGGTCTGCACCGCCCCCCAGTGGTCCCGCCCCGGCAGCTTGTAGTGCTGCGGCAGGTGCGTAATCTTCGGAGTCCGGCCGAATTCTCCCGCCATCACGATCAGCGTTTCGTCCAGCAGGCCGCGTTCGTTCAGATCGTCCAGCAAGGCCGAGATCGCCCGGTCGGTCGGCGGCAGCAATTTGTTCTTCAGGTGCGGAAACGCCTCACCGTGCGTGTCCCAGGTTTCGTCGTTGCCCAGGTTCACCTGCACGAGATTCACACCCAATTCGACCAGCCGCCGCGCCATCAGCAGCGACCAACCGAAGGAATTCCGTCCGTACCGCTCCTGGACGGCATCGTCGGCATTCGTCACATCGAGAGCCGCCTTAACGCGAGGATCGGTCAGCAGCGACAACGCGCCCTGCCGATAGCGGTCGAAACTCTCGATGTGCGCATGGTGATCGAGGTAGCGCCGCTGATTTTCGAGTTCGCCCAGCAAATCGACGCGGCGGCTCAGCTTCCGGTCCGTCAGGCCGTGAGGCAACGACAGGTTCGGCGCCTGAAACACCCGCTCATCCGCGTTTCCGCGCTCCTGGTGATCGAACTCGTATTCCGGGTAGGCGCCATACGAGGTGCTGTGGTACGGCGACGCCTCAATGAACCAGGGATCGCGGGCCGCCCCCATCCGGCCGGCGAATTGGCCCGGAATCACACGCCCGGAGTAATGCACGAGACGCTCAGGAAGCGAGGCTGCCGGCGGAAGATTGTTCCTCGGTCGCGTTGCCGACCCCGCCACGCTGGCAATGCAGGGCCAGTCGGTCGGCCGCGGCGCGCTCGCGCTGAAACCGGGCGGAAGCATCGTCCGGCCGGTCAACATGATGTGATGCCCGGCCGAATGTTCGTTCGAGGGATGCGTCAACGAGCGGCAAAGACTCCACAGATGACTCCGCTGGGCCAGCATCGGGAGATGTTCGCAGACTTGAATTCCGGACGTACTTGTCGAGATCGGCGTAAACTCCCCGCGAATGTCGTCGGGAGCATGCGGCTTCATGTCGAAACTGTCATGCTGCGCCAGACCGCCAGAGAGAAAAATGTAGATGCAGGTCCGCGCGGGAGGGGTCGCCGAATCCCCCGCCGAAGCGGCAGCCTCGCGCAGCGCCGCCACATGATTCATTCCCAGACCAAGCAGGCCGATCGAGCCCGCCTGCACCGCGGTTCGCCGGGAAATCCGTGTTGGATGATCGAACTGCATCATGGGTCCGGTTCGGGCAGGGGCCGGTCGGTGGACGACGATCTGCAGCCTGCAAGTCATCGAGGGCGCTGCACTCTCCTCTTCACATCAGCTTACTCCGATACGACATCCGGCTCAAGACTGGCCAGGCAGAGCGAACTCCGAGGCAGCTCCAAACAGCGGATTCGTTTGCAATCACCGACAGCGCCGCCGAAAATCCATTTTCGTTGATCCTCTGTCAGATGTCCCTCCTGGTCTTCCGCATGGCGGCAGAATTGCAACGTGTTCCGGCACACTCAGAGAGTCCCGAGGCGGCCGGCCGCCAGACTCGCGACACCCGGCACGATGACTACCATCGGCTGTTCCTCTGGGGATCGATCGCCGTGGTCGTCCTCGCGTTCGTGATGAGCGTCCGCGAGGATCAGCGTGTCGGACTCGGCTTCCTCCCGGACTGGCCTCTTCCGGAGCTGTGCCAGAGCAAGAGTCTGCTTGGCTGGAACTGCCCCGGTTGCGGACTGACGCGGAGCTTCATTTATCTCGCACACGGGGAACTCGCGGCGTCGCTCCAGGTCCATCGCGTCGGGTGGCTGCTGGCGCTCGGAGTCGTCCTGCAGATTCCCTATCGGCTGTGGGCGCTGCGCAGTCCTTCAGGACTTCCGCTGGGGCGCCGGCTTCCCACCATCGCGGGGATTTGCGTTCTCATCCTGCTGATCGCCAACTGGCTCGCCGATGTCATCGTCCGTGCTTCCTGATTCGGCGGAGCGATCGAGCACGCCGCGCAAATAGACATCCCCTCCCGGTTGAGCCACTGTCACGTCGCACAAGCCGGCCGCCCCTTGCATCCCCTCACAACCGGCCCCGTGATTGGGAATCGGATTCGCAGTCCCCCCCGTCAGCTTCGGGGCGATGAACACATGGCAGGCATCAATCAATCCCGCGTCAAAAAAGCTTCCCAAAACGCGGCCGCCTCCTTCCACCAGAACATTGGTCATCTTTCGCCGGCCAAGCTCCTGCAGCAGATCGCCGATTCGCACCCCTCCACCGGATCCGGCCGGCAACCTGACGACTTCGACTCCAGCTTCGGCGAGTCGCTCGATTCGATTCACCGGTGCATCATCGCCCACCGCAACCAGAATCGCTGCCTCGTCGATGGACCGCACAAGCCGCGAGTCGACAGGCGTGCGGGCATGACGGTCGAGCACAATCCGCGTCGCCGTCCGTGGTCCGGCAGGACGCGCTGTCAGAAGCGGATCGTCGGCCAGAACCGTTCCGATTCCGACAATCACCGCATCCATCCGTCCTCGCAGGCCGTGAACGATTTCCCGCGACTCCTCGGATGAAATCCACTTGGAATCCCCCGTGCGAGTGCCCATCCGGCCGTCGAGCGTCATCGCCCACTTGGCGTGCACGTAAGGACGCCCCTCCTTCACCAGACAGCGAAACGGCGCAATGAGTGCCCCGGCCTCATGCGACAGCAGTCCCACGTCGACCTCAATCCCTGCCTCACGCAACCGGTGCACCCCGGCGCCCTGCCCGTGGGGGGCGGGGTCGCGCACCGCAATCACAGCCTTTCGAATCCCGGAATTGATCACGAACTCCGTACACGGCGGCGTCTTCCCATGGTGCGCACACGGTTCGAGCGTGACGTACAACGTCGCACCCGACGGAATTGCTCCGCACGTCTCAATCGCATTCACTTCTGCATGCGGTCCCCCGTACCGCTCATGAAAGCCTTCGCCGAGCAGCCGCAGGTCACCGTCCACCACGACCGCCCCCACGGGAGGATTGGGCTCGACGCGCCCCAGGCCGCGGGCGGCCAGTTCCAGCGCACGCCGCATGACCGACGCAGAGTCTGGGAATCTCTCGGCCATAACTGACAGTCAGACCCATCCTGCTTGATCGTCACGCCGCCAGGCGATCACCGAACCCCACAAATCGGACTCCAACCAGAGATGCCGGTCCTCTTGCAGATCCCCGCTCAGCGATCACCGGGCAGCCACAGCTTTTTCTCACCCTCCGCAGCGGGCTGACTGGCTTCGCCGGGCGACCAAACCCCGGCTCCGCCTTGATCGGGCATCGATCCGGCAACCACCACGGATTCCCACGGAGCATCAATCTCCATCTGATCGACCAGGGCGGTGAGCCGCTCTCTCAGCCAGGGGAGTTTGCTGCCGTAGCGGTCCCAGAGTTCGCGGAGCAGATCCCTCAGCACCGGGTCTTCGGGATCGTCCAGCCGATACCCCATCTCCCGCAGTTTCCACTGCAGCACATGCTCGAAACGCTGCTCCGCCCCTTCAGCCGCCGACTTTCCACGCTCGACCCATTCCAGCGATTCCTCGCTGCGCAACGACGCCCGGCAGATCTCGCCGGCCGCCGCGCACAAGGACTCCGTATCGGCCCTCACCCGGCCGGCCATTCCGCGGTCGATCACGGTACGAATGACCGCGAGAGCGTGCGCGGGATGCCGCACAAGCAGCGCCCGATGGGCCACTTGCTCGAGCCGCTTTCCCTCAAGGGCGGCCGGATCCACGCGGCGGAGCTGAGTCAACGAGAGTTCATTCAGATCGGTCTCGGCGTTCAACTCGAAAGCCTGCGGAACAGGCATCTCAAGTCGCTCAAACAGCTTGGCCTCGGGAAGGATGTAGCCGCGCACGGCGCAATAGGCGTCGAACACGGTGACGGCTGCCGTCAATGCGACTCGTGCGGAGTCGTCGCGCGCCGCCTCCAGGGGAGACCGCCCTCCGAGACCGGCCAGCGCCATGTTCGGCCAGCGCTCCAGGACGATCTCGTCCCATTCTTCCTGTTGAATCTCAGTGCGTTTCCTGCCTGACGTCTTCGGTGGGAAGTAATAGTTCTGAAACAGATCGATCTGCTCAGTCGGCACGATGCCTGTCACCACCGACGGCGGTACGTCTCCCTCGACGTCAAGCAGATTCCCGACCTCCTCCGTCAACAGCTTTTCAGCCGACTCCAGGGGACCGCCTTCCAGCGCCGAAACGATCAGCATGGCCCCCGCGTCCGAGGATTCCGGCGAATCAAGCACGGCCGCCTGAGCCACATGCCGGGGAGTCTCATCCCGCGTCAACGCCGGGGATTCCGCGTCCATTTCCCGATCGAGGATCAGGTAACGAGCAACGGTCGATTCTTCGGCCTCGGCGGCATTCAGACGCACGCACCGACCCACGGCATCCAGTTTCGTCAACAACTGCGACGGCGAACTGACCGAGTGCCGCTGCGCACGCATGTAACGCGTCTGTTCGGGACTGTACTGGTCCAGCAGTTGCGCGAGCGTCTCGCATTCGACGGCCGTTTCAAAATCAGTGTAGAGCCCCGCCGCGCGGTGCAGTGCCTGCGCAGCCGCCCTTTCCTCACCGTCCCACGCGCGCAGCAGACCGACCCAATGCCAGATCTGCGGATTTTCCGCATCACGGTTCGAAACGTCTTCCAGTCGCTCGGCCGCCTCCCGCCAGCACCCGAACAGCTCAAGCCGCCGCGCCTTCTCGATCGTTTCGCCGTCAGCCTCGGCTCCGACATAAGCCGGCGCCTTGTGCGGTCCCCGCAACGGATACGGAATGGACTGGTCGCCGTCGAACTCAAGCAGGGCGGAGAAAACCCGTTTCCGCTGCTCTTCCGACCCCAAACGCAGTGCGAACACCATGTGCTCGCGCGCGGCAAGATATTGAGCCTGATCGAGGTATCCGGCCGCGACGTTCATCGCGAGGTTGGCGACGATCTCGGGGAAGTGACGCGCCGCCAGGCGAAACGCGCGATGCACGGCGCGCTTCGCCTCCGGATAACCGTCCCGGTTCAGAACCGCAGCACCATAGAGTGCGTTGGCGAGCGGATGGTCGCGATGCTCGCGCAGAAAAGGCCGCAGAACTGCCTCCGCCTCATCGGAACGCTCGTCCTCGATCAGGCACAGCGCCGTTCGCGTCACGATCCAGGGGTTGTCCGGGTGCGACTTGCCGAGACTCTCCAAGAGTTGCAACGCCATCCGCGGCTGATTGTTGTCCTGCAGACGCTCAACCTTCTCCATCTCGCCGAGGATCGACTGGCAGCAGAATTTCAGCTTCTTGCCGCTGCCGCAAGGACACAGGTCGTAGGGGTCCATGGAAATCCACTCTCTGCTCTCTGCGCAGGTGAATCCGCACGAGCGATGCGCGGCTGGGAAATGAAGAGCCGCACGCTCCCAACAAGAGCGAACAACCCCAGGTGACTGTCACAGTCGCCAGCCACGAATCTAATCGATGCCGCGGCACATTCCCAGCCAGCCCCCCGGCATCCGCACGAGGGCCCGCGCGAACCTCGATCGGTCATCGACACACGCACTCTTTTCTTTCGCGGCACAGAGCTTGTCCGCGAACGACGACTGCGGCCCGATTCACTCACTCGACCCTGCCGCCGCGCCGCCCTGCTGAGTCAGCTTCTTCACGACCGTCGCCGGAGACATCGGCAGGCTGTAGAGCCGCACACCAGTTGCGTCGTACACCGCGGCGGCAATCGCAGCGGGCGGTGGCACAATCGGAACCTCCCCCACGCCGCGAACGCCGTACGGATGGTTCGGATTCGGAACTTCCACCAGCAGGCAATCGATCATCGGCAGGTCCAGGCAGGTCGGCATGCGGTAGTCGAGATACGTCGCGTTCCGCATCCGGCCGGTCTCGTCGTAGAAGTACTCCTCGTTCAGCGCCCAGCCGACCCCTTGCGCGACGCCCCCCTGGATCTGGCCCTCCACATAACTCGGGTGGATCGCGGTTCCCACATCCTGAGCCGCCGTGTAGCGGAGCACGTCGACCTTGCCGGTATCGATGTCAACCGCGACGTCCACGAGATGCGTGCCGAAGGCGCCTCCCGCTGACGGCGCCGAGACGGTCGCCGTAACGCTCAGCGGTTCGCCGGTCTGCGAAAGCTTCGCAGCCAGTTCTCCGAAGGTCATACGCTTCCCCTCGGGCCCAGCCACGCCGCCTTCCTCGTATTGCAGGTCGCCCTCGTCCACGTTCCAGATCGCTGCGGCCCCCTGGATCATCCGTCCCCGGATCATCATGCCGGCCTCGTAAGCGGCCATCCCGGTTGTGTGCGTCACGCGGCTCCCGCCGGTCACGTCGTTGTAGCCGACGCTGTCGGTGTCGGCGACAAGCGGATTAATGTCCTCCGCCGGGATGCCGAGCGTCTCAGCGAGTTGCATCGCAATGCTGGTCCGCGTCCCGCCGATGTCGGTCGAGCCCTCCACGAGCGAAACCTTTCCGTCCGCATTCACCGTCGCGGAGAGTGACGACTTCAAGCCGGCATTGAACCAGAATCCAGAGGCCAGCCCTCTGCCGTACGCCAGACGCGCCGCCGATCCGTTCCCCGTCGCGTGCAGAACCGGCGGCGGTTCTTTCTTGATCGGCGAGTTCCAATGCTCGCTCGCCTTGATCGCATCCGCCGTCTCCCACATGCCGATCCGCGGATAGGTCACTCCGTCAACGCGTCGCGTCCCTTCCCGCGCGGCGTTATTCAAGCGGAACTCGATCGGATCGATTTCCAGCTCCCGACAAATCTCATCGACCACCGTCTCGGTCGCGAACGCCGCACTCGTCGACCCCGGCGCGCGATAGGCATTGGTGCGCGGCTTCGTCGTGCACACGTCGTAGCCTTCCACCCGCGCATTCGGAATGTCGTAGCAGGCGAAAACGCACATGCACCCCGGATTGATCGGAGATCCGGGGAACGCCCCCGCTTCATACGCCAGGTAGGCGTCCCCGGCGACGATTCGACCTTCTTTGTCGACTCCCAGCTTCACGCGCATGTAGGTCGCCGGCGTGGGACCGGTCGCTTCAAACACGTCGGCGCGGCTCATCGTCAGTTTGACCGGACGACCTGTCTTCCTGGAAAGCAACGCCGCCACCGGCTCCAGATAAACGCTGATCTTCCCCCCGAACCCGCCGCCGATCTCCGTCGGAATCACCTTGATATACGTCTGCGGAATGTCGAGCAGATCGGAAAGCTGCTGACGCACGGCGAACGACCCCTGCGTACAGGTCCACACCGTCAGGTGACCGTCCGCGTTCCACATCGCCGTCGAGGAGTGCGGCTCGATGTAACCTTGATGCACCGTCGCCGTACGAAACTCCCGCTCAATCACGAGCGCCGCCTCGTCGAACGCCTTTTCCAGTTCGCCCTGCTCGTAGAAGAATCGCGCCGCGACGTTGGACGGCTGTTGCGTGATCGTCTCGCCGAATTCCTTCGTCAGCAGATCATCGTGCAGCAACGGCGCGTCTTCGTGCATCGCCTCGCGGACGTCGAGCACCGGCGGCAGCTCCTCATACTCGACTCGGATCAACGCGGCCGCTTCCTCCGCGATGTGCACCGTATCAGCCGCCACCCCGGCCACCGCGTGACCGCGGTAAAGGGCCTTGTTTCTGGCGAGAACGTTGGCGTTCAGGTCGGAGATGCTGACCGCGCCTTCCCCCAGGTCTTCGATGTCGTCGCTCACCTCAGGCAGATCGGCGTTCGTCACCACAGCCCGCACGCCGGGCACTGCTTCCGCCGCCGACGTATCGATCGACACGATCCGGGCGTGGGCATGCGGACTGCGCACAATCCAGCCCGACAGCGTCCCCGAAAGCTGCACATCAGCCCCGTAACTCGCCCGGCCGGTCACCTTGTCGATCCCATCATGCCGCACCGGGCGCGTGCCGATGACCTTGTACTTGGGGGACGGAGGAGTCGAGGTCTGCGCAGTTGCCATAACGTATCTGATCCTTGAGGCAAAGCGTTTGTCCAGGAACGGAGTCTCGCGAAAATTGCACCGAGACGCGAGCCACCGGAGTATCAGGTGGAAAATTTCTGCTCTCTCACCCAATCCCGAAACCGCCGCACGATCTGCGTCTCCGTGGCCGGCTCATCAACAACGAGGAATTCCTGGAGATCGGCCACCGTCAGGAACGGGAAGGCGAGGCTCTTCTCGATCGGCTCGTATTCACCGCCGTCCGTCAGCTTCAGGCCGCGAAGAACCGACCCGCTGAATCGCCACAGTTCCGGAACCTGCAACCGCGCGTAGATTTCCTGCCGGTTCAGCGAACTGGACGCGACGTCCACCTCAACAACGAGATCCGGTGGAGGGTGGAGACCGGGATCCCATTTCGTCACGCCGACCATCTCGGCGGCGTGAGCGATCCAGTAGCATTCATCCGGTTCGAGGCCGCGCTCCACGTCCTCGCGGCGAAACGTCGTGCTGCCGCCACTCTGCATTTCGATTTCCAGATCAAGCGTCAGCGTTTCGATGAGGCGCCCCATCAGCCGTTTCAATCGCTCGTGAAGATATGACAGCGTCATGAACTCAAGCCTCTGTCCGTCGAATGTCAGACGCAATCCCCGCTGAGGGGTCAGGGCGTCCGAAATTGTGACATACTGCTCCCATGTCACGTCTTCGACGATGACGCGATTGGGCGCCGAAGTCCCAGCCTGATTCTGCAGAACGGTCGCCATGTGCAGTGCATCGACGGTACGGGGGGGGGTCAGCCGGTCGGGTTTGTATTTTCGGATGTCCGCTGCCCCAAGGCAACCATGATCGCTCACTCAACACTCCGCTGCTGCAACTCAGCCAGGTACTCCTCCGGCGTCGGGATCCGCTCGACTCCCTCGGCGATCCGCTGCGGCTGGAAACGACCGATATCGACCGTCTCGGGCGAGAGCGACGCGCGGTGTCGTTGGTAGCGGCGGTGCGCTGCGCGGTAATCCTTCGCCTTGCTGAAACCGTGCACCACGGCGAAACCTCCGATGGCCAGCGCAGCCAGACCAAACAATGCCGGAATACCGCCCCCATGGGAGAATCCGACTCCCATCATCACGACTGCCATGATCACGAACACCACGCCACCCATCACAGCACCAAATTCGCTCGGCACATGCTTTCTGCCGTGCTTGTCGCTGACCATGTACCGTTCCTTCTCCCGCTCCCAGTCGCGGTCGAGGGCGGCCAGTTCGTTCTGCCAGGTCAGATGCCGGACCTGCTGTGTCAACTCGTCCGTCTTCCGTGACATTTCCGCCAGTTCTTCCGTATAGGAAACTTCGGCTGACCGGCGGATCACAAGTTGCGTCCGGCAGTGGTTGCACGTCACAAAGTTGGCGCTCGCCGGAACCCTGAGCGGCGCCCCGCAGTTGTTGCAGCTCAGTTCCTCGAGCGATGCAGACTCGCTTGCAGCCATCGGCCGTCTCCTTCTTCTTGGACGTCCAGTCTAAAGCACCAAACGTCAGAGAAGCGACCTTGGATCAGACGAATCCAGCCGCCGTTCGTAATCTCGCAGCACACTCGTAGCCGCACGCTGCCAGCGTGCGCACCGACGTCGGAGATACGCTTCGCCACCGCCCTGCTCACGGCGGCCGCACACCGCATCAGCGCGATAGACTTCAGTCGACGCCGAGGCTACTCTCGACAAGCTCCGTCCGATCCAAGCCCCCAAACCGATTCCCGATGCCCAGTCTTCGCAGCCGCCTCGTTCGCACGTGGATCCGCTATTCCGTCAAGCGGCTCCTCGCTTCAGACGCGCCGATTGAGGAAGTCCGCCGCGGAACCGACAAACTGGCTCGTTACGGATTCCCGCCGCGATCGGTTTCGACGGACTTGATCGACATCAACGCGACGCCGGCTGAGAGACTCACGCCGCAGGAGGCAGAACCGGCCGGAACAATCCTCTACCTGCACGGCGGCGGATACTGTTTCGGGTCGATCACGTTGTACCACGAACTCGCCGCTCGCATCGCGGCCGCCAGCGGGGCAACCGTCATCCTTCCGGAATACCGGCTCGCCCCCGAACACCCGTTCCCTGCGGCGCTGGAAGACGCTGAGAAGGTGTATCAATGGACCCTTGACCAGGGCTGTTCCGCCGATCGCCTGGCGATCGTGGGCGACTCCGCCGGCGGCGGATTGTCGCTGGCGCTCGCCGTCACGCTGCGGGATGCCGGCCGACCGCTTCCGGCTGCGATCGTTTGTCTCTCGCCTTGGACCGATTTGGCCTGCACCGGCGATTCGCTAAGAACTCGCGCCGAAATCGACCCCATGCTGCCCGCGAATCGCATCCAGGCTTGCGCGAAACAGTACGCGGGAAACCACGACCTTCGCGACCCTCGTATCTCACCGCTCTACGCCGATCTCACCGGCCTCCCGCCGCTGCTCATTCATGTCGGGACAGACGAAGTCCTGCTCGACGACTCGACGCGACTGGCCGACGCCGCACGAAACGCCGGTGTCGACGTCGCCTGCGACGTGCGCGACGGACTCTGGCACGACTGGCACCTCTACGCCGCGGTCGTCCCGGAGGGGCGCGAGGCGATTAGTGAGATCGCGCAGTTTCTCTCGCAGCGATGGACCTCCGACGTGACCGCGCCGCAGACGGTCGCCGGTCAATAGTCGTACCAGATCGCCGCTCCGAACAGTTCCTCGTGCTGATCGAAGAACGAAAACTGCAGCGACTTCCCGTTGTAGTATTGCAGCCCGAAACGGAACAGCCGGCCCGATTGAGGCCCCCGCAATTGCCAGCCCGCCACGGCGTTGAATCCGCCGCCGAAGTCAACCTCTTCCCGCAACTCGCCGTTCACGGCGGCAAACGGCGTCCCGTGCCAGCCGAGCCATTCCACGACCGGAGTCGGACTGTAATCGACGCCGAACTGGAAATGCCACGGCTCCGCTCCGCCGTCGTAATTGAAAGCATAGTCGGCTTCGCCGTACACGCGAACGTCCGGAGTCGGAAACATTCCCACGCCGAAGACAAGCGAGTCGCGGACGTAATTCGCCCGCATGAAGCCTGGATTGCGTTCGAGGAATTCATCGCCCACGTGCGAGCTGATGTGCCGCAACTCGAATTTCGTCTGCAGCGGCCCCTTTCTCCAGGTGACCGGCAAGCCCACTTCGAAATCGATCGCGTCCAGATCGTAATTCCGTTCAAGATTCAATCGAGGAAACGCCGCTCCCTGGATGTCGATCTGCCATCCCTCAGGCGGCCTCGCGCCGTCCGGCGTGCCGTATCGGACCAGACCAACCCGCGTGCCGACTTCCAGTTCCCATAGCCAGCCGGCGTCCGATTCGTGAAGGATAGCGCTCGTCAGCCGAGGTTCGTGCGGCGAACCCAGATACGAACGATAGACCAGATCATCCGGCAGCAGATGCCACGTCCAGGGCGCGGCGGCCCCGGGAGCGAACACGGCCGTCGAATCCGGCAACGGTGCATGGGGGCTGAACTGCGCGGTCGCCGAATCGCTCTCCCACGTCTGCGCCAGAAACGGATCGCCGCCTGAAAAACTCTGCGCGACCGCTCCGGGGGCTACGACGAGCCACAGCAGCCCGGACCCGATCGCAGCGAAGCACGGATGACTCGAAATACGTCGCATGGCAATGGCGCGCGGGCGAACCGTGTGAAAACGCCGGATACTACGCGCAATCGCCCCGCAGAGGTAGACGAATCTCGCACCACAGCCGCCCGACGCCGCCCGAGCGTCAACGCCGGGCCGCAGTCCCGGCAGCGGACTCAGGCGGAAACTCGCACCACAGAAGTTCCCGCTCCTGCGTGCGGCACCGCGCGCCGTGTGGCGTAAACTCCGGCGTCAACGAATCGCCGGACCGGCAATCGTCCATCTGGCACGCGGCCTCCCGGCCAAGCTCGGTCACGCTGCTCGAGTCCAGATTGACCGGGGCGTTGTCATCGATGCCGTTCACGGATCACCTCGCTTCCCGCCCGATTTTCGTTCCCGCCGCATCGATTCTCTCTTCAGCCGATTTCGATTGCAATCCGCAATCGCGACGTCGCTCTAAGCAACTCGCTGACAACACGTTGTAACAGCAACGCACAGCACTCGAGTTCACTCTGCGTCCCGGTGACGGACTCTGCGGACTCGACCCGACGAACCCGATCTGATTGCATCATTCATACCCCTCCGCCTCAATCGTGGAGTTTCTGCTCCGGCTCGGGTACGGTACGGGGTGATCGCTCTCCGATACTGACCTGTCCGGAAGAAACCTGAAGAGGCGAACATGAAGACCCGACTGTCCATCGCATCGATGTTCGTAACGGCCTTCTGGTCCGCATCCGCTGACGCGGCGCTGCCGACTGAGGAACTCTTCGAGGCCATCGGTGCGCGGCGCGGCATCCTCGCCGTGGTCGGCCTGCCGCAAGGCGAAGCCGCACCGCTCATTGATCTGGCGGGGACGTCCGGCCTGCACATCTATCTGCAGTCCGCCGACGCCGATCATCTCGCCGCAGCCCGAGCGGCCGCCGACGAAGCACACCTGCTGGGACGCCGCATTTTTGTCGACGGCGGACCGCCAGGCTCAATTCATCTCGCCAACAACGTCGCCGACGCAGTCCTCGTGGCGGAATCGGCAGCCGCTGACGTCACAGAAGCGGAACTCCTGCGCATCCTCCGCCCGCTGGGAACCGCCTTCATCGGCGACGACCGCATCGTGAAACCGGTTCCCGAAGGCATCGACGAATGGACGCACCCCTTCCACGGTCCGGACAACAACCCGCAGTCAAACGATCAGTACGTGCGCGGCGAGTTCCAGACGCAGTTTCTCGCCGAGCCGATGTTCAGCCCCATGCCCGAGCAGTCGGTCGCCGGCGGCGGGCGGATCTACAAGGTTATGGGGCACATCGCCCACAAAGAGAATCAGAACGCCTGGCTCAATTCGCTGCTCTGCATCAACGCCTACAACGGCACGATCCTCTGGCGGAGACAACTGCCGGAAGGCTTCATGATCCATCGCAACACGATGATCGCCACCGACGACGGATTGCTGATGGGCGACCATGAATCGTGCAAACTCTTCGATGCGGAAACGGGGCGAATTCGCGACGAGATCACCGTCCCCGAAGAAATCACCGACGGCCCGGTCTGGAAATGGATGGCCTTGCGGAACGGCGTGCTCTACGGACTCGTCGGCAACCTGGAGGTTTCGGTCGAAACCATGCGTTCCAACCGCCGCGGGCTCGGTCACTGGCCGTGGGGCATGTGGAAGGGACACGACTACAACGATCCGCGCACCGCCTTCGGCTATGGCCGCACGCTCGTGGCGATCGACATGGAGTCGAAGGAAGTCATCTGGCATTACCGCGACGAGGAATTCCTCGACGCGCGGGCCGTCTGCATGAACTCCGACAACATCTATTGCTTCTGCCCGGAGAAATTCCTGGCCTGCATCGACCGCGAGACCGGCGAACTGCTGTTTAAGAACACCGATGAAGATCTCCTCGCGGCCATCGGGCCGAACGAAGCCGCCCAGCATTATGTCACCGGCTACGCGACAACCTGTTACATGAAATGCAGCGACCAGTACCTCTTCTTTGCCGGCCCGCAGCGGAGGCAAATGGTCGTCGTCTCCGCGATCAACGGCGCTCTCGCCTGGACCAACCCGGTCGGCAATCTGCAACTCGTGCTGAGAGAAGACGCCGTCTACGCCGCCGGTCCGCAGAACACCACCGGCTACAAGTTCGACTATCACACCGGCAGCGTCCTGGCCGAGTTCCCCGCCCGGCGGGCCTGCACCCGCGCCACCGGTTGCATCGACAGCATCTTCTTCCGCGCCAACGGGGGGACGGTCCGCGTGCTCACCGAAACCAACACCGCCCAGCACATCGCCCCCATGCGGCCCCCCTGCCAGGACGGCGTCATCATCTCCAACGGCCACCTCTACTGGGGCCCGTGGATGTGCGGCTGCCAGCTCTCCCTCTACGGCAACATCGCCCTCGCTCCGCAAGCGGAGCTGCCGGCCGAACCGACAACCGCTCTCGTCAGCTTCGGTGACGCCGGTGATGTGAAACCACTCCAAGTCCGACCTGGAGACCGACCGACGTATCGCGGGGACAACGCCCGTTCCGACACAACTGAAACGGCGATTCCGGATGCGTTGCAGACAGCCTGGTCCGCCGACGTCGTCGCCGGAGAACTCCCCACCGCTCCCGTCACCGCGGGCGGAATGGTCTTCGTCGCGGATCGCACCGGCGTCATTCATGCGTTCAGCGACAACGGCGAAACCGCCTGGGAAAGCTACGCCTCGGGACCAGTCTACTACCCGCCCGCAATCTCCCAGGGGCGTCTCTACGTCGGGTCAGCCGACGGCCGTGTTTACGCCTTCGAGGCCGCCACGGGCCGGCTCCTCTGGACTTACCGCGTCGCTCCGGAGATTCGGAGGATCCCTGTCTTCGGCAAACTCGTTTCCCGCTGGCCTGTCGCCGGCGGTGTGGTCGTTCAAGACGGCATCGTCTACGCCGCAGCCGGGTTCACACATTACGACGGCACCTACGTCGTGGCTCTCGACGCCGTCACCGGCGAACTGAAAGCCGAGAATTCAACCTCCGGAAAGCTGAACGCAGACGTCAACAGCGGCATCAGCCTGCAGGGGAATCTCAAGATCGTCGACGGAGAACTGCGATTCCTTGCCGGCGGCGTTCAGGAAACCGCACGCTTCGACCTCGAATCCCTCGAATGCCTGAACGAACCACGCAACGACGTCACGTCGACCTTCCGCACGGCGTTCTATCCCTACTATCCCGACTACGGCAAGTATCTCTCCCTCGAACACACCTGCGGCGACGGCCGCACGCTCTGCCACGACGCCAGCTACGAGGGCAGCCTGTTCGGCAACCTCGCTCTGCAGGAACCGCTGCCCGACGGCACGCCGCGACCGAAAAAAGAGGCCGCCCGCTGGATTCGCCGTAATCCAAAGGATCCGCAGCCGGTCAATGTCTGGGAAGACGACCAGCAGCGCCGATTCACAAGCTTCATCGTCTCAAGCGAGCGTCTGCTGGTCGCCGGCCATCCCGACGCCAAGCCGGACGCCGCATTTCTCGCCGCGATCAACATCGACGACGGCACAACCGCCTGGGAAATCGACCTCCCCGCTCAAGCCGTCAAGGGCGGCGCCACCCTCGACCACACAGGCCGCGTCTACGTCTCCCTGGAAAACGGCCAACTCCTCTGCTTCACCCCCGAACCCGAGTAGTGCGTCTCCCGCTATACAGAGCCCGCCGGTAACAACACCCAACGCCCGCCGGTTGCAACCGGCG
>ERZ869936.950-NODE-950-length-23257-cov-5.783639_pt1 | contig 23257 bp, 22 predicted proteins | sample MGYA00520876_ERZ869936 | MGnify/ENA primary metagenome ERZ869936 (study PRJEB32218, sample SAMN09650985) | biofilter metagenome | isolation source: enrty point of leading RO module | place: Saudi Arabia: Thuwal, RO plant located on Red Sea | collected 2016-02-17 ...
CATCATCGCGGCGGTGGCGACACCGCCGCGATTTGCTTTTGTGGAGAGCGCCATTTCTCTTCTTAAGCAGTTGCCGTGCTTCCTGTCCCGAAACGATGTTGAAGATGGACAATCGGATCTGATCTTCCAATGTTCGGCCCCGAATCCGATCATGTTAGCTTGCCGAATCCTTCGAAAGGTCTTATCGCTTTTCGCCGTCCTGCTGGTCACCGGCTGCATGCTCGTCGGCCGCAATTACACCGCGCCCGACTCGATCACCCCCGACACCTGGCACCAGAGCCTCACCTCCGACCTCCACTCCGGCTCATCGAGTCTGGAGAAATGGTGGACCCGATTCAACGACCCCACCCTGAACCGGCTGATCGACAAGGCCAGCGAGTCCAACCGTGACCTCGCGATCGCCTACGAGCGCATCAATGAGGCCCGTGCCGCCCGTGGCATCGCCCGCAGCCAGCTCTTTCCGCAGGTCGACTTCGGCGGAGGTGTCAGCCGCGGCCGCACCAGCGAGAACATCGGCAACCCCGCCGGCGGCAAGACCGCCGATTTCTGGAGCACCGGCCTCGACGCCGGCTGGGAACTCGACTTCTTCGGCGGCGTCCGCCGCGCGGTCGAGTCGGCCGACGCCTCGGTCGCGGCCACCGAGGAACTCTATCGCGACACGATGGTGAGCCTGCTGGCCGAGGTCGCCTACGCCTACATCCAGGTCCGCACCCTCGACGAACGCATCCGCCTCGCAGAGCAGAACATCTCCAACCAGAGCGACTCGGTGAATCTCACCCGGGACCGCCTCGACGCCGGTCTCTCGCCGGAACTCGACGTCTCCCAGGCCGAGTCGAACCTCGCCACGACGAAGGCCGTCATCCCCTCGCTGCGCAACCAGCGCGACCTCGCGCTGAACCGCCTCGCCGTGCTCATCGGCCGCTATCCCTCAGCCGCCTCGTCCTTTGTCGGCTCCGGCAGCATCCCCGCGCCCAAGCGCTCGGCGGGCGTCGGCATTCCGGCCGACTTGGTCCGGGCCCGGCCCGACATCCGTGCCGCGGAGCGCCAACTCGCCGCCCAGACCGCCCGGATCGGTGTCGCCGAGGCCGACCTGTTTCCGCGCTTCACCCTGTCCGGCACCTTCCAGCTCCAGTCGCTCGCCTTCTCCAGCCTGCCCGAATCGAACTCCCGCAACTACGCCTTCGGCCCGTCGTTCCGCTGGAACATCTTCAACGCGGGTCGCATCAAGAGCCAGATCGACATCGAGGAATCCCGCACGAAACAAGCTTACCTCAACTACGAGAATACCGTACTCAAGGGCGTCGCCGAGGTCGAAAGCGCGATGTCCTCGGTGCGCAACGAACGCGATCGACTCGCCGCGCTCCAGACCGCCGTCGATTCCTCGCGCAAGACCGTGGACCTCGTGAAGGCCAACTACCGCGAGGGACTGATCGACTTCCAGAACGTCCTCGACGCCGAACGCACGATCTTCGCCAACGAAGACGCGCTGGCCGTCTCCAGGGGGCAGATCGCCTCGGCCTACGTCTCGCTCTTCAAGGCCCTCGGCGGCGGCACCCGCATGCACTCCGCCAAGTCCGCCGACACTCCGTGATCCCACCCCACCCGCCCGCGTCGAAAGTCTGAACGTCGAAAGGTTGAAAGGTTGAAAGTCCGAACTGCCTGACCGTCGACCCCATTCAACACCGCTCGAACCAAGGGACCTTCGACCTTCAGACTTTCAGACCTTCCGACCGCCCCGTTCATCATGAAACGCCTCGCCCTCATCCTGCCCGTCGTGTTGATCGCCGCCTGCGGCAAAAAGCCCGAGGCCGCCAATCCCCAGCCGCTCCCGGTCACCGTGGAGCCGCCCGCAAAGCGCGAGGTCGTCGTCCACCGCGAGTTTCCCTCGACCCTCGTGGGTGCCCGGGAGATCCAGATCCAGGCCCGCGTCCAGGGCACCCTCTCGCTGCATCCCGACGCACCCGATTTCGCCGGCCAGAAGGTCGAGAAAGGCACGCCGCTCTTCGAGATCGAACCGGACACCTATGAGCAGGCCACCCGCGAGGCGGAGGCGATGCAGGCCCGAGCAACCGCCGCCCGCGAACTGGCCGAGAAGCGCCTGAGCCGGATGAAGAATGCCGGTGCCGGGGTTTCCGCTTTGGACGTCGAGATCGCGCAGGCGGAGTTCGATGAAGCAAGGGCCGCCGAATCCGAGGCAAAGGCACGCGTCGAGAAGGCCAGGATCAACGAAGGTTACACTGTCATCACCGCGCCGATCACCGGCCGCATGTCCCGCCTGCTCGTCGATCCGGGCAATCTCGTCGGCGCGGGCGGACCGACCCTCCTGGCCACCATTATCGACGACTCCGAGATGCTCGCCTATTTCGAGGTCCCGGAGCGCACGGCCATCAAGTATTTCGAGAAGCGCGACAACGGCGAGGCCCGAGAGGTCTACGAAAAGCCGATCCGACTGAAGCTCGCCGACGGATCCATCCATTCGACGCCCGGCCGCATCGACTACATCGAAAACCAGGTCGATACCGCCACCCGCACCGCCAAGGTCCGGGCGGTCTTCCCCAACCCCGAGGGCGCGCTCAGTTCCGGACTCTACGGACTCGTCGGCTACCCGACCGGCCCGGTCCCCGGCGAACCCTCCGTCACCGAAGGCCTTCTCGTGCCCTCCGTCGCCGTCCTCCGCGACCTCGGCGGCAACTACGTCTGGGTCGTCGATGAGCAGAACATCGTCCGCCGCCGCGCCGTCGAAACCGGCGACGCCGTCGAAAAGCCGATCACCGACCCGAACATCCCGCGCAGCATGGAGACGGTCATCCTCAAGGGCCTCGACGGCAACGAACGAGTGATCGTCTCCGGCCTCCAGCGAGCCCGCGAAGGCGCCCCCGTGACACCCGTCCCCGCCGGCCAGGCCCCGAAGGCCGAGCAATAGAAGCACTGATCGCTGATCACCACTCACTGATCACTTCGCGCCATGTTCAGCCTCTTCTTCATCAAGCGTCCGGTCTTCGCCGCGGTCATCTCGATCGTCATCACGGTGCTCGGCGCGGTGGCGCTGCTCAACCTGCCGATCGCCCGCTATCCGGACCTCGCGCCGCCGACGATCCAGATCACCGCGGTCTATCCCGGCGCCGATGCACGGACGGTTTCCGACACGGTCGCCGCGACGATCGAGAAGGAGGTCAACGGCGTCGAGGGCATGATATACATGTCGTCGGTCAGCGGCAACGACGGCAGCATGAACCTGACCGTCACCTTCGAGCCGGGCACCGACTTGGACAATGCCAACGTGCTCGTTCAAAACCGCGTCGCCAAGGCCGAGCCGCGCCTGCCCGAGGAGGTCAAGCGCACCGGCGTGACGGTGAAGAAGAAATCCACCGACACGGTGATGTTCATCGGCCTGACCTCGCCGAAGGGCACCTACGACGCCGCCTATCTCTCCAACTACGCCAACCTGCGGATGCGCGACGAACTCTCGCGGGTTCCCGGCGTCGGCGACGTCACGGTCTTCGGCGTCGGCGAGTTCAGCATGCGGGTGTGGCTCGACCCCGACCTGCTGCGCGCCCGCAACCTCGCCGCGACCGACGTGCTCGCCGCCATCCGCGAGCAGAACATCCAGGTCGCCGCCGGCCGCGTCGGCGCCGCCCCGACCACCCCCGGCACCGCCTTCGAATACATCCTCTCCACCCAGGGCCGGCTCGACACGGTCGCCGAGTTCGAAAACATCATCGTCCGCACCGGCGACGAGGGCGGAACGATCCGCCTGCGCGACGTCGCCCGCGTCGAGCTCGGCTCCGACAGCTATTCGCTCAACTCCCAGCTCAACGGCGTCCCCTCCGCGACCTTCGCGATCTATCAGATTCCCGGCTCGAACCTGATCGACGTCGCGACCGGCGTCCGTGCCAAGATCGCCGAACTGGAAAAGTCCTTCCCGGCCGACGTCGAGACCAAGGTCGTCTATGATTCCACCGACGTGATCAACGCCTCGATCAAGGAGGTCGTCATCACCCTCATCGCCACCCTCGTCCTGGTCGTCCTCACGGTCTACCTCTTCCTCCAGAACGTCCGCGCGACGCTGGTCCCGACCATCACCATCCCTGTCTCGCTCATCGGCACCTTCTCGGTGCTGCTGATGATGGGCTTCTCGCTCAACATCCTCACCCTCTTCGGACTGGTGCTGGTGATCGGCATCGTCGTCGATGACGCCATCATCGTCGTCGAGAACACCTTCGTCCACCTCGAGAAGGGCCTCTCCGGCAAGGAGGCCGCCGCGGCGGCGATGAAGGAGGTCTCCGGCCCCGTCGTCGCCACCACGCTGGTGCTGCTCGCGGTGTTCGTCCCTACGGCCGCCATGTCCGGCATCACCGGCACGATGTTCAAGCAGTTCGCGGCGACCATCGCCATCGCCACGGTCTTCAGCTCGATCAACGCGCTCACCCTCAGCCCCGCGCTGTGCGGCATCCTTCTCAAACCGGGGACCAAGGAGCCACGCGGCGTTTTCAAGGCCTTCAACCGCTCGATCGAGGCCTCCAATTCGGGATACCGTAAGATCGTCCGCCTAGCGCTGCGCTTCGCGCCGATCGGCGTGCTCGGTTTCATCGCCATGACCGGCGGCTCGATTCTCGGCCTCGGCAGCCTGCCGACCGGCTTCGTGCCGCAGGAGGACGAGGGCTACTGCATGATCGGCGTGCAGCTCCCCGACGGCGCCACGCTCGACCGCACCATGGACGTGATGGAGAAGGTCCAGAAGATCGTCGCCGGCACCGAGGGCACCGTCGATTGCCTGTCGATCACCGGCTACTCGATCATCGACGGCGCCGCGGCGGCGAACACCGGATTCTGCGTGGTCACCTTCAAGAACTGGGACGAGCGCGGCGACCCGGCGCTGCACCAGCAGGCACTGCTCGGCCAGATCCAGAAGAAGCTGTTCTCGATCCAGGAAGCCGGCGCCTTCGCCTTCGCCATGCCCTCGCTGCCGGGCGTCGGCGTGTCCGGCGGCTTCACCTTCATGCTCCAGGACAAGGAAGGCGCGGGGCTCGACCAGCTCCAGGCCGTCGCCGGCGAACTCATCGCCGGCGGCAGCGCCGACCCGCGCCTGGCGGGCGTCCGCACCACCTTCCGCGCCAGCGTCCCGCAGATCTACGTCGATATCGACCGCGAGCAGGTCAAGCGCTCGGGCACCTCGCTGACCAACGTCTTCGACACCCTCCAGGTCCAGCTTGGCTCGGCCTACGTCAATGACTTCACCCTCTTCGGCCGCGTCTTCAAGGTCACCGCCCAGGCCGACGCGCCCTTCCGCGACCAGCCCGACGACATCAACGCGCTGCAGGTGCGCGGCTCCGAGGGCCGCATGATCCCGCTCGGCGCGGTCGCCGAACTCAAGGACGTGCTCGGTCCGCAGAACGTCACCCGCTTCAACATGCAGCCCGCGGTGAAGATCCTCGGCGGCCCGGCGCCCGGCTACAGCTCCGGCGACGCGATGGCCACCATGGAAAGCCTCGCCGCGACCACCCTGCCGAGTTCGATGGGTTACTCGTGGTCGGACCTTTCCTTCCAGGAGAAGCAGGCCGGTGCTGGCCTCGGCCTCGTTTTCGGCTTCGCGATTCTGATGGTCTATCTGGTACTGGCAGCGCAGTACGAAAGCTGGACCCTGCCGATCTCCGTCTGTCTCTCCGTGCCCACCGCCCTGCTCGGTGCCGTGATCGCAGTGAAGCTCCGCGGCTTCGAGAACAACGTCTACACCCAGATCGGCATCATCCTCTTGATTGCCATGTCCACCAAGACGGCGATCCTCCTTACCGAGTTCGCCAGCTTCAAGCGTCAGGACGGCCTGAGCATCTTCGCTTCCGCCGCCACCGCTGGCCGCCGGCGCCCGCTGCGAACCGCGCCGCCCAGCCGGTCGAGGCCGTGCGGCTGCGCTTCCGCGCGGTGATGATGACCGCGCTGTCATTCGTTCTCGGCGTGATCCCGCTGCTGATCGCCTCGGGCGCCGGCGCCGAGTCGCGCAAGGTGCTAGGCACCGCCGTCTTCGGCGGCATGCTCGCCGCCACCGCCATCTCCCTCGCCGCCGTGCCCATGCTCTACTACGTCGTCCAGAGCATCAGCGAGAAGTTGCGAGGGCGATCCGACATCGAGTCCGCCGAATAGCCGGAGTTCGGACCGCCTCGCCGAAACTGTGTCGTCGGTTCCCGACGAGTGTTTTCCACCATCCCTGACCGGGGGCTGAAGCGCCCCGGCTTGGATATGCCGTCCCTTCGGGACGACCGCGCCCACTTGCAACCCGGTCCCGAAGGAACCACTCATCCCCAGCCTGGGTCCTTCAGCTCCCACACCCTATGCCGCGCCGGGGCCCGGTCCCGAAGGGACCACCCATCCCAGCCGGGGCGCTTCAGCCCCCGGAACCCATGCCGTGCCGGAATTTCGTCGCGATGCGACGAGACAACTCTCTACGCTGCTCCATGGCCTCGACGCTCACGCAACTTCTCTATCACGGCATCTGGTCCACCAAAGACCGCGCAACACTCATCACCCCATCGATCGAAGAAAGCGTGTGGAAGATCCTCGCCTCCGTCGCCACCCACAACGAGATCCACATCATCCGCGCGGGTGGCATCGAAGACCACGTCCACGTCCTGATGCGAATTCCGAAAACCATGTCGGTCGCCGATGCGATGCGTCGCATCAAGGGAGGCTCCGCGAAGTACATCAACGAGGAGCGCCTTTGTCCGACCCGCTTCGCATGGCAGGACGGATACGGGGCATTCAGCGTGAGCGCGTCGGCCGTACCGGAGGTGACCGCCTACATCGCCGGCCAACGCGATCATCACAAGAAGCGGGGATTTCAGGACGAGTTCCTCGATTTCCTCGATAAACACGGTGTCGAGTACCACGAACGCTACGTCTGGGGCTGAGCCGGAGCGCACCCTGATGTCTCGTCGGTTCCCGACGACACGATGCAACCCGCCACCTGGCCGGGGGCTGAAGCGCCCCGGCTTGGATGAATGGTCCCTTCGGGACCGCCCCGGTTCGGAGCGCCGATGCTTCGAGGATCCCTCAAGGCATCAGATCGCCTCGGCCCGCGCACACCCTGAATGCTCTTCCTCTTCTCACGCAGGAAGCCCGACCTCGACCGGAGTGGGTGCCGGCCGCTCGGCGCACAGTCCATCCCGTGCCTCCCTCGCCAACTCCTCGATGAAGTCCTCGTAGCGGATCAATTCCATCCGCCCGTCCTCGTGCTCGACGATGGCGGTGAGGCTCTCGACCCAGTCGCCGGAGTTGAGATATCGCACGCCATCGATGTCCTTGTCCTCCGGCGTGTGAATGTGGCCGCAGATGATTCCGTCGCAATTCCGGCGGCGGGCGAACTGCCGGAGCTGCTGCTCGTAGTTGTCGACGAAGCTCACCGCCGACTTCACCTTGGCCTTCACCTTCTTGCTGAGCGGTCACTCCCCCTTCCCCCGCCAATCCCGCAACCTGTTTTAGTGGCTGTTGCTCTTCACCAGCGTTTCGTAGCCGATCGCTCCGAGCCAGGCCAGCCACCGGTGGTTCGTCGATACACTGTCGAAGCCGTCGCCGTGGACGACGAGATAGCGCTTTCCGTCGGCACCATGGTGAATGTGCTCTTTCACAAAACGGATCTTCCCGAAGGCGAGCGGCAGGAAGCGGTCGAGGATGTCGTCGTGGTTGCCCCTGCAGTAGACCACCTCGGTGTCGTCCTTCTCCATCTTCTTGAGGACCTTGCGCACGAAGCGACTGTGGCGCTTGCGCCACCTCGATCCGCGCCGCAGCGCCCACCCGTCGATGATGTCGCCGTTGAGCACGAGTTTCCCGCAGCGGGTGTGTTTGAGGAAATCAATCACCTCGTGAACCTTGCTGTCGGGAGTGCCGAGGTGGATGTCCGAGAGGAAGATCGTGCGATAGCTCCGCCGGCCGCACTGTTTCTTCAGTTTCGACGTCAACACCGGCGGGCCCGCGGCCTCGGCGATCTCGCCGAGTTTGCCCTCGAACACATCCACCACCTTGTCCCAGCCGAGCGGCAGGACCGAATCGCGGGCCTGCCGGCGCATCTCGCCGCGCCAGCGGCGGAGCGCGTCGACCGCGAGCTCGGCATACTCGGTCGAGCTGCCCTTGCCGGCTTTCAGACCATTGATCCCGTGGGCGACATAACAGCCCGTGGCCGAAGGTCTCGGTCTCGCTGGGAAACAGCAGAATGTCCGCCGAAGCGTAGTGCTTCGCGAGTTCCTCTCCCGTCTTCACCCCGACGAAGCGGACGAACGGGTTCCGACCCGCCAGGGACTCCCGCATCGGCCCGTCCCCCACGCAGACACATTGCAGGTCCGGCACCTTCTCGCGCATGCGGCGAAAGCACTCCATCGCCAGCGAGAGATTCTTTTCCGCGGCGACGCGACCGACGAGCAGCGCGACCGGCGACCCCTCGCGGGCTCCCCACTCCGACCGGAGCGTGGCGCAGCGCCTCGCCGGCGTGAACAGTTCGGTATCCACCCCCCGTCCCAGAAGCGCGACGTTGTGAAAGCCCTCGCGCTCGAGCATTTCGACGACATCCGAGGTCGGTGCCATGGTCAACGCCGCCCGGCTGTGGACCCGCTTGAGGTAGTTCATCGTCGCCGGCTGCAAACCGCCCAGACGGTACTGCTCCATGTACTGGTGGAAGTTCGTGTGAAAGCCGGCCGCAGCCGGAATGCCGAGCACGTTGGCCGCCTTGATCGCCGATATCCCCAACGGGCTTTCGGTCGCCACATAAACGGCATCCGGCCGGCGCTTCAACCAACGCTTGCGCAGCTTGAACGGCCCGGGGAGTCCCACCCGGACCTCCTTGTATCCCGGCAGCGGAATCGAGGCCGCCAGCGTTTCCCCCGCCTTCCGTTCGCCGCCGGTGCGGATGACGTGGACGATGTGACCGCGCCCGCGCAGACCCGCGCACAGACGGCCCAGGGTCATGGCCACGCCGTTGACGTCCGGGGCGAAGGTGTCCGTGACGATGTCGATTCTCATCGGAATGGTTAAGGTTGATTAACTAACCGGGTCCGTTATCTCCCGCAGACCTCGTCGCGCGGAATGATTTCAAGTGGCGATTCCGCCACATCCGGCGTCCTGTCACCCCGTTCAATTCGCACTTCGCAGACGCCCTCGCCCACCTACACTCCGCCCCATGTCGTCCAGCTTCGGCCACAGTTTCCGCATCCACACCTTCGGCGAATCGCACGGCGGTGGCGTCGGCGTGGTCATCGACGGCTGCCCGCCGCGGGTCCCGCTCACCGTCGAGGACATCCAGCGCGAGTTGGACCGCCGCCGTCCCGGCCAGTCCGAGATCGTCACCCCCCGCAACGAGGCGGACGCCGCCACGATCCTCTCCGGCGTCCAGGATGGCGTCACCCTCGGCACCCCGATCGCGATCGTCGTGGCCAACAAGGACCAGCGTCCGGGCTCCTACGACGAGATGGCCGTGAAATACCGTCCGTCCCACGCCGACTACACCTACGATGCCAAGTACGGTATCCGCGCCCTTTCCGGCGGAGGACGCGCCTCGGCCCGTGAAACCATCGGCCGGGTCGCCGCCGCAGCCGTGGCCCGGAAGGTCATCGCCTCCCTGGTGCCCGAAATGGAGATCCTCGCCTGGGTGAAGGCGATCCACGATCTGGAGGCCGAGGTCGATCCCGCGACCGTCACCCTCGAACAGATCGAGTCCAACATCGTCCGCACCGGCGACCCGGTGGCGGCGGAGAAGATGATCGAACGCATCAAGGAGGTCCGCGCCGACGGCAACTCGATCGGTGGCGTGGTCGAGTGCGTGATCCGGAACTGCCCTCCCGGTCTCGGTGAGCCGGTCTTCGACAAGCTGGAGGCGGAGCTCGCCCGCGCCATAATGTCGCTGCCCGCGACCAAGGGCTTCGAGATCGGCTCCGGCTTCGCCGGCACCCGGATGACCGGCCGCGAGCACAACGACCCTTTCCGCATGGTCGATGGCAAGGTGCGCACGACCAGCAACCGCTCCGGCGGCGTCCAGGGCGGCATCTCCAATGGCGAGGACATCGTCTTCCGGGTCGGCTTCAAGCCGACGGCGACCATCATGACCTCGCAGGAAACCGTCACCAGCGGCGGCGAGGCCACCGAACTGAGGGGCAGGGGCCGCCACGGCGCCTGCGGGCCGCCCGGCGCCGGCCCGCAGGTCATCTGCGACCACCTGCTCCGCCAGCGCGCCCAGTGCGGGCTCTGATCCCGGCCCGACCAGTGGACTCCATCCCTCAAATCAGCCTCGGCACCGCCGCGCTCATCATCTTCGGGGCCATCGCCAGCCTCGCGGTCCTGCGCGGGCTCCTGCGCATCCTCTGGGGCAGCCTCGTTATCTGCATTTCCGGTCTGGCCGGCTTCTTTTCCTGGCAACACGCACCGGCTCTTTCCCGCGAACTCCTGGGAAGGGAGATGCCACCGCTTTCCTGGCTGCTGCCGCTGCTTGCCTTCGTGCTCACCGCCGTCCTCCTGCGCCTTCTCGCGAGATCCCTGTTCGCCCCACTGCGTCAGCCAAACGAGGAAGCCGCTGAGAAGAACCGCCGCTCGCCCGTCCGCTGGGCCGTCACCCTCGCCCTCAGCCTCATCCCCACGGCCCTCATCTGGTTCGGCGGTGCCACCGTGCTGCGCCACGCCGGATCCGTCGCGGAAATCCGGACCTTCGTCGAATCGGGCGACGTTCCCGATCACACGCCGTTCCTCGCCGAGCTGAAGAAAAGCATCGAGCAGGCGATCCCGTCGGAATGGTTTTCCGGGATCGATCCGTGGACCGAGAAGGCGCGGCTCGACCTCGCCAAGCTCGTCGCGGCCGCCGATTCGCCGCCACCCAAGGCACTGCCGGTGCTCGAGGAAACCCAGATCCGGGACCTCATCCTCGCCGATCCCGAGCTGCGCCGGCTCGCCGGCGAGGGGCGCTACTCGGAAATCCTCCGCGACCCCCGCCTCGACCGCATCCTCGAGAACGACAACCTCCGCGAGATCCTCGCCAACGCCGACCTCTAAAGTTCTTGGCCTTCCTCGCCCGCAGCCGGTTCACTCCCTTCAGCACCTCATGAGTTTCCTCGTCACCATCGGCCTCGAAGTCCACTGCCAGGTCCGGACCGACACCAAGATGTTCTGCGCCTGCGAAACCTCCTTCGCCGACGAACCGAACACCCACACCTGCCCCGTCTGCCTCGGCCTCCCCGGCGCGCTGCCGGTGCTCAACCGCCACGCGATCGAGAAGACCCTGCTCGCCGGCCTGCTGCTGGACTGCGGCTCGCCCGAGATCTCGAAGTGGGACCGGAAGAACTACTTCTATCCGGACATGCCGAAGAACTACCAGACCTCGCAGTTCGACCTGCCGCTGTGCATCGGCGGCGGCGTGCCGGTCTATGACTTCTGCTACCCCACCGACGTCCGGAAGAACATCCCCCGCCCCGGCCTCGTCGTCCGCCTCAACCGCATCCACCTCGAGGAGGACGTCGCCAAGTCGACCCACCTCGGCAACTCGTCCATCATCGACTTCAACCGTGCCGGCACGCCGCTGATGGAGATCGTCAGCGAGCCGGACCTGCAGTCTTCCATCGAGGCCTACGCCTACCTCCGCTCGCTGCAGATGATCCTCCAGCAGGGCGGCATTTCCGATGCCGACATGGAGAAGGGCCAGCTCCGCTGCGACGTGAACATCTCGCTGCGGCGCGAGGAGAGCGACCCGCTCGGCACCAAGATCGAGCTCAAGAACCTCAACTCGATCTCGGCGGTGCGCCGGGCCATCGACTACGAGATCGAGCGCCAGGCCGAGGAACTGAACATGGGCATCGAGCAGGTCCAGAGCACCCGCCGCTGGGACGACGACCGCGGCGAAACCCAACTTCTCCGCACCAAGGAGGACGCCCACGACTACCGCTACTTCCCCTGCCCCGACCTGCTTCCCGTCCGCACCGCGCCGCTGCTGGAAAAAGTCCGCCCGCTCATGACCGAGCGCCCGCACGAACGCGCCGCGCGCTACGAGAAGGACTACGAGATCACCGCCTACGACGCCTCGGTGCTGGCTGCCGACGTGCCACTCGCCACCTATTTCGAGGCCCTCGCCGCCAACGACAAGGTTCCCGGCAAGAAGGCCGCCAATTTCCTCCTCAACGTCCTGCTCGGCCTGCTCAACGAGCGCGAGACCGCCATCGACGCCTCGCCCGTCGGTGCGGAAAAGACCGGCAGCCTGCTCGAACTCGTCGAAAGCGGCCAACTCGCGCTCAACCAGGCGAAGGAAGTCCTTCTCAGGCTGCTCGATAATCCCGGACAGGACCCCGCCGCCGTCGCCAAGGCCATGGGCTTCGAACCCGCCGACGCCGGCGAGTTGGAGGCTTTCTGCGACCAGACCATCGAGGCCAATCCCAGGCAGGTCGAGGAGATCAAGGCCGGCAACGAGAAGCTCGTGAATTTCCTCACCGGCCAGGTCATGAAGCTCTCCAAAGGCAAGGCCAACCCGAAGCAGGTCACCGAGATCCTGCGGGGCAAGCTGCTCCAACTCCCCTGAGAAAGCCCTCCGCGTTCACCGTCATGTTCCCCGAAATCGGTCGTTCGCTCCATGATCGCCTTGCAGCAGACGGCATTCCCGTTCTTCTCGCGGGCGGATGGGCTGTCGGTCATTTCGGTCACCAAAGATTCACCAGGGATCTCGATTGGGTCTGTTCCCGGAGATACGAGGCCCGGGTGAAAGCGCTCATGGGATCGCTCGGATTTTCGATGGAGTTTGAATCGATGGCTACCAGGTTCATCTATCGCAAGGACCCTTCGGTCATCCCCATCGATTTCATCTGGGTGGACGATGAGAGCTTCACAAAGATGGGAGCCACCCTTGAGCGCACGACCGAAAGGAAGGACATCCCCGTTGTCGACTTCATCGCCCTGCTCGCGATGAAGATCAGCGCCTTCGAGAACGGCAAGAATCGTGGCTACCGCGACCTCCTCGACGTCCGCATGCTTCTCGACTACAATCCCGACGCGATCAGCGAGGAACAACTCCGTGAGCTGTGCGACCGTTACGGAGGCCCTTCCGCCTACGCCGAACTGCGACCCGATTCCTGACCATGCTCGACATCGAACTCCCCGACCTTTCCGACCATCCGCCAGCACCCCGTGTGAGCTTCGAGCTCTACGAACGATGGATTTGCGAGGAGATCGGGCCCGCACTTGCCGCGGCGGGCGAGATGACCCCTGAAAAGCTCCGTGCCGATTTCATGCAGAACGAAGGCCGCATGGAAGCATTCCGCTTCGACGGCTGAAACGGAGCGCCGGTTTCAGCCGGCCCATCCACCCGCGGCACAGCCGCCGCTTCCTTTGGAACTTCGACCTTTGAACCTGGAACTTCGCGGAGGCGACTGCCTCGACATCCTGCCGAGTCTCTCGGACGGCTCCCACGACCTCGTCGTCACCTCGCCGCCGTACAACCTCGGCATCGCCTACCGCACCTACAAGGACACCGCCAGCCGCGCCGACTTCCTCGACTGGTGCCGCAAGTGGTCAGCCGAAGTAAAGCGCGTCCTCGCCGACGACGGCTCGTTCTTTCTCAACGTCGGCGCCGCTCCCTCCAATCCACTCTTTCCTCATCAGGTCCTCCTTGCCCTCACCGAAGACCTCTTCGTCCTCCAGAACACTTTTCACTGGATCAAGTCGATCACCGTGGAGACCCGCAAGGGCGAAGCGATCAGCGCCGGCCACTTCAAGCCGATCAACTCGAAGCGCTACGTCAACGACTGCCACGAGTATGTCTTCCACCTGACCAAGGCCGGGGACGTTCCGCTCGACCGTCGGGCCGCCGGCGTGCCCTATCAGGACAAGTCGAACATCGCCCGCTGGGGCCACACCGGCGGCATCGACAAGCGCTGCCGCGGCAACACCTGGTTCATTCCCTACGAGACCATCGTCTCGCGCGACAAGGAACGCCCTCACCCGGCGACCTTTCCCATCGCGCTGGTCGAACAGTGCATCCGCCTCCACGGCAAGGGCGAGGCGACCCGCTTGCTCGATCCCTTTCTCGGGATCGGCTCGTCGGCGGTCGCCGCCAAACGCGCCGGCATCGCATCCTTCACCGGCATCGAACTCGACGAGCACTACCTCGGCGTCGCCCGCGAACGCCTGAACACGCTGCTTTGATCCCGACGGCGGTCAGTCGTCGAGCAGCGAGTCGATCCGGTCACGTCTCGCCAACCGGCGCCCCCAGAGCCTTGACTGACCCCGGAGCTTCTTGATCGCCCCGGGTTGCATCCGGGAAATCCGCCGGACCATGGCGGCGTGGGGAATGACCTTCGCCGAATGATCGACCGCGGACTTCTTGGGACCGCCGCCACCCGGCGGCTTCTTCGCCACCGCCTTCTTGGCGGTTTTCTTCTTGGTCGTCTTTTTCGCCGCCGGCGCGTCGGGATGCCGCTTCTTCGGCAGGACCAGGGTTCCGTCCTCGAAGAGCAGCACGTGTCCCTGCGTCAGCAGCCAGAACAGATCGACGAGCCACTCTTGTGGCGGTTGCTCGGTATCCGGCGGCAGGACCGCCTTCCACAACTCGTCCAGCTTCGAATCCGGATGGGCGTCGAGCCAGCGGACGATCGCCGCGGGCCGCTCGGAAAGATCGTCGAAACCGACCAACGGATGCGGACGGGCGGGCCCACAGTAGAGCTTGCCCTGCTTCTTGAAGATCGCGAGGTGGTCCGACTCGAGCATCCGGCAGATCGTGGGGATGAGCATCGCCGGATGCCGGCGGGCGTGGGCGCTGGCCAGCTTGATCGACGCCAGCAGCCGTTCGGACAGGTGACGGGCCGGGACATCCCCGGGAAGCACGGTTTGACGCACCTCCTCGAAAACCTCGCCGAAGACACGGGTGAGGAAGTCTCGCTCGATCTCCGCACGCTCGAAGGTCCAGGCCTCGTCATCGCTCCCCAGCGGGCGCCAACGGCGGCGGTGCTTCATGGTCTCGAGCCATTCGTTGACCGCCTCCTCGCCCCGCTCGGTCCGGACCTTGGCCGCGTATCGCTCGAAGGGCATCGACGCGAAACGCTCCCGGTGCAGGCGGCGCAGCTCGGTCTGGTAACCGTGGTAGTTCGGCGGGCCGAGCCATTCGCCCGACAGCCCGCACCTCGCGACCACCTGGAAATTCCCGGCGGGAGGATCCACCTCCGTCTCGTCGGTCTCATAGAACCGGCCGAACATCTCCGACTGCATGAAGTGCGCGACCGCCTCGTCCTTCCGGAGGAACAGGCTGGCATCCTCCTTGCCGCGGTAGAGCGGCGGCTGCTGCTCGTCGATCTTGATCTCGAGCCGGTAGCGCTCGCGCGCGGCGAGGAAAAGCTGGGCGACATCGAAGAGCGAATACACCCGCGCCCGATGCTGGATCTCCTTCACGATCAGATGGACGGCATCCTCGCTTGGAAGCAGCGAAATCTTCACCCCCTCCGCCGGCGGCGGCAGATCCCGTGGACCGCGACCGCGGCCACCCGGATCACTGCGACGCCCCTCGCCACGATGACCGCCACCACGCCGGTCGCCGCCCCGGCGATCGCCTCCGCCGCCATCGCGACCTCCACCGCCGCGGCGTTCCCTGGATTGCTTCTCCCCCGGGTGATCGGCGTAACTTTTCTTCGACGATTCGTCGCGCGCCCACGAGGGACCGAGGTGGAGGGCCGAAAGCAGGTCTTTCGAAGAATCCGAGGATTCGCTCATGCGCAATGGTCTAGCCCGAATCGGCCCGAAAGACCAAGCGGGGAATGCGCCAATCCCGACAGATGTCTCCGGCTACGTTTCGAGGCAATCGATCGTCCTGCTGGTCGCGCCCGCATGCCGGGCCAGCACCTTGCGGGCGACCTCGGGATCCGGTCGGCGCCGACCGGACAGGATCTCCTCCAGCCTCGGGGCCAGGCTCCCGGGCGGATCCACCCGCCACGCACCACCCATTTCGACCAACCTTGTCGCCAGCGGCTCGAAGTTCTCCATGTGGGCACCGAACAGCAGCGGCCTTCCGGCCCGCACCGCTTCCGCCGGATTTTGTCCTCCCTCGGCGAGGAAGCTCTTGCCGATCACGACGATGTCGGCGTGGGCGGTCCAATCCCTCAGCTCGCCGGTCGTGTCGACCACCAGAACGTCCACCTTCCCGCCCGGCTGGAAGGCCGACCGCAGGGCCACCGCGAAGCCCGCCTGCTCGAGTTCCGCCCGGACCACCGCGCGCCGCTCGGCATGCCGGGGCACAATCAGCGGAAACGCTCCGGCCCGGGCCGCCGCCGTGGCGACGAGCAGTTCCTCCCCGGCATGGGTGCTCGCCGCCAGCACCACCGGTTTTCCCCCCCGGCAGGCATCGAGCATCCCGGCGAAATCCGGCCGCTCCCGCGGTGCCGGTCCGTCGCCGGGATCGAATTTCAGACTTCCCACGACCCGGACCCGCTCCGGCTCCACCCCGAGCTGCTGCCAGATCTCCTTGTCTTCCTCCTCCTGCAAGGCCACCCGACCGAGGCGGGAGAAGACCGGCCGGACCCACCCGGCGAGCCGTTGATACCGACGCCGTGACCGCGGTGACATCCGGGCATTCACCAGATCGACGGAAATCCCGCGCCGCTCGCACTCGACCATCAGGTTCGGCCACATCTCGCCCTCGACCAGCACCAGTCGCGAAGGCTCGAACCGATCGAGGTAGGCGCGCACGCAGGTTCCCAGGTCGATCGGCTGGTAAACCACCCGCAGCCGACCGCTCTCACGTCCCCTGGCGATCTCATGACCCGTCGCCGTCGCCACCGCGAGCACGAAGCGGTGCTCCGGATTCCTCGCCTGCCAGGCATCGATCAACTTCAGCGCCAGTATCGCTTCCCCGACGCTCACCGCGTGGACGTGGATCGCGCCGCACGGCTCGAACTCGATCTCGCGACGATAGCTCCCGAAACGCTCCGCCAACCCGCTTCCGAAGCCTCCGCGGCGGCCCATCTTGATCACCCACCCCGGCAGCGCCACGCCGAGGTAGAGCGGCAGCAGCAATCGGTAAATCAGCAGGACCATCCCGCCGCAGGCTACGGAGCGCCCTCCGGAGCGTAAAGCAGGATGGAACTCCCGCCGTAGCGGCGATGGTCGAGCAGTTTCAAGCCCTCCGCATCCCTGGCTTCCGCCTCCGAAGCCTGCTCGAGCACCACCATTCCGCCTTCGGACAGACGCTCCCGCAGTTCGCCCGATGCCAGAAGCTCGCCCAGATGATCCCGGTCAAGGATCGACCGCGCGTAGGGCGGATCCGCGAAGATCAGGTCATACGACCCCGGGTCGCGCCGCAGCCAGCCGTGGACTTCCGCCCGGACGACGCGTCCTCCCTCGAGCTCCGTCAGGCGCAGGTTCTCGGCGATCGTCTTCTCCGCGGCTCTCGACTCATCGACGAAAACGCACGAGACCGCCCCGCGGCTCAGCGCTTCGAGACCCAACGCGCCCGATCCGGCGAAAAGGTCGAGCACCCGCGCGCCCTCGACCCGTTCCGACAGCATCGAGAACAGCGCCTGACGCACGAAGTCCGTCGTCGGCCGCGTCACCCCCTTCGGCACCCTGATCGCGCGCCGTCCGGCCTTTCCCGAGATGATCCTCACACCGGTCTCGTTGCCGATCGTTGGGAGCAATCAGCCCCCGCCACCCGGCTGGGGCTTCAGGATCCCCGCCTCGCCCATCGGAAAGCGGATCACCAGGCTCTTGTCGTAGAGCCGCGTGCCTTCGGAAGACACCTCCTGCATGCGGTAGATCAGCAGGCCGAACTTGCCGTCACCGGTCTTGCCGATGGCGAAGTTCTCCTTGGTCTTTCCGAGGCTGGTCTCCTCCTCGAACTTCCATTCGTGGCCGGTCCAGGCACCCAGGATGCTGTTCTTGTCGGCATCGACGTCCTCCAGCCGCTCCATCGTCCCGTTGGGCGAAATGAACACGTCCTTCTCGGGATCGTATTTCAGCGTGGAGATCGGGCTGGAACCGCCGTTTGAAACCGCGGCGTGGATGTTCCACCGGCCGTCGCTGCCCTCCTTGAGCTGGAGGATCACCGGATCGACCGACTTGAACTCACGCTTCGCCCAAAGCTCGAGATACTCAGCGTACTGCTCCTCGGTGAGGCCCAGCTTCGGGTCGTAGGGCAGCGGCACGCCCGGAGGCGACTTCTCCGAATGCTCCGCGAACCACTCGGGATTCTTCTTCGCGGCCTCCTCGACCTGTGCGACGTACTTGTCCAGTTCGGGTGGCGGCACCACCACGGTGGTCGCTCCCTTGACCAGTTCGCCGGCCGGGAGGTAGTCGATGGCACTGGGGACGTCGGCACCATCCAGCCGGATCGCGGCCAGAAGGAGACATGCGGTGAGGCTCGGAATCTTCATCGGACCCCGCGAAGCTGCGTCCGGTCCCCGCGAAACTCAAGCGGCAATCGATGGCCGTCAGCCTCCCCCGAAAAAGCGCTCGATCCGGCGGCCCAGAAGGTCCGGCTGCTCCTCGGGCGCCGAATGGCCGCTGTGTTCCAGCACTTCGAACCGCACGTGGTCGGGTTGATCCCGGAGGGCGATCTCGATGCTCTCGACCGGGACCACCCGATCATGGCGACCGGCGACCACCAGCACCTTCTGCCGCAGATCGGACAGTTCCACCCGGTCCTTCTGCAGCGAGTCGAGGGACGATCCGAATCCCCGGTACGCCCGCCCCAGCCCCTCGACCAGAATCCGGCGCTGGTACTCGCCGACCAGTTCATCGGTCAGCAGGTCCTGCCGGTGGTAGGCACGGGAGAGAAGCTGCCCGAACCGGTCGCGGTCGGAGACCAGCAGGCGAAACCCCGGATACACCATCTGCCGCAGCACCGGAGAGCGGATGAAGCTGTCGGGCGCGACGTCCATGTTGAGCGCCGGGCTGACCAGCACCAGCCTGCGGGCCCGCTCCGGGTGCTCATGGGCCAGGCGCATGGCCAGGTAGCCGCCGTAGGAATGCCCGACCACGTCCGCCCGGCGGATTCCCAGCGCGTCCATGGTGCCGACGACCAGATCGAGTTGACCGTCGAGTGCGTAGGCACCTTCCGCTTCGGGACGTTCGGTGAAACCGAATCCATTCAGATCGATCGCAACGACCTGCCTGCTCCTGCCGAGCCGCGGACCCAGTTCCCGGAAGCTGTAGGTCGATGAGCCGAGACCGTGAATGAGGATCACCGGGTCTCCCCGGTCGCCCCAGCGCTCGACATGCACGCGCTGCCCGTCCACCTCGACAATCCTCGGCGACGGCAGCGCGGCCACGAGTTTGTCGTAATCCGCGAGAGGGGCGCAACCGGCAAGGGCCCACATGATGACGACCGCAACGGCTCCCGAGCAGCACAACAGCATCCGCTTCACGCCTCCAACGACGCCGGATCGATCCTTTGCGCAAGCGCTTTCAGCACGCGCCCGCCCGGCCCGCCTTTGAACGACTTTTTCCAATCCCACATCCGATCTTTACAATGACCGGTCCATCCTTCCGTCATGAAAGCGAGCCTCCTCTGCCTTCTCATCCTCCCGGTCGCGGCGCATCCCAATCATCCGCCATCGGTCCACAACCCGGAACTCGATCTCGTCGAGGCCCACCGCGACGCCGGGGCAGACCCGGAAGTCGACATCAGCATCGTCGGCCAGCGACGGATCATCGAGTCGAACGGCATCCCCGACCATGAAACCGGGCGGTTCCCCAACCGCGACAATCCCAACTCCATCCACGAGCAGGACTACCTGTTCTCCATGCCCGTCGAGCCGAACGAGGCCAACCGCCCGACGCCCGTCGGCCACAACCTGTTCGGAGTCGCGCTGAACGGCGTCGTCGTTGACCCCGCCAGGGCCGAATACTACCGCGAGCGCCGCGGCTCGGAGTGGAACTACGCAGCGCTCTCCGGCGCGGTGGACCTCGGTCTCGACGATCATCACGCCCATGTCCAGCCGACCGGCGCGTATCATTACCATGGCCTGCCGACCGGCCTGTTCCTGCGACTTTCCGGCGGCCGGAAGGAAATGACTCTGATCGGCTGGGCCGCGGACGGATTCCCGATCTACGGGCTCTACGGCTACTCTGACCCGGCGGACGCCGCGAGCGGGGTGAAGCTGGTCCAGTCCAGCTACCGGCTGAAACAGGGCCGGCGCGAGGGCCGGGGCAGCCCCCGCGGCGACCACGACGGAACTTTCACCGCCGACTACGAGTACGTCGCCGGAAGCGGCGATCTCGACGAGTGCAACGGACGCTTCGGCGTGACGCCCGAGTTCCCCGACGGCACCTATCACTACATCCTGACCAAGGACTACCCCTTCATTCCCCGTCGCTTCAAAGGCACTCCCGACCCCTCTTTCAGGAAGCTTCCCCCGGGAGAAGATCCGGACGGAGGCGGCTTCCCCCCGCCGCCGGGTGGACGGTTTCCCCCACCCCACGGCGGCCCGCCGCCTCCGCGCCGATGATCGGTTTTGCATCCGGGAGAAATCCGGGCCAGTCTGCGCCATGCGCCGGCTGGCCCTTCTGCTTTGTCTCCCCCTGCTCTCCTGCACCGCGGGCCGCAGCATCGGGGCCCTGCATCACCCCGACCTCCAGCTCCACCAGCTTGCCACCGGGGCCGAGGGTTCGGGAGCGCTCTTCAGCAGCTATCAAACCGGAGGACCGGTGCGCTGGAACCAGGAGTGGCCGTGGAAGCTCGATCTCTCCGGGGTCGCATGGGACAAGCCCAACACCGCGACCGTGATCACGCCCCGGCACGTCGTGATGGCCGCCCATTACATCCGGCCCGCGGGACAGCAACTCGTCTTTCACGACCGCACCGGCAGCCGCCACGCGCGCACGGTGCAGAAGGTCGTCAAGCTTTCGGACCGCGGACTGAGCTGCGATGTCGCGATCGGACTGCTCGACCGCCCGCTGCCTAAATCGATCCGCGCCTACCCGCTGCCGTCGCCACGCGAGGACGGCGGCGCCGCACTGGTCGGAGCCACCGCCCTGGTGACCGAGCAGAAGAGGACGCTCTATTTCCACCAGATCCGCAATACCGCACCCGGCTGGCTGCATTTCCGCTTCGACGAGCGGATTCCCGAATCGCGGCGGAAGAACCTTATCAAGGGCGACTCCGGCCACCCCTCCTTCCTCCTCAGCAAGGGAGAGCTGCTGCTGCTTGAGACGCACACCGGCGGCGGATCGGGATCCGGCCCGTTCTACGGCGATGCCGGGCTCCAGGAAAAGATGCGGGAAGTCATCCGCGAACTCGATCCCGAGCACACCTTCCGCACGATCGAGATCGACCAGCGGACACTCGACGACGCCGAATCCGGCCGCGCAGCCATCCCGGAAAGGGAGAGGCCCAAGCCACCGCAACAGCAGCCGGCGGCCCGCCCGGGCCAGCCGCAACCGGACCCCGCCGGTCCGCGCCGGCCGCGCCCGCGGGTGGTGCTTCCACCGAACCCGTGAGCTATTTCGAGACCTCGACCTCGTAGTCGCCCAGCGCCCACTGGATGCCGGCGAGGTAGTGGCGCAACACCTTCGGGTGCCAGTAGATGTGGTGGTTGTGCCCGAGCGAGCAGTAGAACACCCGGCCGTCACCCCAATTCCGTGCCCAGGCGACGCCGAAGTCGTTGTCCTTCCGCTTGATGCCCTTGACCTCGGCGCTCTTCTCCCGGTCCAGCCTCAGCAGCATGTCTACCTTCGAGGAGTCGTAGGGGTCCTTGAGCTGATAGATCTCCTCTTTGAATTCGAGCGGCTCGCCCTCGAACATCGCGGCCAGCGGATGCTCCTCCTTGCCCGGCTCGACGAAGACATGGACGTCGGTCCCCGCGCCCCACGGATGACCGTCGAAGTAGCCGTTGATCATCTCGCCGTATTCCGGCCACTCGTAGAAGGTGTCGGTCGCGGCGTGGATGCCGATGAAACCCTTCCCGGACCGGATGAAGCTCATCAGGCTTTCCTTGAGCTGCTTCTCGTTATCCGCCTCCTTGAAGACGTTCTGCGTCGTGCTGAGGAACAGGATCGCGTCGAACGCGCTGATCTTGTCCGGCTCGAAATTCGAGAGGTCGTCGCTGATGACCGCCTCGAAGGCCCCCGTCTTCTCGCCCATTTCCTGGAGCGCCACCTTGCCGGTGGCGATCGAGGCGTGGCGGAATCCCACCGTCTTCGAAAACACCAGCAGCTTCCGCGGCTTCTTGGGCTTGGCATAGGCCTCGGCCGGGAGGGCCTCGCCGATCTTCTCGACCGCGCCGGCCGGTGGCATTTCCTTCTTCGGCGCGGCGGCGATCAGCCCGGCAACGACGGCGAGACCCAGGGGAAGGGTGAGGGTTGGTTTCATGATATGCTCGATGGAATGGAAGGGCCTTACCACCATGATGGCGCCATCACAAGGTTTTGGAGTGCGGAGGCTTGCCTCCGCTTTTGATCCACGGGTGGCGTGGCTTCCCCGCCTGAATCCGCCCTGAGGCGCAAGGCCCGACTTAACCTCGCGCCGCATCGAGTGACGGCGAGGTTCCAAGGAGGCCAGAAAGCGGAGGCAAGCCTCCGCACTCCAAAAGAAAAGCCCCGCCGCGGATGATCCGCGACGGGGCCTGGAAAACCAACGGGTCAGCCCTTGCAGACCGGCTGCCAGGCGCCGTCGGCCTCGCTGGACTTGAGGCACGCGTCGATGAAGGCCAGGCCCAGGCGGCCGTCGTCGATGTTGGCATACTTCGAGCCGTCGCAGGCCCACTCCTCGCCGGCCTTGTAGGCACGCACGGTCTTCTCGAACTCGCGGTGCAGGCGGGCGAAGGCATCGTGGAAAGCCTCGCCGTGGCCCGGCGGGATCGTCGGCTCGCCGAGCAGCCAGTCCGGCACGTCGCCGAGGAAGCCGTCGTTGGCCGACACCGCGCCGCGCCAGTAGGTGCGGTCCGGCTGACCCTGCAGCAGCACCGTGAGCTGCTCCGGCTCCTCCTGGCGCCACTTGATCGCGCCCTTGGTGCCGGCGATCATGATGCCGAGGTCGTTGAGGTGGCCGATGCAGATCTGCGACGCGCGGACCAGCGCCTTGGCGCCGTTGCTGAGGTCGCAGTAGACCGTGAAGTGGTCGTCGATCGGGCGGCCGGGGACGAATTTCTCGAGCCGCGCCGAGACGCGTTCGATGTCGAGCCCGGTGGCGAAGCGGAGCTGCATCATCGCATGCGTGCCGATGTCGCCGCCGCAGCCGCTGCCTCCCGCTTTCTTCGGGTCGGTGTGCTATTCCGCCTGCATCTGGCCGGTGTCCTCCAGCTTGTCGGCGAGCCAGCCCTGGATGTAG
>ERZ869936.951-NODE-951-length-23209-cov-18.929256_pt1 | contig 23209 bp, 12 predicted proteins | sample MGYA00520876_ERZ869936 | MGnify/ENA primary metagenome ERZ869936 (study PRJEB32218, sample SAMN09650985) | biofilter metagenome | isolation source: enrty point of leading RO module | place: Saudi Arabia: Thuwal, RO plant located on Red Sea | collected 2016-02-17 ...
GGCCGCGACCAGACGCCGCCACGATGAAGTGCCACTGGCACTAGAACAGTGAAACAATCGGCCGAGAATCGGCCAGCAGGTTGTACCGCCGGCCGTCAGAGTCGATCTCCTCGAGATCGTGTACACCCATCGCGTGGTACACGGTCCGTGTGACGTCCGCCGGCGAGACGACGTTGGCGTCGGGCCACTCCGCGAACTTGTCGCTGGCCCCGTACGTCTGTCCGCCGCGAATCCCGCCTCCGGCCAGCACGTCCGTCAGGCAATGCGTCCAGTGGTCCCGGCCGGCACCGCTCACCCCGCCCGAACGCGGGTCGCCGATCTTCGGCTTCCGGCCCATCTCGCTGGTCACCATCAGCAGCGTCTCATCGAGCAGACCACGCTCCGAGAGGTCTTCGATCAAAGCCGAGAATCCCCGGTCGAACTCCGGCAGCAGGTAATCCTTGAGGCAGCCGAAGTTGTTCCCGTGGGTGTCCCACCCGCCGGCGCTCTTGCATTTCGAATTGAGCTGTTCATTCTCTTTCCAGAAGACGGTGACAAACGGCACGCCCGCTTCCACGAGCCGACGGGCCAGGAGCAGGCTCATCCCGTTCACCGTTTCGCCGTACCGGGCTCGCAACTCGGCCGGTTCCGAAGCCACGTCGAACGCGGCCGTGGTCTTTGAAGACGACAGCAGCGACACAGCCCGCTCCTGCTGACGGCTCCATGTTCGCACCTGCGCATCGTGCTCAAAGTCACGCCGCGCCGCATCCACCGTGTCCAGCAGTTGCCTGCGATCCAGCAGTCGCCCGGCGTCCACGTCTGCTTCCAGCACCAGCGCCGGCGCATGAAACTCCAGCGGCTTCTCCACGCTCCCGTTCAGATAGAGCGGGTCATACTCCACGCCGAGCCTCGCGGCGAACTGGCCGGGACGGGTGTACGGCGCCTTGCTCGGCTTGTGTGGCAGCGTCATCGCATTGGGAAGATCGCCGCCTCCGGAACGGCGGGACGCGACGACCGATCCCATAAACGGCCAGTCGTCGGGAAACGGCGTCCGATTGTTCCCCAGCGTCACGAATGACGGATCAGGCGCATGCCCCGTCAGGTTGTGATAGTACCCCCCGTGATGATCGTTCGTGTTGACCGTCCCGGCCACCGAGTTCAACAACGCCAGATGATGCGCCCGCCCGGCGAACAGCGGCAGATGCTCACACAGCGTCACTCCCGGCGCTGTTGTCGAGATCGGGTTGAACGGACCCCGATACTCCTGCGGCGCCTTCGGCTTCAGATCCCACATGTCAATGTGCGACGCCCCGCCGCACAGAAAAAACAGAATCGTCGACTTCGCCGTCCCCCCGGCCTGTGCGTCCACCCGGCCCTCAGCCGCTGAACTGACGCCGCGACCAAACGACATCCCGGCCAAACCGGCCGTCGATGCCACCAGAAACGATCTGCGAGGAATACGGCGCATCTGATTCACTTATCTCTCCAAAGCCCGCCGGCTGCGACCGGCGGGTTCGCCACTGCTTCCCACCACCTTAACTGATTCGACCACCACTCAAGCCAGAATCCCTTCAATCGGCCTCCCCCCGTGATCAATCGGCGTGGGCCGGCCGGTCGGGTCCGGGACGCGTGTTTCGTAGTCGATTCCCAGGCAGTGGTAGATCGTCGCACAGATGTCCGACGTGCTCACAGGATTATCCGTCACGTAAGCCGCCTGGCTGTCCGACGCACCGTACACCGTCCCGCCGCGAATGCCCGCCCCGGCGAACAGCGCACCGTAGCATTGCGTCCAGTGGTCCCGCCCTGCGTTACCGTTCACGCGCGGCGTGCGGCCCATTTCGCTCATCACCACCACCAGCGTCTCATCCAGCAGGCCGCGATCCTGCAAGTCATTAATCAGCGCCGAATACGTCTGGTCGAGTCCCGGCAGCTTGTTGTCCCGCAGGATGCTGAAGTTATTCCGATGCGTGTCCCACGCGTCGTAGTCGATGTTGACCGGCCCCCAGAACAGGTCCCACGTGACGTTGACGAATCGCACGCCCCGCTCAACCAGCCGCCGCCCGATCAGCGAACACTCTCCGAACAGCGTGCGCCCGTAGCGGTCCCGCAGTTCGTCCGGTTCCGACTCCACGTCGAATCCTTCCTTCAGCGCGCTCGAAGTCAGCAGGTTGTACGCCAACTGGTAATTGCGGTTCAGCCCCTCAACGGCCTGTGTCTGCTCCAGCCGGCGAATTCGATCGTCGAACTGCGCCTGCAGCGTTCGCCGCGCATTCAGCCGATCAATCGACAGTCCTTCCAGCGGCTGCGATGACGGAATTCGTGGTGACCCATGAACCACCTGCGGAGTGCCGGGAGCAGGAGCGGGAGCATCCGGCGCCTTGAACGGATCGCACTCCGTCGTCAGCGCGTCGTACTTGTGCCCGAGAAACCCCCCGTAAGGACCGGGCCGCCGGATTCCCTGGCCCCAGCCGAGATAGCACGGCATGTACACGTAGTCCGGCAGACCGCCATTGCCGCGGCCTTCCTTCAGCCGCAGATACTCGCACACCGACCCCATGCTGGGCGGGTAGCTCTCCTTGGTCGTCGTGTTGTCGGTGAGCGGGATCTCATACCCGGTGTAGGTCGGCAACGTATTGTGGCAGCCCGCCTGATGCGTCACCGAGCGGACCACCGCCGCCGTTTGCATCGTTTGTGCCATCTGTGGCAGATGCTCACAGACCTGCAATCCAGGAACCGTCGTCGAGATCGGCTTGAACTCGCTCCGCACACCGTCCGGCGCTTCCGGCTTGAGATCAAACATGTCCTGTGTCGCCGCTCCCCCGAGCAGGAACAGCAGAATCACATTCTTCGCCGGGCCCTCCGCCTGTTGACCGGCTTCATTTGCTGAGAGCAACTGCGGCAGGCCGAAGCCCCCCAGCGCAGACAAGGCCCCCGCATGCAACGTTTCGCGCCGCGTCAAACCGTCGCAGCAACGCCTCGGGCTTCCCAGCACTGAAAACATGATCGTTCCCAAAACAGGTTCTCGTCGACGCCTATCATATCAGCGACAATTGATCGGTACAAAGGGATTCTGTAAATGGACAATGGTCGATGGAATTCGAATTCAGTTGGCGAGCCCCGAGGCGTCAGCCCGGGGATCCCCCGCACCTCAATCGGCCCGCGCTCCCACACCGTTGCACGTCGCGCCGCACAGAAGCTGTAATATCAGCAGACGATAACGACAACCGGATGTCCGGACTGACGCCACCGACAGACCATCATGTCTATCAATCGACGCTCCATTCTCATCGCTGCGATCGCCCTCACCGCGATCCAACCGCTTGCAGCCGACGACGCTCCAGACTTCGCCCGCGAAGTCCGGCCGATCCTCGCGAAGAACTGCTTCAAATGTCACGGACCCGACGACGAGACGCGAGAGGCCGGCTTTCGCATCGACCTCGCCGAGAGCGTCCGCACAGAGGCCGACTCGGGCGCCGTGCCGATCACTCCCGGCGACCCGGCAGCCAGCGAAGTCATCCGCCGCATCTTCGCGGACGATCCCGCCGAACGGATGCCTCCGGCCGACTCAAACCTTCAACTCACCGAAAATGAACAGCACACAATCCGCCGATGGGTCGCCGCCGGCGCCGAATACTCCCCGCATTGGGCCTTCGTGCGTCCCGTCAGACCCGAAATCCCCCCGGTCGCGGACGAGAACTGGCCGCGAAACCAGATCGACCACTTCATCCTCGCTCGACTGGAACAGGAGGGTCTCGCCCCGTCACCTCCGGCCGATCGGTATACACTCATCCGCCGCGTCTCGCTCGACCTCATCGGCCTCCCGCCGACTCCCGAAGAGGTCGACGCGTTCGTCAACGATCAAACCGAGGGAGCATACCAGAGACTCGTCGACCGCCTCCTCAGATCGCCCCACTACGGTGAACGCTGGGCCCGCCGCTGGCTCGATCTCGCCCGCTACGCCGACACCAACGGCTACGAGAAAGACCGGCCCCGCTCGATCTGGCCCTACCGCGACTGGGTCATCGACGCGCTCAACGACGACATGCCGTTCGACCGGTTCACGATCGAACAACTCGCCGGCGACATGCTCCCCGCCGCCACCGTCGAGCAGCGGATCGCCACCGGTTTCCATCGCAACACGATGCTCAACGAAGAGGGCGGCATCGACCCGCTCGAGTTCCGCTTCCACGCCATGACCGACCGCGTCGCAACCACCGGAACCACCTGGCTGGGACTCACCCTGGGCTGCGCCCAATGCCATACGCACAAGTACGATCCAATCTCTCACCGCGAGTATTACCAGTTGATGGCGTTTCTCGATAACGCCGACGAACCGGAACTCGACCTCCCCGATCCGGCCCTCGAGGAACAGTATCAACAACAACTGGAACAGGCCGATCAACTCCTCGCCGGCCTCGGTTCAACGACTGATGATCCCCGACCGGAAAACGAACGCCGCCGGGAGGCTGTCGACCGCGAGTTCGCTGCCTGGCTGGAGCAGCAGCGCGAGCAAACGGTCGACTGGACTCCGCTTACGCCCGTCGCGATGTCCTCCAACCTGCCGCTGCTCACGCTCGAAGAGGACAACGCCGTGTTCGTCTCCGGCGACACCACCAAGCTCGACACCTACCAACTCACGTATCGACCGGAGCTGGAAGGAATCACAGCCGTTCGCCTGGAAGCGCTGCCGGACGATCGGCTGCCCGCTCACGGCCCGGGAATGACCTATTACGAAGGCACGAAGGGAGACTTCTTCCTCGGCGAATTCGAACTCACCGCCGACGGCACTCCGGTCGTAATCGCCGATGCGAGCGAGAGCTACGCCGAAAACCGGTTCGGCGCCAACCCGGTCTCCGCCGCACTCTGCACCGACGGGAACGTGCAGACCGGCTGGTCGGTGCATGGCAGAATCGGAGAGCGCCACACCGCAGTCTTCCTGTTGCAAGAGCCGCTGGGAAAATGCGACGAACTGAAACTCAAGATGATCTTCGGCCGCCACTTCGCGAGTTCGCTCGGCAAGTTTCGGCTCTCCGCAACCACCGATCCCCGCAGGGCACAGGCGCGCGACTTGACCGAAGAGGTCGAATCGCTGCTCGCGCTGCCTGATGGCGATCTTGACGAAGCACAACTGCAGACCCTGCGAACGGCGTTCCTCCTGCAGGCCCCCGAACTTGCCGAGCAAACGCAGCAGATCCGTCACCTCCGCAAACGCCCAGCCGCCGTCACCACTCTCGTGATGCTTGAGCGGCCGCCGGAGAATCCACGTCCCACGCACATTCATCACCGCGGCGAATTCCTGCAGCCGACCGAGCCGGTCGTACCCGCCGTCCCCGGCTTTCTTGCCGATGACGACGCCGCCTCTGTGAAAACTCGGCTCGATTTCGCGCGCTGGATCGTCTCCTCGGACAATCCACTCACGGCGCGCGTCGCCGTCAACCGGCAGTGGGCCGCGTTCTTTGGAAGGGGCATTGTCGGCACGCAGGAGGACTTCGGCATCCAGGGCGATCCGCCGACGCACCCCCAACTGCTCGACTGGCTGGCCGTCGAACTCATGGAGGACGGCTGGTCCATGAAGCGGTTGCACAAGCTGATCGTCATGAGCGCCGCTTACCGTCAGTCATCGATCGTGTCTCCCGAACACCTGGAGGCAGACCCCGGCAATCGCCTGCTCGGCCGCGCGCCGCGCATCCGGCTGGAAGCCGAAGTTCTTCGCGACTCGATTCTCACCGCCAGCGGATTGCTCTCACCAAAGATCGGCGGACCGAGCGTCTACCCGCCGCAACCGGCAAGCGTCACCTCCGAAGGCACCTACGGCGCACTGCCGTGGACGGCCAGCGAAGGCGAGGACCGGTATCGCCGCAGTCTCTACACGTTCAGCAAGCGAACGGCCCCCTTCGCCATGTATGCCACCTTCGACGGGCCCAGCGGAGAGGCCTGCGTCGCACGTCGCGACAAATCGAACACTCCCCTTCAGGCGCTCACTCTCCTCAATGACCAAATGTTCATCGAAGCGTCACAGGCCCTCGGCCGCGAATTCGCAATGGCCGGCGGTCCGGTCGAGGATCGGATGACACGACTGTTCCGCCGCTGCCTCACGCGGCCGCCAGGCGCCGAAGAAGTCGCCGACCTCACGCAATTCTTTGAATCGCAACTCACCCGCTTCGAGTCCGGCGAACTCGACGCAGCAGTCGTTTCCGGCGAAGGCGAAGCCGACCCCACCACCCGCGCCGCCTGGACCGTCACCGCCCGAATCCTGCTCAACCTCGACGAAATGGTTATGCGCCCGTAGGACAGGCTTTCAGCCTGTCCTACAGTCAAAACGCGTTCTCCGTCTTTCCCCATCGGCAGCCCTGAAGGAAGTTCGATTAGAACGCGAATGTCGCGGATCCGGCGGATGGGCGCGAATCTGATACGATTCGTTACGGGATACGGAAATACTCGGACCGCATTCGATTCGTTGCCGGCGGCGTACAGACCATCGAAGACAATCAGCGAGAATCCGTCCAATCCGCGGCCTATTGAGCGGCCCCCGCCACCAGCGGAATCTCCCGGCTCTCCATGTCAGGCGTGCGCTCCAGCAGTTCGCTCAACTGGAACGCGTGATAAGGCTGCTCGGCAGCAGGCTGCTTGTCGGTGGTGGCGTTGGCGACCCAGAAGCGGGTGGTCTCCGGCTCGAACAGGACGTTGTGCAGATTGGACTTCATGGCCACCCCGCGGTCCATCAACCGCAGGGCCGACTCGGCCGTAAACGTCCCGTGACCCGCTTCGACGCGGCGGCAGAGTTCCGTGTACCGGTCGCCGGCCGAGAGCAGCGCGGCGTCCTCGACCGGGTTGGGCAGCAGCGGATGCGCTTCCCCAGGCTTGATGACGTCCATCACGTCCCACGAGGCTTCCATGCCGACCGCTTCATTCGTCTTGCCGTCGGCGACGACGTAGAAGTACTCGCAGGTGCGAGGAGTCTCGCGGTAGATCGTGAGGACTTCTTCCAGTGTGCGGCCTCGTTCGAGGGCGTCGCGGACGAGGAACGCCATCGGCATCCCCTGCCAGTGGCCGATGCCGCCGCCGCCCATCTCGCCGATCGAGACGTGCTCGGCGTTCATGCCGGTCACACTGCCGATGAACCCGGCGTAGGTGACGTTGACGAACGGGATCCCGCCTTCCGGCTCGGCCACGATCACGACGGCGTGATCCTGCAGGCCCCAGTCGATGGCGTAGTCAAGAACCCGTCCGTGGTAGAGGGTGCCGTCCTTGGTCGCGGAGTTCATGATCGCGAACCCGCTGCAGTGGAACAGTTCCGGAACGAAATTCGCGGTCTGCACGTCGCCCAGGTCCACTTCCGCGCCGGCGGCGAGGCCTTCCATCTCTTCGAAGAACCGGTCGGGGACGAACTTCCGCTGCATGGTGAGGATCGTCTGGATCGCATCGGACGGCTTCATCTCGATCGGACCGAGCTTGATCCGCTGGCCGTCGTTGACAGTGAGAATGCCTTCCAGGTTGCTGTGCACGCGTTCCTTAAGCAGCGCGCCGTGCTGGTAGCCCATCTCATAGGGCGTGCCCTTGAGGTGCAGCACGGGATAACCGTTGATCTCTTCCAGCCAGCCCTGACCGCAGCGGGCGATCGTCTCGCTCGCCGGCAATCGCGCCGAGGCGGCGACGAGAACCAGCAGAACGAGCAGATGGGAGATCCTGAACGCCCGAATCACTGAGTGACCTGAAAGGGCTGTGCTTGCGCGTTGGCCGGAGCGCGACTCCGCACGAAACCCTGCCGGACCGGTGCTTCCGCAGGAACCGCTTAACCTGCAAACGGGTCGTTGACGAACCATGAGTTCTCCTCGTTATGGCTTCTGCTGACGACCGGCCACGTCCGCGCCGGCGTCAGCAGCGATTATGCACGAGTGCCCGCAACTCCGCCAGTCGGAAAAAACAGTCCGCTCCCGAGATGATCGGGAGCGGACTTTCTTTCAGGCATCGACTGTGCGCCGGTCAACCGGCGAAAGAGACCTAACGGCGGCCGCGCCGATTGCCTCCGGGAGCCGCAGGCGCGGCCGGTCCCCCGGGCATTGCTCCCGCCGGTCCCCCGGGCATCGCTCCCGGCCCCATTGGGTCGTTGCCGCGCCGCAGCGAATTCCGATTGCGCCGTCCGCCGGGCATCCCCTGCATCATTTCTGCAGGCATCGCCGCCGCATCGCCGTAGATCGCGGAGTAATCGCCGATCTCGGACCCTGCGGTCGCCCTGTTCTCCTTCAGATAGGCGAAGTATTCGTTTTGCATCTCCAGGAAGTCCTCTTCCCGCTTCTTCGCCTCCGCCAGCGTGACGGGATCGATCAGCTTCAACTGCTGGTCGACAGTCGTCACCAGTGCGGCTTCGACCATCCCGGTCTCTCCTCTTGAGCCGGCGCCAGGAGGCAACCGCAACCCATCGTGCAACTTAGGATCGAACTTCAACTCCGGCAGGGCGTCGACCAGGACATCGTCGGACTCGAAAACGTATTCGGTCTCTTCAAAGCTCCCCTTTGTCGGATCAGGCATCTCGGTCTTGGTGGTCCCGCCGATCTTCTGCCCGACCGCAACATCGACCACGTCGCGAACCGTCGTCCCGGCGTTGCGATCGTACTGAAAGATCGTCATCCGCGCTTCCGGATAGAGCCTCAGACGATGCGGCTCAACCTCGGCCAGGAAATACTTGACCGTCTCTTCAACGTACACCGGAGTGGTGGGGTCGCTCCAAGGCGTAAACCGGGTTTCTCCCTGAACGACATGAGGGAGTCCGCCCGCGGCGGCGAGCGGTTTTCCGAAGTTCGGGTTGCGAATCTCGAGACGCACGCGGTAGCGGTAGGTGCGGCCGGGTTCCACGTCGAAATCGAGGTAACGGTAAAGCAGCAGTTCTCCTTCGGCCGTGGCCCGCTCTTTCACCCAGTCTTCAATCCTCTGCTTTGCCTTGGGATCGTCGATGTCCTCCAGATTCATCTCCTCCATCAGTTCTTCGGCGAATTTCTTGAGGGCGGCGTCCATCTGCGTTGCCCCGTTGCGGCCGGCGAACTGTCCGGCCGGTTGCGCCATGCCGGCGGGAGCGGCCGTCATTTCCATCATCGCCCGCATGTCGTAAGCCGAATCCAGACCGATCAATCCCTGCTGCAGTTGCCGCGAATCGAACACCATGTCGCTGAAGCCCTTCTTCTCGACGGGCGAATCGGGGAGTTGCTTCTGTTCCTCCAGAAACGCGGACAGCAGGGCCCGGTTATAGGCCATTTCCCGGTCAAGCATTTCGCCGGTCAGTTCGAAGTTCTTCAGCCGCTCATGCGTGGCCTGTTTCTGCCAGACTCCGGTGACCCGCATGGGCAACGGGCAGGTGATCGCGCTGTCGGTCACCGCGGCCGAGACGACGTCGGTTTCGATTCCATTGGCTCGACTGATGATGTCGCGCAGCACATCGATGTCCACGGCCTCCCAGTCAGTCCACTTGTCCGGGGCCTCGATGAGTCTCTGCCGCTCGAGTTCGAAATCGATGATCTCGAACGATTGCAACGCCTCCGCGTAGTTGACATTCATCGCTTCGGAGAACCGCCGCACCTGCTCCTTGAACTCGAACACGCCGCGGACGGACACGAACGGCCGCGCTTCGCCTTCGACGGTCTGCTGCTGCATGGTCTGCATCATCCCGGCCGGCGAGCCGTCCATCATTCCGGCCAGCGGGGAGACGTTGCCGGCGGGAGCGGCCCGCGTCGCCAGTTCGGGCGCCGCCATCGACCGGAAGTCGGGTTCGCCGCGCGGGGATCCGGGACTGTTGCCGCGATCGTTCCGGTCACGAAACTCGTCAGGCAGATCGCGTTGCTCCTCCTCGGCGTCCGTTTCGTCCTCCTCTTCTTCCTCCTCGTCCGCCGCAGCGACGGGATCGGGCCGCAATTCGATCAGAACGCGCGCGGATGTCGCGACCATGTCCTTCACTTTGATAAACTCCGGCTCTTCCAGCGGGTTGTCGCGATCGATGTTGTCCTTGTACATCGCTTCGGCGGTGTAGTAGTCGGGCGTGACCAGAATGCGGCTGAACAGCCTATTGTCGATCACCTGCTCGGGACGATTCGAGTCGTCCAGCACGAATTCCTGTTTCTTGTCCTCCGGCCAGGGCAGCTCTTCGAGTTTCTGGCTCGCTTCATTCACCTTCTTCGTGATGTCTTCGGGCGCGAGATCGATCGGCGTCCACTTGGTCATTCCGAGCGCCGTCAGAACAATCACCACGACCACGCCGAATGCAAACTTTTCGCCGTGTTGAATCATCGCCTGCTTGGCGTCGAATCCTTTGAGTTTCCCTGCCATGACTAGCCTCGTTTGGTTTTCATGCCGCACCGGCGAACGTGGGGCGTTCCGGTGCGGTTTGTCCGATTAAAGTTCGCGCCAATTCTCGCGGTTTGCTGATGGTCCTGTTCCTGTCGAGCCGGGAAGAGTTCACTCTTCGTTCGCGGCATCGGCTGGAGGAAGTTCGCCGTCGGGGGACGACTCGTCCGGACTCGTCTCCGTTTCGACACTGTCATCTTCAACGGCAGCCGCCTCGTTCGAGTCGCTTTCCGGCTGGACGGTTTCTCCATCACTCACGCCGCTTGAGCCTGATTCCTCTGCCTCGAGGGAAGCCAGCAGTTCTTCCGAGGGAGGATGGTAGAAGGTAATGGCGCCCGCCACGGCGAGTTGCACAAGGTCGGGATGGGTCAACAGTCCGGCGAACTCGTCCTGGGACAACATCTGTCCCGGGCCGTAGTTGCGCCCGGGGGGGGCGAACGCGTCGCCGCTATCCAGCCCGGGGACTCCCGCGCCGGCCGGTCCGGGGGCGGCCAGATCCGGGAACGCCGCATTGAGATCTCCCCCCAGCAAACCGGATTGTCCCGTCCCGGTTTCAGGATTCGGCCCCACGTGAAACCGCACGATCCGAATGGGCCACTCCGCATTCGACAATTCCACGAGGAAGTCGGCGATCTTTGTCTGATCGATCAGCACTTCCAGATAGAAGCCGCGCTCCCGGAACGGTGCGGATTCATCCAGCTTGATGTACCGGAGTTGCTCCGCCTTCGCCGGACGCGAATTGCTGGTGGCCATGGCGGCGGGGTCGCCGGCCGGCGCCGCTGAACTCGACCCGGACCCGGCCTTCTTGTCGGACCCGAATTCCTCGGACGGATCGAAACCGACCGCGCCTCCTCCACTGAAGTCGCCGCCCGGTCCATCCCGCCGACCGCCCTGATTCAGCTCTTGCATCATCGCCGCGTCGGGTCCGCCCGGCATTCCTCCGGGGATCGCAGCGTCAGCGCCACCGCCTCCACCGCCCGACTTTTTCACCGTCGATTCTCCGTCCCCGCCGACCAGACGGACTTCATAGATCTTCCGCACCACGGCCTTGGCGGCGTTTGGAGCGTCTTCGTTCACGTTGCGCACCGCTTCGAGGAGGAGCGTCAGGAACCACACGTCCTCCTCGGCGTTCCAGATGTCCTCGGAACGCATCGCCTGCTGGTCGAATTCATGCTCCGGGATCACCGAGCGGTCCAGGAAGACTTTGCCGCGCACTTCGTTGGCGGCCAGGACGATCGGCTCGGCGACGGCATACAGATCCTCGATCTCGTCGGGGTAGACCGAGCGATAAACGAACCCCGCTTCCCGTGAAAACGGACCGCGATAACCTTCTTCCGGGAGATACTGCTGCATCTCCTGCGGCCAGACCATTCGCTCCTGCTGATGGTCCCAGAGCCTGACGATCTGGGCGTTCAGTTGGCGGCGGATGACCTCGTTCTGCGCCTCGAGTCCTCCGAATTCGGCTTTGGTCCACTTCGGATTGGGCTCATTGCCGGTGGGGACATTCAGTTTCCTCAATACGTCCTCACGCGCTTGCCGCGCCTCGTTGAGCGCGGCATTCGCCTTGTAATAGCCGAAAATCGAAAGGATCGGCACCAGGGCCAGCAGAATCCAGAACCGATGCTTGATGACTTTATCCATGGGGAAGTCTTACCGTTCTTCGGGGGTCATTCATTCTCCGCTGCGCTGATCCGACGGGTCATCGCGACTAGGCCGGCGGCTCCTCCGCAGCCGGTTCGGCGGCGTCGGGCTCGGGCGATCCGTCGGTAGGCGCCGTGGTCTCTTCCTCGACAACAACATCCACCCGTTCGCTCTCGGGGATCGGCTGAAAGACGAGTTCGACCACGAAATTGAGTTGCTTGATCATCCGTGTTTCGTCGTTATCGCTGGCGGCATTGTTGCGGCGGGGAGCCGGCCGATTGCGATTCTGGCCGAACGCGGGATTCGCCGGGTTGGCGCCAAAGGGCGTCGCGGCGGGACGGTTGCCGGCCAGTGGATTCTGCGCCGGCGTGCCGACGCCGTACGGGCTGTATTCGATCGTCGTGTCCTGCCATCTCACGACGGTGGGATGCGTGAGTCCCATCCGACGCACGTCGCGCGTCTCCCCGCTGTCGGGGGCCACAATCGTCTGCTGCTGCAGTTTCGCCAGGAATCGATTTTCCAGGTAGCCGATCGAGCTGTTGACGGGATCCCCCTTGGTATAGTGCCAGTGCATGCCGGCGAGCGTGATGATGTACCCTTCGCCCGAAGGGGCGTTCTCCCTGTCCTCGGGCGTCATGTAGAACTTCTGGTTGTCGTCCAGGTCGTCGTACCACTCCTTGACGTCGGCCATGTGTTCGGCCGAGAAGTGCGTAATCGAGATCATCTCCCGTTTCTCGATCTCGGTTTCGTCCTGCTCGTTCCCTTCGTCGCGGGGCAGGCAATCGAGGATTGCGTTGTAGGCCTCGAGCCAGGTGAGATCCCGGCGGCCTTCGACCAGTCCGGCCAACTCGGTTTGCACGGCTTCGAATTCGCCTTCCGCGGAATTGTAGGCGTTGCCGTATGCGGAGACTTTCTCACTCAGTTCCTTCGCCTGTTGCTCTGCTTGCTCAAATGCTTCGCTATGCGGCTTGGCGTACGTGAGGGCGTTGCCGATGGTCGAGATCGCGAACCCGAACAGCAGCACGGCGGCGGCGGCGACGGCCCACGGCTTCTTCTTGCGAATCGTGCGGGCCGTGGCGATTTCGGGCGGGAGCAACGACGTTTTCGTCGTCGTCAGTCCCAACGCCTGGACGGCGAGACCGTACGCCACGGTGAAGCTCAGGATGTTGTCAGAGAACAGCGGCGCGTTCAGGACCGCATCGCCCGCCAGGGCGCGGTAGGTGTCGGGCCGCTCAACTTCGTACTGCAGGTTCTGCTGCAGAAACTTCTGGAGACCGGCCAGCTTGAACCCGTTGCCGACGCCGATCACCTTTTCGATCTTCGCCTGCCGGTTGACGCTGGAAAAGAAGCCGATCGAGCGCTGGATCTCGGCGGCGTAGTCGTTGAAGACCGGCCGCAGCGCCTGGAACACGGCCCGGGGGTCGGGGGATTTCGTCGCGTTGCACTTGAGGTGCTCGGCTTTGGCGAAGCTGAGCTTCATCTCCTTGGTCAGCGCCCGCGTGAAGTGGTTGCCGCCCAGCGGGACGTTGCGAATCCAGATCTTCTGCCCGTTGGAGACAAGCAGCGACGTGTTGTCGCAGCCCATGTCCAGCATGATGATGTATTCTTCGCGGTCGTCGGCCGGCTGATCCGGTCGGATTCCGAGTTCGTCGAAACCCAGCACGTTAAACAGCGCCAGCGGAGCGATCTGGATCAGCTCCACTTCCAGCTTGGCGTCCGTAAACGGTTTGAGCTGCTGTTCGACCTGGTCGCGCTTCATCGCGAACAGTCCGACCTCGGCGTCGAGCAGATAGCCGCTCTCCTCCGCCCCGGCCCCAAGAGGCTGGTAATCCCAGATCACCTCCTCGAGGGCGAACGGAATCTGCTGGCGGGCCTCGTACTTGATGATCTCGGCCAGCTTGCCGGTCTCGACCGGCGGAAGCTGGATAAAGCGAGCCAGCGCCGACTGGCCCGGCACGCTGATGGCGATCAGATCGCCGTCGACCTCATTGCGAGAGAGAAACGTCTCCATCGCCTGGTCGATGATTTCTTCGGGAATCGCGTCGGGCTGGCTGAGGATCTTGGGATAGGGGACGTAGTCGAAGGCGACTGCGACCGCCTGCCCGGCGTCCTCGAAGTATCGGATCTTCAGCGCCTTCAGCGCCGATTGCCCGATGTCAATGCCCCATGCTGCGCGAGTCTCAGCCATTACGAATCACTCTCCCTGAACGAACCACGTCGTGCCTGACAGCACACTGGACACTGAAATCCGGGAAATCTCTGGAATTGAACACTGCGTGTCGGAACGGGCGGCGATCGCGACCGCGCGTCCCCGGAGACGGAAACCGCCGCGCCGCCCGGAAAAGGCGCGCGAACAAGCTTTCTGGAAATGAATCATGCTCCCCCTGACCCGCCCCGCGCGGGGGTGGTCTCACCTGATGCCGCTTCGCGAATCAGTGTTGGCGATCTGTCGCGCGGATTCTCGGCCTCGACAGTCCAAACACCGCTCGACGCGGACACACGGTAGAGCAATTTGCTCTAAGCTACCTCGTAAGTTCCAGTTTCGTCAACCAAAATGCCGCATCCCGCCTGGAGGAAGAACGGTTTGCACCTGCCAATGCGAGGCTGCGGGCGGGACTGCGTTCGATCGTCAGCGATCGTGCCGGTCAGTCCACCTCGCCTCCGGTCTCAATCCCGCAGGCGAACACTCCGATCGCGGGATTGGATGCAACGACCTGCGCAATAGTTCCCGATTTTTTTATCGCACGGATTGCGCGTCGTACTCGGAAAAGGCCCGACAATCAATATGATGCGGCGACAGCCGCAAAGCATGCGACTCTCCGCCACGAATCATCCCGATCAATCGATGAACTACGACGAATTGCTCGTCCTCATTCCGTGCCACAGTCTGGAGGATTTTCCTTCAGAACTGGCGGAACAACCGGCCGAAGGGTTGCTGAACGCATTCGCGGTGTTGTGGCACCCCGTGCTCCTGGCCGCCGCGGAATCGCTGCCCCAATGGCGGCGGGCCGATGAATCCCAGGAGGTCCGGCCGAACTGCCTGATTCTCGTGCCGCCTCCCAGCGTCGACTGGGTTCCGCACGGATGGGGTGAACGGGCGCGGCGGGAGGGATCGCATGTCGTCACGGGCGTCACCGAGCGTCAGGAACTCCTGCAGGCCTGCCTGCAACCGCTCGAAGAGACTCCGGATGTCGACCCCGATCTCGCCGCCGATTTCATCGCGTTCGGACTGTGTTACCTCCACAGCGAACTCCTCACGCGGCACATGCGCAACTTCAGCCACGTGGATGAGGTGCACCTGCAGCGGGAGGCGGTGGCCGCTGCCAAAGCAGCCGTGCAGAACGACCGAGTGGCGGCTGAGACACACTTGCGATACTGCTACGAGATGCTGCTCGAAACGCGGGAACGATACTATCCCGTGGAGTGCTACCTCATCGATCTTTGCCTCGTGGCGCCGGACCTGGCGGACAAGCATCTCATTGATCTGCTCTCCCACCGGGCGCCCTGCAACCTGCTGGGGACGGCGGCCGACTGGGACGCAATTGCCAAACAGCAGCCCGCGGTCATCGAGGATGCTGCGCGGGCATGTCGCGACAAGCGAATCGACCTTGTCGGGGGCGAATGGTCGGAAACCTGCAGCACACTCCTTTCCATCCAGTCCCCGATCTGGCAGCTGCAGCGCGGGCACGAGACGTTTCGCCGCCTGTTTGACCGGGTGCCGACAATGTGGGGCCGGCGCAAGTATGGAGTCGACCCCTACCTCCCGCAGATTCTGGATCACTACGGGTACGCGGCGGCGCTGCACGTGGTGATGGATGACGGCATCTATCCCGACCACGAACACAGCAAACTGAGGTGGTCGGGATGCGACGGAACGACGATCGACGCCCTCAGCCGCATCCCGCTCGCCGCCGACAGCGCCGCCAGTTTTCTGCGATTTCCGCTCCGGATGTCGGAGTCGATGGACCACGACCAGACCGCCGCCGTCGCGTTCGCGCGCTGGCCGGAACTTCGCACGCCCTGGCTGGACGATTTCCGCCGCATGACGAAATACGCCCCGGTTCTGGGAAGATTCGTCACCTTTCAGCAGTTCTTCGAAACGGGCGATCTCTCGGGGCCGCTCTCCGAATACAAAGCCGGCGAATACTTCTCGCCGACGCTGATCCAGTCGGTCGCCCGGCAGCAGGACGATCCAATCTCGCGACACATCGATTACTGGTCGAGGCGGTCGCGATTCGAGACGTTTGAGTGGTGCCGAAACGTCTCGCAGACGCTCCGGTCCGCCGCAGTCGACGAAGCGCAACACCGGATGACCGACGATCTCATTGAATCGGCCGACCCGGACGCCGATGCCGAAGTGAAGGCGTCCGCTGACGAGTGTCTCGCGGAACTGGAAAAGTCCGCCCTCCCGGCGTTGTCGGGACTGCTCGCACACGACGAATCGCGCGGACCGGGGATACTGGTCGTGAACCCCCATTCGTTTCCACGCAACGTGCTCGCCGAATGGCCCGCAGGCGCTCCCGTTCCATCACTGTCGGATACGATTGCCGCGCGACAGTTCGACGATTCGCAGCGTGCCGTCGTCGTCAAGACTCCCCCGTGCGGCTTTGTGTGGGTCTCCGCGCAAGACAGCGCCGCCGAACCGCCCGGCGTCGGCAAGACGCCGATGGCGGAGGAACTCGTGCTGAGAAACGATCGCTGTCAGGTCAACCTGAGCGAAGTCACCGGAGGGATCGGACGGCTCAGCGGATACGGACGCGGAACCAATCGCATCAGCCAGCAGATCGCATTTCGATTCCGGCAGGAACGAAAGGTGACATCCGGAAGCGGCGACGACGTCGAGACCTACCGGACCTACTACTCCGACATGGTGCTTCGCGAGTCGCGGATCATCTCCCAGGGACCGGTTGTGGGAGAACTGGAGACGATCGGCGAGATTGTCGACCCTCAGGAACGCACGGTCCTCGCGGGATTCCGCCAGGTCACGCGCGTGGTGCGTTCGCGGCCGTTCGTGGAGATCGAGATTGAACTCGATCCGCAGACGCTCCCGGAAGGCGACCCCTGGACCAGTTACTACGCCGTCCGGTTCGCCTGGAAAGAACCGACCGCAGCGCTTTCACGGTCTCTGCATGGAGGCGCGCACGCCGCGACCGGAGAACGCATCGAGGCGCCGCAGTTTATCGAACTGGCCGACGACGAAACCCGGACCACGATTCTTTCCCGGGGATTGCCGTTCCATCGCAAAACCGGGTCGCGCATGCTCGATACGATCCTGCTGACGGCGGGTGAGACGCGGCGGCGCTTTCGGCTGGCCATTGCCCTTGATGAGCCCTACCCGATTCAGGCCGCGCTCGATGAAGCTGCCCCGGTCTTGTGCGTGCCGACCGAAGGCGGCCCACCGGGCGGCATGGACTCCGGCTGGTTGTTTCACCTTTCGAGCGGCAACGTGCAGTTGACGCGCATCCTCCCCCTCCGCACCGCGGAATCGGAAGAGGATTCCACTCCCCCCGCCGCAGGAATGATCGTTCGCCTGTTGGAGACCGAGGGCTTGCGAACGACGACGTCGCTGCGGTGCTTCCGAACCCCCACCCTCGCGCGAGAAGTTGATTTTCAGGGCAAAGTGATGCGAACTTTGGATATCGATGACGACGCCGTTTCGATCGAAGTGGCGCCCTACGAGGTCTGCGACATCGAACTCCGGTTCGACCAGTAGGCGAGTGGCCGAATGGCGAGCGGCCGGCGTCAGCCGGCCGTTGCGTCTTTCGTCCGCCCCCCTCCCGAAATTCGAGACCACACCATGAGCAAGATCAAGTACGGCCAGATCGGCGTCGGCCATGCGCACGCCAGCAAGATCACCGCCTATCGAGACTCGGACGACTACGAGGTGATCGGCGTCGCGGAACCTGATGAGGAACTCCGCCGCCGGGCCGAGGAGTCGGACGCGTATCAGGGTCTCCCTTGGATGACCGCCGAGCAATTGCTCAATGAACCGGGACTGCAAGTCGTCGGCGTCGAAACGCGCGTCCGCGATCTGCTCGATACGGCGGAACAGTGCATCGATGCGGGCAAGCACATCCATCTCGACAAGCCGGCCGGCGAGTCTCTGCCCCATTTCGAACGAATTCTGGACAAAGCCGCGCGGCAGCACCTCGCGGTCCAGATGGGTTACATGTACCGCTACAACCCCGGAGTGGTCCGCATGCGGGAGTTCCTCGAGAACGGGTGGCTCGGCGAACCGTTCGAGGTCCACACAGTGATGAGCAAACTGGTCGGGGCCTCCACGCGGGAGAGCCTGGCCGAGTATCGCGGTGGGACGATGTTCGAACTCGGCTGCCACATCATCGATCTGGTCGTCGGCGCGCTCGGCGCTCCCGATGCGGTGCATGCGTTTCCGCGACACTCCGCGGACTCTGACGATGACCTGCTGGACAACATGCTGGCCGTCTTTGAATACCCGGCGGCGACCGCCACCGTGCGATCGAGCGTGAACGAGGTCGAGGGCTTCGCGCGACGCCACTTCACGATCTGCGGATCGGAAGGCACGATGCACATCCAGCCGCTCGATTCACCACGGGCCCGCGTCGCCTTCCGCACGGCACACGGGAAATACTCAGCGGGCTACCAGGAGATCGAATTCCCGCCGTACGTCCGGTACGTCGATGACGCGGCCGATCTCGCGAAGATCGTGCGCCAGGAAAAGGATCCGGACTTCTCCTACCAGCACGACCTGGCCGTTCAGGAGTGCGTGCTGAGAGCCAGTGGTCTGCCGATTGACGCATCGCCCGGATGATTCGTAGCGCACGCAGCCTTGCGTGCGTCCCGCTGATCGCAGAGGCGCTTGACGCACGCTGGCAGCGTGCGCTGCGGGCCCGCGCAGGAATTTGCGCAGGACAACATGATTCGCACGTTAATAGTACGGGAGCGTTGCGCCGGGTGCGTCCGAAGCCTCACGACTTCGGCTACAAGCTGTTTTTTCGCCGCCGCAGGGCGTCCTCGTGCAGCAGGTCGATGCCGTAATCGCCGAGTCCCCGGGCGGACGACTTCCGCCGGTAGCATTCGCCCAGTTGCAGAGTCAGTTCCATCGCCAGAACGTCGGCGCGGATCATCACGTGCCGCGAACTGCGGGAGCCCAGGCCTTTGAGGAGCGCTTCCACCTGCTCCAGGTGAATCCGGAGCGCCGTCCTCGGGCCGACCCCGGCCACGACCAGCAGTTGCGCCAGCTTGCGGATCTCCTCCGACAGATTGCCCGATCCCATCATGACAGTCGTCCGCAACAGTTCCTGATAGAATTCGGCGACCTGACCGGGAAGACGCGAACGATCACTGTCGATCGATTCACTCTCGCCGAAGGCGCTCCAACGCGATTCCTCCGTCAGGATGCGTCTTTGTTCGTCCAGTAGAGTCTCGGTTTCGTCTCGTTCGCGACTGGATCGCCGGCGGTCGGCGGAGGTCAAACGAATGTTCTCCTGCCCGATCTCAGCCCGCCGGATCGCACGACCAATCCAGACCGGGAGCGCAGGAGACTGCCACGGTTCGCCGTGGACCAGGATCTCGCATTCAAATGGCCCCAGCGACTCCGCCAATTCGTCGTCGATCTCCTCTGTGGTAACGAGGACCGGCTCTGCGGCGCCCCCCGCTTCAACCGCAGTCAGAAAAGAAGCCGCCGAAGCCGCAGCGCCTCGGGAGCCGATGCGTGCGGGGGCGATGAGACAATCGAACGTCTCTTCTCGCAGGAGCGACAAGGCGGCCGCGTAGCTGCCGCACCAGCGAAACTGAGGCTCCCCGCAGCCCTGCTGATCCAGCAGGAGGGCGAGCACGCTCCAGGACGGCTCACAAGAACTCACGCACAGCAGACGCAGTTCGTTGGGCAGGCCGGGTCGTCCCCGGTGCGGTTCCCGCCGGCGCGTATGAGATTCGGGCATCAACTGCAGCGACTCCGTCCAACAGGCTCCGGTAGAAGACCTTCCGTGGCCCGTATCTTCCGGGCCGGGCGAAATCGCGTCAAGACGCGATCACGCGATGCAATCGCCTGCGGAATTGCAGACCGTTCCGGGAAGCTGCTCTCTCGACGGCAGTGCTGATGAACTGCAAATCGCCGCCGGACAATGCCTTTCTTCTATGAGAGATCGTCCATGAATCGCAGCCATTGCACCTCGATCCAGTCGACGTCGTCACCGAAGCACTTGCGGAAATCTTCCAGACGCTGCTCGCCTGTGTAGTCCTGCAGCGGATCCCGGTCGCGGATCGTCCTCAGGTACTTCGCGAAGTCGGCCGAGCGCCGTTCCGAAAGATAGAACGCCAGCGACCACGACTGAGCGTACGCATCGAGCGGATTCGTCGAGAACGACCGGTCGCTGGCCAGGAACTCTCGCAGAGGCGTGATTCCGTCCGGCCCGCGCTGCACGAACCGTGTGAACCGCTCCTCGTTGATTCGACTCTTCAGCGCGCCGCCGGTCTTGCCATCGAGGTTCCGCTCGAAGAGCAGCGCAATTCCCTCGACCACCCAGTGGGGATTGCTGCCGATTCTCGTGTGCAGTCCCATGTTGAACGCCAGTTGATGCGTCGCTTCGTGGACAATCGTGTCCCGCAGATCGCCGTCAATCGCCGTGGCTCGTGCGCTGACCGGCTGCAACTGCCAGTCGCGTTCCCGCGTTCGCGGCGTCAGCAATGTCTCGAGATCAAGACGGCCGGGAGAGGCGTTCGACTCGAACTGCACGAGCGATTCCCCGGGGTCGTACAGCGCGATCCGGTTGGTCACCGGGTTGTAGTAGCCCTGCAGCGTGGGCGAATACTGCATCCCGTCGTCGCGACAGTGCTCCGCGAACGCCCGTTCATCGGGATACACGACCGCCGTCAGTGGAAACTCAGGTTGCGAGAGTCCCAGATTGCGACGCGAGAAGAACGTCTGGAATGACCGCTGCACGCGGTCGAGCAACTGCGCCAGCGGTTCCGCTTTCCCGGGCGCCGCCGCCACGACGTACCGCCCCGCCGCAGTCACCTCGAAGTCGCGGCCCATCTCGCGGGCCAGCGAGTCGCGAACTTCCGCCACCGTCCGGCTGCGAAACACCGGGGCCACTCTGCGATACTCGGTCACCTCAGGCAGGGCGATTTCGACCAGTCCACCGTCCCGCTCCTGGAACAGACACTGCTGCGAGTTGTGCGCCAGCGAGCGACCGATGTAGGTCTTCTGCGTGGTCTTCATCTCAATCAGCGATCCGCCCGCATGGAGGTCGGTCGCGATCAACACCGTGAGGATCATTGAGGCGGCATGGGGACGAGACCCGAGCATTGGCAATCTCCCGGTTTGACAGCGGGGTTCCTGGCCGCGCTTGGTCAGAGGCGCGGCCGGGGCGTTCGCTCAACATGTGGCGTGATGCGCCGCGTTTGACGCAGAGTACCGCCTGAAAATCCGGCACTTCACAACAGTAGTTCAGCGCAACGGAGCGGACGGGTGAATCGAGGAGTTTTCCGTTGAAGAATGCCCCGTTCCCGTTCGCCGGGGCCGAGAGTACACTGCAAGAGGAGGGATTGACCGCAGTCATGTTGCGTTTTTGCAACACGTTTCATCGTTCGGCCGGCGTGCTCGGCGTCAGCCTGCTGCTGCTGGCGTGCGAGCTCACCTTATGCGCTGAGCCAGCCGACGAACCGGATTTGACGGATCAGATCGCCGGCTACGTCGAATCGCTCTCTTCAGACGCGCTCGCCGAACGGACGGCGGCGGAACGCGCTCTACTGGAGATCGGTCCCCCACTCCTCGACCTGCTCCCCCCGCCCGACCTGATCGACGACCCCGCCGCGCGGGACGCTCTCGGCAGAATCCGGCAGCAGATCGAAATCGAGGCGGCTGAGGAGTCGATCGGCGCTACGCACGTCACGCTAGCCGGAGAGTATTCGCTGGCTGAGATCGCCGCCGAAATCTCACGGCAGACCGGGAACACCGTCGTGGTCGATCGTCTGCCGCAGGATGTCCCGGCTCAAGTCGTCGACGTCCAGTTTGACGAGACGCCGTTCTGGGAATGCATCGCCGAGTTAACCGCGACGACAGAACTGTCGTGGTCGATCGACGGTGACGCACACGCCTTGGTGTTGATCGATCCAGGCCCCGACGACTCCGCTCCGATCGCTGCGGCGACTCGCGGTGCGTTTCGAGTTGAACTGGAATCGGTTGCCCCGAAACGGTCCACGCTGCGAGCGCAGATGCGGATCGTCGCGGAACCACGTCTGCGGCCGCTGTTCCTGAGCGTGACCGACGCCGATTTCAGTGCCTCCGCGGGCCACCGGGAGCTTTCGTTGTTCAACCCCAACGCGCATACCGAACTGCCGATGACGTCCCGCGAGCCGGTCGAATTCGCCGTCATTTTCTCCGCCGGGAACGAACAAAGCGGCGGTGCCACCATGTCGATCGACGGTCGTGTCACCATTCATACGGCCGCGCTGCCCCGCGAGGTCCGCTTTCGTGATCTGACGGCCGAAACGCGCGTGGCCCGCCGCCGGGGCGGCGTCACCGTGACCCTGACTCGCAGCCGTTTCGGGACAACTAACGCCGGCGACCGCACAGGGCGCTTCCGACTCACCGTCGCCTACGACACCGGCGGACCGGCGTTCGAGTCGCACCGCACGTGGATCTATCACAACGAGGTCTATCTCGAAGCGCTCGACGGCACACGGATCGCCGTCAACGACGGCTTCGACACCACCGCCCAGGCCGACGGCGGCGTCGGCCTCGAATACCGCTTCAAGGAACTGCCCGACGTTCCCCCCCAGGAGTGGGAACTCGTCTACATCGCGTCCACGCTCCTGATCGACGTGCCGGTCGAATTTCAATTCGAGTCCGAGGCCCCATCCGCAGAGAAAACCGAGTAGCTCGGACAGATGAGTCGTCTGTCGACGACGCGGCGCCTGCCGCCGACGACATTCGCGCATGGCACGAAGAAACCCAGCACGGGCGTTGCCCGCAACCCAACCACGTAGCGCACGCAGCCTTGCGTGCGTCCCGCTGATCGCAAAAACGCTGACGCACGCAGGCAGCGTGCGCTACGGACAAACGCGACAATTTCCGCACGACGACAAACTTTCGCTGGTGCGTAGCACAATATGTGTTGTGCAGAACGAGTTGACACGATGCTCGAAAGATGCGGGAATTTGCGGCTGCCGTGTGATTCTGGTTGAATGAGAAGCAAGCCTGGCGGTTGTTCGATCCTCAAGTGACGGGTTGGGTGCCACTGGCGTTCCGCCAGTGCATCGCGGAGTAGACGTC
>ERZ869936.952-NODE-952-length-23206-cov-18.940651_pt1 | contig 23206 bp, 16 predicted proteins | sample MGYA00520876_ERZ869936 | MGnify/ENA primary metagenome ERZ869936 (study PRJEB32218, sample SAMN09650985) | biofilter metagenome | isolation source: enrty point of leading RO module | place: Saudi Arabia: Thuwal, RO plant located on Red Sea | collected 2016-02-17 ...
CCACCCCCGCGCGATAGCATGCCGGAAGCATCCGCATCAACCGAGGTCGCCCCGATGAAATCGCTCACGCGCCGCAGCTTTGTTCAAACCGCCGCCGCAGGACTCGCCGCGCCGTGGGCGCTCCGCGCCGGGCTCGCCGAGATCTCGACTCCGCCCGATCTCTCCCTCGCGCCGTTTCGCTTCGACGTCTCCCCGCCGATCGGCCACGGCTGCTGCGGAGGCTGGATCAAGCCGATCGAAGCCTACGACGACCCGCAGGAAGCGATCGGGTTCGTGCTGCTCGGCGCCGGCCGGCCGATCGTCATCTGCACCGTCGACTGGACCGGAATCCTCAACAGCGCCCACGTCCAGTTCCGCTCGGCACTGGCGGACGCCGCCGGCACCACCCCCGAGCGCGTCGCCGTGCAGTGCGTCCATCAGCACAATGCGCCGTTCGTCTGTCTGGAGGCGCAACGGATCGTCGACGAGCAGGGCGACCTCCCGCACATCATGGACGTCGACTTCTTCAACCGCTGCCTCGATGCGGGCCGCCGGTCGATCAGGACCGCCCTGCCCCGCGCGCGTCCGGTGACGCACATCGCGACGGGACAGGCCCGGGTCGAAAAAGTCGCCGGCAACCGCCGGATGATCGGACCCGACGGCCGCGTGCAGGCGATGCGGGGCAGCAGTTCCACGGACCCCGTGCTCCGCGCGCTTCCCGAAGGCCTGATCGATCCGTTCCTCAAAACGGTCGCCTTCTACGACGGCGAGACGAAGCTCGCCGCCTGCCACTACTACGCCTGCCATCCCATGAGCTACTACGGCGACGGCCGCGCCAGCGCTGATTTCTGCGGACTCGCCCGCCGTCAGCGCGAGCAGGAAGAACCCGGTTGCACGCACATCTATTTCAACGGCTGCGGCGGCAACATCGGGGCCGGCAAGTACAACGACGGCTCGAAAGAGATGCGGCCGGTCCTCACCCAGCGAATGTACGACGCCATCGTCGCCTCCGAAAAAACCCTCGAGCGCGAACGGATCACGACAGCAAATTGGACGACACGAGAAATCCTGCCCCCGACCGATCCCCGCTGGGACGCGGAGGCCATCATGCGGCAGATCTCCGACAAGAGTCAGGCGGTCGTCAATCGCAACCGCCCCGCCTACACGGTCGCCTGGATTCGACGGCGGGAGGAAGGAATCCCGATCGTCCTCAACGGACTGCACCTCAACGAAACCTCGCTGCTGCACCTGCCGGCTGAATCGTTCGTCGAATATCAACTCGAAGCTCAGGCCTCGGCCCCGGACCGTTTCATCACCTGCGCGGCCTATGGCGACGGCGGACCGTGGTACATCCCTACGGAAGAGTCCTACCCGCAGGGCGGCTACGAAGTCAGCGTTGCCTGGTGCGCCCCGCAGGTCGACCCCATCCTCAGCGAGGGCGTGCAAACGCTTCTGGAAGCGAGCCGGCAGTCGTAGCCTTCCAAATTGCGGAATGGGCAAGTCGGCTGAAAAACGCGCCTGCGGTTGTGAAAAGGCCTTGCGGCGAAATGGGGCGGTTGATAGTGTCCCCGCCCCCTCACGTTCTCAAGCTTCCCCCCAGGACTTTGCGGTCCGCCCGGGCGACCACTCGCCTGTTGGCCGATCCCCTGTTGCCACAATACATTCCGTCAACCTGCCTCTTGCGTAGGGTCGCCGAAATGCGCGCCGTCACATACCGTCTCTCGCTCGGTCTGGCTTGTCTCGTCTGGATCTGCATTGCCTCCACGCTGTGCGGATGCAACCAGACGAGCGGATACATGAACAACCAGGCCGGCCGCGCCTACTACGAGCAGGGGAATTACACCGCCGCCCGACATTCGTTTGAACGGGCCATGATGGACAACCCGCAACGCGCCGATTACGCGTTCAACGTCGCCGCTTCCATGAAGAAGCAGGGCGATATCCTCGCCGCCGAGCGGATGTACAAACACGCCATGCTGCTCGATCCGAGCCACCAGCCCGCCTACCACGGGTTGGCGGAAATGCTCAAGGAGCAGGGCCGCACCGCCGAGGCCCAGGATCTCTTGACCGCGTGGAATCAGACGCAGCCGTACGACGCCGAGTCTTACGTGGAAATGGCCTGGTTGCAGCAGGAGCAGGGCGACCTGCAGGGGGCCGAGCAGTCGCTCACCCGCGCCCTCCGCATGAACCCGCGGCATCCGACCGCTCTGGCGCACCTGGGCAGGATCTACCATCAAACCGGTCGAACTGGAGAGGCGTCGGGGATGTACCGTCGTTCTCTGCAGATGAACCCGTATCAACCCGAGGTGCAGTCGAGTCTGGCCCAACTGGCCGAACCGAACATGCCCTCGGCCTCGATGCAGATGGCAACCGCCATGCCGCACGCCGACCCCACGCTCGCGCCGGCTCAGCATGTCGCTTACATGCCTTCGGCACAATCTGCCGGACCGCACCCGTCGGGCGTCATTCCGGCGCAGGCCGTCATGATGCACCCCGGACAGGAGTGGTCATCGCATCCGCAGATGCTCGGATCTCCTCACGTTTCGAGTCCGTACTACGGATCGATGCCGGCTCCGCAACCGGTTCAGATGGGCGCGCCGATGCCCGTCGGCAACGCCGATCCGGCCCACGCCCCGACAGTCGGCAGCGTTCCGGCCGTGCAACCGTTCTAGTGCCAGCGGCACTCAATCGTGGCGGCGTTTGGCCGCGTTTTCGCCTTTGATTGCGGCACTCTACGCCGCCAGAACCGCTACAGTTCAATGAAAGGCGCTCGAAAGCAAGCCGGACCTTGGACGCCGCTCAGTCCCCGCCGAACGAATCGTTCGTGATTCGTGATTCGACCAACGGTTGTGTGCCACTGGCTTTGCCAGTGCGCTGGTGGGTCGACGTCCACGCTGATTCAAACTGGCGGAGCCAGTGGCGCCCGTCAGCGCACCCCGCTCGCTATGAATGGACGCCGTTGACGAGTCGGACTGACGCATGATGGGCGCCCGAGACGATGGCGCAGGGCTCGTTGCCTTCGACGACGCGGGCTGCTTCGTCGGGCCCCGCCAGCGGAATCATGAACAGGTCCTCCACGAGCTGCGGATCGAGACGGCTCAGCAGATAGACGTTCATCCATTCGAGCGCCTTGGCGATCTGCGTGGCGGCGAGCAGGTCGGGAGGCGCCGCTTTGCGAAGCGGTTTGAGCGCCTCGTGGGGCGACCGGGTCTCGCGAATCATCCGCACCCCGTCGCCCGGATCGGTCGCCAGTTCTGTCAGAACGACGACCCTTCCGTCGCGGACGACCATCCGCCGCGCCGTGTCGAGCGCGGCCGCTAGTTGGTCCCAGTCGTGGCCGGCAGCGTCGGCGTCGATGCCCGCCACAACAAGTTCGGGGCGAGACGAGAGTTCGAACTTCCAGCAGTCGGAGAGAACCTGCTTGCCGCGTCGCAACACCGACTCCGCCTGCCCGGCGATCACGGCGGCCGCGCCTGCCCCGCACGCCGGGATGACCTGAATCGAGAATTGCGCGCCGAGCAGCCAGGCGATCTCGTCGACCATCTGCCGCAGCGGACGAGGATCGTCGGCGGTCAGTTCATCATGGCCCTGTCCATGGGCCTTACGCATCGCTTCGGTCGTGGACAGCCCCGGGTAAATCGCGCTGTGCGTCCCGCGATAACCGAGCAGCGAGTCGAATTGGATCGGACCGATCGAAATCATCATGTCGGCGTCGACGAGTTCCTTCGACAGGTACACCCGCTCGCCCGACGCCGTCGCGGCCAGATACCGGCACCCCCCTTTGACAGTCGGGTCGTGGATCTGCCGGGAGACCAACCGGGATACTTCGTCCGGCAGAAGTCCGCGCGGGTCCGGCGGCGTCATCCCGAGAAAGTGGGCCGGCTGCAGCACAATCACGTCGGACGGAGAAACTCCCCGCTGCGCCAGAACCGACCAGACCTCAGCCAGAATCTCCGGCGCACAGGGGGTATGCCGATCCACGACGATCGCAATGCGGTCGTCCGGAAACACACATTGGGCCAGCGGCGGGAACTCGAGCGGTTTCTTAAGGGCATCGGCGACGCGGGACCGGATGTCGGCCACTTCGGGAGGCGGCGCGTGCACACCGACGAGCCGCGCGTCGTCGACGTCGCACGAGAAGCGACCGCTCGCTCCGTAAGTGATGGGCCAACCGCGCATCGGATCCTGCTGGGTTGAAGGGCGCGCCGCGTTGTTCGTTCACGACTGTTCCAGCGGGCCTCCTGTCGCGGAGGACTCATGCACTGAGAGCGGTCGCAGAATCGACTCACGACTCGCCAGTCGTTGCAGGAATCGAATATATTGGCCGTTGCCGAAGAGGGTCAACCAGCCACCGAGTGCGCCCACGGGAATCGACCCGACCATGAATACGCGAATCAACCAGTGCCGGGGAGTTTCCGAGCGACGTGGACCAGGTCACCGACGATGATCTCATGATCCGCCTGCAGAGCGGCGACGGCGACGCGTTCACATTGCTCGTCGAACGCCATCAGGGCCCGCTGACCGGTTTCTTCGTCCGGAACACCCGAGACGTCCAACTGGCGGAGGATCTGACCCAGGAAACGCTGCTGAAGGTGTACAATCAGGCGTGGGATTATCTTCCACTTGGGCAGTTTCGTGCCTGGATGTATCGCATTGCCCGCAATCTTCTGATCGACGACTACCGCCGCAGATCCCACGATGCGCTGATCCGAGCGTCCAAAGGCCGCAAGGAGGAGGATGAAGACGCCATGGCTCGTCTGGCGGGCGATTTTGCAGCTCCCGGCGACCTCGTGCAGCGACGTGAACTGGCGGCGCTGGTCGATCGTCTGCTGGCAGAAATCCCGGAAGAGCAACGGATCACCTTTACGCTGCACCATTACGCCGACCTCCGGCTGGCCGAGGTCGCGCAGATCATGGAAATTCCCGTCGCAACCTGTAAGAGTCGGCTGCGATTGGCCCGTGAAAAACTGAGCGAGAAGCTGAGAGCACGCGGACTTCAGCCGGTTGGGCAAGATTGAGTGCATGTGCAGACCGACACATATTTCGAAGTCCCGGAAAGAGTCGCAAATCACTGTGATCCACCACGCGAATTCAACCGTTCACCAGTCGCAACCGGCGGACGACCATTGCTGACGTCGGATCATCCGCGGCGGAGCGTTGATTTCACGAGAGACAGAGCATGCCGTACTTCAACCGTTTGACTGACATTGTCACGTGCAGTCTGACCAACCTGCTCAACGACGCCGACGACCCCCAGGCGGCGCTGGCCGAGATCATTGCCGAGATCCGGGAGGGAGTGGCCGGGGCCGAACGAAGCAGCCGAACCGCCGCCAGAAACGTCGAACGGATGACGTCCGAGATCGAAGAGCAGGGCCGCGAGGTGACGCGGTGGGTTGAAGCGGCGCGCCAGCACCTCGAAGAAGGACAAGAGGATCAGGCGCGGCAGTCGCTGCTCAGAAAACGGGAGGTCGAGGATCTGATTGCGGCTCTGGAGGAACAGCGGCGTGCGGCCGAAGCGACTCACCTGCATCTCCAGACGACGTTGAGCGCCCTCCAGGCGCGTCTGGCGGACGCCGAGCGACGGCTCTCCGGGTTACAGGGAGAGGCCGAAGAGCCCGAGGCGGTCGTCACAACATCAAACAGAGAAAACACTTCCAGCGATCCACGGATGGCGGCCGTGGAAGCCGAACTCTCGGAACTGCGAAAGTCGCTCCGTAAGTCCTGATCGCGGAGCGGCGCTCGCGCTATTGAGCGTAAGTGTTTGGTTCAAAATCGGTTAAGAAGCCCTCGTGGCGCGGGATCACGCTGGAAAGACAACATTCGGGCGACAAATCGGCATACGGTGCGGCTTGATTTCGGCGGAACGCCCCTTGATAATCAGGGGTCTGCACAGACCTCGATGACCTTCAATCTGCCAGCGGGAGCCGCCGATGAAAAAGTCCGACCTCGACCAGTTTAAGGTGCTGTTGACGCAACTTCGGGCGCAAATTCGCGGAGATGTGCGGCAATTGACCAGCGAGGCACTTGAGGGCGGACACGACTCGAAGAGCCCCACGCATATGGCGGAATTGGGCACCGAGACGTTTGAGCAGGATTTCTCGCTCGGCGTCGTCGAGCGCGACCAGAGCGTGCTCGAAAAGATTAACGACGCCTTAAGCCGCATCGACGATGGGACTTACGGGCTCTGCAAGAGCTGCCTTGCGGACGGCAAACCGCCCTCCCGGTCGGGGATCCCGAAAATGCGCCTCAAAGCCGTCCCTTACGCCGACGAGTGCGTCGCCTGCGCGCGGAAGAAGGAGCAGATGGCGTATTGAGTGGTTGGTTCGAGAACTGACGCACCGGTTGTGTTGCAATTCGACGCAGAGCGCTCCCCTGTGGGTCGCGGCTAGAGCAAATTGCTCTACCATGTGTCCGCGTCGAGCGGTGTTTAGACTGTCGAGGGCGAGAATCCACGAGACAGACCGCCAACACTGATTACAAAGCGCTATAAACGGGACGATCGAATCCATGCGGCGTTCTTGAACCGGACCACTACGTGCGCGGCGCTCTTGCCTGGCCGGTCATGGCGCGGGGGGGAGTTCAAAGTAGCGGGGATCTCCGCCCGACTCCGCTGGTTCATCGGGGGGAGGAGGCAGGAGTTGGACGTAGCCGCGGCTTCCGTCGGGACCTGTCGTCGACTCCAGTTTCCCTGTGAACGTGGCCGGCCCGCTGCGATTTGAGGGTTGCGCAGCGATCGGCGCGTCTGATTCGTTGCTGGGAGGACGCTGCAACGAATCTGGGGCGATTCCGCCGTGAATTGCGGCCAGCAACAGACGCCCCCGTTCGCTGCTCGCGTTCGGCTCCTCGGCAGGAATGTCGATTGTGACCATGTCGGCTTTCAGGCGGGCGGTCGTAAACTCTTCCAGTGACCCGGCCTTGTAGACCCCTTGGAAACTGGTCAGATCGCAATTCGCGCTCTGACGCAGGTTCGCAAACTGGGAGATTGAGGCGTCGGTGGTCGTGATCAGGCAGCGGCGCTGGATTTTCGAGCGCACGTGAATGACGCGTTGAGGTCGTTCGTCGCCCAGAATCCGCAACAGCGCACGGGTTTCCGCTTCGCTCGCCGGACGCGGTCCGGTCCGGCTTGTCGGTGCGGCGGTGAAGCGGGCGGACGGGAAGTTGCGGTTGATGTCGACGCCGCGGGCATTGACCGAGAGATGTTCGGCGAGGGCGTCGGGATTGGGATTGCGGACAAGCGTGACTTTCAGACCGGAGGCATAAGCGGGGTCGCTCGCGAGCAGCCGCGCCAGGTAATCGATCGTCTCCACGCTGGGGGGATCGTCGCCAGCCAGGCTGGCGGTCACCAGTACGGAAACCGAGCCGTCGCCGATCTGCATCGTCTGAATCGGCCGCCCCTGAGTGCTCCGGAACGAATCTCTCCACTGCGGATCAACCGCGGTCTGGGCCACCACAGACTCGCTCTGCACAGCGCGGGGAGTATTCGTCGCCAGCGACGGTGGATCGAACGAGGGTGCGCCGAGGCTGATCCGCGGCGGAAGGTAGGCGTTGGGGTCGGGAATGACCGGCGCGCCCTTAAACTGCGAGTCGTCCCTGTCCGGTGCGAACTCGGGTGTGATGGGCCGCTCGGACTTGTGGGGCGCGGCGCTGCGGTCGAACTGACTGCGCGTCGACTGTGAGAACCAGGAGCAGCCGAACGAAGCCAGCGCCACTCCGGCGAGAAGCAGGGGGAGAGCTCTCATCGGGTGAAATTTCCAGCGAGATGTCTGGCACCGCGGAAACGTCGACTCTTCGCCCGGGGGCGACTGTTCCCGCGTTGCGGATTCTTCGTGCCGCGGGCACTTCGGTGTGGCGGCGTTTTGGATGCGTTTTCGCCTCTCGTGCCAGTGGCACTTGATTGTGGCGGCGTCTGGTCGCGTGTTCGCCATTGCGTGCCGCCAGAACCGCTACGGCTCAATGAAATGCGCTTTAGTGGTGCGCTAATTTCGCGTGCAGCAAGTTCCTTGTCTTGGACATCCGACTCGCGGAGCGAGTCGGCTACATTGTTTGCGGCCGGAGGCCGCGCTGGGCGACATTCAGTCCTGTTCCACGCCCAGTTGGTATTTCAGTTCTTCGAGTTGTCGAGCGTACTCTTCGCTCGATGAATGTACGTGTTCGCCTTCGGTGATGAAGCGTATGGTTTCGCTGGTGGGGACCCGGTGGTCGGCCAGGATCTCCTCAAACGGCGCGAGATCGTGTCCGTACATGATGAGCAGTTTGTGCTCGTCGAACTGGACCTCCATCGGGATGCGGGGGTTCAGCACGGCGATTCCGGTGCACCCGTCGTTCATCAAGAGGTCTTCGTAGTCGTACAGGGTGCTCTTGAGGATCGGGAGATCGATGTGTTCCCGGTAGAGGTCGTCGTGCGTGCCGACGTCGACGTCATGGCTCGTTTCGAGGACGACGTCAACTTCCTCACCCAGCGGATCGAGCAGATCGATGAACAGCTCGAACAGCCTTTCGGAGGTCTGCGAGGCCATCAGAACGGGGACGTCGATCGACGTTTCCTGATCGCGATAGACGTCGCGTCTGACGCCGGCGCTGGGAACGACCTCGAGATTGAAGGAGGGGCGCACCGCGTCGGTCAGCAGAAAGCTGCCGTACCGCGCGACGGCGAGGTGCTCTTCCAACTGCGTCTCGGTAATGTCTTCGAAGCTGCTGTGGGGCTGAGCCTGAAACCCGTCCCGGAACTTCGTTTTGATGACGCGCTTGAGAAAACCCATACCTGTTCTTCCCGAGAGTTTCGTGACGTGTGCGATTGGTGGAGCGGGATTCCGCCGGCGACTGATCCAACTCTAGCACGCGAACGATGGGAGTCAGGAAGCGGGTCAATCGCGCGGCGCGAATTCCGGAACTCGCCCCGGAGATCGTCCGGGCGAGCACGATTCGGAGTTTCGGCAAGGGCGGGGAGAACTTCCGGTTGTACCGGTTGAACGGCGATGCGACCGGTGCAATCAGCGATCTCGTTTCGACTGCTCCGTCGATCAATCGATTCCGGGGTTGAGTTCAGGATCGGCTTCAGCAAGCCCGCCGGGGGACGAATGGGTATAATCGCTGACTCGTGCCAGTGGCACTTGACCGTGGCGGCGTTTGGGCGTGTTCTTGCCTTTGGATGCGGTGTCTTACGCCGCCAGAGTCGCTGCGGTTCAATGAAACGCCATCTAGAAACCGTGCCTGACCGAGGACACTTCAATGACGCCCATCGCCCGCAGCAGATTCGCACTGGTCCACCTCACCTCGCCGTGGCCGGCCGTATTACACGATCAACGAACGGTGATGCCGGGGTGGGTCCGCAGCAGCCTGACCGCTTTGCTGTGCCTGGCGGCCCTCGATTCGACTCTGATTGCCGAGGAGAAAGCTTCCAGAAAGGAGGGGCGCGACGAGTCGTGGCAGGTGATCTACATGCAGGGGGCCCGGATCGGATACGGCCATGTGGCGACCGAGACCCGAACGGACGGCGAAGGGAACACGATCATCGCCACCGACGTGCTGAATCACATGGTGATCAGCCGTTTCGGCCAGAAATTGACGATCACGGTGCGGCAGCACACGGAAGAGACCGAGGACGGCCGGTTGCTGGGCTTTCGCATGGTGATGGACAACCCGCCGCTGGCGAGCACAACGACGACCGGCCGCGTCGAGGGCGACGTGATTCACGTCACCACGAAGACTGGCGAGAAGACGACGGAATCGACCACGGAGTTCGACCCCGAGGTCAAGTCCCCGGCGTGGCAGGATCGGCAACTGGCCGAGAATCCGCTCGGCAAGGGGGATCAGAAGTCGTTCGACATGTATGACCCGAGCATGAACCGGACGGTGACGGTGACCCTGACCGGTCACGGCGTGGTTGAGACGGAACTGCTCGACGGGACGATCGTCGAGGCGGAGAAAGTGACGATCAAGAATTCCGTGGTTCCCGGCCTGGTGATTTCCAACTTCGTCGACGAAGACGGGGAGGTCTTGAAATCGGAAATGAACCTGCTGCAGACGGTGACCTATACCGTCGACAAGGAGACGGCGCTAGAGGAACTGGGGAGCGAGACGCTCGACCTGGCCATCGAAACGCTGGTGCGGGTCGACCCGATCCAGAACGCCGCTGAGGCGACCGAAATTGTCTATCGCATACAGGTGGCGGGGGGGGACGCGGCCTCGCATTTTGCGTCGGGCAACACGCAGAGCATTGAGGAGATCAGTGACGACGAGATTGAATTGACGGTGAAGTCGATCAAACCTGAAAGCGCGAAAGGCGACGAGGCAGCGCCGGACGCGGGGTATCTGGAATCGACCCGGTTTCTGGAATGCACCGACCCGCGGGTCGCGGAGCATGCGGCTCAGGCGGCCGGCGACCTGGAGGATCCGGTGAGGATCGCGGTTGCGATGGAGACGTACGTTTATTCGGAAATGCGAGAAAAGAATTACGAGACCGGACTCGCGACAGCGGCCGAAGTGGCGGAATCTATGGCGGGTGATTGCACCGAGCATTCCGTGTTGCTGGCGGCCATGCTGCGCGCCAAGGAGATTCCCTCCCGCGTTGCGGTCGGCCTGGTGTATTCGCCGAAGGTGTCGGCGTTCGCCGGGCACATGTGGACCGAAGCGTTCTTGAACGGTGAGTGGGTGCCGCTGGACGCGACTTTGGGCCGGGGCGGGATCGGGGCGACGCACATCAAGGTGACCGATTCCAGCCTTGATGAAGACGCTCCGACGCCGGTCACCGCGTTTCTGCCGATGATGCACCTGCTCGGGCAGATGACGATCGAGGTCGTCTCTGCCGAGTAGCGATGCACGGATTGGGAGACGACAGTCCGACGTTGCCGGACGAGGGCGATTCCATTATGAGACGGACCGTTGCTTTCGAGTTGCAGCAGGGAGCAGGCAGATGACTCGGTCGACGTCGCTGATGCCGGATCGGACGAAGTGGTGGTGGCGGTGGACCACCTGGTCGCCTGTGATTCTGGTTCTGCTGCTCACGATTGCGGCGGCACCGTGGCTGATTTCCCCGAAGGTTCCGTCTCGGGTGGTGATCGCGACCGGCCGGCCGGACGGCGCGTACTTCGCGTTCGCGACGCGGTATCAGGAGATTCTGGCACGGGACGGCATCGAACTCGTCATCCGCGAAACGGCGGGTTCGATCGAGAACCGGGCGTTGCTGGAGTCGGACGATTCCGGCGTCACGCTGGCGTTTATCCAGGGCGGAACGATTGCGGACGCCGCCGATGCGAACCTCGTCTCGCTGGCAAGCCTGTATCACGAACCGATCTGGGTGTTCTACCGGGGCGAGGAACCGGTGACCCGGCTGACGGAATTGAGCGGTGAACGGATCGCCGTGGGCCCCGAGGGAAGCGGGACGCGGGCGGTGGCCGAGACGCTGTTGTGGCAGAACGGCGTTGAGGACGAGAGCGAACAATCAGCGAAGTTGCTCAACCTCACCGGTCGAGAAGCGGCCGATGCGCTGCGGGCCGGGCGGATCGACGCGGCTTTTTTCGTCGTGTCGCCGGAATCACCTTTGATTCTCGAACTGCTCGAGGACGAGTCGGTGCGGTTGATGAACTTCTCGCGTGCTGCGGCGTACGAGCGTCGCTTTTCTTTTCTTGATCGAGTGGTTCTGCATCAGGGGATGGTCGATTTCGAGCGCGACCTGCCGGCGAGAGACGTATCGCTCATCGCCCCGACGGCGAACCTCGTCGCCCGAGGCGACATCCACCCGGCGCTCATTCCGCTGATGCTCAGTGCGGTGGAGAAAGTCCATGCAGGCGGAGGACTGCTGGAGGAGCCGGGGGAGTTTCCCTCGGCGTTGCACGTCGACGCGCCGCTGCATGCCGATGCGGCGCGGTATCTCAAGTCGGGGCCGTCGATCCTGTTCAAGTATCTGCCGTTCTCGGTCGCCGCCACGCTGGACCGAATGAAACTGATGCTGTTGCCGTTCTGCACATTGCTGTTTCCCCTGATCAAGGCGGCGCCTCCCGTTTACCGCTGGCGGATCCGCTATCGCATTTACCGGTGGTATCACGTGCTGCGCGAGATCGACCAGAAGTTGAAGAACGCCGACCCGGCGGCCGATTTCAGCGACGACATCGAACGTTTGAAGACTCTGGAGTCGGAACTGACGGAGGTCTCGGTTCCGCTTTCTTACATGGAGGAGTTCTACAACCTCCATCTGCACATTGCGTTCGTGCGCGGCCGGCTGGAAGAGCGGCGAAAGCAGAGGCTCGAACGCCAGTCTCGCCGCTCGGCGTGATCGCCTCTGACGGCCAGAGAGCGTGCATGCTGTTTCTTTCGGCAGCGCTCCGGTTATCCTCCGGCGACCTCCTGCCGCGCGTCTGACGGAAACGGCCATGACCGACCCTTCGCCCTCCGATGCAGTTCCCGGGCCCGAGCTGCCTTACGCCCACACCTTGCCGCGGTTGCTGGGCCCCTTCGACGCCATTGCGCTGGTGGTGGGATCGATCATCGGCAGCGGCATCTTTCTGAAAGTCGACGCGATCGCGCGGGAGATGGTGAGCTTCGGGCCGATCATTGCGGTCTGGGCGGCGGGGGGGCTGGCGGCGATGTGCGGGTCGCTGGCGCTGGCGGAACTCTCGGCGATGCTGCCGCACGCTGGGGGGCCGTATGTCTATCTGCGGCAGGCTTACGGGCGATGTTGCGCGTTCCTGTGGGGGTGGACTGAGTTTTCGGTCATTCGCACCGGTTCGCTGGGGAGCCTGGCCTGCGGGACGGTGATCTATTTCGACCGGTTTCTGCAGGCGCTGGCGGAGCAGGGGGCGTTGCCGGAATGGTTGAGGGGCATGGTGCCGTTATCTCATTTCGGGCAGGCCGTTTTGACGCTGTTGGCGGTGCTGCTGCTGTCGACGATCAACATCGTCGGGACGCGGTGGGGAGCATGGATGCAGAACGTCACGACCGTGATCAAAGTGGCGTTTCTGGGCTTTTTGATCTGCGGCCCGTTTCTGCTGGGGAAAGCGGAGTCTGGAAACTTTCAGCCGGTCGGCGCTGCGGATTATGGCTTCGGCTTCTGGAAGCACTTCGGGCTGGCGATGGTCGCCGTCTTCTGGGCGTATGACGGCTGGATCAACATCGGGCCGGTGGCGGAGGAAATTCGCGATCCGCAACGGAACGTTCCGCTGGGGCTGGTTGTCGGGATGCTGGTCATCATCGCCGTCTACGTGCTGACGATCATCGGTTACCACTCGGTGCTGCCGATGCGGACGATTCAGGCGACGCAGACGGTGGCGGCGGATGCGATGGGGGTGTTGATCGGCGCATGGGGGCCGGCGATCGCGTCGCTGGGGGTGATGGTGTCGACCTTTGGAGCGCTCAACTCGAATCTGCTGAGCGGGCCGCGTGTCTACTTCGCGATGGCGCGCGACGGGCTGTTTCCCGCGAAGATCCGGCAGGTCCATGCGACGTTTCGGACGCCCGCCTATGCGATCGCGATCCAGAGCGGCTGGTCGCTGGTTCAGATCATGCTGGTGTTTCTGTTCACCCAGGATCCCGGAGACGCGTTCGGGACGCTGACCGACTTTGTCATTCTGGGAGGGACCGTGTTTTACGGGCTGACGGTGGGCGCCGTGATGCTGCTCCGATTCCAGCAACCCGATCTGGAGAGGCCGTACCGCACGCTCGGTTATCCGCTCACTCCGTTGATTTATCTCGTCTCGGTGGTGGTTGTTGTCGGGAGCATGATTGTCGAGACGCCGCTGCAGGTGGCTGCGGTGGGGGGGCTGATGGCGGTGGGCGTGGGCGCGTACTACTACTTCCGTCGCGGCGGACTCACCCGGTCATGAGCGGACGGTCGATGACGGTTCGGCCGGAGTGGCGTCCGGTTGAGCGGGACGCCGCTGTCATGACAGCCCGTACTTTTTGAGCTTGCTGTAGTAGGTGCTGCGAGGCATGTTCAGTCGGCGGGCGGCCTGGGCCTTGTTGCCCCCGCATTCGTTGAGGGCCGCCAGCAATCGTGCCGCTTCGTCGGCCTCATCAGATGCCTGCGGGGCGGCTGGGATCGGCTGCGGTTTCACAGCCGTTGCGCGGGGGGCGAGGATCGGGGAAGGGAGTCGCGGAGCCGTCGCCGTGGAGGATGCGACTTGCGTCTCCGGCCCTTTCAGAGAGAGGTCCTCCAGGGTGATTCGTTCCCCGTCGGCCAGGACGACGGCCCGCTCGATGCAGTTCTCCAGTTCCCGGACATTGCCCGGCCAGGTGTAATGCAGCATGGCGTCCACGGCCGCTTCGTCGAATCCGACAAGCCGTTTTCCCATGCGATCCGCAGCGCGGCGGATGAAGAACAGCGCCAGTTCGAAGATGTCTTCGGGCCGTTCGCGGAGCGGAGGCAGCATGATGCTGACGACGTTGAGGCGGTAGTAGAGGTCTTCCCGGAAACGCCCTTCCGCGATCATCTGCTCCAGATTGCGGTGTGTGGCGGCGATCACACGGACGTCGACCTGGATGGGCTTTGTCGCTCCCACCGGCTCGATGGTCCGTTCCTGCAGGACGCGGAGGAGTTTGACCTGGATATCGAGCGGGATGTCTCCCACTTCGTCGAGGAACAGGGATCCGCCGTCGGCGAGTTCGAAACGGCCTTGGCGGTCTTCTCGGGCGTCGGTGAACGCGCCGCGCACGTGGCCGAACAATTCGCTTTCCAGCAGGCTGGGCGCGAGCGCGGCGCAGTGCACGGAGACGAGCGGTTGCTCGGCGCGGCGGCTGTTTTCGTGGATGGCGCGCGCGAGCAGTTCCTTTCCGGTTCCGCTTTCTCCGCGAACCAGCACGGTGGCGTCGCTGGGAGCGACTTTTCTGACCGTTTCCAGGACGTGGAGCACGGCGGGGCTGTTTCCCCGAATCAGGCCGCGCCGCACCTGCTGGGGGAGCACGTGTGGTTCGGCGACCCCGGTTTGCTGGGCGAGTTCGCTCTGCAGGACAGCGATTTGCCTGCGTTGCTCGGAAATCGTCTCGGCCTGATGGTTCAGGTTGGAGTTCAGCCGGGACAGGTCTTCGTGAACCTTCGCGGAATGCAGGGCGACACTGGTGATGCGACTGACGGCGGTGAGGAACGTGACGTCCTCCGCGGTGTAGGCGGCGCCGTTTGGTTTGGCCCCAAATACGACGACGCCCGTCATTTCGCCGTCCACGTCGAGGCCGTGAATCAGTTCGGCGTTGAGCCGCCGCAGTGTGAGTTGCGCGGGGGAGGCCCCACTGGGGACGCGCTGGAGTGAAACGCCCTGTTCCAGTTGGTCCGTCATCTCTTGGCCCGCTCGAAACTGCAATGGAAAGCGGGACTTCCCGACGGCCGTGGTCAGCCGGAAGCGGTCGGTGCCTTCGTCTCGCAAATAGAGAGCGGCCTGTTCGACGCGGAGCACTTCGCAGCAGGTGTAGAGCATGTTGTCGGCGACGTCGTCCCGCTCCAGCAGGCTGCTGACGGCCCGGTTCATTCGCTGCAGAGCGCGGTCGAGTGAATACTTTTCGCGGAAGAACCAGCGATCAATGGCGCGTTGCAGACGGTCGCGCAGCCATCCGAGCGCCATGACGCCGACCGCCACCAGCACGATAAACGGCACCGCGTAACCGTAGGCGGAGGTTCCCTCCTGCCAGGCGGCAATCCCCGCGCCGGCGATGAGGAACGCGAAGACAAGCGTCATTCCAAAACTCAGCACATAATAGAGCGTTCCCCGGCTGACGACCTCGTGAATCAACATCAGCTTGTAGCGGGCGATGCCGACTGCGTAGGCGAGGGTGAACAACAGGCTGGCGATGCACATCGGCAACCGCGCTTCGCCGAACGCGAATTCCACAGGGTCGATGTAGGCGAGAGCCAGCGTGTAGGTGACGGGGATCGCCGCCAGCAGTCCCGCCCAGAGAATCCACTTGACCTGATTCTCCTCCAACGGATTGCGGGCGTGGCGGTAACTCTGAATCAACACCGCCAATGACACCGCGAAATAGGCGGCCGCGATAACGAAGTAGGCGTAGATGGCATGTCGCAGCCACGGCATGACATCGGCCGCCCCGATGTGATAAGCCTGCTGCACGGCCCCGACGAACTCTCCTCCGTGACTCAGCCAGCGCCCCAGGCCAAGCACGGCCAGCATCGTGCCAATCGCCACTGCCGGAGGGCCGTAGACGGCGGACAACACCACGCGCGGCCAGCGAGGCAGGATCGGCACCGGCATCGGGTAGACGAGGAAGAAGTGCAACAGCACGGCCGGCAGCACAATCGCGCAGGCGGCGAACGGAATCAGAAACCAGAGACTGCCCGCGAGCACCCACCAGTGATTGCCCCCCACGTAGGCCACGGCGGTGACCGCGCACAACGCGAAGTATGTGCGTAGCGGGCGGTCATACGGTCGTTGCCAGAACGCGAGCCCGCTGAGGATGAAGATCGCTGAGTGCAGGATGAACCACCCGAGAGAGAGCACGAGGCCCCCGAGCGGCTGCCGTCGCAAGAGAACCCACCCGCGTTGCGGCTCGGACGCACCCGCCGGCAAATAGCGGACTTTGACCAGGCGGCCGAAGTCGGGATGGTCGATCAGGACGAACGTCGATTCCGGGTTGAACTCATCCGGATCGTCTCCGGAGAACTGTGTCCCGATATCTGACTTCGGCGGCGATCGCAGCCAGACCATCGCTGCCGCGAAGTCGGTAAAGGTTCTTGTGCGGCGGCCGGCGACTTCCACGAGACGGTCGCCGGTCTGCGGAGAGGTGAGTCCTGCCGGGGACTTGGGCATCTTGCGAATTGTGAGGACGCCCGCCTCGCGGGCTGCGACGTCGTCTTCAGCGATGAAGCAACGGATACCGAGGTCGGGTGTTGTGGCGAGAAATGCCAGTGCACAGAGGCAATACGCGGCCGCCCAGACAGCGAGACTGGTGAGTAGAATCTTCGCCGCACGAAACTCTCGCATCGAAATTGCCATAGGGGCCGGCCGGAAACAGCGCCGAAAACATGCCCGCAGAGCGCCGAAAACAGCGCCGAACCTAATGCATCAGCGCCGAAACCACAAGCGTACCGTCTCTTCAACAATCGCCACAAAGCCAATTTTCTAGAACAGTTACGGAAAACAGACTTGAACAGGAGGTGGTCAAAAAGCGCCGAATGGCACGATTGATGCAATTCCAAACACTGTTCAAAGCCGAATTCGGCATCTTGAACCAAAAGGTTACCCAGCCTGACCCCCGCATCTTGGAGTGTACGACCCCCCGTCAATACCATGCAGGTTCTGACTGCAGCCTGACCCACTCTGCCTTCAGATTTCTCGACTTTTGAGCCCCCTGCGTGTTGACGGCCACTCCGAGTTCGGGGGTTATTTCTGCGCGCTGCGGGCCTTGATGACTTGCTCCCCATCGCATGAAGCTCGATGCTGAGAGCTTCCAGGCCGGTTGTCACTCAATTGGTGGACGGTCGATTTCCTCACGCGATGGAGCGGACGCAGTAATGCCAATTGATCTTGATACGCTGCTGGGCAACGGAGTCGGCGCGGCGGCGGAAGTGAAGACGACCTCGGCGGGGCCGGCCGGGCAATTGCCGCTCGATGACGAAACTCTCCGAAACAGCCCGAGCGGCGACCTGTTCGGGATGACGCAGAGCGCTGGAATGGGGTGGAACCCTCAGCAGTTGCTCCGCGACCAGATCCTGATTCTCAGCACGCAGGGTGGGGTGCGGGCCGAGGACGGCCGACCGATCGCACTCGGCTACCATACCGGCCACTGGGAGGTCGGCCTGCTGGTGCAGGAGGCGGCGAGGGAACTCGATCAACTGGAGCAGTTGCCGTTCGCGGCGTTCGTTTCCGACCCGTGCGACGGTCGTTCACAGGGCACGACCGCGATGATGGACAGTCTGCCGTACCGGAATGATGCGGCGACGGTGCTGAAGCGGTTGATTCGGTCGCTCCCGTTGCGAAAGGGAGTGATCGGGGTGGCCACGTGTGATAAAGGTCTGCCCGCGATGATGATGGCGCTCGCCGCGTGTCGGCATCTACCGGCGGTCATCGTGCCGGGCGGCGTGACGCTGCCTCCGGCTGAGGGAGAAGACGCCGGGAAGGTGCAATCGATCGGCGCCCGCTACGCGCATGGTGAAATCGACCTGCAGTATGCGGCCGACATGGGTTGCCGGGCCTGCGCCACGCCGGGCGGGGGATGCCAGTTTCTCGGCACGGCGGCGACGTCACAAGTGGTGGCCGAGGCGCTGGGGATGGCATTGCCGCACAGTGCATTGGCGCCTTCGGGACAGCCGATCTGGCTGCAGACGGCCCAGGCCTCCGCCACAGCGATCGTCGAACAGAAGCGGGCCGGCCTGACGATCGGCGACGTGCTGTCGGACGACGCACTGCACAACGCGATGGTGGTCCACGCCGCCGTCGGGGGGTCGACGAACCTGCTGCTGCATATCCCTGCCATCGCGTTTTCCGCCGGCCTGACTCGGCCGACTGTCGACGACTGGAACCGCATCAATCGGCAAGTGCCGCGCCTGGTTGACGTGCTCCCGAACGGACCGATTGGCCATCCGACAGTGCGAATGTTTCTGGCGGGGGGAGTTCCCGAGGTGATGTTGCACCTGCGTGAGAGGGGATTGCTTCGTCTCGGAGCGCTGACGGCGACCGGAGCGCCGCTGGAAGACGTGTTGGATTGGTGGGAAGGTTCGTCGCGCAGGCGTGAGTTGAAGCAGGTTCTGCAGCAGCAGGACGGAATCGACGCGGATCAGGTCATCACGTCACCGGAACGGGCCCGCGCACGAAAGATGACGAGCACGGTCACCTTCCCGGTCGGCAACATCGCTCCGGAAGGATCGGTCATCAAGAGCACGGCGATCGATCCGGAGGTCGTCGGTGAAGACGGGGTTTATCGCAAGACCGGTCCGGCCCGCGTGTTCACTTCCGAGCGCGAGGCGATCGCGGCGATCAAAGGGCAGCATGAAGCGCCGATCCAGGCGGGCGACGTTCTGGTGCTGATCGGCCGGGGACCGCTGGGCGCGGGGATGGAAGAGACGTACCAGATCACATCGGCGCTGCGGTATCTGCCGTTCGGCAAGCATGTCGCCGTCGTGACCGACGCGCGGTTCTCCGGAGTCTCGACCGGCGCGTGCATCGGTCACGTGGGCCCGGAAGCACTCGCGGGCGGACCGGTCGGGAAGCTGCGGGACGGCGATCTGATCGAAATCGAGGTCGATCGGGTCAACTTGACGGGACGGCTGAACTTCGTCGGATCGAAAGACCATCCGGTTTCACCCGAAGAGGGCGCACAAATCCTTGCCGCGCGTGAGGAAAACCCGACGCTGACGCCGGACCCGGACTTGCCGGACGACACCCGCATCTGGGCGCTGCTCCAACAACTGGGAGGCGGCACGTGGGGCGGCTGTGTTTACGACGCCGACGCCATTGAGGCGGCCCTGCGGGATGTCGCCTTACGAGCAACTTCGACGGCAGTGCCGTGACGCGGACGCCTCGCGTGGAGCGGATGAATTGGCTGCCGATGAAGCTGATGTTGCAGGTAGTCGCGGATTCCGGTGATGAGATCGCGGGTGCTCGATCAGATCCGCAGCGATCCGCCGGATTCCCTGTACAGGCGGCCGATGTGAAACGGGAATCGCTCAGACACCGGCGGCGTCCGACGGGATAAACCGTTCGAAGTCGGCCAGTTCCATCCGGCTGCCGACGACGAGGGGCGTGCGCTGATGGATGCTGTCGGGCTCGATGTCGAGCACGCGGCGTTCGCCGTCGATCGCCATGCCGCCGGCCTGTTCGGCGAGAAAGGCGACGGGATTCGCTTCGTAGAGCAGTCGAAGTTTCCCTTGCGGGTTGTCGGTGGTGGGGGGATAGAGAAACACGCCCCCTTTGAGCAGGGTTCTGTGAACGTCGGCGACCATGGAACCGATATAGCGCGAAGCGTACCTTTGCCCCAGCGTGCCGGCCCGAAGCCGATCGATGAACTGGGCGTAACGCGGCGGAAAACTGTCCCGGTAGGACTCGTTGACCGAGTAGTATTTGCCCTGTTCCGGCATTCGGATATTCGGATGGCTCAGCATGTAGGCTCCGATGGACGGGTCGAGCGTGAAGCCGTGCACGCCGTTGCCGACGCTGTAGACCAGGATCGTTGACGATCCATAGACGACGTAACCGGCGGCAATCTGTTTGTTGCCCGGTTGCAGCACCCACTTTTCCGGCTCGTGGAGTTCAACTCCCTCCGGGCGGCGGAGGATTGAGAAGGTGGTTCCGACACTGACATTCACGTCGATGTTGGACGAGCCGTCGAGCGGGTCGAAGACCACGGCGTAATTGGCGTTCTCAGAGCCGCGGTGGACAAGGATTGGTTGCTCGTTCTCCTCGGAGGCCAGCACGCCGATGCTTTCCCGAACGCTCAAACACTGTGCGAGCACCTCGTTGGAGTAGATGTCGAGTTTCTGCTGCACCTCTCCCTGCACGTTGACGGCTCCGTCGGCACCGAGCAGATCCGTCAGACCGGCCCTGCGGACTTGCGCCTGGATCAGCTTCGTCGCCAGTGTGATCCCCGAGAGCAGCCAGGAGAACTCGCCCGAAGCGCCGGGAAAGCGCTTCTGTTCCTGGAGAATGTGTTGCTGGACGGTGATCCGGGTCGGAGTGCGCAGATGCGGTGAGCCGCCGGGGTGGGGAGCCGTCATTGAACTGTGGTCCAGTCGTGTGGGGACGCATCGCTGCGCCGTCGTTCCTCGAGCGGCGCTGATTCTAGTGTTGTCGACCCCACTGCACGACTGTGTGTTGCTCCCGTCCGGATTGCGACCTCAAAGCGGCGCGGATGCAGGGTCGCGCCCCTTTTCTCCCCGGCGACAGCCAATAGAATGCAAGCATTCTGCGCCGATGACGAATTCCCGGTGACAGTCGCCGACAGGCGGCATAACAGGAGTCGGACCACCTTGAACCACGCCAGCAGTTCCGGCGGCCGGAAGCAGATTGCGCGCTCGACGACCGTCCTCGCCGTGCGGCACGAGGGGACGATCGCTCTCGGGAGCGACGGGCAGGTGACCTACGGATCGAACGTGCTCAAGCACGATACGCGCAAGCTGCGGCGATTGCTGAATGACCAGGTGCTGGTCGGCTTCGCCGGGTCGACGGCGGACGCCTTCGCGCTGCTAGAGCGGTTCGAGGCCAAGGCGAAGGACTTTCCCGGCAACCTGCCCCGCGCTGCGACTGAGTTGGCGCGCGACTGGCGGACCGACCGCGTGCTGCGGCGGCTGGAAGCGATGATGATCGTCGCCTCGGCGGAGCACAGTCTGCTCATCACAGGGCAGGGGGACGTGGTCCAGCCGTCCGACGGTGTGCTGGGCATCGGGTCAGGCGGTCAATACGCCGTTTCGGCGGCGCGGGCGCTGCTGAAGCATTCGTCTCTTTCGGCCGGCGAGATTGTGCGCGAGTCGCTGCAGATCGCGGCCGGGATCGACGTGTACACCAATACCAACATCCTCATCGAGGAACTTCCGTGCAAGAACTGACTCCCCGTCAGATCGTCGAAAAGCTCGACGAACATATTGTCGGCCAGGACGATGCCAAGCGGGCCGTCGCGATCGCGCTGCGTAATCGCTGGCGGTGGAAGCAACTGCCCGACGACATCCGCCGTGAGGTGACGCCCAAGAACATCATCATGATCGGCCCGACCGGTGTCGGAAAGACCGAGATTACTCGGCGGCTGGCGTTTTTGACCGGTGCGCCGCTGGTCAAGGTCGAGGCGACGAAATTCACGGAGGTGGGCTACGTCGGGCGCGACGTGGAAAGCATGATCCGCGATCTGCTCGACGTCGCCATTCGTCTCGTGAAGACGAAACAGCGGGACGAAGTGGCGCCCCGCGCGCAGCACCGGGTCGAGGACCGGTTGCTCGATCTGCTGCTGCCGAAACCCGATCGTCTCAATCGTGATGAGGATGCCAGGGAAGCGGAGGCCCGGCACGCCCGCACGCGTGAGAAGTTCCGCGAGATGCTCCGCTCGGGGCAGATGGAAGACCGCAAAGTCGAACTGAGCGTCGAGCAGCGGAATGTGCCGGTGCAGATTTTCTCCAACATGGGCATGGAACAGATGGACGTCGATTTCCAGAACATGTTCGAGAAGATCATGCCCAAGAAGCAGCAGAAACGGGAACTGCCGGTCAGCGAAGCGCGAAAGCTGCTCATGGATCAGGAAATCGACGCCTTGATCGATCAGGACGCGGTGAATGCGGAAGCGATCGAACTGGCCGAACAACAGGGGATCGTCTTTGTCGACGAGATCGACAAGGTCTGCGGACCAGACGAAAGCTCGAAGTCGGTCGACGTCAGCCGGCAGGGCGTCCAGCGGGATCTGCTGCCGATTGTTGAAGGCACCACCGTGCAGACCCGGTACGGGAACGTCAAGACCGACCACATGCTGTTTATCGCGGCCGGGGCGTTTCATCGCGCGCGGCCGGCGGATCTGATGCCCGAACTGCAGGGCCGCTTTCCGATCCGGGTGGAACTGCAGCCGCTCACACGCGACGACTTCCTGCGGATTCTGACCGAACCGACCGGTTCCATCACACGGCAGTACCAGGCGCTGCTGGAAACGGACGGCGTGAAGGTGGTCTTCGAGCAGGATGGTCTGGAAGCGATCGCCGACATCGGGTGGCAGGTCAATCAGACGACGCAGAACATCGGCGCGCGCCGGTTGCACACGATTCTCGAACGTCTGCTGGAAGACGCGAGCTTTGAGGGGCCGGAGATCAAGGGGCAGACCATCACGGTGAATGCGGAGTACGTGCACGAGAAGCTCGACGCCATCACGCAGGTTGAGGATCTGTCGAAGTTCATCCTGTAACCATCGGGACAGGTAACACAGAGGCGCTGAGGGGGCACGGAGGACGCACGGAGAGCAAACGAGGAAAGGGCCGCGCCACGAACGGCGCGGTCGCGTTACCGTGTCGAGCGCATCCGGTTGTCGAGGAGCACGGCGACAATCCACGGATGGCAGGAAAGATCGCTCGAGCTCGCGATCTTCGAGTACAATCGGTGTCGACGCAAACTCTGTGCTCCAGGAGTTTCCAATGTCCACTGCCGCTCCCCCGATCTGCGACATGACGGTGGTCGAGCTGGCCGCCCGCGTCGGACCTGTTCCGTTTTATCGGGTCCGCACCGACCCTTCGCCTGGGACGGCGACAGAGGAGGATGTGCTGCGAATCCAATGCGAAGAGGACCGGATTTGTGAATTGATCGACGGCGTCCTGGTGGAGAAAGCCGTG
>ERZ869936.953-NODE-953-length-23168-cov-7.524510_pt1 | contig 23168 bp, 25 predicted proteins | sample MGYA00520876_ERZ869936 | MGnify/ENA primary metagenome ERZ869936 (study PRJEB32218, sample SAMN09650985) | biofilter metagenome | isolation source: enrty point of leading RO module | place: Saudi Arabia: Thuwal, RO plant located on Red Sea | collected 2016-02-17 ...
CCGCGGCGCTCGCGCTGTGGCAGGGCCGGCCGGACGACGCGCTGAACCTGCTCGAGCAGCTGCTGCGCCAGCCGCTGCCGGCCGACCAGCGGCTGCGCGCGGAGGCGCTGCAGGCGGACGCCTGGTTCCAGAAGGGCGACCCGCTGCGCGCGCTGGCCCTGTACCGCCAGCGCGGCGACGGCCTGCCGCCGGGCGAGGCGCAGCGCGACAACCGCGAACGGCTGTGGGCCGGGTTGCTGGTCAGCCGGCCCCGCGTGCTGCGGGCCGCGGCCGCCGAGGTCGACGATCCGTGGCTCGACGGCTGGCTGCGGCTCGGTGCGCTCGCGACCTCGACGGGCCGCCAGGGCATCGGCTGGGGCAACGGGGTGCGGCGCTGGCTGGACAGCTACCCCGAACACCCGGCACGCGAACTGCTCGACACGTTCGAATTACCGAGCGGCGACGAACTCGGCTACCCGCGCCAGGTCGCCCTGCTGCTGCCGCTGTCCGGGAACAACGCGACGGCCGGCGAGGCCGTGCAGAACGGCTTCTTCGGCGCCTATTTCGCGGCGGCCGGCGAACTCGAGGTCCCGCAGCGCGTGCGGGTCTACGACACGCAGGCGGATGCGCCGGCCGCCTACCGCCAGGCGGTGGCCGACGGGGCCGAATTCGTCGTCGGTCCGCTGCTGCGCGAGAACGTCACGCGCCTCGCCGCCGAGTCGCTGCTGCCGGCGCCCGTGCTCGCGCTCAACACGCTGCCGGACAACCTGACCGCACCGGCGGCGATGTACCAGTTCGCGTTGTCGCCGGAGGACGAGGCGATCGCCGCGGCCGAGCGCGCGCTGGCGGATGGCCATCGCTACGCGCTCGCGCTGGTCCCGCGCAGCGACTGGGGCCGGCGGCTGGCGAACAGCTTCGCCGGGGCCTTCGAGTCCGGCGGCGGTACGCTGCTCGAGGCGCGCGACTACGAGCCCGGCAAGCAGGACTTCTCGTTCGAGATCGAGAACCTGCTGAACCTGACGCAAAGCGTGCAGCGCTACCAGCGCCTGCGCGCCAACATCGGCGGCCCGCTGCAGTTCGATCCGCGCCGGCGCCAGGACGCCGACTTCATTTTTCTCGCGGCCACGGCGCCCGCCGGGCGCCTGCTGAAGTCGCAGCTCAAATTCCATTACGCGGGGGACCTGCCGGTGTACTCGACCTCGCGGATCTACGCGATGGACGGCCGCTCGAACTCGGACCTGAACGGCATCCTGTTCGCCGACACGCCGTGGATCGTCGATCCGCAGCCCTGGATTCGCGAACTCGGCGAACTGTACCGCGAGACCTGGCCGGCGCAGCGTCGCCTCGGTCGCCTGCACGCGCTCGGCTACGACGCCTACCAGCTGGTCGCGGCGCTGCACGGCGGGGGACTCGCGCCGATGCGCGAGATCGACGGCGCGACCGGGCTGCTGTCTGTGGACGAGCGCGGCCGTGTGCGTCGACGGCTGGCGTGGGCGCGTTTCGAAGGCGGCGAACCGGTACCCGCGCCGCTCGACACGGCCCTGCGCCCCGATGTGCCTGACGTGCAGCCGGACGACGGCGAGATCGTCTGGATCGAGCGCTCGGGCGGCCGCTGAACGGGTGGCCGCGCGGGGCGCAGCCGCCGGCCGGCGGGCGGAAGCGCTTGCGGAAGCCCACCTGGCGGCGCGCGGCCTCAAGGCGCGCGGCCGCAACCTGCGCTGCCGCTTCGGCGAGATCGACCTCGTCATGGACGACGCAGACGTGCTCGTGTTCGTCGAGGTCCGCTACCGCCGCGCGACGACGATGCCCGGGGCACTCGAGTCGGTCGGGCCGGCGAAGCGCCGCAAGCTCACGCTGGCCGCGATGCAGTACCTCGCGCGCCACCCGGCCGAGGCCGAGCGCCCGGTGCGCTTCGACGTTGTCGCAATCGACGGTCGGTCGGCCGGCGAATACACGCTACAATGGCTCACCGATGCATTCCGACCGGGAGACTAGGCTGCCCATGGACCTGGCAAGGCGAGTCAACGACCACTTCGACGAGAGCATGCGCACGAAAAAGGCCGCCCAGGCCGAGGTCGTCGAGGCGATCACGCGCGCGGGCGAACTGATGAGCCAGTCGCTGCTGGCCGACGGCAAGATCCTGAGCTGTGGCAACGGTGGCTCCGCCGGCGATTCCCAGCACTTCTCGTCGGAATTGCTCAATCGCTTCGAGATGGAGCGCCCGGGCCTGCCCGCGATGGCGCTGACGACGGATTCGTCGACGCTGACGTCGATCGCGAACGACTACGCCTACGAGGACATTTTCGCCAAGCAGGTACGGGCACTGGGCCGCCCGAACGACGTGCTGCTCGCGATCTCGACCTCGGGCAATTCGGAGAACGTCTGCCGGGCAATAGATGCCGCGCACGAGCGCGGCATGAACGTCGTCGCGCTGAGCGGCCGCGACGGCGGCCGCATGGCGCCGATGCTCGGCGACAAGGACGTCGAAATCCGCGTGCCGGCGGAACGCACGGCGCGCATCCAGGAGGTGCACCTGCTGGTCATCCACTGCCTGTGTGACCTGATCGACACGACGCTGCTCGGCAACTGAGCAGCGGCCGCCGCTGCGGCTACTTGACGACCTTGAGGTGCGAGCGGTCGCTCCGGGTCGCTTCCCTCTGCTCCGGGTCGGGCGGTTCCGGGCGGTTCGCGCCCTGCGAGAAGATCATGCCCTGGCCGGTTTCCTTGGCGTAAATGCCGAGCACCGAGCCGACCGGAACCCAGACATCGAAAGGCACGCCCGAGAAGCGGGCACGAAAGCTGACCGCGTCGTTCGTGAGCTTCAGATTATGTGCTGCGGAGTGACTTATGTTCAGTATGATCTTGCCGTCCTTGACGTGCTCCGGCGGCACGCTGACCCCCTCGACCCCGGCATCGACCACGATATGTGGCGTGTTGCCGTTGTCGCCCATCCACTCGTGCATCGCGCGGATCAGGTAGGGTCTCTTGGATCGACTCGTGTGACTCAAACTCGGCTTCTCCCGGCGGCCAGCCCGGCCGTCCGACTGCGGTCGGCTGCGGGGAGACAGGATACCACCGTCCGGCTGCAGCCGGCACCGGCGGCCTCCCGCGCTACATGCGCATTTCCTGTTCGAGCTCGGTCAGGCTGTCCTGGAACGACGGACGCTCGAACACGCGCTTCATGTACTTCTCGATGGCCTCGGCCTGCGAACCGAGCTCGATGCCGTACACGGGCAGCCGCCACAGCACCGGCGCGATGCTGCAGTCGACGAGCGAGAAGTCCTCGCTCAGGAAGAACGTGCCGGCGGCGAACAGGTCGGCGCTGGCGAGGATGCTCTCGCGCAGCAGTTTCTTCGACTTCGCGCCGAGCTTGCGCTCGCCGTCGGCCTCGAACTGCTCCGCCAGCTGGTACCAGTCCGTCTCGATGCGGAACAGCGCCAGCCGGAACTGGGCACGCGTCACCGGGTCGACCGGCATCAGCGGCGGATGCGGGAAGCGCTCGTCGAGGTACTCGATAATGACGCGCGAGTCATACAGCACGAGATCCCTGTCCACCAGCGTCGGCACCGTGTGGTAGGGATTGAGATCCATGAGGTCCTCGGGCAGGTCAGGACCGTCGACGTTGGCGATGTCGATGTTGATGTTCTTTTCCGCCAGAACCAGCCGCGTGCGATGACTGTGTATGCACGTCGGCCGGGAAAACAGGGTCATTACGGATCGTCGGTTGGCAATGACTGCCATGGTGATGTCCTCTCGGAACTCAGGAGTTGTAGGCCGGGGTCGCCGCCCGCGGCTTGCCGCGGGCAGGCTCTCACCGGGTCAGTCCACGCTCAGGACACGTCCTTCCAGATCTGCTTCTTGAGCATCGACGCCACGATGTAGAAGAAGATCAGGAACATCAGGACCCAGGTGCCGATGACGCGCCGATCGCTGCGGATGGGCTCGCTGATGTACTCGAGGAAATTAACTGTGTCGCGCACGAAACCGTCGAAGTCCTCCTCCGACAGGATGCCCGCGGTCACGGGCTCGAAGCCCTGGAAGGTGCTCGTGGTCGCGCCGTCCTCGCCCGCCTGCCGCTCGAACACGGCGTCGCGAAAGCCCTGCAGCTCCCAGAGCACGTGCGGCATGCTCGTGCCGGCGAGGAACAGGTTGTCAACGCCGGTCGGGCTCTCGGGATCCAGGTAGAACCCGCGCAGGAAGTTGTAGAGATAGTCGGTGCCTTTCGAGCGCGCGATCAGCGACAGGTCCGGCGGGATCTGCCCGAACCAGCGCTTCGCGGATTCCGGCGGCATGTTGACCTGGATGGTCTCGAAGGTCTTCTCCGCGTTGAACATCAGGTAATTGACGACCTGGTCCTCGCTGAGTTCGAGATCCTGCGCGATGGTCTTGTAGCGGACGTACTGCGCCGAGTGGCAGCCCGAACAGTAGTTCATGAAGTTGCGGGCGCCGCGCTGCAGCGACGCGATGTTGTCGACGTCGTTGTTCGCGGGTTCGAGCTCGACGTCGCTGCCGGCGGCCAGCGCATTGCCGGCCAGCAGCAGGGCGACGAGCCCCGACAGCATCCCTATCTTATTCAGCATGGTAGACCACCCTGTCCGGCACCGGCTTCGTCTTGTCGATGGAGGTGTAATAAGGCATCAGCAGGAAGAACGCGAAGTAGATCACCGTGCCGATCCGCGCCAGCAGCACGTACAGCGGCTCCGCCGGCTGCACGCCGAGGTAGCCGAGCATCAGGAAGCTGACGACGAACAGCGCGAGCGCCGTGCGGTAGATCCAGCCGCGGTAGCGGATCGACCTGACGCGCGAACGGTCGAGCCAGGGCAGGAACAGCGGCAGCAGCACGGCCGCGGCCATCAGGATTGCGCCCCAGAGCTTGCTCGGAACCGCGCGCAGAATCGCGTAGTACGGCGTGAAGTACCACACCGGCGCGATGTGCTCCGGCGTCGCCATCGTGTTCGCCGGCTCGAAGTTCGCGTGCTCGAGGAAGTAGCCGCCCATCTCGGGGGCGAAGAACACGACGAAGGAGAAGATCATCAGGAACACGATGATCGCAACGAGATCCTTGCTGGTGTGGTACGGGTGGAAGGCCACGCCGTCCTTCGGCACGCCGTTCTCGTCCTTGTTCTCCTTGATCTCGATGCCGTCCGGGTTATTCGAACCCACGTGGTGCAGCGCGACGATGTGCACGAAGACCAGCGCGACCAGCGCCAGCGGCAGCGCGATGACGTGCAGCGCAAAGAAGCGGTTCAGCGTGATGTCCGAAATCGAGTAGTCGCCGCGGATGATTTCGACGAGCGCATCGCCGACGAACGGGATCGCGCCGAACAGCGAGATGATCACCTGCGCGCCCCAGTAGGACATCTGCCCCCAGGGCAGCAGGTAGCCGGCGAAGGCCTCGGCCATCAGCACGAAGAAGATCAGCATGCCGATGATCCAGATCAGCTCGCGCGGCTTCTTGTAGGAGCCGTAGAGCATCGCGCGGAACATGTGCAGGTACACGACGATGAAGAAGAACGAGGCGCCGGTGGAGTGCATGTAGCGAATTAGCCAGCCCCACTCCACGTCGCGCATGATGTACTCGACGGACGCAAAGGCCTCGTTGGCGTCCGGCTTGTAGTTCATCGTCAGGAAGATGCCGGTCACGAGCTGGATGACCAGCACGACCATGGCCAGCACGCCGAACACGTACCAGACGTTGAAGTTCTTGGCCGCGTAGTACTCGGTGACGTGCTCTTTAAGCGTGCTGGTCAGCGGAAAGCGGTCGTCGATCCACTTGAGCAGCCCGCCCTTCGGGGTTCCTATTTCGGATTCAATTCGCGCCATTTACGCAACTCCTGGTTCGGCCCCGATGATGATGATGTCGTCACGGACGAAACGGTACGGCGGTACGCGCAGGTTCGTGGGTGCCGGCACGCCCTTGTAGACGCGCCCGGCGAGGTCGAAGCGCGAGCCGTGGCAGGGGCAGAAGAAGCCGCCGTACCAGTTCTCCTCCGGCTCGACCTGGAATTCCGCGAGCGGCGCGCAGCCGAGGTGCGTGCACGAGCCCTCGACGACGAGGTATTCGGGCCGCAGCGAGCGGTACTGGTTCATCGCGAACTCCGGCTGCTGCTCGGCCACGGCGGATTCCGGGTCGCGCACCAGCGGGTCGGTCTTGTCCAGCCGCGCGAGCATCTCGTCGTCGCGCCGCACGACGTAGACCAGCTTGCCGCGCCAGGTCACGCGCACCATGGCGCCGGGTTCCATCATGCTGACGGGCACTTCGACCGGCGCGCCGAGCGCCTGCGCCCGCGCGCTCGGCTTCAGGGACGCGAGGAACGGGATCGAGGCCATGACCACGCCCGCACCTCCGGTGACGGCAGTGGCAACGGTGAGAAAGTGACGTCTGTTGCGATCAACGTCGTCGGCGTCGCTCATCGGGCGCTCCCTTGCTTCGGCCTGTGGCCGCGATTTTTTGCTTGATACGAAAACTGGTAGATTTGCAGCTGTCCCGGTTTGCGCTCAGGATGACGCCGGATCCGGAACCCGGTGCGGAACCAGGGCGGCATTATAACCATGTCGCTGCAAAAGTGGCTAGACGCCGCGCCCCGCCGAGGGTCCGCTGCAGCCAGAGAAAGCATTGTAATCACAGACGTTTTCATGGAGGCACGTTGCCCCGATTCAAGCCTGCGCTGGCGTTTTTGCTGCAGTCGGTGTGCATCGGCCTCGCCGCCGCATTCCTGGTCGTGCTGCTGCGCCCCGAACTGCTGCCGCTGGCCGGCGGCGGTGGCGCGCCCGGCCCGGCCAGCTACGCCGGGGCGGTCGACGCCAGCGCGCCGTCGGTCGCGAGCGTCTACACCCGGCGCCTCGTGCAGGTGGCGGCGGACGCGGACCCGGGCGAGCGCCTGCAGCTGAACACGAGCCTCGGCTCCGCCGTCGTCATCGATCCCGCCGGCTTTCTCGTCACCAACTACCACGTGATCGCCGACGCCGACGAGATCCGCGTGCAGCTGGCCGACGGCCGCATCGCGACGCCGGAACTGGTCGGTTTCGACGCCGAGACGGACCTCGCGCTCCTGAAGGTCGAGCTGGGCGAACTGCCGGCGATCCCGCTCGGCCGCTCGAGCCAGGTCAGGATCGGCGACGTCGTCCTCGCGATCGGCAACCCCTACGGCCTGACCAAGACGGTCACGCAGGGCATCGTCAGCGCGACCGGCCGCGGCCTGCTCGGGCTGATGACCTTCGAGAACTTCATCCAGACCGATGCGGCCATCAACGAGGGCAATTCCGGCGGCGCGCTGGTCAACAGCCTGGGCGAGCTGGTCGGGATCAATACCGCGGTGCTCGCGCAGGACGCGGGTACGGAGGGCATCAGCTTCGCGATCCCCGTCGACCTCGTGCGCGGCGTGGTCGACGCTATCCAGCGCGACGGCCGGGTCATCCGCGGCTGGGTAGGGCTCGAGCCCGAGGACCTGTTGCCGGCGCAGGCCGAAGCCCGCGGGCTGGAGCCGAATCTCGGCATCCTGCTGGAAACGGTGTTCGCCGGCGGGCCGGCCGCCGCCGCGGGCCTGCGGCCGGGCGACGTGATCCTGAGCATCGACGGCGAGGCAATCCGCAACCGCCAGCAGGCCCTGCTGATCGTCGCCGGTCTCGAGCCCGGCGACACGGTGGACATCAACGCCTGGCGCGACGGCCAGCGCTTCCGCGCCGAGCTCACGGTCGCGGAGCGGCCACCGGCCGACCCCTGAAGAGGAGTCAGCCGGGCACGCGCCGGATGTCCGCGCCGAGCTGGCGCAGCTTCTCCTCGATGCGCTCGTAGCCGCGATCGACGTGGTAAATGCGGTCGACCAGCGTCTCGCCTTCGGCCGCGAGGCCGGCCAGCACGAGCCCGGCCGACGCGCGCAGGTCGGTTGCCATGACCGGCGCGGCGGTCAGTTTCTCGACGCCGCGGCACACGGCCGTGTTGCCCTCGATGCGGATGTCCGCGCCCATGCGCTGCAGCTCGAGCACGTGCTGGAAGCGGTTCTCGAACACCGTCTCGGTGACGGTCCCGACGCCGTCAGCGACGGCATTCAGCGCGCAGAACTGCGCCTGCATGTCGGTCGGGAACGCCGGGTACGGCAGCGTGCGGATGTTGACGGAGTGCGGCCGGCGCCCGCCCATGTCGAGCTCGATCCAGTCCTCGCCCAGTTCGAGCGTCGCGCCCGCGTCGCGCAGCTTCAGCAGCACGGCCTCGAGCAGGTCGGGGTCCGTGTGGGTCAGGCGCACGCGACCGCCGGACACGGCCGCGGCGACGAGGTAGGTCCCGGTCTCGATCCGGTCGGGCAATACCGAGTGCGTCGTACCGCTCAGGCTGTCCACGCCGCGCACCGTGATCGTGCCGCTGCCGTCGCCCTCTATGTCGGCACCCATGCCGCGCAGGAAACGCGCAAGGTCGACGACCTCGGGCTCGCGCGCGGCGTTCTCGAGCACGGTCTCGCCATCGGCCAGCGTTGCCGCCATCATCAGGTTCTCGGTGCCCGTTACCGTGACCGTGTCGAACACGATGTGCGCGCCGCGCAGGCGGCTGGCGCGGGCCCGGATGAAGCCGCCGCGCACCTCGACCGTCGCGCCCATGGCGCGCAGACCCTCGACGTGCAGGTTGACCGGCCGCGCGCCGATCGCGCAGCCGCCGGGCAGCGAGACGTCGGCTTCACCGAAGCGCGCGACCAGCGGACCGAGCACGAGGATCGATGCCCGCATCGTCTTGACCAGCTCGTACGGGGCGCGCCGCTCACGGACGTCGCTGGCGTCCGCCTCGACGTTCAGCCGCTCGTCCATCGTGACGACGACGCCCATCTTCTGCAGCAGTGTCAGCGTGGTGGCGACATCCTTGAGATGCGGAACGTTGCTGATCGTGACCGGCTCGCTCGCCAGCAGGGTGCCCGCGAGGATCGGCAGGGCCGCGTTCTTGGCACCGGAGATCCGGATCGTGCCATCGAGCGCCGTCCCGCCGCGGATGAGCAGCTTGTCCATTGCGCTGCCTCAGGCGGGCGGGCCGGCGGCCCATTCCCCGGGCGTGAACGCGCGGATCGACAGGGCGTGTATCTCGTTGCCGACCAGCGAGCCGAGACACTTGTATATACGCTGGTGCCGCGCGATCGGCCGTTGCCCCTCGAACTCGGCCGCGACCACGACGGCCTCGAAGTGCGTGTTGTCCGGGCTCTGTACCCGTACCGTGGCATCGGGCATGTCGGCCCGTATCAGTTTCTCTATCTCGTCGGGATTCATCGCTGCGCTCGCGGCCGGAGGCCGCCCGGTCCGGGGAACGCGGCAGTGTAGCAAATCGACCGACCGGTCCACCGGAAACGGGCGATTGTGTATGATGTGCGCCCCCGGATCGCCCGGCCTGCCCGTGCGGGCGCCGGGTCAATCCCCGAGTTCCAGCTGACGAGAATGCTCGCGAGTATCGGCTACAACCTTGTCGAGGTCATCGCCGGCCTGCTGCTCCTGATCTGGGGCGCGGACCGATTCGTCTTCGGCGGCGCCGCGACGGCGCGCAACCTCGGTATCGCGCCGTTGCTGATCGGCCTGACCGTGGTTGCCTTCGCCACCTCGGCCCCCGAAATACTCGTGTCGATCGTGGCCGCCACGCGCGGCGAACCGGAGCTGGCCGTCGGCAACGCGATCGGCTCCAACACCGCCAACATCGGGCTCGTCCTCGGCACGATCGCGCTGCTCCGGCCGATCGAGCTGACCTCGGCGACGTTGCGGCGCGAAATGCCCGCCCTGCTCGCCGTGACGCTGCTCGCCGTGTCGCTGTTCCTCGACTCCTACCTGAGCCGCGTCGACGGCATCGTCCTGCTGACCGGGCTCGTCATCGTCATGGTCTGGCTGACCCGCCTCGGCATACGCTCGTCCGCGACCGACCCGATGCGCAGCGACTACGAGGCGGAGATTCCCGAAAACGTAACGATGCGGACCGCGCTCACCTGGCTGGCCGTCGGCCTCGGCACGCTGCTGTTCGGCGCCGACCTGCTCGTGGACGGGTCGATCGAGATTGCCCGCGAATTCGGCGTGTCCGAGGTCGTGATCGGCATCACGCTGGTCGCCGTCGCCACCAGCCTGCCGGAACTCGCCGTGTCGCTGGTCAGCACGTTCAAGGGCGAGTACGGGCTGGCTATCGGCAACATCGTGGGCTCGAACATCTTCAACCTGCTCGCCGTCATCGGCGCCGCGACCACGATCCAGCCGGCCGCGCTGCCGCCTTCCGTGCTGTCGCTGCACATCTTCGTCATGGTCGCCTTCACGCTCGTCCTGTTCGCCATGACCTACGAATACGACGGCACCGGCAAGGTCAACCGCTTCGAGGGCCTGTGCCTGGCAGCGGCCTACGTCGCCTACATCGGCTACGTGACCGCGCAAAACGTATAGACTCGACGGCTGACGCCTGACGGGGACCCGCGTGGAATCGAAACTGACAGCGGCCGAGCAGCTCGCCCTTGCCGAACGCGTGCTGGCGATCGAGTCCCGCGCCGTCAGCGAGCTCGCCGGCCGCCTGGACGCGTCGTTCAACCGCGCCTGCGAGCTGTGTCTCGCGATCGACGGCCGGGTCGTCGTGACCGGCATGGGCAAGTCGGGCCACATCGCGCGCAAGATCTCGGCGACGCTCGCCAGCACCGGCACGCCCGCTTTCTTCATGCACCCGGCCGAAGCCAGTCACGGCGACCTCGGCATGATCACGGCGCAGGACCTGTTGCTGGCCGTGTCGAACTCCGGCGAGACGCAGGAGATCGTGACCATCCTGCCGCTGGTCAAGCGCATGGGCGCCCGGCTGATCTCGATGACGGGCAAACCCGGCTCGACGCTCGCGCGGGAGGCCGACGTGCATCTCGACATCAGCGTCGAGGAGGAGGCCTGCCCGCTCAACCTCGCACCCACGGCCAGCACGACCGCGACGCTCGCGATGGGCGACGCGCTCGCGGTCGCGTTGCTCGAGAGCCGCGGCTTCACGGCCGAGGATTTCGCGCGCTCCCACCCGAGCGGCACGCTCGGCAAGCGACTGCTGCTCCGGGTCGGCGACGTCATGCACGCCGGCGACGCGGTGCCGGCCGTCGGCCCGGACGTCAGCCTGAGCGTCGGCCTGGTCGAAATGTCCGAAAAGGGACTCGGCATGACCGCCGTCGTGGACGGTGAGCGCCGCGTGCTCGGCATCTTCACCGACGGCGACCTGCGCCGCGCGCTCGACCGCGGCATCGACGTCCACCGCACGCCGATGGCCGAGGTCATGCACGAGAACTGCAAGGTGACCAACGCCGAGCTGCTCGCGGCGGAGGCTGTGCACCTGATGGAGGAGCACAAGATCACCGGCCTGCTGGTCACCGATGCCGAGCGCCGGCTGATCGGCGCGCTGAACATCCACGACCTGTTCCGGGCGGGGGTCGTATGAGCCTCGAGGAGCGCCTGGCCGCGGTGCGGCTCGCGGCTTTCGACGTCGACGGCGTCTTCACCGACGGCCGCTTCTACCTCGCGGACGACGGCACGGAAAGCAAGGCGTTCTCGACGCTGGACGGCTACGGCGTGCGCTGCCTGCTCGACGCCGGTATCGCCGTCGCCGTCATCAGCGGCCGTCGTTCGGGCGCTGTCGGGAAACGGATGGCCGAACTCGGTGTCGAACATGTCTACCTGGGCTGCAAGGACAAGGTGGCTGCCTTCGATGCACTGCTCGAGACCCTGGGCCTGTCCGCGGCACAGGCCGCCTACACCGGCGACGACGTCCCGGACCTGCCGCTGCTCGCGCACGCCGGTGTCGCGATCGCGGTCGCCAACGCGCACCCGGACGTGCAGGCCGCGTGCGACTTCACGACCCGCTGGCGCGGCGGCTTCGGCGCCGTCCGCGAGGTCTGCGACCGGCTGCTGGCCGCCCGCCGCGGCGACTGAGCGCCGGCCCTGATGCCGTGAGCGGCCGCAATCTCGTCCTGTTCCTGGTCCTGCTCGCTGCTGCCGCCGCGAGCTGGTACCTGGCGAGCTCGCTCGGCCGGCAGCCGGCGCCGGCCGAGCCGACCGCGCCGCTGGACATGGGCTACTACCTGCGTGACGCCCGCATCCTCGGCACCGGCGAGGACGGGCGGCTGCTCTACGAGATCGAGGCCGACTACGCGGAGCAGCGCAGCGACGACCAGATCGCGTTCGACAACGTGCGCGTCGAGTATGCGCCGGACAGCGAGGTGCCGTGGTCGCTCAGCGCGGACCAGGCGCTGATTACCGGCGACCTGCAGCTGCTGACGCTGGCCGGACACGTGCGTGCGGTCAGCCCGCAGGGCCTCGCCGGCAACGAGACCGAGATCCGCACGGAGTGGCTGGAGCTCGAGCCGGAGAACTACCGTGCCTGGACCGACCGCCGGGTGCAGATCCGCGTCGGCGAGCGCAGCCTGACGGCCACCGGCATGGAGGCCCTGTTCCGGGAAAACCGGGTCAGCCTGCAGTCCAACGTCAACGGCAAGTTCGTGCCCTGATCGCGTAGTATCATGCGCCCGGAACCCGCAGCCAGCCGCCACGCCACCGTGAACGCCATCGTCCGCCGACCGCTCCCTGCCCTGCTCGCCGCACTGTTGCTGATGGCGGTGCTGCCGGCCGCTGCCCAGCTGACCGACCTGCGGCTGCCGATCTCGCTCGACGCCGACGCGACCGACTACGACGGCCGCAACTCGATGATGATGTTCCGCGGATTGCGGCTGTCGCAGGGACCGATGGGCGTCGAGGCGGATCACGGCCGGGCCAGCAAGCTCGACTTCGAAGACAGCGTCTGGCAGTTCTCCGGCAACGTCCGCATCGATACCGGCGAGGGCCGCATCACCTGCGAAACGGCCAGCCTGCGCTTCGCCGGTCACCGGCTGCAGCACGCGACGATCACGGGCTCGCCGGCGACCTTCGAGCTCAGGCGGCGCGGCAGCGACGAGCCCACCTACGCCGAGGCCGGGCAACTCGAATACGACTTCGCGGCCGGCATCGTCGAGTTCTCCGACAACGCGACGATCACCGAAGGCGGCAACCGCATCTCCAGCAGCTACCTCGTCTACAACATTGCGGAACAGCGGATTAACGCGGTATCGGGCGGTTCGAACGGCGACAAGGTCAAGATCATCTACACGCCGGCCGCGGACGAGCCGGAACAGGCGGCCGAGGAACCGCCGGGAGACGAGGGCGGAGCCGGCGATCCATGAGCATTCTCAGCGTCCAGGAGATTGCCAAGCGCTACAAGTTCCGCGAAGTCGTCAAGAACATTTCCCTCGAGATCTCGAGCGGCGAGGTCGTCGGCCTGCTCGGGCCGAACGGGGCCGGCAAGACCACCGCCTTCTACATGATCGTCGGCCTGATCCCCGCGGACCGCGGGCGCATCCTGCTGGACGGCAAGGACCTGACGCCGCTGCCGATGCACCGGCGCGCGGCGCTGGGCCTGGGCTACCTGCCGCAGGAGGCCTCGATTTTCCGCAAGCTGACCGTGGAGCAGAACATCCTCGCGATCCTCGAGAACCGGGCCGACCTGGACCGGGCGGGCCGCGAACAGGAACTCGACCAGTTGCTCGACGAATTGCACGTAGGCCACGTGCGCGGCAGTCTCGGCATCAGCCTGTCCGGCGGCGAGCGCCGGCGCGTCGAGATCGCGCGCGCGCTCGCGGCCAACCCGCGCTTCGTCCTGCTCGACGAACCTTTTGCCGGCGTCGACCCGATTTCCGTGCTGGATATCCAGCGCATCATCCGGCACCTCTGCAACCGCGGCATCGGCGTCCTGATCACCGACCATAACGTGCGGGAAACGCTGGGGATTTGCGGCCGCGCCTATATACTGAACGACGGCAGCCTGATCGCCGCGGGCTCGCCGGACGATATACTGGCGAATCAGCACGTCCGAGAAGTGTATCTCGGACAGGAGTTCAGACTCTGAGCAGAATGGGCAGCATGACTTCGCACGAGGAACCGGCACGCCGATGCTGAAGCCGTCCCTGCAGCTCAAACTCGGACAGACCCTGACGATGACGCCGCAGCTGCAGCAGGCGATCCGCCTGTTGCAGTTGCCCGTGCTCGATCTCTCCGCGCAGATCCAGGACGCGCTGGAAGAGAACATCATGCTCGAGATGGAGGATCTGCCGGACGCGCCCAAGACGACGGACGAGCCGACGGCCGAGGTCGAGGCGATCCAGGTCGAGGACGACTGGCAGCCCGGCTCGCTGGAGCGCGGTGCCGACTCGGGCTTCAGCGGCGAGGGTCGCGGTACCAACGAGTTTGCCGACGAAAGCGGCGAGTCGCTGCGCGATCACCTGCTCTGGCAGCTCGAGCTCGAGAACTTCGACGAGCGCGAGATCCTGGTCGGCGAAGCGCTGGTCGACGCGATCAACGAGGACGGCTACCTGGCCGCCAGCTTCGACGACATCCGCCAGGCCGTGCGCGGCGACGAACCGCCGGACGACGACGAGATCGAGCGCGTGCTCGGCAAGGTGCAGCGGCTCGACCCGGTTGGCGTCGGCGCCCGGGACCTGGCCGAGTGCATCGTGCTGCAGCTGGGGCAGCTGGACCCGGCGACGCCGGGGCTCGCGCTGGCGATGCGCCTGGCGCACGACCACCTCGACCTGATCGCGAACCAGGAATACGGCGAGCTGCGGCGCAGCCAGCGCGCCTCCGAGGAGGAACTCGACACGGCGCTGGCGCTGGTCCGCAGCTGCAACCCGAAACCCGGCCTCGCGGTCAGCCCGGCGGCGCCGGAGTACGTCGTACCGGACGTGTTCGTACGCAAGGTCGACGGCCGCTGGCAGGTCGAGATCAGCTCGAGCGGCATCCCGCGCCTGACGGTGAACCAGAAGTACGCGGAACTGCTGCGCGGCGGCAACGGCGAACACTCGGTCCTGCGCTCGCAGCTGCAGGAAGCCCGCTGGCTGGTGCGCAGCCTGGAGATCCGCAACGAAACGCTGATGAAGGTTGCGACCTGTATCGTGTCCCGGCAGTGCGACTTTCTCGAGCGGGGTGACGAGGCGATGAAGCCGCTGGTACTGCGCGACGTGGCCGAGGCCATCGGCATGCACGAGTCGACGATTTCGCGGGTAACGACCAACAAGTACATGCACACGCCGCGCGGCGTTTTCGAGTTCAAGTACTTCTTTTCGAGTCACCTGTCCACGGTCGACGGCAACGACCAGTCGTCGACGGCGGTGCGCGCAAAAATTCGCAAGCTGATCGGCGCCGAGGACCCGGCCAAGCCGCTGAGCGACAGCAAAATCGCCAAGTTGCTCGCGGACGAGGGCATAAATGTTGCGAGGCGCACGGTTGCGAAGTACCGTGAAGGCATGAAAATTTCTTCGTCCAGCGAGCGACGGGTTCGCCGGCCGAAGTAAGCGACGACACGCAAGAAGGAGGACGCGAAAACCGCAAACAGAGCTTGAATCCGTGGACGCACTGCCGCTAATTCACAGAAGGCAGGCAACAGTCAGGGGGAGCCGGAAAACGTCCACCAGACAGGGCCCATGAAGGCCCTTGACGATTACGGGAGATCACCATGCAATTAAGCGTTACAGGCCATCACGTCGACGTGACGACAGCAATGCGCAACTACGTTGCTAGCAAGATGGAGAAAGTCGAACGACACTTCGATCTTGTATCCGATGTGCACTGTATCCTGACGGTGGAAAAGCTCAGGCACAAAGCGGAGGCAACGGTAAACGTCAACGGTGGCACTATTTACGCTGATGCAACCGAAGAAGACATGTATGCGGCGATCGACGGGCTTGTAGACAAGCTCGATCGCCAGGTAAGGAAACACAAGGAAAAGCTTGTCGATCACCACGCCAGGGACGCCGACAAGCGTAACTACGGCTGAGGACCTCCGGTCCCGCGGCCGGATTCGACGGCCGCGGGATCCGCCAGAGCGGGCACCCGGCAGTCTCCACAAGACACGCCATGAATCTGGAAGAACTCGTAAAGCCCGACAGCGTCCTCTGCAATGCGCAGGCGCGCAGCAAGAAACACTGCCTCGAAATCCTGTCGGAGCTCCTTTCCCACGCGGACAACGAGATTTCCCACGAGGAAATCTTCGCGCGACTGATTGAGCGCGAACGCCTGGGCTGCACGGGCCTCGATGCGGGGATCGCGTTTCCGCACTGCCGGGTCGAGGGCGTCAAGGAGAGCAGCGGCGCATTGATGAAGCTTGCAAACCCGGTCGACTTCGATGCCAGTGACGGCGAAGACGTCGACCTGGTCTTCGGCCTCATGGTGCCGGCCGAACTCGACGAGAGTGATCACGCCGACATCAGCCTGATTGCCGAGACGCTGCGCGCACCGGCACTGCGCGAACGCCTGCGCGCCGCCCGCTCCAGCAGCGATCTCTACAAGGCCCTGCTCGAGGCCGGCCAGCCGGCCGCGGCCGGCGCGCCGGACGGCGACAGCGAGAGCAGCGCGGCGCGCTAGGCGCCGCCGCGGCAGCCCATGTCCGAGGAGACCCGGCTCATTCTCGTCAGCGGCCTGTCCGGTTCGGGCAAGAGCGTGGCGCTGCACGTGCTCGAGGACCTCGGCTACTACTGTATCGACAACATGCCGGCCGGCCTGCTCGAGGCCCTGCTCGACGAGATCACGCGCAGCGAGGAGCGGCCGACGGCACGCGTCGCCGTCGGCATCGACGCGCGCAATCGCAAGCGCGACCTCGAGGCGTTGCCGGCGACGATTCGCAAGCTGCGCGAGCGCAACGTGCAGACCGACGTGCTGTTCCTGCAGGCCAGCGATGACATCCTGCTGAAACGCTACAGCGAGACGCGACGGCGCCACCCGCTTTCGCAGAACGGCACCGCGCTGCGTGCCGCGATCGCCGAGGAACGCGAGCTGCTGGGCCCGGTCACGAACCTGGCCGATCTCGTCATCGACACGTCGCGCAGCAGCGTGTACGAACTGGCCGACGTCATTCGCGAGCGCGTCGACCGCCGGGCCACGCGGGCACTGTCCGTGCTGATCGAGTCCTTCGGCTTCAAGCACGGAATCCCGGCCGACGCCGATTTCGTGTTCGACCTGCGCAGCCTGCCGAACCCGTACTGGGAGCCGTCCCTGCGCGGCCTGACGGGCCAGCACCCGGACGTAGCGGCATTCCTCGATGCGCAGCCGGGCTTTACCCGCATGTACGAGGACATCCTCGGATTCTTCAGGCGCTGGATCCCGGAATACGTCGACTTCGACCGCAGCTACCTGACCATCGCGGTCGGCTGCACCGGTGGCCAGCATCGCTCCGTCTACATGGCCGAGAAACTCGCAGCGGCGCTCAAGGCCGAGCACGAACCCGTGCTGACCCGCCACAACGAGATAGGAACACGCACGCACGACGCCGCCTGAGCAAGCCCTGCGACCCGCGTGCCCCGCACGCCCAAGCCCGCTACACTGCGCGTCACCTGTCCCGGCCGAGGTCGGCCGGCGAGGACGGACGACGCCGATGGACGCCAAGAACGACAAGCAGTCGAACCTGACCCTGCTGCGCGAGCGGCTGGGTGCCGGCAGCATGCGCTCGGCACGCCGGCTCGTCGGCAACCTGCGGCCAGCCGAGCTGGCCCGCCTGCTGGAATCGCTGCCGCTGACCGAGCGCGGCGTCATCTGGGAGATGATCGGCCCGGACGCCGAGGGCGACGTACTCGTCGAACTCGCGGACGAGGTACGCGACGGCCTGATCGAGGGCATGGCTACCGACGAGCTGGTCGCGGCCGTCGACGGCATGCAGGTCGACGATCTCGCCGACCTGCTGGCCGACCTCCCGGAGGCGCTGACCCGCGAGGTCCTGCGTTCGCTGGACCAGCAGGATCGCGAACGGCTGAGCCAGGTCCTCGCCTACGACGAGGATTCCGCCGGCGGACTGATGAACGTCGACATCGTGACGGTCCGCCCGGACGTCACGCTGGACGTCGTCCTGCGCTACCTGCGGGCCCGCGGCGAGATCCCGGACGGCACCGACACGATTTTCGTCGTCGACCGCAACAACGTCTACATCGGCTCGCTGTTCCTGTCGCGCCTGCTGACCGCCGATCCGGAGCTGTCCGTGGCCGAGGTCATGAGCACGGACATCAAGCCGATTCCCGCCGCGGCGAGTTCCAGCGAGGTCGTCTGGGAATTCGAGCACCGCGACCTGCTCTCGGCACCCGTCGCCGACGAGGCGAACCGCGTGGTCGGGCGCATCACGGTGGACGACGTCGTAGACGTCATTCGCGAGGAGGCCGAGCACTCGCTGATGGGTGCCGCCGGCCTCGACGAGGAAGACGACATGTTCGCGCCGGTCGTCAAGAGCGCGCGTCGCCGCGCGCTGTGGCTCGGCATCAACCTGGCGACCGCGTTCCTGGCCGCCTCGGTCGTCGACCTGTTCCAGGACACGATCGACAAGTTCGTGCTGCTCGCGGTGCTGATGCCGGTCGTGCCGAGCATGGGCGGCATCGCCGGCAGCCAGTCCCTGACAATCATCACGCGCGCGCTCGCGCTCGGCCAGGTCGACAAGACCAACGCGCAGCGCATCTTCCGCAAGGAAATCCTCGTCGGCATCCTGAACGGTATCGGCTGGGCGCTGGTCGTGGCGGTCTTCACCTACCTGTGGTTCAACGACTGGCGCATAGGCGGCGTCATCGCCGGCGCGATGATGACCAACCTGGTCATCGCGGCGGCCGCCGGCTACCTGATCCCGGTCACGATGAAGAAGATCAATATCGACCCGGCGCTGGCCGGCGGCGTCGTGCTGACAACGATCACCGACGTCGTCGGCTACATGGCCTTCCTCGGCCTCGGCGCGCTGATACTCATCTGAGCTTCAGCGCGCGGAAGCGCCCGGTCAGGTCGCTGGCCACCCAGCTCGGCGCGAACAGGCGCGGCACGTCGCGACCCATGACGAAGGCCTCCAGTTCGTCGCGCACCGACATCGCGTCGTTGTAGCCGAGCTCGATCAGGTGCCGCGTGTAGTCGCTCTCGAACAGCAGGAAGCTCAGCAGCCGGCTGCCGTTCTTGCTGCGCCCGCCGATGCCGCGCAGCAGCCCGCGCGCGGCCAGCGGCATCGCCTTGCGGTAGTCGTAGGCGATCTCGCGCAAGTCGCGGCTCGGGACGATGATCATCGTGTCGATGGCGCGCATGTCCGCGGCGGCGCCGTGGCGATGCTCCTGCGGCACCGAATCGATGATCTCGTTGATGCGCGTCATGCGCTCGAGGTCCGAGTACAGGCCGTCCATGAACAGCGTGTCGAGCATGTAGCCTGCGATCATCGCGAAGCTCGGGAAGGCCTGGCGCTCGCCCGGCGCGATGCCGGGGTCCGCGTGCTCGTCGCGCACGCCGATGACCAGGATCCGGTCGGCACCGAGGTGCACGGCCGGGCTCAGCGGCGTCGCCTGGCGCATCGCCCCGTCGCCAAAGTACTCGCCGTCGATCAGCACCGGCGGGAAGATCATGGGCACGGCGATGCTCGCCATCAGGTGGTCGAGGTGCAGCGTCTCGGGCTTGCCGACGCGCCGGGTGCGCGACCAGGCCTCGTGCGCGCGGGTGGCCTGGAAAAACGAGGTCGAACGGGCCGTCGCGTAGCCGGCCGCGGTCACGGCCACCGCCTCGAGCGCGCCGGTCTCGATCGACCGCGCCAGCCGCGGGAAGCGTATGTTGCGTGACAGGAGCGAGCGCAGCGGGGCATTGTCGAGCAGCGAGCGCGGGGTCCCGACGAGGTTGCCGCCGAGAACGATCGCCGCGAGCCAGTGCAGGCTGCTCTTCAGCATGGTCCACGGGTCGGAGCGGTAGACGTTCTCGCAGCGGAAATTCGCCCAGACCCGCTCCAGTTCGCGCACCGCGACGGCAAAGCGACGCGCGCGGGTCGCGAGCACGACCGAGTTGATGGCCCCGGCCGAGGTACCGCTCAGGATCGGGAAGGGATTGGGCGCGGACTCCGGGACGATCTCCGCGATGGCCTTGAGCACGCCGACCTGGAACGCGCCACGGGCCCCGCCGCCCGGCAGGACGAGAGCGGCTTTCGGTTTTGGCGGCATATGCTCCATCCGTGGCGGCTATTATAGTGAGCAGGGAACCGCTGCCAATGGCGGCGGTCGGATCGGGCAGGCCCGGCCACGGGCACTATCGGGGAGCGACGACATGCTGCGACACTTGATTCTGCTATGCGCCGGCGGCCTCGCCGGCGGCACGGCCGCCTTCGCGGGCGACCTTTCGCCCGGCCAGCCCGCGCCGGACTTCGAATTGAGCGACCAGGACGGCGAGCTGCACACGCTCGAGGACTACCGCGACCAGTGGCTGGTGCTGTACTTCTACCCGAAGGACGACACGCCCGGCTGCACCACCGAGGCCTGCGAGTTTCGCGACGACATCTTCAAGTTCCGGCGGCTGGACAGCCGCGTCGTCGGCATCAGCCTCGACGACGCGGCCTCGCACCGGGCCTTCGCCGAGAAGCACGGCCTGCCCTTCCCGCTGCTCGCCGACACCGAGGGAACCGCGGCCACCGCCTACGGCGTCATGTCGGACGACCCGGCCCGGCGCTTCGCGAAGCGCCAGACCTTCCTGATCGATCCGCAGGGGCGCATCGCGCGGCACTACGCCGAGGTCGACCCGGCGCAGCACTCGAAGCAGGTACTCGCGGACCTCGCGGCGCTGCAGGCCGACTGAAACGCGCCGCTCAGTGCAACGCGCGGATCGCCTCGTCGAGCCCGCTGACGGTCAGCGGGAACATGCGATCGTCCATCAGTTCGCGGGTCAGCTTGATTGACGGCGTGAAGTTCCAGCGCTCGCGCGGCTCCGGGTTGAGCCAGATCGCCTTCGGGTAGGTCGCCAGCAGGCGCTGGATCCAGACCGCGCCGGCTTCCTCGTTCCAGTGCTCGACGCTGCCGCCGGGGTAGACGATCTCGTAGGGGCTCATCGTCGCGTCACCGACGAAGATCAGCTTGTAGTCGGCACCGTACTTGTGGGTGATCTCGTTCGTCGGCACGCGCTCGGCGTGGCGGCGCCGGTTGTCTTTCCACAGGCTCTCGTAGACGAAATTGTGGAAGTAGTAGTACTCGAGGTGCTTGAACTCGCTGCGCGCGGCCGAGAACATCTCCTCGCAGACGCGCACGTGGTCGTCCATCGAGCCGCCGACGTCGAGGCAAAGCAGGACCTTCACGGCATTGTGGCGCTCCGGGACCATGCGGATGTCCAGCAGGCCGGCGTTGCGCGCCGTCTTGTCGATCGTATCGTCCAGGTCCAGCTGGTCGGCGGCGCCCTCGCGGGCGAACTTGCGCAGCTTGCGCAGCGCCAGCTTGATGTTGCGGGTGCCGAGTTCGACGGTGTCGTCCAGGTTGCGGAACTCGCGGCGGTCCCAGACCTTGACCGCGCTGCGGTGCCGCGAGCCGGCCTGGCCGATGCGGACGCCCTCGGGGTTGTAGCCGTAGGCGCCGAACGGCGAGGTGCCGGCGGTGCCGATCCAGCGGCTGCCGCCCTCGTGCCGGTCCTTCTGCTCCTCGAGGCGCTCGCGCAGGGCTTCCATCAACTTCTCGAAACCGCCGAGCGCCTCGATCTGCGCCCGCTCCTCGTCGCTCAGCTCGAGCTCCGCCTGCCGCTCCAGCCAGTCGGCAGGCAGTTCACGGACCAGGTCGCGGAACGCGTCGTCGGCGCCGCGGAAGTAGGCCGCGAAAATCCGGTCGTAGCGGTCGAACAGCGTTTCGTCCTTGACCAGCGCCGAGCGCGCCAGGTAGTAGAAGTCGTCGACGCTGTGGCCCGCCACGCCCGACTTCAGCGCGGCGAGCAGCGTCAGCCATTCGCTGAGCGACGGGCGGATGCCGCCTTCCCGGAGCAGGTAGAAGAAGCTGTTCAGCATGGCCGTCCCGGGCTTACTGGGTCCGCGATCGCCGGTCCATGAACACCAGCTGCTCGAACAGGTGCACGTCCTGCTCGTTCTTCAGCAGGGCGCCGTACAGCGGCGGCACCGCCTTGCGCGAATCCTCCGCGCGCAGCGCCTCCGGCGGGATGTCCTCGGCCAGCAGCAGCTTGATCCAGTCGAGCAGCTCCGAGGTCGACGGCTTCTTTTTCAGCCCCGGCACGTCGCGCAGCCGGTAGAAGGCGTCCAGCGACTCTTTCAGCAGGGCCTTCTTGAGCCCCGGAAAATGCACGTCGACGATCTTCGCCATCGTGTCCTTGTCCGGGAACTTGATGTAGTGGAAGAAACAGCGGCGCAGGAACGCGTCCGGCAGTTCCTTTTCGTTGTTGCTGGTGATGACGATGATCGGCCGGTGCCGGGCCCGCACCAGTTCCTGCGTCTCGTAGACGTAGAATTCCATGCGGTCGAGTTCCTGCAGCAGATCGTTCGGGAACTCGATATCCGCCTTGTCGATCTCGTCGATCAGCAGCACCGGCTGCACGTCGGAAGCGAAAGCCTCCCAGATCTTGCCGCGCACGATGTAATTCGCGATGTCATGCACGCGGTCGTCGCCGAGCTGCGAGTCGCGCAGGCGCGCGACGGCGTCGTACTCGTACAGGCCCTGCTGGGCCTTGGTCGTCGACTTGATGTGCCACTCGTAGAGCGGCCGGTCGAGCGCCGCGGCGACCTCCATCGCGAGCTGGGTCTTGCCGGTCCCGGGCTCGCCCTTGATCAGGATCGGGCGCTCCAGCGTGACGGCGGCGTTGACCGCCATCATCAGGTCGTCCGTTGCGATGTAGGACCGGGTCCCGGTGAATTTCTGCTCTGCCATCGATCGTCCGTGCTTGCCGCGTCGCAGCAAACAGTATCACCGCTCCCCCGCGGGCGTACAGGCGCCCGCCGTGCTCACGGCCCGCCGGGTTCGAGCGTCAGCCGGTGGGCCGTGGCGCCGGGCAGGAACGGCGACGGCCGCCCCCCGGCCCAGTCCGCGTGCCCGCGCCGGTAGAACGGCGACAGCGGGTGGCCGCTCTGGCCGGCCGGCATGTGCAGGTAGGCGCCGTCCTCCGCGCCCGGGGCGACGGCGAAGCGCTCCGAGGCACCGAAGGCCGGCGCCTGCACGCGCGGCATGTTGCTGTCGCCGGGCAAAGCCTCGCGGGGCATGTCCAGCCAGCGCGCCAGCCACGGCAGGCCGGGACTCAGCGGGTGGCGGATGCGCGCCGTGTTGCGCTCGCCCCAGCGGCGCCCGGCAAGCGCGCCGCCGAATTCCGCGTAACGTTCGAGCTCGCCGTCGACCACCGTCAGCAGCAGGTGGCGCCAGCTCGGCGGCTGCAGGAAGTCGTCGGGGTTTGCCACCTCG